>Ga0074044_10004412_pt1 | contig 11659 bp, 8 predicted proteins | sample BogForMeECP23OM1_FD_94443 | JGI IMG/M metagenome (GOLD analysis project Ga0074044, IMG submission 94443) | Bog forest soil microbial communities from Calvert Island, British Columbia, Canada - Bog Forest MetaG ECP23OM1 | ecosystem: Environmental > Terrestrial > Soil > Wetlands ...
CCTTGGTTTTGAAGGATTCGGGATCGTCGAGCACTTCTCCGTCGGTTGCCGAGGATGTTCGTGGAGAACCAACCGTTCAGGCCGATCATGCGCGCCTTGAAGCCCGGGGCCAGGATGGTCTTCATCAGCGTCTGGCCGGTCTTGAAGTCTTTTCCGGCGATGGGAAGATTGCGGTCGTGCGCCATCTCCATGAGCGCGGGCACGTCTACGCTCAAATTCGGCGCGCCGTTGGCGTAGGCGATGCCGCTCTTGAGCGCGGCGTAGGCGTACAGCATGGACGGGGCGATGGCCGGATGGTTCTTCTTCATCCCTTCTTCGAACTTCTTCAGGTTCTGGTGCACCTCTTCCGGCTTGAGGAAAATCTCGGTCGAGCCGCACCAGACCATGACCAGACGGTCCGCGCCGGATTTCTTGCGGAAATGCTTGATGTCGTCCTCGAGCTGCTCGGCCAGATCGAATTTGTTCTTGCTCTTCTTGACGTGGGAGCCTTCGAGCCTCTTCACGTAATTCTGGTTGAAGGCCGCCTTCATCGGCGAGATGCCTTCCAGGAAGCGCCGAGCCTTGGCCAGGTGGTGCGGCTCGAGCACCCCGGCGTGCGTTGCGGACTCGTACGCGTTTTCCGGAAAGATGTCCCAACCGCCGAAGACCAGGCTGTCGAGCGGGGCCAGCGGCACGAACTCCTTGATCATGGGCGCGCGGTTTTCCGTGCGCTTGCCCAGCCGCACGGTGCCCATCTGCGTGAGCGAGCCGATGGGGTTGGCCTCGCGCTTGCGCACCAGCTCGACGCCGGCCATGAACGTGGTGGCCACAGCGCCCATGCCGGGCAGCAGCACGCCCAGCTTTCCCTTTGCTGACTTGATTTCTGCCGGTTTTTCCATTCGCTGTCCTCGGTCGTTGGCCGCGCGGAAGATTTTCCAGGGGGCGCCGAGCTGCCTGCGTGCCCCAGGGGAGTGCCATGCCGGGCCCCTACCCGGCGGCGGTCAGAACAAAGCATGATGCGGAAGCAGGCGCGGAATTGCAAATCGGAATGAATAACCGCAGGCCCCTGATGGGGCGATGCCGGAGAGAGCCGCCCGTGCGGACTACAGCCGTTCCAGCCGGATGGAGCCATCTCCTGTGTGGATTCGCAGCGTAGGTCCTCCGCCGGCGAGTTTGCCGCGCAGATCTTTGCGGCCCAGGACGCCGGAAACCATCAGCGGAAGCTGGCTCGAGATGCTGCCATCGCCGGTGTGAGCTTCAATATCTGCCGCAAGTCCGTCGGCCAGGCGCACGGTCACGCTGCCGTCGCCGGTGTGGATGGACCAGTTGTCGGAGAGCTTCGATCCCGGGAGCACATCGGCGGTCACGCTGCCATCGCCGGTCTGAAGCCGCAGGGAATCGAACCGGCCGCGGACGCGCATGTGCCCGTCGTTCGTGGAGGCATCGAGCGAGCCGTCAAACCCCGAGCCTTCAATGTGTCCGTCGCTGGTATGGATGCGGATCGAGCCTTTGAGGTCGGAGGTCTCAATGTTGCCATCTCCGGTTTGCAGTTGAATCTCCCCGTTGACGCTGTGGGCGCGGATGTGGCCGTCGCCGGAGTGGAGGTCGAGGTTGGCGTCGTGGGGAACGGTCAGCTCGATGCGCACGGAACGGTTGTTGTTGTTGCCCCAGGACCAGCGCATGCGCGGCACGCGAACTTCGATTTCGATGCGGTTGCCGGTCTGTCCCTCCCGCACGATGCGCACTTCGTCCGCCGAGATGGCGTAGCCGTTGGTGACCACGTGCGCGCTTACTTCCGCCGCGTCGCCCGAATTCACTTCGATCGAGGCATCGTTCGTTTCCACACGCACGTCGGGCTTCCCGGTGACTTTGTAGACCTTGCTCCACTGCTCCGCGCGGACCGGTAGTGCCGCCAGCGCAAAGAGGGCCGCCCCGGTGGTGATGAGAACGCGTCTGCGCATAGTGCCTCCCAGGTGCATCTACCTGATGGTACGCCGGTCGCCCGGAAAAAGTTCCCTCGGGAATTGGCCGGAAGTCTACCCGCGGCGGGACGGTTTTCCGGGGGCGCGGGTCTTTTTGCCAGCGCGGGCTCCAGTGCCGGCGCCAGCCTCGCCGGTTGCGGTTGGGTGACCCGTCCCAGGCCTGGGCCGCAGGGCAGCCAGCAGCTTTTCGCAATCCAGCGTGTTGAGCACGTCGGCGGGCTCGATCCAGCCGCGGCGCGCGGTGCGCACACCGAATTCGATGAGCGAAAGATTCGCCGTCGAATGCGCGTCGGTGGAGATCACGATTTTCACGCCGGCTTCTTTGGCCATACGCAGGTGGGTGTCGCGCAGGTCCAGGCGTTCGGGATGGCTGTTGCATTCCATGGCCACGCCGCGCTCGTGCGCGACTTTCAGGATGCGCTCCATGTCGTATTCAAAGCTGTCGCGGCGCAGCAGCAGCCGTCCGGTGGGGTGGGCGATGATCTGCGTCTGCGGATTTTCGAGCGCTGCCAGCATCCGTTCGGTCATGGCTGCGCGGTCCAGGTTCATGTAGGAGTGGATGGAGCAGAGCACAACGTCGAGCTGGGCGAGCACCTCTTCGTCCATGTCCAGCGAGCCATCTTTCAGGATGTCCACCTCGCAGCTTGCCAGCAGGCGGATGCCGTCAATCTGTTTCTGCGCGGCGCGAATCGCCTGGATGTGCGCGGTCATGCGCTTTTCATCGAGGCCGTTCGCTACGGTGACCGCCTTCGAATGATCCGTAAAAGCGATGTACTCGTGTCCCAGGGCTTTTGCCGCCTCCGCCATCTCCAAAATTGAGTTTTTCCCGTCGCTGGCCGTGGTGTGCATCTGCAAGTCGCCGCGAATGTCTTTCCGCGTGATGAGGTGCGGGAGCTTTCCGCTCTCCGCCGCTTCAATTTCTCCGGTGTTCTCCCGCAGCTCCGGCGGGATCCAGTCCAGGCCCAGCTTTTTATAGATTTCCTCTTCGGTGCGCGCGGCCACCACCTTTTCGTCCTTTAGCCGCGACAGCGCGTACTCATTGAGCGTGTAGCCCATTTTCAGCGCACGGCTGCGGAGGGTCACGTTGTGCTCTTTCGAGCCGGTAAAGTAGAGGAGCGCTGCGCCGGTCTCGCTCGGCGGGAGCAGGCGCACGTCCACCTGCATGCCGCTTTCGAGCACGAAGCTGACTTTGTTTTCCCCCTGCGCCAGGACTTGCTGGATGCCGGGAAACTTAAGGATGTGGTCGCTGACCGCGGCCACGTCGCGCGGCTTGGCATGCTCCTCCGGCATGGTCACGAGCAGATCCAGGTCGCCGACGGTTTCTTTCGACCGGCGCAGCGAGCCTGCGGCCTGCACTCCGGCCACCTGCCGGCCGAGTTTGAGGATGTGCGCGGCCAGTTGGTCGGCCAGGCGCTGTGCCACGTCCAGATGAAACCGCCCGCTTGATTTCTTGAACACCTCGACGGCCTTCAAGATGTTCTGCTCGCTCTTTTCGCCGAATCCGTCCAGGTCCCGCAGTTTTCCATCGCGGGCCAGCTTTTCCACCTGCTCCACGGTGCCGGCCTTGAAGGTCTTCCAGAGCAGCGCGACTTTCTTCGGGCCGAGGGATTGCAGGTTCAGCAGGTCGAGCAGGGTGTGCGGGTATTTCTTGAGCAGCTTTGCGCGCAGGCTGTATTCGCCGGTCTTTACGATCTCCTGGATGTGCTCGGCCATGCGGTCGCCGATTCCGGGAAGCGCGGTCAATTTGTCGGGGTCGGCGGCCAGCGTCTCCACGCGATCGGGGAGCGAGTCGAGCAGCTCAGCCGCCCGTTCATAACTCCGGTAGCGGCCGATGATGGCGCCGTCGATCTCGAGCAGGTGCGCGGTTTCGCGGAGAATGCGGGCGACGTCTCGGTTTTCCATAGCGGATGGGATTATAGAACGGAACCGTGGGACAGGCTTTCAGCGCCTTTTGCGTCCCGATGATTTCAATCGGGAAGTCTGTGCAGCCGTGGGCAGACACGAACAGAAAGCCGCGATGTCTCGTGCGCTCTCGCGCCGCCCGGTGTTCTTCGGAGGAGTATCGCCCTCTAGCAGGATGCTGAAAAATCATGGATGGCCGCGATGTAGAGGCGGCTTTACGCCGCCATCCCCTGTGAAACGTGGCGGGATAAACCCGCCGCTACAATCGCGCCGGCCTCTTTCAGCATCCTGCTATGCCTTGGTTACATTCGCGGCCTGGGGACCCTTCTGTCCCTGCACGATTTCGAACTCCACAGGGTCGCCTTCCTGGAGAGTCTTGTAGCCCTCTGCGACGATGGCGGTGTAATGGACGAACACATCGGCGCCACCGTCCTGGCCGATGAATCCGTAGCCCTTTGCGTTATTGAACCACTTCACTTTTCCCGTTACTTTCAACTCCTGCCCCTCCTGGGATTGAGCTGGGTCGAAGGTCTTTCGGGATCCGCGTTTCGACCTGGACCCCGAATCGGCGCGCAGTCTATTTAGACATCCCACGGGTGTCAAGACTTGGCAGTAGGGAGTGATGGGGAGTCAGCGCGCCAGCCAGGGGCCGGCTAACGGGCGGCAAATCGAGCAAAATACAAAACTGAAGCAATCGTCTTCGTGTCGCGAAGCTCGCCCGACTGCATCATGCGTTCGAGCGCGCGCAGCGTAAATCGGCGCGCTTCGATTCGCTCGTCCTCTTCAGGCCGCGCCGCGCCCGCGGAGAGTTCCGTGCAGGCGAAGACCACCATGTGTTCGCTCAGAAAGCCGGGAGTGGGAAAAACGTCCATGAGTTTGCGGAAGCGCCGCGCGGTGTAGCCCGTTTCTTCGGCGAGCTCACGCCGCGCGGCCGCCAGGGGCGATTCCCCCGCTTCAATGCGCCCGGCAACGAGTTCCCACAAAAACCGGCGGACGGAATGGCGGTACTGTCGCACCAGCAGGATTTCGCCGCCGCGAAAAACGGGCAGGAGCACCACCGAGCCGGGATGGATTACCACGTCGCGGCTCACCTCGATCCCGCCGGGCTCGACCACTCGGTCGCGGCGCACGGAAAAAACGCGCCCTTGGTAGATCATGGAACTCGCGAGAATTTTGGCCTTGGTGTGTGCCATTCGGCTGTCTCCGCGCGATTTCCGATGGTAGCGCCGGCCTCGATGTCTGGGGGAGGCTTTCCAGCCGGCTCTTTTTCTTCCGCTTGAGATCCGCGAGCCAGTGGCTACCGATCGGGAGGAGCCGGCTCCGCTGCGGCCCAGATGCGTTCCAAATCGTAGTAGTGCTGCGGATACTGCGGCGTATAGCGCAGAAAGGCCGGAATCGGATAGCGAATGCCGCCTTTGTGCGTGCCTTCGAGACCCTCGACCAGTTCGGCCATCTTCGCGCCGGGAAGGGAAAATGCCATCTCCGCGTCGTCCGTTTGTGAGAAGACCCGGTCGCCGTAGCAGGGCAGAATCACCTGGTAGTCCCCGGAGAGGAAGGGGCGAATGATTTCGTCGGAACAGTCCACGCGGCCGGTGAACGAACTGGTGATGGCCCCGCCGCGTTTCCACAGCGCTCCGGTGACCAGCCGCATGACCTGCGCGGGATTGCCGTAAATGATGACCGCATCGGGAGCGAATTCGGCCCGCGCCGCGGGCGCCGTCACCAGATAGGCGATTGTCCCGGCGGGCAAGCGGTCGGTGGCCGCCTCAGTGCGGGCCCCGGCTTCCTTTGTCGCTGTGTACATCCCGCAGCACAGGTTGCCCTCGGTGTAGTGGTCCGTCACGGGGGCGAGGCCGAAGGCAGTTTTCGTGAGCACGCAGTTCACGTCCTCCTCGCCCACCGCTATGGTCCAGCCGTAGCGCCGCGACATGGCCACGGCCTGGCAAATGGCGATTTGCACGTTCATGTCGCGCCGCGGGCGCTTCGCTTTCTCCGGCAGCGGCTCCCCGGCGGCCACGAGTTTGGCAGCGACGGGAAACGTAGCCGGGCGGATGTGCGTTTCGATTTCGCGGGCAAAGCTCTTCGCGTCCATGGTTGTCTCCCGATGCAATCATAGCGCGAAAGGCAGAAACGAAGCGTGTGTCGTGCCGACTTACAATGCGATAGGATACGAATTGTCGGACGGCTCTGCGTGAGAACTGGACTAAGATGATGGTTCAACATAAGGCGGTTCGAAGGTTCACGAGCAGGCTACTGACAGTGCTTCTGGTTACCTCGACCCTTTTGGCATCGGCCTGCCGACGAAGTGATGACTACATGTTTAGCGTCACTGGCGTGGTAACAGATGAAGACGGTGCCCCGATCCAAGGGGCCGAGGTAATTCTTGAGGCCAACGGTCCGGTCTATGAGGGTGTCACACCTGTGACAACTGTGCCGCGTCTGACCGACAGCACCGGCGGATTCGTCTTCGCGTACCTCAGCCATAAGCCCGACGTGAAGTACACCATCACAGTTCGCAAGGAAGGCTCCGAACCAGAAACTGTTAAGGGCAGCGCTCCTCCTCACGGAAACCACGTGATTCGCCTGAAGAGGGCCGGTGGTAAAGAAACCCCGCTCGACATGCCTAAGAAGCCATAGCCGCACCTCGTGATAAACGCGCTTCTCGGAAACCGACCCGCCGTCCAATGTTCACGGGCCTCGACGGACCCTGCACGCTTCGTTACACTGGCCAAAGAGCGCACTGCGCCAATGCCCATCACCACCGTGATCGTGGATGACGAGAAACCGGCCCGGGAGGAGCTTGCCTTCCTGCTGAAAGCGTTTCCGGAAATTCAACTCGTGGCGCAGGGGCGCAACGGGCTCGAAGGGGTCGGGCTGATCAAAGAGCACTCGCCCGACCTGGTTTTCCTGGACGTGCAGATGCCTGGCCTCGACGGCTTCGGCGTGTTGAAGAAGTTGATGGACCGGAAAGTGCGCATGCCGCAGATCGTTTTTGCCACGGCCTACGACAACTACGCGGTGCAGGCTTTTGAGGTCAACGCGGTGGACTACATCCTCAAGCCTTTCGACAAGGCGCGGATCGCCCGGGCCATCACCCGCGCCAAGAAGCAGCTCGATGCGCAGGCCTCGCCGGTCGAGCGGCTGGAGTCGCTCCTCACGCAGATCGGCGCGCCCGGCACGGCCGCGCAGCAGGCCGCGGCCTCCGTGCGGCCGTCCACCAAGCTCCTGCTCAAAGCCCAGCAGCGCATGCTGCTGGTGGATTCCGCCGACGTGGTGTACGCCACCATCGAGGACGGGCTGATCACTCTGGCCACGCGGGAGATCGAAGGCGCGTCGAATTACCGCACCATCGAGGAGCTGCACGCGCAGCTCGACCCGGACAGCTTCTGGCGCGTGCACCGCTCCTACCTGGTGAACATCCATCACATCAAGGAACTGGTGCCGTGGTTCAAGTCCAGCTACATCCTGCGCATGAGCGACAAAAAACAGAGCGAAGTACCGGTGAGCCGCAACCAGACGCGGCGGCTGCGCGAACTGTTAAAGCTGTAGCGGAAAGTTGATCTCGCCATCTCAGCGGCCTGTCAGTCCCGTCTTTTCCTGCTACTGTCCCGAGGAGTTTCTGGCGTTGCTTTTTACCTGCCCCAGGGCGGCAGCATCGAGCAAGTAGACGTTCTGGTTCTTCGTCAGGATCAGCAGGCGCTTGCCGTCCGCGCTGAATCGTGCCAGTGCAATGGCATAGGAAAAGGACATTTCGTCCCGCTTCTGGAAGCTCTGCAGGTCATATAGCGCCAGGTCTCCCGGGTCATTTTCGACGGCCAGGAGCCCCGCTTCCCGGGAAAAGGCGCGGTCTGCGCCAAACAATCGAGCCAGAATTTGTCCGGTCTGGAGCGAGTAGACCAGGGTGCGGTTGTTCGAGTCCGAGGCCACGGTGAGATCGCCGGCGGCGATTGCCGACACGATGCGGAACGAGCCTTTTCCGGTATCCACGGGAAGCCGGCCGAGAATCTTGCCCGTGGACGCTTCCAATGCAACCAGCAGGGTGGAACTCTTCGCGTCGGTGATGGAAGCCGCCCGCGCCGCTGCCGGCGGGTCTTTCTTCAATTCGTCCTTGGCCGATTCGGAGGTCAGCGGCCATTCCAGAATGAGGGAGTCGTGCTCGGTGTTGAGATGCAGCCTGGGAGCCTCGTGGGGGAAAGGGGAGGACCAGAGAAGGGAATTGTCGCGCACGTCGTGCATTTCCAAAATAATGTTCTGGTTCAGCGGCTTGCCCTTTAAGGCCGGCCTCATGATCACAACGAAACGGCCCACGACCTCCGTGCGCGTCTCCTTATCTATGGTGTACAGGGCCGCGACGTTTTTCGCACCCAGATGCCCGCGGGCAACGCTTCTCTCGGTCTCCTCCAGCTTGGGGAAGTCGCCGTAGAAATCACCGGCGGCGTCAATCCAGGCAGAACTGAAATTGCGCACGAACAATTCCCGCGTGTTCGTTTTCAGGTCCCACACCGCGCCTCGACGTTTCCCCGAGAATGCAAGCCAGCGAAGGTCCGGGGATACCGTAGAGACGTGGCGCTCGGGCAGCGGACCGATGGGCAGCGTGAACTGCGCCTGCACCTTTCCCTTCGGATCATGCAGTTCGTAAATGGCAACCTCGCCTCCGACTCGCTCGGCCAGGAATGCGTCGTCATAAAGGTCTCCGGGGGCGGTCTTCTTGTTGCCATAGACAATGGCATGCGTCTTGAGGTCGTAGACCCCCAGCTTGGCGTCCTTTACCGGCCGCAAGAGAACGTAAGCTCCATGGGCCGCAGGCTCCACCTCCTGCGCGCCAAGCTGCAGCTTGTCCAGAGTCTTGCAGTCTGGAAACGAGGCCACGATGGAATTCGCGCCTTTGAAGCGGGCCACCCCGAGGATGCGATCGGGTCCGAGAAAGGTAAAGCCGCCGCCCAGAGCGCCGTGCAATTCGCCGCTCACCGGCACGGTTTTGTGCGTGGCGGCGTCCCAGGCGATCACATGGGTGCCGTGCGAACCCACAAAGTAGCGGCCGTCAGTTGAAAAGCCCAGATAAGCCCAGCGGATCGAGTGCAGGTCACCGAGAGCGAAGCTGAGAAAGAGGGCAGCAAATATGTCGCCCATGCTCTCGGGCTCGAAGACGTGGTCCTTGGTGTAGAGCTGCGTCCCCGTCTCCACATCGAGCAGCGCGAGTTGGAAGGGCATGCTGAAGCAGGCGTAGATCTTGCCGTCGGGAGAGAGAGCGGATTGGAGGCACCCTCCTGGAATCGTCAGCTCCTTGAGCGCAGTCCGTTCTTCCTCGGCCACCGACCAGCGTTCCACCCGCTGCCCTGTGGTGTGGAAGAGAAGTTCGGAGGAATCGGGAGAGAAGAAGGCATCCGATGCGTTGGGAGCGTCGATGCGGAACTGGGCGCGAAGGGGGTCTCGCGTCGCGATGTAAATGCTTGTTTCGTCCTGAGCCAGGATGTACCGCCCGTCTGGGCTGAAGCGCAGCCGACTCAGGTCGGCACGCAGGGGCGGTTCCAGTTGTTTGCGCTCGAACAAGGCGTGAACCGAATCCTTGCGTCCAAGTCCCGTGTAACTGATCACAGCCGCCTGCCACTCCTGGAACGTATCCGAGGGTGGCGCCGCCCCTACCTCCCGGCATCCGGCGGGAAGCCCGGAGTAGGCCCGGGACATCTCCCGCAGGCGCTTCTGGTTTGGGGTCGTGGTGCCGACAAAATCGCTGAACCAATTTCCTGTCTTGCCGCGCGTCTTGGCCAGCCGGTCGAAAAACTGCACAAACGCCTGGGGGTTGTAGCCGGCTTGAGCCATGGCGATGAGCGCGATCTGGTCGGCTTGATACTGATAGGGCTCCTCACGGTCACCCAGCTTGGCCAAGGCTTTTGGGTCGCGGCGAGTGTTCTCGATCATCTGGTTGAATTTTGTGAAGATGTCGGCGCGGTCTCCAACCTCCCGGGTGTCCAGAATCTTCTGGAAGATGTATGTCATCTCTATGGGCAGTTGGTGGGAAAGCTGGTGGCCCAATTCGTGGCTCAAAACCCCGGCCAATTCCCCCTCACCGCGGACGTATGCCACCAATTTCCTGGAGATGTAGATTCGCCCGCCGGGCATGCTGACGGCGTTCAGAATTGGCTGGTCGATCAGGCGAACCTCGATCGGGGGATGCTCACCGGGCATGGCCGCGACGAGTTTCTGGGCCATCTTGTTCACGTAGCCGTTCACGGAGTCATCTTCGATGATCCTGAACTGGCGGCGGATCAGCTCCGCGATCGCCTCGCCCAGGTCAATCTCCTTTTGCCCAGGGAAGATGTTGGGTCCGCTGGCTTGCGGGAGGGCGGGGGGAGCCGGGCAGGATTGCTGCGCGCGGGCGGGGGCGGCGAGGACGCTCAGAAAGAGCGCCAGCACTGCCATCGTCGTTCGCCCCCACGATTTCATTGAGTCCTGTGCCTGCATATACCACACAGCAGTATCAACGAACAAATACACTGTCTTACAGCTCTTCCTATAGCTCCATGTGGCTTTGCCGCGGCCAGAGCGCCAGATGGATCAAGCCATCCCGAGTCCCTCACCCGCACCGGCCCTGTGCTACCATTTCTTCCCGCGCCTGCAATGGATTTTTCTCTTACCGACGACCAACGGCTCCTGAAAGAGACAATTCGCCAATTCATGGAGGCGGAGGTGCGGCCGCATCTCCGGCAGTACGAAAAAGAGGAACATTTTCCAGCGGACGAACTGCGGCGGCTGGGTGAGCTGGGCTGCTGCGGGATGACCGTGCCGGAGGAATGGGGCGGGGCAGCGGCCGATACGCTCACCTACGTGCTGATGCTCGAGGAAGTGGCGCGGGTCTGTGCTTCGACCGCCGTCACACTGAGCGTGACGAATTCCGTGACGGCGGCTCCGATTGCGCGTCACGGCACGCCGGAACAGAAGCAGCGCTTTTTGCCCCGGATGGCCCGCGGCGAGTGGCTCGGCGCGTTCTGCCTCACGGAGCCGCAAGCCGGGTCGGATTCTGCGGCGATTGAGATGCGCGCCGAGCGCGTAGCCAAGGGCTACCGCCTGACCGGCACAAAAAGCTGGGTGACGAACGGCGGGGTGGCTTCCGTTTACCTGGTGTTTGCCAAGACAGATTCCGCCGCGGGGGCGCGCGGCGTCACTGCGTTTCTTGTGACGCCCGATCTGCCCGGCTTTCGCGTGGCGCGCTTTGAGGATAAGATGGGGCTGAAGATTTCCAAGACCGCGGAAATTCGCCTGGACGAGTGCGAGGTGCCGGCCGCAAATCGCCTGGGCGATGAGGGGCAGGGGTTAAAAATCGCACTCGAGGCGCTGGACGGCGGGCGCGTGGGGATTGCGGCGCAAGCCGTGGGCATCGCGCAGGGCGCGTTTGAGGCTTCCGTGCGCTACGCAAAAGACCGCCGCGCCTTCGGCAAGACGCTCGGGGAATTCCAGGCCATCCAGTGGATGCTGGCGGATATGCAGACGGAGATTGAGGCGGCGCGCATGTTGACGTACCACGCGGCATGGCTGCAGGACCAGGGACGCGGCCGCGGGCTATCGCCGCTGGAAGCCCGCGTGGGGCCGCATGCCTCCCGCGCCAAGCTCTATGCCAGCGAGATGGTGAATCGCGTCGCCTATAAAGCCGTGCAGGTGCACGGCAGCATGGGATATTCCCGGGAGATGGAAGTCGAGCGAATGTACCGAGACGCCCGGGTGATCACTATTTACGAAGGCACCAGCGAAATTCAACGCACGGTGATCGCGCGAGACCTTCTCGGCCGGGGAAGCTCGCC
>Ga0074044_10004414_pt1 | contig 11657 bp, 11 predicted proteins | sample BogForMeECP23OM1_FD_94443 | JGI IMG/M metagenome (GOLD analysis project Ga0074044, IMG submission 94443) | Bog forest soil microbial communities from Calvert Island, British Columbia, Canada - Bog Forest MetaG ECP23OM1 | ecosystem: Environmental > Terrestrial > Soil > Wetlands ...
CTGTTACGGGGCGGGCGCCGTCATCCCGTCTGCGAGATCGAGCCGACGCTCGATACGGTCGAGCCGTCGATCGACATTGTCGAGCCGCTGCTGAAGGGCAGCGTAATCCAATTCGATGCCGGCGACCTTGCGCTCGAGCGCGCCGAGGCGGGTCAAAATCTCGTCGAGCTTGCGATCGATGCGGTCGAGGCGCTCGTCGAGCCGCGTGAAGCGAGCGCGCGGAGAGTCAAGGATGTCGCCGGCCTCGCTCATGCCTGATCTTGCATCATCCCGGCGACCCCGGTGTCAATGATGCATTGTTCAGCGGCGAGCCCTTCACCCAGCGATAGCAGATCGCCGAGCTTGTTCCCTCAAACATCCATCGCTGCTCGCTCAGCTGATGACCTCGTCGGCGCTGGCGAGCATAGCGGGTGGAATCGTGAGGCCGAGCGCGTTCGCGGTCTTGAGGTTCACCGTGAGATCGAATTTGTACGGCGGCTCGACCGCCAGATAGGCTGGATTGGCGCCCTTAAGGATCTTGTCGACATAGCGCGCGGCGCGACGGAACAGGTCGCCGTAATCGACGCCGAATGACATCAATCCCCCGTCGACGGGAAAGACGCGAAAGGAGTAGATAGCCGGCAGCCGAGATTCCGCGGCGAGCGCGATGATCCGGGCGCGTTTGACGGGGCCCAGCGGCCCGGAGGCCACATAGACCGCCTCGGAGCGCTCGGTGTGCAGCCGCGCGAAGGAAAGTTCGAGGGCCTTCGCGGTCGTCGCCTCGAGCATCAATGTGTCGATCCCCTTCTCCTTGGCATCGCTGCGGATGTCCTGCAGCTTTTGCTCGAGGCCGGGATCATCCCTGACGATGACCGCGAGTCGATGCAGGCCAGGGACGAGCTCCCGCAGCAGCTCCAACCGTTCGGTGGTCGCTTCGGACGAACTCAGAGACAGGCCCGTGACGTTGCCGCCGGGCTGCCCCAGACTGTCGACGACGCCGACGGGATCGTCGACGCCGACCATGACGATCGGCATCGTCGCGCTCGCGCGCTTGGCGGCGAGTGTCGCCAGCGTCCCGGCGGTGACCAGGACAGCTGCGCCGGAACCGATCAGCTCCTTGACGATGCCGGGCAGCTGCTCGGTGCGTTCCTCGGCCCAGCGGTCGACAATCGCGATGTTGCCGCCGTCGGTCCAGCCGAGCGCGGAGAGACCGCCTCGGAACGCATCGAGGAGACTCTGGTTCTCCTCCCGCGACCCCACCTGGATAAAGCCGATGCGCGGGGTTTTGACCTCGGCCGCGGCCGGCTTCGCGGCCATCGCCGTGGCGGCGGCGAGCCGCAGGAACTCGCGGCGCCTCATTCGATCACCTCGGCGCGGGCGAGGATCGCGGGCGGGATCGTGAGGCCGAACGCCTCCGCGGCCTTGAGGTTGATGACCAGCTCGAACCTCGTGGGCTGCTGCACCGGCGTCTCGTCCGGCCGAGCGCCTTTCAGCATCTTGTCGGTGAGGGCGGCGCGCATTGCCGAAAGCTCCCGCAGGGTAGGCCCGTAGGCCGCGAGGCAGCCGGCCTCGGCCATCTCCCGCCATTGGCACATTGTCGGAAGCTTCTGATCCAGACTGAGCCGGCCGAGCTCTTCGCGAAAGCCGTTCAGCAATGGCGAGGCAAGGACATTGACGGCCTTGGCGCCGCCGGCGCGGAAGGACGCAAACGCCGGTGCCAAGTCGGCGAAGCCGCGTACGTCCACGCTCTGAAGCTCGGTGCCGAGCTCCCGCGCCGTATCGACGACCCCCTGGAATCGGGCAGGCGCGCTGTTCGCCGGATCGCGGAGTAAGGCGACGCGACGCGACGACGGCAGGATCTCTTTCAGAATTTCCAGTCTCTTCCCGTCGAGCTCGGTGGCGAGAATGCTGATCCCGGTGGTATTTCCGCCGGGCTTCGCCAAGCTGCCGATCAAGCCCTCGGCGAGGAGGTCGTCGTCGGCGACGATCGGAATCGTCCGCGTCGCGCGTAGTGCCGCCATGATAGCGTGGATGCCGGTAGCGAGGATGACGCTCGCCTTCTCCCGGATCAGCGCCTCGGCGAGCTTGGGAAGCCGCTCTGGATGGCCCTCGGCGAGCCGCTGGTCGATGTGGATGTTGTGCCCATCGACCCGCCCGAGCACTGCCAATGCGTCTCGGAGGAGGGTCGCAGCCGGCTCGGCGGCATCGGGGGTGTTGATGCGCAGCCAGCCGACGATTGGCAGGTTTTCGGCATTCTGCGCAAATGCTGGAACGGTCGCGCAGAGCCAAAGTGCGAAAGCAGCAGCGATGCGCCTCATTCGATGACCTCGTCGGCGCGGGCGAGGATCGATGGCGGGACGGTGAGGCCGAGCGCCTCGGCGGTCTTGAGGTTGATCACCAGCTCGAACTTGGTTGGTTGCCGGGCCGGCGTGTCGGCAGGCGACGCCCCTTTCACCATCTTGTCGGTGAGATCGGCGAGGTTGCCGAAAAGCTCGCGCAAGGAGGTTCCATAGCTTGCCAGACACCCCGCGGTGGCCATATGCGGCAGTTCGCAGATCGCCGGGAGCTTGTATTGCAACGCGAGCGCTCCGAGCTGGTCACCGAAGACGTTCAGCATCGACGAGCCGGGGATATCGACGGCCTCGGCGCCGCCGGCGCGTAAGGTTTCAAAGGCAGCGGCAAAGTCGGCCGGACTGCGCACGTCGACGGTCTGGAGCTCGATACCGAGCACCCGCGCCCCCTGCTCCCGCGCCTGCAACCGCGCAGGCGAGGCGAGAGTGCGATCGTTCAGCACCCCAAAGCGCCGCGCCGCCGGCAGCATCTCCTTCAATATTTCGAGCCGCTTTGCTTCGAACTCGGGCTCGATCATGCTGACCCCGGTGATGTTGCTGCCCGGCTTGGCCAGGCTTATGCCGAACCCCTCGGCAACGAGGTCGCCGACGACGGCGACGATCGGGATCGTACGGGTCGCGCGCTGCGCCGCGCGGGCAGCCGCTACAGTGAAAACCACAATGACTCTTGCCTTTTCTTGGACGAACGCCTCCGCGAACTCGGGATATCGCCGAGCGTCGCCATCGGCGGAGCGGAAGTCGAGGCGCAGGTTGCGGCCCTCGACATCCCCCAGCGCTGCCAGCTCTTCGCGCAACCGCGTCGCGGAACTATCGGTTTCGGAGTTGGCCGCGCCGGTTACCATGACACCGACGAGCGGCAGCCGCGGCGCATCTTGCGCAGGAGCTGGAATCGTGGTGCAGCACCAGATCACTACGGCAGCGAGGACACCTCTCATTCGATGACCTCGTCGGCGCGGGCGAGGATCGACGGCGGGACGGTCAGGCCGAGCGCCTTGGCGGTCTTGAGATTGACGACCAGCTCGAATGTGGTCGGTTGCTGGACCGGCAGATCGGCCGGCTTGGCGCCCCTGAGCATCTTTCCGGCGTAAATGCCGAGCAGCCGAAAGACCGAAGTGCGGCTGGTTCCATAGCTGATCAGGCCGCCATCCGCCACGGCCTCGCGCAAAGAATAGATCGCCGGAACAGCATCGCGGGATGCCAGCGCCACGAGCTGCTCGCGCCGGCTGATGAAGAACGGATCGGGGCTGACAAGGAGCGCGCCGGCTCGCAATTGGGCGAGGGTTGCGAAAGCGGTGTCGATCTCGCTTTCGGTGGCGGCCTTCAGGATAGTGAGCTGCACCCCCTTGGCGCGCGCAGCGTCCTGCCCGTCTCGCACGACGCGCTCGGCATTTTCATTGGTCGGGTTCACCAGGAGGACGAAAGCGTCGGCCTGGGGGACCAGCTCGGAAAGCAGCTCAAGCCGCTTGGGCACCAGTTCAAAGTTGAGAAAGCCGACGCCGGTGAGGTTGCCGCCCGGCCGGGCGAGGCTGGCGACCAGTCCGAACTCGACCGGGTCGATGCCGACCTCGAAAACGATCGGGATTGTCGTGGTCGCGTTTTTCGCCGCGCGTGCCCCAGGGATGCTGTCCGCCGCGATCACATCAACCTGACGGCCGACGAGACCGGCGGCCAAGGCGGGCAGCCGATCATAGCTGCCCTCCGCCCAGCGGTATTCGATCACCACACTTTGTCCTTCGACATAGCCGGTTTCGCTCAGTCCGTGGTGGAACGCGGCCAAGAATGGCGCATCGGGGCCGGGCGAGGCGCTGTCGAGGAAGCCGATCACCGGCAGCGCCTTCTGCTGCGCGCGGCCCGTGCGCGCCGCCGCCATCGCGCCGCCGAGCAGGATCATGAATTCGCGGCGTTTCATTCGATCACCTCGTCGGCGAGGCCGAGGATCGTTTGCGGGACGGTGAGGCCGAGCGCCTTGGCGGTCTTCAGATTGATGACCAGCTCGAAGCTGGTCGGCTGCTGGACCGGCAGTTCGGCGGGCTTCTCGCCCTTGAGGATCCTTCCGGTGTAAATCCCCTTCAGGTGATAGGGGGCCGTAAGGCTCGGGCCATAGCTGAGCAGGCCACCAGAGACGGCAAAGTCGCGCTGCGGGGCAATCGTCGGAACGGCATGGCGTGATGCCAGCGCCGCGATCTGGGGCCGGAAGCCGATGGGGCCAAGGATGAGCCCATCGGCGTGCAGCTCGACGAGGGTCGCGAAAGCGCCGTCGATCTCGCTTTCTGTGCGGGCCTTTAGAACACGGAGGTCCACCCGCTTCGCGCGCGCCGCTTCCTGCATATGTCCGATGATGCGCTCGGTATACGGAACATCCGGGTTCACCAGCAAGCCGATCACCCTCGCCTGCGGAACCAGCTCCAACAGCATCTCGAGCAGTTTGGGCATCAGCTCTACCTGCATCGTGCTGACGCCGGTAAGGTTGCCGCCCGGCCGGGCGAGACTGGCGACCAGGCCGATCGCGACCGGATCGCTGGAGGAATGGAACACGATTGGGATCGTCGTGGTCGCGTTTTTTGCCGCGAGCGACGACGCGTCACCGCCCTCGGTCACGATCACGTCGACCTTGCGGGCGACGAGGTCGGCGGCCAATGCGGGCAGGCGATCAAGGTGGCCCTCGGCCCGGCGGTATTCGATCGCCACGTTTTGTCCGTCGACATAGCCGGTTTCAGCGAGGCCCTGGCGGAAAGCGGCGAGCTCCAACTCAATCAGCGCGTTCATGGAGGGCGCAAAGCCGCCGAGGAAGCCGATCACCGGCATCCCCTTCTGCTGCTGCGCGCCTACCGCGAGCGGCCAACCGACAGCCGCGCCGCCAAGCATCAACACGACATCACGGCGGTTCATTCGATGACCTCGTCGGCGCGGGCGAGGAGCAATGGCGGGACGGTGAGGCCGAGCGCCTTGGCGGTCTTCAGATTGATCACCAGCTCGACTTTGGTCGGCTGCTCGACCGGCAGATCGGCGGGTTTTGCGCCCTTAAGGATTCTTCCGGCGTAAGTGCCGAGCAGGCGAAAGGCCGCCGTTATGCTCGGTCCATAGCTGATCAGGCCGCCGGCCTCGGCGTATTCACGAACGTTATAGATCGCCGGAACGGCATGGCGTGATGCCAGCGCCACGAGCTGCTCGCGCCGGCTCAAGAAGAACGGATCGGTGCCGACAAGGAGTCCGACGGCACCCAGTTGGACGAGGGAGGCGAAAGCGGCGTCGATCTCGCTTTCGGTGCTGGCTTTCAGGATATGGAGCTGCACCCCCTTCGCGCGGGCTGCCTCCTGCGCGTCTCGAATCATGGCCTCGGTACTCGCCAAATTCGGGTTCGCGAGCAGGACGATGACCCTGGCCTGGGGAACCAGCTCGGAGAGCAGCTCGAGCAGCTTGGGTGTCAGCTCGATGAAGAGGATACTCACGCCCGTCAGGTTGTCGCCCGGCCGGGCGAGGCTGGCGACCAGGCCCGTCGCGACCGGGTCGCCGCCGAAGAAGGAGACGATCGGGATCGTCGAGGTGGCGCTTTTCGCCGCCAGCGCCGCGTCGCCGCTGCCCGTCTCGATCACGTCGACCTTGCTGCGGACGAGGTCGGCGGCCAATGCGGGCAACCGATCATAGCGAAATTCCGCCCAGCGATATTCGATCGCCACATTTTCTCCCTCGACATAGCCGGTTTCGCTCAGCTCCTGGAGGAATGCGGCGACCTGATATGCAAACGGGCCTGGCGAGGTGCTGCTGAGCCAGCCGACCACCGGCATCGCCTTCTGCTGCGCGCCCGCCGGCGGCGGGCAAGCAATTCCCAAGCCGGCCAACGAGATCAGTAGGTCGCGTCTGTTCATTCGACCACCCCGCCAGCGCCCGTTGGGTTCTCTCGCGCGGCACTCGCGAGGATAGATCGCGGCACCGGCCGATGGTATAGGCGGGGCTCGCCGCCGCAGCACGCAAGGGACCACCATGGCCGCCCGAGCCGGGCCGCGCAACTCGATCACCGATGTGCCGGGGATCCTGGTCGGGCAGGCCGAAGACCTGGCCCGTGTCAGCGGCACCACCGTCGTGCTCGCCGAGATGCCCGCGGTCGCTTCGGTCGACGTCCGCGGTGGGGCGCCGGGCAGCCGCGAGACCGAGCTGCTGGCTCCCGGCACTCTCGTCGATCGCATCGATGCCGTCGTGCTGTCCGGCGGCTCGGCCTTTGGGCTCGATGCCGCCGCCGGTATCATGGACTGGCTCGCCGAGGCGGGCCGCGGCTTCACGGTCGGCTCGACTTTGCGTTCTCCAGCGATCCGGGTGCCGATCGTGCCGGCCGCAATCCTGTTCGACCTGGGCTTTCCAGGCCGTCAGGTGTGGACCGGCGAGCCGCCCTATCGTGGGCTCGGCCGCCAGGCCGTGGCCGCGGCGGCCAAGGACTTCGCGCTCGGCAATGCCGGGGCCGGGCTCGGCGCTACATCCGGCCGGCTGAAGGGCGGGATCGGCAGCGCCTCGCTCGCTCTCGCCGGCGGCGCCATCGTCGGGGCGATCGTCGCCGTCAACAGCTGGGGTGCGGCCGTACGGCCGGATTGCGGGCGCTTCTGGGCCGCCGATCTGGCGCTCTCGGGCGAGATCGACCAGCAGCCGGCGATCCCCGATGCCGCGCTCGACCCGGAAGATTTCTCGCAATGCGGCGCCGCTGTCCCCGGCGCCAACACGACCATCGCGGTCGTCGCCACCGACGCGGCGCTCGACAAGGCCGGATGCCGCCGTTTGGCGATCATGGCGCAGGACGGTCTCGCCCGCGCCATCCGCCCGGTCCACACACCCTTCGACGGCGACACCGTGTTCGCGCTGGCGACCGGCACCGGCCCGCCGGTGGAGCCGGCCGCGCTGGTGAGGCTCGGCAGCGCCGCCGCGGACTGCCTGGCGCGGGGCGTCATGCGCGCCGTGCTCGCCGCCGAGCCGCTCGGCGGCATCCCGAGCTGGCGGCAGCTGTGGGGGCGGCAGCAAGGCCCCGCTTGACAGCCGCGTTGAGCCGTGGCGCATCTACGCACCGAACGACATACCCTGAGCCGGGAGGAGACAGATATGTTCCGCCGTCATGCCCTGGCGCTGGCCGGCGCCGCCGTCGCTCTCGCGCCTGCAGGAGCCTCGGCCGAAGGACCCATCAAGATCGGCTTTCCGATCCCGTTGTCCGGCCCGACCGCGACCTACGGCGTGCCGATCCTGAAGGGCGCCGAGCTGGCGGTCGACGAGATCAACGCCCAGGGCGGCGTGCTCGGCAGAAAACTCGAATTGCTCTCGCGCGACAGCAAGGCCAACGCCGATGAGGCGGTGCGCCTCTCCCGCGAGCTGATCATCAAGGACGATGTCGACTTCCTCTCCGGCACCTTGACCTCGGCCGAGGCGCCGGCGGCCTCGACGGTCGCCAAGGAAAACAAGATCGTCTTCATTGCGCCGACGTCTAAGACGGTTCAGCTAACCGCGCCGGCAAACCTGCACCCCTATATCTTTCGGGTCGCCTCGAATACCGATGTCGAAGGCAAGGCGTCGGCGACCTTGATGGCCCGATGGAAGGACGTCAAACGGGTCGCGACGATCGCTCCCGATTACGCCTACGGTCGCGACGCGATCGCCGCCTTCGTCGCCAATCTGAAACAGCTGCGGCCGGAGATCGAGATTGTCGACCAGCAATGGCCAAAGCTGGGTGAGCCCGATTTCACTGCCTTCATCACGGCGCAGATGGGCAAGAAGCCGGACGCGGTCATGTGCGCCCTGTTCGCCGGCGACTTCGTCACCTTTACGAAGCAGGCGACCCCGCTCGGCTATTTCAAGGCGATCGCCAACCGCCTGGTCGACGGCGCCGAGGTCGGGACCGTCGACGAGGCGCAGGCGCTCGGCGCCGACTACCCCTACGGCATCGTCTCGGACGCCTACGACCCGGTGATCTGGGGCGGCAACGAGCCGCCCGAGCACAAGGCCTATATCGAGCATCTGCGGGCGTTCACCAAGTCGCAATATGGCTCGGGCTGGTCGATTGTCGGGTACCAGTCGATCTACGCCCTGGCCGACGGCATCAAGAAAACCGGTAGCACCAAGAGCGACGCCGTAGCCGAGGCGTTGCCGGGCATGACCTTCGACACGCCTGTCGGAAAACGCACCTTCAGTCGCAAATCCCACGAGACGTTCGCCCCCGAATACTGGGGTGTCATGGTCAAGGAAGCGGCCTATCCCTTTGCTGTGATGCAAAATCCGGAATTGTTGCCGGCGACAACGGAAACGAACTGACGCGAATGCCCCTCGCCCCGGCCCTCTCCCCGCAAGCGGGGCGAGGGGGTGCGCCGTTGAATACCCTCGCCCTGCGCCGAGGGGTCCCTGGCGAATCGGAGATGCGCCACTCCTCGAGCGCGAGCAAAGCTCGCGCCATGCCGACGGGCGCGCGCACGCGCGCGCCGAGAGGGGCGGGAGGGTGAGGGGCGGCGATGGCGCGTCGTTCCTGTTCAGTCAGTTCATGGGCGGCCTGACCACCGCAATGTTCCTGTTCCTGATCGCCTCGGGCCTCTCGCTTGTTTTCGGCATCATGCGCGTCCTCAATTTCGCGCACGGCTCGTTCTACATGCTCGGCGCCTATCTCGCCTGGCAGGCGGTAGAGTGGCTGCAGCCAACCGCCGAGGGGTTCTGGCCCGCGACGCTGTTCGCGGCACTCGGCGTCGCACTCCTTGGCGCCATCGTCGAAAGGCTGCTGCTGCGTCACCTCTACGGCCGCGAAGAGCTCTATCAGCTGCTCTTCACCTATGCGCTGGTGCTGATCCTGGGTGACGCCGCCAAGTTCCTCTGGGGCACCCAGCAGCTCTCGGTGTCCACGCCGCCGGTGCTCGCGGGCAGCGTCCAGGTCTTCGGCACCACTCAGCCGCTCTACAACCTCTTCATCATGGGGCTCGGACCGGCCATCGCGGTTGGCGGCTGGCTGGTTTTGCACCGCACCGGCATCGGGCGGATGGTCCGGGCGGCCTCCTACGACCGCGAAATTCTCGATGCGCTGGGCGCCAATGTCGGCGCCCTTTACACCGGCATGTTCGTGGTCAGCGCGTTTCTCGCCGGCCTGTCCGGCGCGCTGGTGACGCCGATCCAAAGCATCGTGCCCGGAATGGACGTACTGATCATCGTGCAGGCGTTCATTGTCGTCGTGATCGGCGGCCTGGGCTCGCTTTGGGGCACCTTCTGGGGCTCGGTGATCTACGGCCAGGTTCTCTCCTTTGGCATCCTGATTTTTCCCGGTTTCTCGCTATTCTCGGTCTTCGCGCTGATGGCGGTGATCCTGATCGTTCGCCCGTGGGGCCTGTTCGGCCGGCCGCTGTGATCCGCCGCCGCTTCGCCCTCGTCGGAGGCGTTCCGTGGACCCTGATCGTCTTCCTGGCGGCGAGCACGGTGCCGTGGCTCGGCTCGCGCTACGACACCTTTCTCGCCGCCCAGATCGCGATCGACGCCCTCTTTGCGGTGAGCCTCAACCTGCTGCTCGGCACCACCGGTCTGGTCTCGTTCGGCCATGTCGCCTATTTCGGCGTTGGCGCCTATGTGTGCGGCATCCTGATGAAGACTTACGCCGTGCCGTTCACCCTCGCCTTCCCCGCGGCGGGGCTGGGCGCTGCAGCCTTCGCCCTGGTGTCGGGCTATTTCTGCGTGCGTTTGACCAGGATCTATTTTGCGATGCTCACGCTGGCCTTCTCGCAAATCGTCTGGGCGATCTGCTGGAAGTGGAACGACGTAACTGGTGGCGACCAGGGCTTGCCCGAGATCCCCTACCCCGACCTTGACTGGATGGCGGCGATCCCCGGGTTCGGTGATCTGCGGATCGGCGATCGCTTCTATCTCCTCACCCTCGTGCTGGTGGCGGTCTCGCTCGCGGTGCTGCGACAGATCACCCGCTCGCCCTTTGGCCGCATGCTGACGGCGATCCGCGACAATCCCGAGCGCGCCGCCTTTATCGGTCTCAATGTCCGCGCCTACCAACTCGCGGCGTTTGTCGTCGCCGGCGGGTTCGCCGGCCTCGCCGGCGCGCTTTACGGCATCTTCAACCGCGGCGTCTTTGCCGACTACGTCTTCTGGTCGAAATCGGCCGAGGTCATGATCATGACCATTCTCGGCGGCATGGATTATTTCTGGGGTCCGCCGGTCGGCGCGCTGGCGCTCGTCTGGCTCAACCAGGCGATCACCGACTACACCGAGTATTGGCCCTTCGTGCTCGGCACCTTGCTCGTCGTGTTGCTCTACGCCTTCCCCGGGGGCATCGTCGGCGGGCTCGTCGCCGGGTTCCACCTCGTGAGGCGCCGCTTGATCCCCAGCGGTGCTTGACTGGAATGCTTGACGTCCGCGAGCTGCGTAAGTCGTTCGGAGGCTTCGCCGCGGTCGGCGGGGTCAGCCTCAGGGTCGAGACGCGGCAGATCGCGGCGGTGATCGGCCCGAACGGCGCCGGCAAGTCGACGCTCTTCAACCTGATCACCGGCCATCTCGTGCCGGACGGTGGCCGGGTGCTGCTCGACGGTGATGACATCACCGGCGCGCCGCCGTACCGCATCTGCCGCCTCGGCATCGGCCGCTCGTTTCAGCGCACCAATATCTTCCCGCGGCTTTCGGTGTTCGAGAACGTGCAGGCCGCCTTCCTCGCCCATCGCGGCCGCGGCCGTAATTTCTGGTCCCATTCGGAGAATTTCTACCGCGAGGAGACCGCGGCTCTGCTCGCCTCGATCGGTCTCGGCGCCCAAGGGCAGGTGGTCGCCGGCACGCTCAGCTACGGTAACCAGAAGCAGCTCGAGCTCGGCCTGGCACTGGCGAGCGATCCGATGGTGCTGCTGCTCGACGAGCCGACCGCCGGCATGTCGGCGGGCGAGACGCACGAGACGATGCGGCTGCTCGAGCGCATCGCCGGCGAGCGCGGACTGACCCTCCTGTTCACCGAGCACGACATGGAAGTCGTCTTTTCGATCGCCGAGAAGATCGCGGTATTGCATCAGGGTCGGCTCCTCGCGGAGGGGACGCCCAACGAGGTGCGCGGCGATCCCGAGGTGCGTCGTGTCTATCTCGGCGAGCATTGAATGAAGCCGCTGCTCGCGGTCGAGGACATCCACACCGCCTACGGCCTGAGCCGAGTCCTGTTCGGCATCTCGCTCGAGATAGCCGCCGGCGAATGCGTCTGCCTCCTGGGCCGCAACGGCGTCGGCAAGACGACGACGATCCGCTCGGTCATGGGGCTTACGCCGCCATCGAGCGGCCGTGTGCTGTGGCAGGGCAGAGACATCACCGGCTGGGCGTCGCACCGGGTGGCGCGCGCCGGTA
>Ga0074044_10004415_pt1 | contig 11656 bp, 14 predicted proteins | sample BogForMeECP23OM1_FD_94443 | JGI IMG/M metagenome (GOLD analysis project Ga0074044, IMG submission 94443) | Bog forest soil microbial communities from Calvert Island, British Columbia, Canada - Bog Forest MetaG ECP23OM1 | ecosystem: Environmental > Terrestrial > Soil > Wetlands ...
AATCAGAATATACATCAGGCTTGCGGCAATTCCCCAGCTTCTCGCCGAGGGCTCTCCCTTCAAAATGGTCCACCAAGCCGTTCCAGTGATGGCGGCCACCACAGCCTCGAACAACACGAAGATGAGCAGATTCCTGAGAGTCAGGAGAGCGTAGTTCTGACTAATTACGTATGTGCTCCGAAGAAAGAGCACGACGTAGAGCACGGACTGGCATGCGAAAATCCAGCACAGGACCTTTCTGATATCTATATCTTGCATACTTTGATGCCGCCTTTACCAGAGACGGGGCAAGCCCCGTCTCTACAGCGAAGTCCCGCGCCGCAGCTTTGCGGCCTTTACGGTGTTGGCCATTAGCATGGCTATGGTTAGCGGGCCGACTCCTCCGGGGACGGGCGTAATGGCACCGGCGATTTCGGCCACCTCGGGATGCACGTCGCCCACCAGGGTTGCGCCTTTGGCCAGAAACGTTTCTTCGCGCTTTCTGTTCCCAGCAAAGAAGCGGTCGAATTCCTTCCGGTCGGTGATCCGGTTGATGCCGACGTCGATCACGGTGGCTCCGGGCTTCACGTAAGCGCGAGTGACCATGCCGGCGCGGCCAATCGCCGCCACCAGGATGTCGGCGCGGCGGCAGACTGCGGGCAGATCGCGCGTCTTCGAGTGGCAGACGGTGACGGTGGCATTCTGATTCAGCAGCAGCATGGCTACCGGTTTGCCGACAATGTCGCTGCGTCCGACGACCACGGCTTCCTGCCCGGCGACCGGAATCGCGCTGCGCTTCAGAATTTCCATGACGCCGGCCGGCGTGCACGGCACCAGGCCGGGACGCTGCGTCGAAAGGTAGCCCACGTTCATGGGATGGAATCCGTCAACGTCTTTGGCGGGATCGACCGCCAGCAGAACTTTCTTGGCATCGACGTGCGCGGGCAGCGGCAACTGCACCAGGATGCCGTCGATTTCGTCACGGCGGTTCAGATCGGCGATCAGCGCGAGCAGTTCCTCGGTGGTCGCGCTTTCGGGAGGGGTGTGTTGTTCGCTGTAAAGGCCGACTTCTTCCGAACTCTTCACTTTGCCGCGAACGTAGACCTCCGATGCGGGGTTGTGGCCGACCAACACCACGGCAAGCCCGGGACGCACGCCCGATAATGCCAGCGCTTTCGCCTGGGCGGTGACTTCCGCGCGGATTTCACCGGCTATTTTAGTCCCGTCGAGAATCCTGGCTGCCATCCCGCCTCGCTGCCGTGCAGTGATTTGAAAGGCGATTCTATCGCATCGGACGGCTGAAGACGTTCTCGCCGTTAGCCCTGCCGCCCGCCGACATCCCGCGGAGCTTCGCTCCGCAGGGCGGACGAATGCGTCCGCCCCTTCGTGGACATCGCTTCGCTGTAGAATAGAGCCGCTATGATTTCTCAGGATCTGCTGGACATGCTGGTCTGCCCGGTTTGCAAGAAGCCGGTGGTCCTGAATGCCAACGGGGCAAGCCTGAAATGCGGCGAATGCCGCCGCGTGTACCCCATCCAGGACGACATCCCGATCATGCTGGTGGACGCCGCTAAGATTGACGATTGACGCCGCCTGAATCCGCGGGGCGACACCCTCCCGCCACGAAACGACATTTTGTGTCATTTTGGCAACGGGTGGCGTTTTACGTCTCCTGGTAGCCTGCCGATGATATCCTCGCAACCTTTTGCAAGACCTTGGGTTATAAGAACCAGGGGTTCCAGGAAGCCGGTTCTGGTGGTGTACCAAAGTTCCGGCATTACGATTGCATGTAACGTATCCGGTTGCCGATGAATCTAAAATGGGGCAACAGGCAGGGAGGTCGCAGGTGAGAATGGCCATGAAAGAACGATTTACGGTGACTGAGCTATGCGCCTTGCGAAACGACCTGATCCAGGGCGGCATGGTCGATTCCCGCGAAGCCGCGGAACTGCTGCAGGTTTTCTTGATGGGACGCGGCTATGGCGTTTCTCCGGCGGCAGCCATCGACGCCGCTGGCCGGGTGGAAATGGCGGGCTGTTCTCTGCCGGTGCTGGAGCGCGAACTGGAAGGGCTCGCGCTGGTAATGTGAGATTGCGGCACGCTTAATACAGCCGCACGCTTAATACATAGGTAAAACGAGGTTAACGGGAAACTGATCTAGCTCAACTCAGCGATTGACAGTTTCTCAGTACGAAGCGCCGGGCCAACTGCCCGGCCTTTTGTATTTTCGGGCCGTTTCGCACTTACTTTAGTTGCCACACCTTCAGTCTCTTACTTACGGCCCCCTTTCTCGCGGACAATGATTGCGATGAACGCCTCCGCCAGACTCGTCCAGTTCGTGCTATGCCTGTTTGCGCTGCCCTTCGCGTTTGGCGGACTGTTCTCGATTTCGCAGGCCATCCGGATGGCGCATGCGGATCCGGGCACAACGCCTTTCTGGCTTCCGCTGCTCTTTGGCCTGGTTTTCAGTGGGGTCGGCTTTGGATTGATTTTCGCCGTGCTCTACGGTGGAAGATTCGCGCAGCGCCAGCAGCGGCTCCAGGTCGAGCATCCTGCGGAGCCTTGGCTTTGGCGAGCAGACTGGGCGCAGGGCCGCGCCAACAGCAAGACCCGCACCAGCATGCTTGCCGGGTGGGTGTTCGCAATTTTCTGGAATGCAATTTCCATGCCGGTCGCTTTTCTTGTCCTGTCCGCGGCCGCCAGGCAAAAAGGCCCGATTGCTTACCTTGGCCTCATCTTTCCGATCGTCGGAGTGTGTCTGCTGATTTATGCAATCCGGCGGACCATCGCGTTTTTCGAATTTGGCAATACCGATTTCGAAATGACTACCTTGCCTGGCGTCGTGGGGCGCGAACTGAAGGGGCAGATCCAGGCGCGCTTCCCGCATTCGCCTGACCACGGCATTCATCTGCGGCTTTCGTGTGCGCACCGCGTTGTTACCGGTTCCGGCAACTCTCAGTCCACCAGCGAGACCATCGTCTGGCGCGATGAGGCGGACCTGGCCTCGGGGCAACTGTGCCCCGGGCCCCTCGGGACAACGATCCCAGTTGCGTTCCGCATTCCGCTGGACGCGCAGCCTACCGAAAAACGCAACTCGCGCGATGAATTTGTGTGGGTGTTGGAAGCACTCGCCGATGTGCCCGGCGTCGATTACCACGATATCTTCGAAGTGCCGGTCTTTCGCACCTCGCAGACTCCGGCGCAACCGGAAGCCGAAAAGTTTGCGCCGACTGTGACAGCGCAATCGGTTGCGCGTCCCGGCGTCGCAACCATCGAAGTGCGCCAGAATACGGAAGGCACGGAGTTTTATTTCTCAGCCGCGCGCAACAAGAGCTTCGCCATGTTGACAACAGTGTTCGCACTGATCTTCAGTTCGGTCTCTTACTTCCTGATCCACCACGCCCCGTTTATCTTTCCTCTGGCCTTCGGCTTTTTCTCGTTTCTTCTGCTCTGGATTACGGCTCAATTGTGGCTGGGAACTACGCGAGTTGTGATTGGCAGCGGTGGCCTGACCGTGCAGTCGGGGCTGCTTGGCGTCGGCAAGGTGCGACAGATTCCGCTGGCGGAGATCGAGACGATTAGCGACAAGATTAGCGCCCAGCAGGGTGGAGCTACTGGCACTCCTTACTACGACATCGAGCTCAACCTGCGCGATGGAAAGAAAGTCACACTGGGACGCATGGTGCGCGATAAACACGAGACCAAATGGCTGGTGGAGGAGATGCGGCGGCTTGCTGGCGTGCAGGCGAAGAGCATGGCGGCGGGCATGGTATAGAACCTCGCGCGACGGCAGAACCAATTCCAATCTTGTCATCCTGAGCGAAGCGAAGGAGCTGCTTTCTTTCAGCTCACCAAACAGCAGGTCCTTCGCTGCGCTCAGGATGACAGCCCCAGTTTCAGAGGGTCCCGACTGTTTTTTGCAGGGTCTGCGCGATTTCCTCGGGGTCGGTTTCTGGGGCGAACTGCAGGGGCTTGCCGATGCGCACCTGAATCTTTCCGGGCGCGGCGAACATCTTCCCCGCGTTCTTGATTTCAAACAAACCATCGATCCGCATGGGCAGAATGGGAATGCGTAGATTGTTGGCGAGCAATCCGACTCCGGTGCGAAACTGCCCGACCCTGCCGTCCTTGGTGTGCATTCCCTCCGGAAACACGAGCACGCTGTAGCCGCGATCGACAGCCTCTCCGGCGTAAGTGAAGCTCTTGCGGAACCCGGATTGTCGCGGCAGCGGGAACAGGTTCAGGAGAATGACACCGAGGGTCCACTGCAAACGGTCGTAAATTCGTTTAAACCAGACGCTATCCGGAGCGGGCGAGTGCAAGCATTCGAGCATCTCGCCCCGGGTTGCGATGGCGATTTTGTTGCGGATGCGCGCGGGAAGCGCGGCTTGAATGAGAGCGAAATCGACATCGGAGATGTGGTTTGAGATAACGAGCAGCGGCCCGCGAACCCCGCGCAGGTTCTCACGTCCGGTCACGCGAGGCCATCCCAGAAGAAGCACTGCCGGACGCACCAGCAGATAATTCGACGCCAACCGCAGCCACGCAGTCGGCCAGCGAAGAGTCCATCGGGGATAGTGAAAAAGTAGATGGGGACGCTGGCGACGAGCACCTCGCTCTTCCTGCAACAGTTTTTCCAGGTCGGCGACGGTCACTGCATTCGCGAAATTCGTTTCGTTTAGGTCGACTTGGTAGCGGTCTTCGAGCGCGCCGAGCAGTTCGACTCGCTCCAGCGAACTTAACCCGAGGGCGCCTTCTAGGTTCGCGTCCGGCATCAGTTTTTGCGCAGCGCGGCCCGTAATTCGCGTCAGCAGTTCGGAGAGCGGGCTGGCGGCGTTCGCGCCCGATTGTCCGCGAAGGCTTGCCTCAACCGCATCGCGAATCACGTTACGCCGCGGCTTTTGAGTAGAACTGCGGGGGAAATCCTCTTCGGGCCAGACGAACCAGGTGCGCATGCGCTGATACTCGGCCAGCGTTAAGTTGGCCCGCTTCACGATTGTCTTCACATCTACCGTCTGGGCGTTACGGTCGCCGAGAATCAGCACGGCGCAGGGTTCGGCATTTCCGCCGCGTTCGAGCCCAACCACCACGCAATCCCGAATTTCCTTTTGCTGTCGCAGAGCCGCTTCCAGGTCCTCGGGATAAATGTTCATGCCGGCGGGAGTGACGATCACTTCTTTCTTGCGGCCCTTGAAGAAGAGATTGCCTTGCTCATCGAGCGCGCCCAGGTCGCCGGTGCGGTACCAGCCTTCGTCTCCTGCAACGGGTTGCAGTTCGCTTCCGTTCCAATAGCCGCTGGCAACTCCACTGCCGCGCACTAGAATTTCACCGTCGTCCGCTAACCTGATTTCGCGCCCGGGCAAGACCTTGCCGATGGAGCCGCGGCGGGTGTGGAAGGGATGGTTCAAGCTGATCAAGGAAGTCGTTTCGGTCAAGCCGTATCCCTGGACTACGGCGTATCCCAGACGATGCCAGAATTCCTCGGTCTCGCGATCAAGGGCGGCGCCGCCGCTGATCATGGCCCAGAACTTCCATCCGAACTGGCGGCGCAGGTCGCGGAAGGTCCACCACCGGCGCAGAAAGTGCTGGGTCTTGGCTGCGGAGTACCGCATGGCAAAATCGTCGCGGACACCGGCGTCCTCGAGATCGCGTTCGATCTTCTGCTTCAGCGAGTCGATTATGCGCGGGACGGCCACCAGCACCGAGACGCGCTCCCGGCGGATCGTCGCCATGACCTCTGTGGGGTTGAAGGTGTTTTCGAATACGACGGTGCCACCCAGCAGCGGAGGAAGAAAAATTCCCAGAAACTGGCCGAAGACATGGCTTAGCGGCAACAGGTTGAGGAACCGAATGGGATGCACCAGCCGCTCGTACTTCAAATATTTCTTGATCTCAGTTTCGATCGGGACGAGGTTGCCGACCACATTGGCGTGGGTGAGCACGACTCCCTTGGGCTCGGCCGTGGTGCCGGAGGTGAAAACGATTTCCAGCGTATCGGAGGGCTGGACCTGAGTTGGCCGAAAACGTTCGGTTAGACGCGCTGCGACTGCGGCCACCAGATCTGCGGGATCGATGATCGCGATTTTTCCCGTCGAGGACTCTTCAAAAACCGTCGTCCGCTCGCGCGGACACAGCACCAGCTTCGTCCGCACCTGCCCGCTGATACGGCGCGCAAAATCGGGGCTGGCGGCATCGTCCACCGGGACGGCAATGACCCCGCAAAGCGCGCATCCGAGGAACGCCGCTACCCATTCGGCGCAGTTCGGGCTCCACAACAGCACCGCTTCGCCCTTGGCGATCTTGCGGGCTTCCAGTTCGCGGGCAAACTGATATGCCACTCCAGCGACGCGCCGGTAGCTCCAACGCTCGTGCCGGTATCCTCGGGGAAACACGTAGGCGCAGTCGTCGCCCCAACGCTCGAAATCGTCCAGCGAATCCAGCACACTTGCCCGCACACCTTGTTTAGTAGCACAATTCCCAGAACTTTACAGGTCGTAACTGTTACAGAACGGAAACTGTACGGGTAGGACTGGCGCTCGATACCACGATCTGGGGCTCGATGACTGAATTGTTTGAAATTCGCAACGCTATAGTTCGCATCATTTTCGCGATGGCGCTGTGCGGTCTGAGCTCATGTCAGCCGCCCGCGTCTACGAAAGACGCGAGTTCAGCGTCTTCGTCTATGGCCGCGCGAGCTGAGAGCCGGACAAACAATGGTCCGGTGCGCGACCTCAGCCAGGACGAGGCCGCCGGTGGACACATTCTGCGCAAGCATGTGGGACAAACCGATGACCAACTGCGCGAGCGCCTGGAGCGGGAACCTAGCATTACCGGCGCGTCGACCTACACCGACCGCTCGGCGGCTAAGCACGCCGTGGGCGCAGCCATCGCGGAATCGCAGGATCGAATCGAGCGCTGGCTCAACCGTTCGGGTGGACGTCCCAACCTGGTGTTGGACTACGATAGTGAGGCTCCGATTGGCCGCACCATGAATCGCGGAGAAAACCAGTCGCGCCCGTGCGCGCACGCCCTGGTTGTACTAAAATACGCCGGGCCCAACCAGTACTACGTTTTGACTTCTTATCTGGAGTGCCGCTGATGAACCCGAAGCCGGAAATTACCGCCGCCAACTTTCCCGCGCTGCACACCTTCCTGCGGGGCTACTTCCATGAAGATGTCGCCGACGAGTACGGAACTCCTCCGGAAGCGGCCGATCAATTTTGCGAAGACGCCGAAACCGACGAGCGCATCCCGGTCGCGCGGGAGTGGCAGCAGGTCATGGAATTGACGGGGTCGCAGCCTGCCGCTCTGAACGCGGCACTGAAGAAGCTGGGCAGCGCGATTCGCTTGAATGAAGAAGAGATTCCGCAGGTGTCGGCCATCTTCGCCCGTTGCCTGGCGGTGAAATCGCATCGGCGAGTGGCCAACGAATAACAGGCGCGAAGGGTTCGTATCAGGGTATCGCTTTAGCGATACCAATAGTTCTTGAAATCAAAACCCCCTTCAGGGGCTGCTACCCCTCCCGCCCTACCCCCAGCGCGTCGGCGACGCGGTTGATGTAGTTGAACCAGGAAGCAATCAGCGTGATTTGCAGGATGGCCTGATCGTCGAAGCCTGCCGCCCGTAATCTCTCGTGGTCGTCCTTACGGACTTGGGTAGCGTCTTTGGTGAGTTTCACGACGTAGTCGACCATCGCGCGCTCCTGCGGCGTAATGGGCGCGGTCGTGTAGTCGCGTTCCAGCGCTTCGACCAGTTCCTTATCCAAAGTGACGCGACGCAGAAACTCCGCGTGGGACTCGATTCAATACACGCACCGGTTGGTCACCGAAACCATGGTGGCGATCATCTCGTGATGGCGCCTCTCGAGCGGCAGGTCGGTGGACATCAGTGCGCCGAAGGTCGAGAACGCATGTTTCAGCGCCTGCGGAATCAAAGAGTGCGAGGCTACGATCATGGAGCCGCCGCCTTCGGCAGGGTGAATGGGGACGGCGTACTCCTCGGGATAAAGCGGCTTCTGCTCTTCCATTGCCTGCCGCAGTTCGTCGTCAGCTTCCGTGAACGGAATGGTACGAATCCAGGTCATGGTCTCGAGTTGCCCTCCACGCCGGGTTGCCGGCAATTCCGGCGTTTCCACACCCTACACGCTGGCCCCAGCCGTTGCCAATAGTGGGAATGCGCTACCGGCTACGGCACGAGGGAACAAGTTGCAGATGGAAGGCGTCGAGACGGGAGGTTGAAGTTTCGCCCCGCTGCTCACCCAGCGCGGTCAAGAGGCAAGTTCGGTAATCTCCGGGAAGCGCAGATTACACTTCAGCAAGGCCTTGGTAAGTGCCTGTTCAATCAGATTTTCCTCGCAGTTCCGGGAGATGGCGATTTCGCTGACCAGTAAGTAGCGGGCGCGCTCCAGCATCTTTTTTTCGCGGTAAGAAAGGGACTTGTCCTGCCCCAGGATCAGCAGGCTCTTCAGCACCACAGCCACGTCTGCGAGCGCCCCCGTGCGCATCCGGTCAGAATTCTCCTTAAACCGGTCTTTCCAATCGGCCGCGTTGACGCATTCACCCGAGGAGAGGTAATCCACGATTTTCTGCACTTCGCCGTTGCGCACCACCGGACGCATCCCGACGCTGTCGACGTTGGCGAACGGCACCATCACTTTCAAACTGCTGGTTGCGATTTTCAGCAGGTAGAACTTTTCCACAGAGGTTCCCATGGTTCGGCTGCTGATTTGTTCAATGATTCCGACGCCGTGGTTGGGATAAACGACCTTCTCGCCAATGTGGAAAACGTGATCACCGCTCATGGAGGGCCCTCGCCCGAGGGAGAGTACAACTTCTAGTCTAGTCGAGCCCTGTTCCCATAGCAATCGAGAAGCTGTGTGGCGGCGGGGTGGAGCCTGCCCTGGGCGGAGCCCCGTCATCACGCGAGCAAGATCCGGACCGTTGGCCTGGTTAAGTCATTTCGGTTGATGAGGTTGGATCGAAATGTCGGGGCGGAAATCCCGGCCCACTGTGACCCTTTTCCAATGGCCGAGGGTTATAATGCCAAGGGATGACGGAACAGATCAAAAAGAAGCTTCGGGACGAACTGAACACGCTCGAGCACGAACTGGCCCACGATATCCCCAGAGAGCTCAAAAAGGCCGTCGCCATGGGCGACCTGAGCGAGAACGCCGAGTATCACATGGCCAAGCAGCGCCAGGAATATCTGAAGGCGCGCGTCCGCCAATTGGGCAAGCGCCTCGCCGACCTGTCGCTGATCAACATGAACAATATCCCCAAGGATAAAGTTGGCCTGGGCTCGACGGTGACGATTTTCGACGGCACCAAGAATGAAGAAATGGAATACCAACTGGTGACCAGCGAAGAGTCCGATGTGGCCGCCGGCAAAATCTCGACCACATCGCCGATCGGGCGCGCCCTGCTGAATAAAAAAGTTGGCGACACCGCCATGGTCGTCACGCCCGGCGGAAGCCGCGAAATGGAAATCCTGAAGCTTTCCACCATGCACGACATCGCCGAAGCCAAGCTGGAAGCGGAATTGGAAGCGCTGCCGGAACCGGAACGGGAAGCAGAATGAACTGCCGCGCTATGAGGATCGTCACGTGACCTGGACCAGCGGAGTTGGACGTGCCTGCGGCGTTCTGCTCGACGCCATCGTGCGCCTCCTCGCGCTCTCGCGCATCAATCCCAACGTTCTGACCCTGATGGGGCTGCTGGTCAACACCTACGCTGCGTTTCTCTTTGGGTATGCCAACGGCGACAACCAGCGCCGCATGTTTTTCTATGCTGGCCTGGTGATCATCGGATCGGGATTCTTCGATCTGGTGGACGGCCGTGTCGCCCGCCTTTCGAACAAGGTGACCCGCTTCGGAGGGTTTTTCGATTCCATCGTCGACCGCTACAGCGATGCGTCGCTCTTCTTCGGCTTGCTGGTGTTCTACGCCCGCGGCAACCGGTTCTTCTACCTCCTGCTGACCGCGCTGGCCATGATCAGCGCCATTATGGTGAGCTACGCTCGAGCCCGCGCCGAGTCGCTCATTGGCAGCTGCCGCGTCGGCTTCATGGAACGACCCGAACGTTTGGTGCTGCTGATCATCGGCGCCCTGTTCAATGTGATGGCCCCGGTGCTCTGGGTGATCGGCGTGCTTTCCACGATCACGGTGATCCACCGCGTCGTCTACACCTGGCAGCGGACCACCGAAATGGACGCTCGCGCCAAGGCCGCCTGAGTTTTTCCTTTGACCTTGCCGGTGGTCACGGTACTAGCTCCCCGAAATCGCTGCCACCGGCTCCTCATCACCATCACCGGAAAACGCTTCGGAAGTGGAGTCCAGCATAAAACTCAAAACATCCTGCGGAATGGGCGCGCTCCACACCGGCGCAAACGACTGCCGGTGCAGCGGCGAAGGGCCATGCTCGCGCAAGGCCGCAAGGTGGCGCGGCGTGCAGTATCCCTTGTTCGATGCTAGACCGTACATGGGGAAGACCGGGTCCCAGGCGGAGATCATGCGGTCACGCTCGACCTTCGCGAGGATGGAGGCGGCGGCGATCGAGGCCGAGAGCGCGTCGCCGTGAATGATCGCTTGCTGCGGAAGTTCGCAATCGAGTCGGACTGCATCGACCAGAAGATGGTTCGCGGCGGGCGCCAGTTGCTGAACGGCGTGCAGCATGGCGAGGCGCGAAGCCTGGTAGATATTGATTTGATCGATGCGGGCGGAATCCACGGCGGCCACGGCCCAGGCGATCGAATGCTGGCGAATCAGGAGTGCAAGTTCTTCGCGGCGTTCGGCGGGGAGGAGCTTCGAATCGCGCAAGCCGCGAATGTGGTGTGCCGGGTCGAGGATGACGGCGGCGGCTACGACCGGGCCAAAAAGCGACCCGCGGCCGACTTCATCGACTCCGGCAACGTGCTCGGAGCCCGCGGCCCAGGCGCGCTTTTCAAAATTCAGCGTGCAGCGCAGTTTTTTCAGCAGACGCAACTTGGCGGCGGAGGCAGAAATACCATCTTTCGATGTGGACGCAGACTTGGACACGGAATCTGCTCAGCATCTTCGCCGAAGAAATGGTGGGAAGCAAGAGGAGAAGTGTGGAAGCGGGGCTTTGCCCCGCTGGGACGGGGCGGAGCCCCGTCACCACACAAGAATCAATAACGCTTACTGCTGCTCGACTTCTTTCAGCCGCGCGGCCTTGCCCTTAAGCCCGCGCAGGTAGTAGAGCTTGGCGCGGCGCACTTTGCCGGACCGCACCACGTCGATCTTGTCGATGACCTTGGAGTCGATGGGGAAAATACGCTCCACGCCCTGGCCGAAGCTGACCTTGCGGACGGTAAAGCTCGGTTGCGCGCCTCGTGACCGGGAAATGACGACGCCTTCGAACGCCTGCAGGCGCTCTTTTTCGCCTTCCCGGATCTTGACCTGCACCTTGATGGTATCGCCAGGACCAAATTTCGGAATGTCGGTGCGGCGCGATTTCGCCAACAGTTTTTCGATAATCGGATTGCGCATAACGTTTCCTTCCTAACTCTTGCCCTTAATCTGGGCCAGCAATTCCTTGTCTTCCGCCGTCAGCGCCACCCGCTCCAATAAATCGGGACGGTTGCGCAACGTCTTTGCCAAAGCCGTCTTGCGGCGCCAGCTGCGAATCTGGTCGTGGTTGCCGTTTACCAGCACTTCCGGCAC
>Ga0074044_10004417_pt1 | contig 11655 bp, 8 predicted proteins | sample BogForMeECP23OM1_FD_94443 | JGI IMG/M metagenome (GOLD analysis project Ga0074044, IMG submission 94443) | Bog forest soil microbial communities from Calvert Island, British Columbia, Canada - Bog Forest MetaG ECP23OM1 | ecosystem: Environmental > Terrestrial > Soil > Wetlands ...
GCAAACCTGCGGGCGTTGCCATGGCGATCCCAGACTGGCCCTGCGCTATGATTTGCCGGCCGATCGTCTGCCATCCTACGCGGGCAGCTATCACGGTCTCGCGCTGCAGGAAGGGAAAGTGCGAGCGGCGAATTGCGCTTCGTGCCATGGAGTGCACTCCATTCTCCGTTCCAGCGACCCGCGCTCCACCGTCAATGCCGCCAACCTCCCGAAAACCTGCGGAGCATGTCACCAGGGCGTGACCGAAGCCAAATTCACCATTGGTCCCGTACATGTGCAGACCAACGGCGGTCCCAATCATCCGGTGGTCAAGTGGATTCGCTGGACCTACTGGGTACTCATCCCGGCGACGCTAGGCTTCATGCTGCTGCACAATTTGCTGGACTGGCTGCACAAGCTGATTCGGCGGCATCCGCGCAGGGAATCCGGCGAAATGGTGCTGCGCATGAATCTGTGGTTCCGCGTAGCGCACTGGGGCATCATGGTGACGTTCCCGACGCTGGTGTTCACCGGATTCGCCTTGAAGTATCCCGAGATCTGGTGGGCCAAGCCGCTGCTGAATTGGGAGTCGCAATTCGGCGTCCGTGGCGGATTGCACCGCGTCGCCGCTGTAGTCATGCTCATGGCGACCTTCTACCACTTCGTGCATTTGGCGCTGAAAAAGCGCGATCGCTCTTTCATTTGGGCCATGATCCCGTCGATCACGGACGCCACCGACATGCTGCAAGTTTTCCGCTACAACCTCGGCCTGACCAAACAGGAGCCGAAGTTCGCGAAATTCAACTATGCGGAGAAGATGGAATACTGGGCCTTCATGTGGGGCACGTTCGTCATGGCCCTTTCCGGATTCCTGCTGTGGTTCAACAATTTCACGTTGCGCCACTTTCCAAAATGGGTGACGGACGCGGCCACCGCCGTGCATTGGTATGAGGCCCTGCTGGCAACTTTCTCCATCCTCATCTGGCACTTCTATCTGGTGATCTTCGATCCCATGGTCTATCCGATGGATACCGCATGGCTAAACGGAAAAATTCCAGCCGACCATTACCGCCATTCCCGCCCAGAATATTTCCGCGCTCTGGAACGCGCGCATCTCGTCGAACTGCCCAGCAATCCTGAAGACTACAAGGATGAGCAGGGAAGTGAAGACGTTCCCCACTGACGGGTGCCCCATCCTTGCGCGTTCTGTGCGCAAGGGTGGGATTCCACCACCGCCGACCGTATGGGATCTTGACGTTGCTCTGCAGCCGGGTGCCCCATCCTAACGTCGTGTTTTTCGACATTAGAGCCTGCCCTGAGCGGAGTCGAAGGGGTGGGATTCCACCACCGCGTGCAGCTTGGGATTTTGACGTTGGAATAAAGGGACCCCCAGTTGCTTCGGTAGACGTTTCGAAAGCCCACCCGGTTATTCTTCCAAATAATGTGGCCCACCCGCCGTTTCGGGCAAAGATTGTTTCATTGACGCGAGCAGAAATTGAGGGGATAATCGGCCAAAAAAAGATACGGTACCCAGTTCTGGTGGTCAGGAGGCCGTAATGAATCGCATCGTGTGGGTAATGCTATTGCTAATGATGGCGGTCCCAGTTTTTGCCCAGAAGCCTGCTGGCTGCTATTGTGGAGCAAAACCGTGGAATCCCTACGGCTGCCCGGGCAGCACCCGCGACAACTTCACCGCATGCACCCCAACTACCCCCACAACCCCGGGCGATTGTCATACCGGTGGCAAGGTAACAACCGGGAAAACAAAAGCAGAATGTGATTCCTACGGCGGGGATTGGTCTCCGAATGCTGTACCACCGGCTACGCCCGCGCCGAGCGCCACACCGGGCCCATCATCTACGCCCACGTCGAGTCCATCAGCCACCCCCGGTGCCACACCAGGTGCATCGCCTACGGGCGTCCCGACACAGCCTCCGCCCACGCCAAATCCGTCGGGTACGCCCGCGCCAACGGCTACGCCCGCGAGCGCACCGGCTGCGCCCAATCATTGGTATTGTACGAGCTGGACAAACTGGTTATACGGCTGTTGACCTCGAATAAGGTTCCAGGCGGGTGGGCCGCAGTAACGTGGGAAGTGTTAGTCTGGCTCGCTTGCCGATCTTACTTGATGTCAAAGTTCTTCGGATCGAGCGAGATGTTGTGAGATATTTTTTCTTCGGTTACCTCATACCGGTCCATACGTCCATGCGTGTACTCTATGGTCCACCGTCCTGGCAGCATGACATTATCAATGCTTCTGAAATCCGCAAACCGTTCTGCGAGTTGGATCAGGGGTCGCTGGACAATTAAGTAAACCGTCATGACGTGTCGAAAAGTGTCAGGTTCAAAATAGAGCTGGATCTCCAGGTCACTGCTCTTCTTAGGGATGTAGTCCACGCGACGAAGCTCACGGCCGTCCACTTTCTTCAAGCCGCGATCCTGCAGATGGGCATGATTTTCTTCCAGACGGGATACAGCCCATCCGGTCGACAGGGTGCCTCCCCATAAACCTTCCGTAAGAATCTCGTTGTGGACCATGACAAACTGGCTGAGTGCGGTATAACGGCCGGGTCTTACCGGCGCCACCGAGGTCCTCTGGCCATCTCTCACAAACCACTCCGTGCGGTAGACGGACGGCGCAAACTTCAGCAATGAGGCAAACCTGTCGCCTTCCGAGACGAAAGTCTCCTGGCCGTCCCAGACTTGTGGCCCGCCGTTCACAACCTGGGAGCTCACAGTCCCCTGGGCTAAGCGATTCTTCACTGCTGCCCGCGCCTGATCGGTCCCGATGGAATTCAAGTGCTGCCTTATGAAATCCCCGGGCTGAAATTCGTCCTTTGCCGGGCTAACGGAGAGCAAAGCCAGCAGCGCAATCCACACCGCGAGGTATCGCATCGACAACCCCTATCGGGTACCGTTACTGAGAGGGAACGTTGCCAGTATAGTCCCAATAGAAACCGCTGCTCACCAATGAAGAAAATGAGTTTTGTAATACAGTGTAATAAGTACTTCGCCGGGGGTGCGCCACTTCTCGCGCTTTTCGAGAAGTGGCCTGCCGAACCGCAAGCAGGCGAAAAAGGCGAAGCTTTCTTCCCCTTGACACGATTTACCCCACTTCGAAGGCCACTAAGGCCATAGGGCGGTACTCCGACACTGAGCCTTATCAATAATTGCAATCCTCCCGCATTACTATACATACATAAATATAAGTACATATGCGACAGTACAAAGTGTTTCACGTGAAACATTGTACGTACAATCTTGGAAATGGGGGGCCGGCGAAACATGCTCGCAAAGAGAACGGGGCCGGTGGGTTAACCGGCCCCGTCGAGTGGCTGCCTTACACTTTTACGCTGTAATAAGGTTCTCCAGGGCAAGGCGGTTAGGGATCACAATGGTAGACCCGGTTTGCTGGATGAGACGCTGCTTCTTGAAGCCCGCGAACAGGCGGCTCACCGTCTCTCGTGACGACCCGATCATCTGCCCAATTTCTTCGTGCGTCAGAGCCAGCTTCATGTGGCTGGGATTTCTGGCAGAGGTGTTCTGGTCGAGCCAGCCCACCAGCAGTCTCGCCAGTTTTTCGCTGGCCGAATCGGAAAGAATCAGGTCGCGGATTTCGCGGCAGGTGGAGGCGTAATCCTGGCTGATGTGTTGCGTCACCCACAGGGCAAACTCGCCGTGCAGACGCATGAGGCGGAGCAGATCGGTGTGGCGCAGGAAGCTGACTTCGGAGGGTTCCTGGGTCTCGGCCGTCGCTTCATAGTTACGTCCGGAAACCACGGCGGCGACTCCCAGAAGGCAACCGGGCTCGGCAATACGCAGAATGAGCGTCCTGCCGTCGCTGCTGCAAATGGAAAGTTTTACACGGCCTCGGCGCACGATAAACACTCCGCGTGGAGCCTGCCCTTCGGCGAACAAAACCGCTCCGGTGGGGTAGGTGGTGGTGATTGCCTCTTGCTCCAGGGCCTCGGCAACGACCGGGGGAAAATCGCTAAAAGTCTTGTCTGCTGGCGCAGGCTTCTGGACATGGTTAACGACTTGGGTAGCCATTTTTAATTGCCTCCACTCACAGGTAGTTTGGCAAGCGCCTCGCCACTCTTCACGGGCGAAGGAAGACTACTGTGAAAGTCTTCTAAGTGACGGAAAATAAGTGGTTTGAGTTGGTGTTGTTAGATACGGCTGCAGGCGGGGCCCAAAGGACTTATGGCTGGAAGTGAGTGCTTTCACACAGCAATGTGTGATCTCCATCACCGCCTCTTTGGTTACATGACCATGGAGAATGGTCGGCGATCCGCCGGTGTAGCTCGGGATCGGCAAGTTTCACCCCAAGGCTGTATGAATGGTATTCAGCAGAGCGGTTCGGCTGAATGGCTTTTCGAGCAGAGTGATGCCGCGCTTCAACACTTCCCGTTCCGCGATCAGTTCCCCGGTGTATCCCGACATGAATACGACTTTCAGGTTCGGGTGAGAAGCGTGCAGGCGCTCCACTAGTTCGGGACCGCTCATGCGTCGCATGACTACGTCGGTCAACACTAAATCAATTGGATCGGGATGAGACTCTACCCATTCGAGCGCGGACTTTCCGTCATCCGCCTCGACCACCGCATAGCCGTGCTCCCGGAGCATTTGTCGAGTCAGACTGCGCATGACTTCATCGTCTTCGACGAGCAGGATTGTCGTGCCTTGCCGTTTCGGAATGACGGCCTCGACTTCCGCCTTGGTTTCGAGCCCGATTTTGTGATCGGCGCTGGGGAGATAAATCTTGAACGTCGTTCCATGTCCTGGCTCGCTGTAGACCATGATGTGTCCGGCGCTCTGCTTCACAATGCCGTACACAGTGGCCAGGCCCAAACCGGTTCCCTTGCCCACTTCTTTAGTGGTGAAGAAGGGTTCGAAGATGCGCGACGCGGTCGCTTCGTCCATGCCGGTGCCGGTATCGCTGACCGCGAGCACAACGTATTTTCCCGCTGACATGGCCTGATGCTGCTCGGCGAAACCCTCGTCAAATCTTTCCGCGCGAGTCTCAAGAATAAACTTGCCGCCTCGGGGCATGGCGTCGCGCGCGTTCACCGCGAGGTTGACTACGATCTGGTCGAGCTGGCCCGGGTCTGCCTCCACCACGGCCGTCGCTGCCTTGGACACAATCAAAATCTCGACATCGTCTCCCATGAGCGGCCGCAGCAGCTTGCCGACGTCCTTGAGCCGCTCGTTCAGATCGAGGACACGGGGTTGGATGGCGGAACTGCGGCTGAAGGCCAGGAGCTGGCGAGTCAAAGAGGAACCGCGTTCGATTGACTTCTTGATGTTGTCGACGTACTGAGACGATTCCGCGGCGGGATCAAGGCGGTCACGGAGGAATTCGGCGCAGGCATTGATAATACCCAGAATGTTGTTGAAGTCGTGGGCCACTCCGCCCGCCAGCCGCCCGATCGCTTCCATCTTCTGGGATTGATGAATCTGGCCCTCAGCCCGTTTCTGGGCGGTGATGTCGCGGGCAATCGCAGACGCGCCGATAATGTCGCCTTTCGCATCGAGCAGGGGAGACACGGAAATAGAAACGTCCAGGCGTCGTCCGTCCTTGGTGACGCGCACCGATTCATGATGCTCGACGCTCTCTCCGCGCGCAATTTTCCGCAGGATTTCGGAGATTTCGTCGGGATGATCGGGGGGCGCCAGCAGGGATATATTTTTCCCGACGACCTCCTCTGGGGTGTAGCCATAAATGCGCTCGGCTCCCTTGTTCCAACTGGTGATGGTGCCGTCGAGGCCTTTGCTGATGATCGCGTCCTCGGAGGAATCGATGATCAAGGCCAGCCTGGAGCGGGATTCTCCCAGTTGCTCGACCGTTTTCTGATACAGCTCTTCGTGCGCCCGGCGCAGTTCTTCTTCAATTTGCTTGCGATCGCTGATGTCGCGAATCGCGCTCAAGACGAACATTCCGTTTTCGGTAGAGACGGGACTGAGACTGATCTCTACCGGGAATTCCGAACCGTTGCGCCGTCTTCCGTAGAGATCCAGCCCGGCTCCCATGCGCCGCGTCTTCGGGGTTTGCGCGAAGTTCTCGCGATGATGGTGGTGCTCGCGGCGATAGCTCTCCGGGACGAGCATTTCGACTTTCTGTCCAATCAGTTCGTCACGCTGGTAGCCAAATAGCTCTTGCGCTTGCGAATTGACCTGAAGAATGGTTCCACCGCGATCAACGGCGACGATGGCGTCGGGAAGGATTTCCAACAGATCGCTGGACAGGAGAACTTCGGCTACGGCTTTGGCCGAAAGCGAGGGAGAGCGGTCATCATGATCCAAGGTTGGTTGCAACCTGCAACTCCGCAATTCAAGGTGTCGGCCCTCTAATTTATGCCGGAAGCTGCTCGCCTGTAAAGGCGAGGAGCGTAAACGCCTGAATTGAAATGAAATATTCGTTTGCTTCCGGGCGAGCGTGATTGCCGTCACTAGAAGTTGTGATGTTGGTCATGGTTGCGCCAGAGTTCCTTTGCGAAGCTCAATCGGAGGGAACCTGAGGCGCACCACAGAATGTTCTGCGCCTATGCGGGAGCCGACTCGGAGGAGAACTTGATCACGCCTTGCACGGCACGCCATGCCAGAATAGATCGGCGCTATCCTCGGAATCCATGTGTAACCCCGGTAACTGGATATCCCGGGTGCGGCCGATTACCATCGTTTCGGCTCACACAGCATTGATGGAGGTTCTCCGAGGTGTCGGTCCCCGCTCCCAACGCGATTGCCGGTCGGAAGCTGCAATCCCTGGATGGATTGCGCGCAGTAGCAATCCTGCTGGTTTTCTTCCATCACATGCAGGACCACATTCTGGTGTTGAACCTGCCCACTTTTCTTCTCAGAATGTACGTGAGCCAGGGCTGGATGGGAGTGGACCTTTTCTTCGTACTCTCTGGATTCCTCATCACCGGCATTCTGCTGGATACCCGCGAGGCAAACAACTACTTCACGGGGTTTTACGCGCGCCGCATTCTACGGATATTTCCGCTCTACTATCTCGTTCTCACCGTGGTCATTGTTGCGGGCATCCGAATCAATTCTCCCGCACTCACGGTCACGCTTCCACTACCCGAAGACCGCTGGCTCTACTTCTGCTATCTGACGAACTGGCTGGGCCTGTGGAAGGCTCATTGGGGTCCGCATTACGCCAACTATCTCGCGCACTTCTGGTCGCTGGCCGTCGAGGAACAGTTCTATCTGGTCTGGCCACTCATCGTCTGGCTGGTTCGCCCGCGCTCCATACCCTGGATCGCGGGCTCAGTTGCCGCACTGGCGGCAATGATTCGCTTAGCCTGGGTCGCGCACAGCGGCGCACAGATGGCGATCGCTCTGGCCACGATCAGCAGACTGGATGCGCTCTTCATCGGGGCGTTCTGCGCATTCCTTTTCCGCGACCATGAACGCATGCTGAGAATCCGCAAATATCTCCCGTGGATCGCGACCGTGGGAGTGGGCTCATACCTGCTCGCCTTCTCCGCCGTGCTGCTATTTCCGCAGCGTGCGGCGGTGCTGCTCTTCGGGTCCGCTCCCGTCGTCCATCGCTTGGATGATGTTGTCTTGCTGCTGACGGAATGCGGCGGCTATACCATGCTCGCGCTGGGGTTCGGCGCGCTGGTTCTTCTTGCCGCTCACACTGAGGCGGAGAGCACCTGGATGCAGAGGTTTCTTAAATCGCGTTGGCTTGCCCCGATTGGCCTCTACAGTTATGGGATCTACGTATTTCACGTCCCCATTAATGGAGCCGCTTTGATTTTCTTGTATCCCAGAATGGTCAGGGGTAGCGGCGCTAACGGAGATGTGGTGACGGAGTGCGCTTACATTGTCGTGATGGCCGCCGTGACTTTCATCGTCTCGGCAGCAAGTTATGAGTTCTTCGAGAAAAAGATTCTGCGCTTCAAGCGGTATTTCGAACCGAAGTATGCTGCTGCGTCCTGCGACGCCACGCCGGGCGACCGTGCAATCGCAGAAGCGGCAGGATCCTAGACGGGCTCGCGGCGAAGAGTGAGGTAGATCGGGTAGTACCCCTGGGCAGCGACAATCATCTGCCCCATCCAATTGCCGGCATTGAGCCTCTGCACGACCGCAATGGCGGTGTGAAGCTTGCGCGCCGTGGTCTCCATCTCAAAACGGAAAGGCTGCGCCAGACGATCGAGAAAAACCTCGTCTCCCAGAGAAATCAGCTTGACGGGATACTTCTTGCTCACCTGGGCTACCGCACGTCGACACCACACCGGGTTGATCTCGGTTCGCAGAGTGCGCGCAAAAGACGGATCGCGTCCCAGCAGCCGCAACCAGTGCGGCAGCAGCGATCGCCACAGAATCGGTGGTTGCGGAACCATGTAGTGGCCCTCGAAGTACGAGAGGAAGTTAGGCATCTCAAAATGCAGGATGCCTCCCGGGCGCAGCACCCGAACGGCTTCGTCGAGCACCTTCAGGGGGTCATCGGTGTGCTCCAGCATGTTCGCCGAGTACACGATTTCAAAGGAAGCGTCTTCGAAGGGCAGATTCTCGCCCTTGGCGGAGAAAATGCGCTCTGGATCAAGGCCGTTGGCAATAAACAATTCCCGCGACGAAGCGAATGAGTTCCCAAAGCCCAACCCATCCGGTTCTGTACCGTATCCGTCCACTCGATAGGATTTGATCCAAAAAGCCAGGTTGGTTCCGAACCCGGAGCCAATCTCCAGAAGCTTCTTGTTGCCCAAGGACTCGTAGCGCCCGAGCACATGGGCACGCTTCAGCGACTTCTCGACATCGAGGTGATCGTTTGCGGCTGACTTCGGCGGTGTCTTCGAGAGAATCTCGGAAAGCGCCCCGATTGATTTTTCCGCAGCGGCGCGCACCGAGTCCGGAATCACGATTGCACAAGTGGAATCAGCGTGGTCAGCTTTGTTCAAACAATGTTTCCTCGATCAGTTCGCAAAGAATGTGTCCCGTTAAAATGTGCGCTTCCTGAATGCGCGGTGTGTGGTCGGTAGGAATGCAGATACAGAGATCGACCGCGCTCCGCAACTTCCCGCCGGTTTTTCCGGTCAGACCCACGGTGACCAGTTTTCGCTCGCGAGCCGTGGCTACGGCGCGCAGCACATTGGAAGAATTTCCGCTGGTGGTGAGGGCGAAGGCGACATCGCCAGGACTGCCGATCCCCTGGACTTGGCGCGCGAACACCTCGTCAAAGGAATAGTCGTTGCCGATCGCGGTCAAGACGGAAGTATTGGTGGTCAACGCCCAGCCCGAGAGGCTTTTGCGTTCTTTCAAGAACCGGCCGCTCAGTTCCGCGGCCAGGTGTTGGGCGTCGGCGGCGCTGCCGCCGTTGCCGAAGAACAGAATCTTGTTTCCCGAGCGCAGGCTCTTGGTCATCGCGTCCGCTACCTTGACCACTGCGCTCAAGTAAGCAGCCGACTCCAGCAGACTCTGCATCACCGACGCGCAGTCGCGAATTCTGGCGACCGCCAGAGACTGCGCAGTATCCGCGTTCATAAGCAATCTCCGGTCCAGCGCTGAAGTTCAAGAGGTCGCACTGGTTTGGGTCTGGTTATCCGGCAACGGATTCTGCAAAGGCTCCCGCAACGGTTCACCCGGGCCATATTCAAAATTGATCCGCTCCTGCTCCACCACCAGTGGACGCTTCTGCACCAGGGTATGGATGGTGCCGATGTATTCTCCAATGATGCCCATAAACAACATTTGGATGGACATGAAGAAGAATACACCGATAACCAGGGGCGCGATGCCCACCGAGAAGTTGTTCCAAAAGATCAGCTTGTAAATCAAGTATGCCAGCGACACCAGAATCGAAATGAGCGCGCCCACAAACCCGGAAAAGGTCACCAACCGCAGCGGCACTTTGGACAGGTTCGTGATCCCGAGCATGGCCATGTCGTAGAGCGAATAGAAATCATTTTTGGTGATTCCGCGTTTGCGCACAGGCTGATGATACGGGATATCGAAATGCCGAAACCCAGCCTCGGCAATCATGCCGCGGAAGTACGGATACGGATCGTCGAAGCTCTTGATGACCTCCACCACCTTGCGGTCATAGAGGCCAAAGCCAGTATAGTTCTCGTAGGTTTCCACGCCGGAAAGACGGTTCACCAAGCGGTAGTATTTCTTCCTGAGCCAGAACATCAGACCGCTTTCATCGCTCGCTGCCTTGACGCAGATCACGACCGGGTAACCCTCCTCCCACTTACGGATCATGTCAACAATCATCTCGGGAGGATCCTGCAGGTCAGCCACAATCCCTATCAGAGCGTCTCCAGTGGCCTGATACAACGCGTGCATGGGGGAGCGGATATGACCGAAGTTGCGGGTATTTCTGATTATTTTCACGTTGGTATCTTTCGCAGCGATCGCTTTCAGTTTGCCCAGCGTGTTGTCAGTGGACGCGTTGTCGATAAAGATGTGCTCATACTTGTAATTGCCGGCGGCGGCGACGGCGGCGCGCACTCGGAGATAGAGCTCGAGGACATTGGGCTCTTCGTTATAACAGGGCGTCAGGATGGTCAGGGTCTTCATGTCGCTCTCAAGTCAATCGGCTATTTATTTGTACTCCAGCGCCTGCCGCCACGGGAGACATATCGGATGTGCTGGGCTCGAAGTAGCGTTAAAGTCACGATCAGCACAGAGTAATAAAGCGGAAAAATTCGCAGAACTCGTCTTGCATAAAACGCGGAGAAGTAGTTGTTCGCGTTGCGAGTGTCTAGCAGGATGCCAGTGATAAGAAACCCAGATAGGGCAAAAAAAAGATCGACGCCAACCCAACCGTAGCTAAGCATTAGCTTCATGGATCTTATCGCAATGTTGCAATCAGGGATCACACTATTAAAATGATGGAGCATCACGAGGATGATCGCCAATCCCCGGATTCCATCAAGAGCGCGAATATTGCGAAAACCTGAACTCATGTTTCCTGCGTGGGCGGTCAAACGGAGTCAAACTGCAGCGCGGCAGGGTCCACGCGACCGGAATTCGCCGCATACCAACCGCACAACTCAGCGATCGAGTCCGGTAAATCCCAAAACCGATACCCGCCCATTTCCGCCAGCATGCGCGAGTTGTCGGCCGAATACTCCGGTCCCATCCCTTCGGCCAGGACGGACACATCGGAATTGGGATTGCGTCCCGAGACCTGGGCGACGATTTTAGCTAGCTCGAGTAGCGCCCCCGGCCGTCCGCTGCTAACGTTATATGCCTTGTGACGGGCGTTGTTCTCGATGAACCATCTCGTGATCTTGACCAGGTCTTTGATATATAGGTAATCAAACACGATATCCTGCCGCAGCACAATCGGCAATCCTTTCAGCGCTCGGCAACATGCGTTGGAAATGAAACGAACGGTGTAATCCTCGTAGGCGCCGAAAACTCCGAACAAGCGCAGATTCACGATTCGATCGGAACGTTCGATATACCTGGCGCAAATGTACTTGGAGAACCCGTACGCGTCCCTGGGCACGCGGGTATCGAAATAGTCTTCCCGAACTCGCGCCGGTAGTTGAACGCGGTCGTATTCCGCGCCTGACCCGAAATGAATCATCTTCCCGACTCGCCCTCCGTTGCCTGCGAGGTTGCGTGCAAGATTGAAGAACATGCGGCAGTTGCGGTCGAGCATGTCCGGAGGAGCACCGAGGCGCCGATTCGACCGCGTGGTGGCGGCGTGCACGA
>Ga0074044_10004418_pt1 | contig 11651 bp, 10 predicted proteins | sample BogForMeECP23OM1_FD_94443 | JGI IMG/M metagenome (GOLD analysis project Ga0074044, IMG submission 94443) | Bog forest soil microbial communities from Calvert Island, British Columbia, Canada - Bog Forest MetaG ECP23OM1 | ecosystem: Environmental > Terrestrial > Soil > Wetlands ...
ATGAGATTAGGCTGTGGGCAAGACATTTGCTTCGCTCTCGTGGTTGCCCCCAGGCTGTATCTGGCCGCTTCATCCTGGTAGGTGTACCTCTGGCCACTGTGCCGCCGGGAAAATGCGGTGGACTGCCGTAACTCGCTCTGTGCGGGGCCGGCGAATAACATAAATCTATGCGAATGAAACTCCCCCTCATCCGCAGCTTTGTCGTCGCTCCGGCGCGCGCTCCTGTCCTGCGCTACGGCGTCGCTGTGCTCAGCACTGTTCTGGCGTTGATCCCGACCTTGTTTTTCTCCGATATGGCGGAGAGCCGCCTGGTGGTCTTCGCCGTCGCGGTGATGGTGAGCGCGTGGTACGGAGGATGGAAGCCCGGACTCGCGGCCACCTCGTTTGCGCTCACCGTCAGCGCCTATTATTCGCTCACGGGAGAACAGACTCCGCACGAGTATCACAAAGCGATCGCCCATCTCGCCTTGTTCTTTGCCGTGGCCCTGCTGATCTGCTGGTTCAACGCCGCCCTCCGCGCTACCCAGGAACGCCTGCGCCGGTCGGAGAGCAACTTCCGCTCGCTGGTGATGAACGCGCCGTACGGCATCTGCCGCTGTGACGCCCTCGGAACCCTGCAGGATGCAAACCCCGCGATGGTCGCCATGTTTGGTTATACCAGCGCCGCCGAGCTCACGGGCAGACATCTGGGAAGCCTGTACGCCGACGCCCAGCAATGGTTTCAAACCGCCGATTATTTTCATGCGCGCAAGGAATTCAACAACCTGACCACCGAGTGCGTCCGCCAGGATGGCGCGGCCATCGTAGCGCGGATTTCCGGACGATCGATTGCCAACGGCAAAGAAGGAAGCACGTTCGAAATTTTTATGGAAGACATTACCGAGACCCGCATGCTGGAGCTGCAGCTGCGTCAGGCGCAGAAGATGGAAGCGATCGGCCGCCTCGCCGGCGGAATTGCCCACGACTTTAACAACCTGCTGATGGTGATCTCCGGCTACTCCGAGTTTCTGCTCGAGCGTCTCGGACCCGATGTGAGGTTGCGGGGGCCGGCGCAGGAAATTGCCAATGCCACGCAGCGCGCCACTTCCCTGACCCGGCAATTGCTGGCTTTCAGCCGCAAGCAGATGCTGGCTCCCAAGGTGCTCGACCTGAATGAAGTGGTTGCCGAGAACCTGAAAATGCTCACTCGCATGATCGGAGAAGATATCGATCTGGTCATGGTTCCGAGCCCGATCCTGGGCGCCGTTCGCGCCGATCCCGGTCAGGTCGACCAAGTCATCATGAACCTGACGGTGAACGCCCGCGACGCCATGCCGCAGGGCGGCAAGTTGACCATCGAGACCGCCAATGTCACGCTCGATGAAAACTTCGCGCGCACTCACGCTCCGCTCACCGCGGGCAACTACGTGATGCTCGCCATCAGCGACACTGGCGTTGGGATGGACAGCGAAACGCAGTCGCGCATCTTCGAGCCCTTTTTCACCACCAAGGGCGCCAAGGGCACTGGGCTTGGCCTCTCTACGGTGTACGGCATCGTGAAACAGAGCGGCGGCTTTATTTTCGTCGACAGCCAGCCGCAGCGCGGCACTGCTTTCCGCGCCTATTTTCCGCGAGTCGATGCGCGTGAGGACGCGACAGCGGCGCCGGAATCTCTCGGCCTTCCACGCGCCGAGCATGGGCAGGAGACCATCCTGCTGGTGGAAGATGAAATCAATCTGCGCCGTCTTGCGCGCCAGTATCTGGAAACACAGGGCTACAAGATTCTGGAAGCCGAAGACGGTGCTGCCGCTCTGCAGATCGTCGACGGCTACAAGGGCTCGATCGACCTGTTACTCACCGATGTGATTATGCCGGGGCAGAATGGCCGCGAATTGGCCACCCAGGTGACCAATCAGCTTCCGAATGTCCGCGTGCTTTATATGTCGGGTTACGCCGAGAATGCCATTGGACATGATGGCACACTCGATGCCGGCATCAACTTGCTCCAGAAACCGTTCAGCCTTCCCGCTCTGCGAGACCGCGTCCGCGAGGTGCTGGATTCCGAGCCCATTCCAGCGGAGGTCGCCATGTCATCCCGCAGCACAGGCCAAGGCGTTCAAGCGGAAAAGAGAATACCGCCGTTCCGAGCTCGCCGCTTCAATCTTCATCTTCCATTGCAATATCGTCCGGTCGGAGAAAAGAGCTGGCGGCCGGGCACTACCGAAAACATCAGCCGCTCCGGATTGCTATTCCAGGCGCAGGAAGCGCTCCTTCCGCATGTACAGCTCGAGATCAGCCTGGTGCTGCCGACAGAAATTGCCGGGCTCGCGGCCACCGAAGTGATCTGTCGAGGAGAAGTAGTCCGCTCGGTCGAAGCGCAAACACAAGGGCAAGGGCAGGGCGTGACCCCGGCGCTGGCGGCGAAGATTCTGCAATACCACTTTCAACACGGCGCCCGCGTCGCGGAAGCGTAAGTCCGCGGTTACTTTCGAGAGGCGGCTCCGCTTGGACAAACGCCCTCGGGGGCTGTTACATTGCGGCCAGTAGCATTGCATCATGCCGTGAGGCTAGCGATGTCCCTGGTGGTAAAGCTGGAAGACAATCTGGGCGAACGCAGCGAGTGGGTGGTGCTGCACGGGGTGGTTCCCGACGCCAGCCATGCGGATTTCCTGTTGCTCAGCGGCATTGATCCGTTCGGCAAAACCGTGTTCAACCATCTGCAGATGGAAGGGTTTCTCAAGGAATGGGATCGCGCGAGAGATCGCGCGCGCGATCAAAGCCAGTTAGAAGCCTGGGAAAAGGTGAAGGAGATGGCGGAAACCTGCCGCCACGACCGCGACCTGTATCTGCGCTTCGTCGGCAATTAACGAAACCTCACCAAAATTCTTTTAGATACGGGGCTCGCCCCGCCTCTGCTGGCAGGGGCACTCAGCCTCGAGCTACCCTATCACATGGATCTTGACGCCCAGTTTCAACTTCTTCCACGATTTGTCGGCGGTGTAGACGGGAGCCTTCAGATCGAGTCCAAGGGCTAAGCAGGCCCGGTCTCCCAATGACAGCCCAAGGGAGCGGGTTTGTGTAACCAGACTTCCTGCAATTCTCGCCTGTTCGTCAGTGAAGGGCACGGCCTCTCGGATCGGGCTGAGGGTGTCTTCCCACGCTTCGTCAGGGCTGCCGCCCGCGCTCACGAGTTTGGTTTGCACCTCGGCAAGATTGACTGTACTGCAGGTGGCGTTGCTCAACAGTTCCGGAGTCAGCTTATCCGCCCCTGGCTCCTCGTTCAGCAACGCGAGAACGACGGAAGCGTCCAGCACGACCCTACTCACGTTTGGCGGCCTCGCGGCGCTCGGCGATGAGTTCGTCGGCCAACGATCTTCCAGGTTTTATATATCGGCGGATGCGCCGCTGCGCCCGTTCGATGCGGCGTTTCAGCGTCGTGATCCGCAATTCGTCATCCTCCATTCGCAGCACGACCTCATCGCCGGGGTTGATGCCCAGCGCCTTGCGAAAAGAAACTGGGATCACCACTCGGCCGTTTTCATTGACGCGCAATCGAGCTTCTGTTTCCATTGTCACATCTTTTACGATGTGACACAACTATATCATAATGTCACAAATTACATAACGTGACACTTCGCTTTCGCACAAGGGAGCGGCAGGGTCCTGGGTTGTGGCAGGTGCTGACATTCGTGGCAGGGCCGAGCTGCGCTCGGCTTCGACGACCGGGGCGGCGCGTCCCTACGCTGAACCCGTGCTCTTTCCAAAACCGTTCAGGAGATGACTTCTCGCTGGATTCACTTCGACAGCGATCTTAGCGCCTCGCGAAAGAGCACATCGAAACTCTGAGGACTCTTGCCGCCCCGCGCCGCCAGCAGCGCCTTATCGGCTGCCGCGCGCTGATAGCCCAGATTGACCAGCGCGGAAATGACGTCTTCCTCTACCGGGCTGGCCAGGGCAGCGCTGGTTGAAGTGTCAGACGCTCCCGCAGCCGGCAGCTTGTCTCGCAGCTCCAGCACCATGCGCTCCGCCGTCTTCCTGCCGATTCCCGGAATGCGGGTGAGCCGCGCCAGGTCGCCTCCACGAATTGCTCCCACCATTTCATCGACGGGCATTCCGCTCAGGATCTTGATGGCGAGAGTTGGACCAATGCCGCTCACCGTCAGCAGCTTCTCAAAAAGCTGTTTCTCGGCCAGGCGCAAAAAACCGTACAAGCTCAGCGCGTCCTCGCGGACGTGGGTGTGAATGTGGAGTGCGACTTCGGCGCCCGCCGCCGGCATTTCGGTGAACGTCGGCACGCTGATGGCAACGTCATAGCCGACTCCATGAGTTTCCACGATGGCCTGGTTCGGATGTTTTGCCAGCAGAGTTCCTCGAAGATGAGCAATCATCGGGGTTATTGTACGGCAGCACCGCTGGGGTGTGGGGACGGGCCCCTCGCCCGTCCGGGCGGGCGAAGCCCGCTAGTCTCTAAAACCGGAGCGCGAATAAAAATCCGCGTTTTCCTTTCCTTTCCACAGGAAGTTCTTCCGCTCCACAGTTTTTACACAGTGGAGCCGCATTTTAACGTTGCGTTAACGCTTCTGCTGCCGCAGAGTGCTCGCAGTCAAAAGCGTGAGATGTTCTGAATCTGTTCCGACAAGGGTTCAGCGTTGCCGGTGATTTCTCGAGAGTGAATCACCGGGGGAAAATCGGCGCATGTCCAGTGTGCTGGTGCCCGGGCCTTGCGGTCTCCTCAGAAATCCTTCTTCCAAGAGGGATGGGGGCGCTGAATCGTAACCCTGAAGCGCAAGCCTCAGGTGAGCATCGAAAGCATGCAGCACTCTTAGGAGTGCGGTTGCGCGATGATCTTTCGCCTCGGCGATCTCGCCTCGGCGAAAGACGGCAGTCAGAACGTCCGCGATAACAATGCGGCTTGGGTGGCTGGCCCGAGCCGCATTTGTTTTCTAGCTGTCAGCGCTCAGTCAAAACCCTCTGGAGCGACTGTTCGCTAAATCTTCCTCCGATTGTCCTTCGAGGAGTCATTTGTTTTTTGTTCGCCTTATGACATACTGCGCTTTACACGCGCTGCCGAGCTTTGCTCGGCTGGACGGACGAATGCGTCCGTCCCTACATGGTTTATGGAAATGCGCAGCAGCTCGGCCGCCAAGAATAATTAGGTTTCGGACGAGTTTTCCATCGCTGTCCTCATGTTCTAACAGGCGTGAAAAAGGTTACGATGCAACGCACTCACTTGAATATCGTGGCGACTCTGGAAACCAACATCGGCCGTTTGCCGGCGAACATCGATGCCGAGCGCTCTATCCTGGGCGCGGTGCTGCTCGACAATCACGCCTTCAACGACGCCGCCGAGCACCTTAAGCCGGACGACTTTTCCATTGACGCGCATCGCCGCATCTATTCGCGGATGATGGATCTGGCCGAATCTTCGCGGCCCATTGACATCATCACGCTGGTCGAAGAACTGGAACAGAAGAAGGATCTGCAAGCCGTCGGCGACGTCGGCTACATCTCCAGCCTGCTGGACGGCGTACCTGACCGGCCTTCGATCGAGCATTACGTGAAGATCGTCCGCGACAAGGCCATTCTGCGCGGGCTGATCACGGTTTCGAATACCGCCATCGCCAAGGCCAGCGAGCAGGCTGATCCCGCCGACGAAATTCTCAACGACGCCGAAGCCGCCGTCTTCCAGCTCTCCGAGAAGCGCATTGGCAAAGGCTTTCAGGGCATCAAGGAGATCGTCCGCAACTCTTTCGGCTCGGTCGACGCCCTGCTGCAGCGCGGGCAGCGCATCACCGGCCTCGCCACGCATTACACCGAACTCGACGAGAAGACGAGCGGCTTCCAGAAATCGGACCTGGTGATTCTTGCGGCGCGGCCTTCCATGGGCAAGACGGCTTTTGCCATGAACATCGCCGAGAACGCCGCCATCGACGACGGCAAGGTAGTTGGCATTTTCTCGCTCGAAATGTCGGGTGAGGCGCTGCTGCAACGGCTACTATGTTCTCGCGCCATCGTCGACGCGCACAAGATGCGCACCGGTTCGCTCTGGGGCGACGACATGAAAAAAATCGTGCGCGCCATGGAGGAACTCTCCAACGCGCTCCTGTTCATCGACGACTCACCCGGAATCTCGCTGAGCGAAATGCGCGCCAAGGCGCGCCGGCTCAAACAGTCGCAGGGACGCCTCGATCTGCTGGTGGTCGATTATCTGCAGCTTATGTCTGGCGGCAGCAAGCGCTTTGAGAATCGGACGCAGGAAGTTTCTTCCATCTCGCGCGGACTGAAAGCCATCGCCAAGGAACTCCAGGTTCCGGTGCTGGCGTTGTCGCAGCTCAGCCGTGCTCCGGAAAGCCGTGGCGGCGACCACCGGCCGCAGCTCTCCGATCTGCGCGAATCGGGATCGATCGAGCAGGATGCCGACGTCGTCATGTTCATCTTCCGCGAAGAGATCTACAAGCAGGACGACCCCGACCTCAAAGGGCGCGCCGAGATCATCATCGCCAAGCAGCGCAACGGGCCCATCGGGAAGTTCAATCTGGCCTTCTTGCACAATTCCACGCGCTTCGCCAACCTGCTCGAAGGCAACGCCGAACCCGGCGAATAGCCCGCAACGCCCAAGGTTCACGTAGGCCCGGACGCATTCGTCCGGGCATGGCAACGAAAGCTCAGAATCCGACCCCGGGACACCTCTAGCCTGTGGAAAAATATGTGGATGCGAAGACTGGAGTCTGAAATCCGCCGATACCGACCGGTTGGCAGGGACATTTGATTGCCGCCAGTATCTTCCTAAAGCCATGTTTCTAAGTTGGTTAACGCTTGCTTGCAGTGCAATCGACGGAAGCGCTTGCGAATCAGTACTTTCGTCACCAAATGTGAGATTTGCACATAATCCGAAAGCGTCTGGCCCGCGTCGGCAGTGGTTGGCGCTCGTTGGCGGGCTTGTCAAGGCGCGAAAAAACTGGGGTTCTTGTGTTTGGGCCAACCCAGCGAAGCTAGGGAGCCGCGCCGGAAACTAGCGATATACTGCGCGGTATCTCCGCAGACGGAATCGAGGGAATCGTGAAGAAGATCACACTTGCTGTTTTGCTACTTGCCGCCGCGTTGGCCTGGGCCGGAGGAGAGCCCAACCCGGCCGACTACACTATCAATGTCCATGTCAGGTCGTCGAGCATCGCCACGGGTGGCCGGCAAGACTTGAACGTAGTCATTGGCGGAAAGAACTATGAACTACTGTGTGAATGCGCCCCTGGCACGTTATTGGCACTCGGCGACTACAAAGCGAAGCTGGTTAAAGATGAACACAAGAATGGGTACGATTTGCTTCAAGTCTATGAGTTTCTGTTCGCCGACAAGAAGACCAGGCAGTTCGAGCTCATCGGGCAAACGGAATGACCGCGAGCTGGCTTGAGCTATCGCGGATGGACGACTTCCCGTCAGCCCCATCAATCAACGCCTAGCTGCCCTCGCCCACCTTCAGCACCGCCAGGAATGCTTCCTGCGGAATGTCCACGCGCCCGATACGCTTCATGCGCTTCTTGCCTTCTTTTTGTTTCTCAAGCAGCTTGCGTTTGCGGGAGATATCGCCGCCGTAGCACTTGGCGATCACGTTCTTGCGGATCGCCGGCACGGTTTCACGGGCAATGATCTTCGCTCCAATCGCCGCCTGGATCGCCACCTCGAACATCTGACGCGGGATCAATTCTTTCATCTTCGCCGCCAGCAGCCGTCCGCGATCGTAGGCGAAGTCGCGATGGATGATGGTCGACAACGCATCCACCGGCTCGCCCGCGACCATGATGTCGAGTTTCGCCATTGGCGACACCCAGTTGCCCGACAGATGATAGTCAAGCGAAGCGTAGCCCCGCGAAACCGACTTCAACCGATCGTAAAAATCGAGCACGATTTCATTCAGCGGAAGCTCGTACTGCAGCATCACCCGCGATGAGCTGACATATTCAAAGCTTTTCTGCTTGCCGCGCTTTTCCTCGACCAGCTTCAGAATGCCGCCCACATATTCCTCATTGGTCAAAATCACGGCAAGAATCACCGGCTCTTCCACTTTCGCGATCTCGCTGACATCGGGCCAGCGCGAAGGATTGTCCACCTCGATCACCGAGCCGTCGGTCTTGGTGATCTGGTAGCGCACCCCTGGAGCGGTCGTAATCAGGTCGAGATTGTATTCGCGCTCCAGCCGTTCCTGGATGATCTCCATGTGCAGCAGGCCGAGAAAGCCGCAGCGGAAGCCGAATCCGAGTGCTACGGAACTCTCCGGCTCAAAGAAAAATGAAGAATCGTTGAGCTTCAATTTTTCCAGCGCCTCGCGCAGCTGGGTATGTTCGTGCGCGTCCACCGTGTAGAGGCCGGCAAAAACCATGGGCTTGATTTCTTCAAACCCCGGCAAGGCCTGCAGCGAAGGACGGTCATCGTCGGTGATGGTGTCGCCGATCTTCGTATCCGCAACGTTCTTGATACCCGCGATGATGAACCCCACTTCGCCCGCCACCAACTCGTCGACTTCCACCGGTTTCGGCGTGAGCGTGCCAAGAGTTTCCACCTGAAAAACGTGGCCGTTCGACCAAAGGCGGATATTCTGCCCCTTGCGCAACCGCCCCTCAAACACACGAGCCAATACCACAACGCCGCGATAAGGATCGAACCACGAATCGAACAGCAATGCCTGAAGATGCCGCTCGGGCGCGCCTTTTGGCGGAGGAACGCGCTTTACGATGGCCTCCAGCACATCCGGCACGCCCTGCCCGGTTTTCGCGCTGATCAGCAATGCATCGGACGCATCGAGCCCGACCGCGCTCTCGATCATCTCCTTGGTGCGCGCAACGTCCGCGCTCTGCAAGTCGATCTTGTTGATCACCGGGATAATTTCCAGCCCGTGATTGATCGCCAGATAGGAGTTAGCCAAAGTCTGCGCTTCCACCCCCTGCGACGCATCCACCACCAGCAGCGCGCCTTCGCATGCGGCCAGCGAGCGCGACACCTCGTATGAAAAATCCACGTGACCGGGAGTGTCGATCAGGTTGAGCTGGTAAATCTGTCCATCCTGCGCCGGGTACAGCATGCGGACGGCGTGAGCCTTGATGGTGATGCCGCGCTCGCGCTCCAGGTCCATCGAGTCGAGCACCTGCTCCTGCATTTCGCGCATGGCAAGCGACCCGGTCAGCTCCAGCAGCCGGTCGGCCAGCGTAGATTTCCCGTGATCAATATGCGCAATGATCGCAAAATTGCGGATGCGAGAGGCTTCCATGAGGATACTAAGATTCTATCAGTGTGTTCGTAGCGCGGGCGCCCTCGCCCGCAAACGCGTGCCGCGGGTAGTGGCTCAGTTTCGATTTGTTTTGAAAGGTACGACTTCACAGGATGCGTAGGGACAGCCGCCCTCGGCTGCTCAGCGAGCGAAGCTCGCTAAGTGGCAATGGGAAGGGCACGACTTCAGTCGTGCCGTAAATGCTGCATCATCGGTAGCGGCTTTAGTCGCTGGGGGAATCGTTCTAAACTGAGCCACTACGGTGCCGCGGCGCAATTCAGAAAGCACGAAAAGATTGTTGTAAACTGTTTGCCTTCGGGATTAAGAAAAAAAGCATTTCGATCAAATCTTAAAGGAGACTGGAAATGAAAAGCATTATCCGGGCATCTCTGGTGTTGCTGCTCTTAAGTGTGTTGGGCTGGGCCGCCGACGACGTGGTCAGCGCCGTCCACGGCACCATCACCAAACTGGATTCAGCCACCAAGACGGCTGCCATCAAGACCAAAGACGGCACCGAGCATACCGTCAAATTCGTCGACAAGACCACCGTCCACGGTGTCGAAGCAGGTGCTCACGACACAGCCATGAGCGCCAAAGATACTTTCCACGGACTCAAGGAAGGTACCGAAGTAGTGGCGCACTACACCGTCAAGGGCACCGAGAAGACAGCCGTCGAAGTCGATAAAGTCGGCAAAGATGGCATCAAGTCGGTCGACGGAACCGTCACCCATATCGATCGCGCCGGCAAGACCGTGGCCGTCAAAACCGCGGACGGCACCGAGGAAACATTCAAGCTCTCCGGTCACGCCGCGGAGGATGGGGGCAAAGACATCGCCAAGGGAACCGAAAAAACCACCAAGGTAACGGTCTACTACACCGAAGAAGCCGGCAAGAAAACCGCCCACTTCTTCGAAAGAATCGTGCAGTAGCATTTGCTCGTGTGGGAACCGCCGTGCAAGGACGGCTCGTGTGGGGACAGCCGCCCCCGGCTGTCCAAGCCGAGCGCAACTTCGCCCCTTGCTGGCAATTTACCCAAGAGCTGTCATCTTGAGCGCAGTCGGGCCGCGCGCGAAGCGGGCGGCTCGACGGAGTCGAAAGACCCCATGCCCGCACGAACAACGATAAGCCCCGTAAGGCATTCTCTCGATGCGCCCTCGGCAAATCTGGTGGCTGGTGACAAAACAATCAGTAGCGACACCCAGTGTAGACTGTTGCGGAGCGCGAAGCAGGTCCAGACAGACCCAATATGTTCGGCGAGGGCCCAAGAATGATCAGCTATGTGAATTACTACCGCTGTCCTAGGGAGGGAACGCCATGGGCAAATGCGTGGTCCTCTATGTGTAATGACAAATGCCCCAATTGCAATGCAGAGATTGAGCCGTATCGAAGCGATGAAATTAGCGCCCCTCTAGCTCATGAATTTGCAATGCAGCATTGAACTCGCCGCCGGTTACAAAGCGGGTCCGCAGATCGCGCGTGTGCTGAGCGAAAACTGGTGCAGTCGTGAACTCTACTGTCCCGCTTGCGATTCCAGCCGAATATCGCCATCAAGAGTGAATACGCCTGCCTTCGATTTTACCTGCCCGAAATGCGAACAAGTTTTTCAGCTGAAGAGTTCGAGGGTCTGGAATCCGAGGAGGATTCCTGACGCCGCATACGACACGATGATTCGAGCAATCAGGTCGGACCGGGCCCCGCATCTCCTCGTGCTTCAATACACGAATGAATGGTATATCCAGAACGTGCTGTTGATTCCCCGGATGTTTTTCTCGGAGAGCGTCATTGAAAAGCGCAGACCGCTGAGCCCTACAGCGCGCAGGGCAGGGTGGATTGGCTGCAACATACTGCTGAGCGGCATTCCAGAGGACGGCAAGATCGCGATTGTGTCGTCGGGCACTCCCGAGCCACGAGAACAGGTTCGGCGAGAATTTGAACGCGTGAGAGGGTTGGCCGAACTGCCCCCGTCACTGAGAGGCTGGACTGTGGACGTTCTCAACGCCATCCGCCGTTTGAGAAAGCCTCAGTTTTCTCTTCAAGAGCTATACCAATCGGAAACGGGACTGCAGGCAATGCATCCCCACAATCGGAACGTGCGCCCGAAAATACGTCAGCAACTTCAAGTGCTTCGGGACCTGAGACTCCTTGACTTCACGGACAGGGGAGCCTACCGGCTTCGCTCATGAAAGGGGGGTCAACCTCACCTTTTTTTCATCGCAAACCATCTGTGATGACCATCACAGACACCCACCCCGCGCTGCGGAATAATAGAAATCTGATTGGGGTAGTGACGAGGTTTGCCGTGAACCAGGGCGGCCCTCGAAGCTGCCCCAAAGCCATTTTCAGCGTAATTTGAGCAGCTAAGTTCTTAGTTTTGAATATTTTGGAGTTAAGTCCTTACCCCTCAATATTTTAG
>Ga0074044_10004419_pt1 | contig 11649 bp, 11 predicted proteins | sample BogForMeECP23OM1_FD_94443 | JGI IMG/M metagenome (GOLD analysis project Ga0074044, IMG submission 94443) | Bog forest soil microbial communities from Calvert Island, British Columbia, Canada - Bog Forest MetaG ECP23OM1 | ecosystem: Environmental > Terrestrial > Soil > Wetlands ...
CATATCGACACTCCGGTTGCGCCAAAGTGTCGGACACAGAATCACACGCCCAGCCCCAAATGGAATCGAAAACCGCGCCCCGAGTCATTCCGCCGCACCACGATGTGTGCATGCCCTAACGCGTGCGGGGAGAGGTCGAGCGACCCCCGACTTGATCGGGGGGAGCGAGGGTGAGGGGGCCTCTCCGCGATTCTGAGCCCGGCGGAAACGCCCCCTCACCCCAACCCTCTCCCCGCAAGCGGGGCGAGGGAGCAGCAAGCGTCACCGCGGCCGCACCACCGTATCGACCAGCGCCGGGTTGCCGGCCTTCACCTGGGCGATGGCGCGGCGCAGCGCCGGCGCGATGTCGGCAGGCTTTTCGATCGGGCCTTCGGCGTACCAGCCCATGCTCTTCGCCATGGTGGCGAAGTCGGGGGCGGGGCCGGTGATATCCTGCGCGATATAGGCGCGCTCGACCGGCGTGCCGCGATGCTGCGCGAGCCGGATCTGGTGTTCCCAGTCGTTGTAATAGGCCCGGTTGTTGTACATGACTATGAGCATCGGAATGTTGTTCTTGGCGGCGCTCCACAACGCGCCGGCATCGAACATGAGGTCGCCGTCGGGCTGGATGTCGATGACGAGGCGGCCGCTGCCGCGATGGGCGAGCGCGACGCCGAGCGAGACGCCGATCTGGGTGCCGGTGCCGAGCGCATGGCCGGGATGCCGGTACGGCTTGTCGAAATCCCACAGCTTGTAGACCCAGTCCTGCAGGTTGCAGGCGGTTAGCACCCAATCCTCGCCTCTGATCACCTCCCACATCTCGCTCGCCAGCCGCGGCAGCGTGATCGGCAGGCCGTCCCAGTCTTTCTTGGCCGCAGCAGCCCATTTCGCGAAAAGTTCGTTGTGTTTGTTCGCGACGATCTTGCTGCGCTCGGTCACGGTCCTGGCGAGCGCGGCATCTGTCGCGATGCGTTCGCGGCAGAGCCGGGTCAATTCGGGGATCGCGGTAAGCGTATCGCCCAGCACGCGCAGGCTACAGGTCGGCATCCGCGCGTAATCCATCGACCATTTGCTTAAGTTTATCTCGCCGAAACCGACCTCGATCATGTCGCAATGCGGCGGATAGTGCGGCACCACCTGGCGCTTGGTGCGATCGTTGAAATGGGTCGATTTCTCCCAGTCGCGGGTATCGAGCGAAAGGATGAGATCAGCATCGCGGAAAATTTCCTTCTCGCAGGAGAGATTGAGCGGATGCCGATTGGGAAAATTGAGCCGTGCGTGGACGTCGAACACCGCGGCGCCCACGGTCTCGGCGAGCGCGACTAGATTGTCGAAGCCATCTGCGCTGCGCGCAACGTACTCGGCCATCAACACCGGGTATTTAGCCGCGAGCAGGCGATCGGCGACCTCCGCGAGAGCGATGTTATCGGCCGCCATCGGCACCGGCACCTTGTTGTCGGATGCTTTCGGCAGCGTGACGTCTTTATTAAGCGGCTGCTCCTGCAGCCAAGCGTCGTAGCACATGTAGATCGGGCCCTGCGGCTCGGTCATCATCGCCGCATAGGCGCGCGCGAAGGAGTCGGGCACGCCCTCGATGCTGGACGGCTGATAGTCCCATTTCACATAATGGCGCAGCTGCTCGCCGTTGACGTTGGCGGTGTGGATCCAGTCGATGAACGGCCGCCGCCGGCTTTCGTCCATCGGGCCGGTGGCGCCGATGACAAAGACCGGGCAGCGATCGATATAGGCGTAGTAGACGCCCATGGCGGCGTGCAGCATGCCGACGACGTCGTGCACGATCGCCACCATCGGCTTGCCGGTCGCCTTGGCGTAACCGTGGGCGATCTGCACGGCGATTTTTTCGTGCTGGCAAAGCAAGAGCGGCGGCTGGTTGCCGCCGTAATTGACCAGCGAGTCATGCAGCCCGCGATAGCTCGCGCCGGGATTGAGCGCGATATAGGGAAAGCCGTAATGCTTGATCAGGTCGACGATGATGTCCGACTGCCAGGCTTTCTTGGCGTAGCTTGCTGGTGTTTCCGATTTTGCGGCGACGTCGTTCATCGGTGCGATCCTCGGCGGTTTTGCCGGTAGACCATAGGCGACGAACAGCCGGGCGGCAACGACGCGACGCTCCCCGGCTTGCGGTCTGCGCTACGCGTTAGCGGCGGTGTGAATGGCGGCGCGCACGCGCTGATAGCTTCCGCAGCGGCAAATGTTGGTAATCGCGGCGTCGATTTCGGCGTCACTGGGCTTCGGCTTCGCCTTGAGCAGTGCCGCAACCGCCATGATCATGCCGGACTGACAATACCCGCATTGCGGCACGTCGAGGTCGAGCCAAGCTTGTTGCACCTTGTGCAGCTTGCCATCGACCGCGAGGGCTTCGATCGTCGTGATCTGCTTGCCGACCGCGTCGCCGACCTGAAGACCGCATGAGCGCGTCGCGACGCCGTCGATGTGCACGGTGCAGGCGCCGCATTGGGCGATGCCGCAGCCGTATTTCGTACCCGTCAGCCCGATCGTGTCGCGCAGCACCCACAGCAAGGGCGTATCGGGCTCGACGTCGACGTCGTAGGATTTGCCGTTGATGCAAAGGGCCGTCATTCCCCGCTCCGGTTTGCCTGCTGCAATTGCCGATAGACTATGCGTAAATGCATCGGTGCCGGATCAAGATTTCGCGCCAAGCCAGGCTGCTGGCAAGGATCAAGCTTACTCTTTTGCCCTTCGCGTGCGAAATCGCAATTTCCCGAGGGATGGATTGCCCAAGGGGTAAGATTCTAAAATAAACATGCCGTTTATGCCGCACCGCAATCCTCAGTTCTGGCCGCGCGCAATTGATGTATCGTGCGGAATGCGGAATTGGCGGCTAGACCGGGAGCGCACGACATGAGCGACGATTTTGAGGACCATTGCTGGAAGGACATCGTCACGCCGGACATTCTGGAGGTCTATTCCTGCTATCGGCACAAGACCCTTGTCGGCCCGGCTCCTGCGCTGCTTGCAATCGACCTCTACGAACTGGTCTATCGCGGCGGTTCGCAGCCGCCCGATAGGATCGCCAAGACCTTTCCGAACGCTTGCGGGAACTATGCCTATGAAGCGATCGAGCCGACCAAGCGCCTGTTCGCCGCCGCACGCGCCGCGGGCCTACCGATTTTCTATTCGACCGGCGACGTGCGCAGCGAAAGCCGTCCCGCATACGTGAGCGCCACCAAGCGCGTGAAGCCATCCATCGATGCGGCCGATTACGCCATCAGGCCGGAGTTCAAGCCGCAGCCGGGCGACGTGGTCATCACCAAGCAGCGCGCCAGCGCCTTCTACGGCACGCCGCTCACGGCGCACCTCACGCAACTCGGCATTCAGACATTGATCGTCTGCGGCGAGAGCACGTCGGGCTGCGTGCGCGCGAGCGCGGTCGACGCCTATTCGCACGGCTACCATGTCGTGCTGGTGGAGGAATGCTGCTTCGATCGCAGCGCGCTCTCGCACAAGGTGAATCTGTTCGACATGCACCACAAATATGCCGACGTGATGCACATCGACGAGGTGATCGCGCACCTCTGCGCAAAAAATCCGGCCGTGAAGAAGGCGAGCTGAAATGAAGCCTGCGCGCTATGGTCCGTTTCCCTATTCGCCGATCATCCATCGTCCGCCGCTCAAGTGGCCGAACGGGGCGCATGTCGCGCTGTGGGTCATCCCGAACATCGAGTTTTTTGCGCTCGACGAGAAAGTGCCGCTCGGGTCCGGCGGCAGCGGCGCGCCGGTTCCCGACATTCCGTCATGGTCGGCGCGCGACTACGGCAACCGCGTCGGCGTGTTCCGCCTGATGGAGGTGCTCGATCGGCACGGCATCCGCGCCACCGTCGCGCTCAACAGCGAACTCACCGCCGAGCATCCGGCGATCATCGAGGAAGGCAACAAGCGGCACTGGGAATGGATGGGCCATTGCGAAAGCAATACGCGCCGCCTCAACGCGGCGCCCCCGGGCGAGGAGCCGCGCATCGTCAAAAATGCGCTTGCGACCATCGAGCGGGCGACCGGCGCGCGCCCGCGCGGCTGGCTCGGCTCCGGCCTGCAGGAGACCTGGGACACGCTCGATCTCCTTGCCGGCGAAGGTTGCGATTACGTCTGCGACTGGACCAACGACGACCAACCCTACATCATGACGCTGGACGGCGGGCGGACGCTCGTCAGCGTGCCCTACAGCCACGAGATCAACGACAAGCCGGCATTCGAAAAATTCCTGCGCACCGCTGACGAATTCCGCGACATGATCTGCCGGCAATTCGACGTGCTCTATCGCGAGGGCGCGAAATCGGGCCGCGTCATGGCGATCGCGATCCACCCCTATCTCACTGGCGTGCCGCATCGCATCGATGCTTTCGACGCGGCATTGCGCTACATCAGCCAGCATGGGCGGGTGTGGAAGACAACCGGCACGGAGATTGCACGCCACTATCGGGCGCAGGCTGGAAAATAATACCGGAAAATAATACTTGGAGGGATTGATGTGGTGTATAGCGATTTTGCGGCGTTGCGCGGCGCTTTTGGCCATCGTGTCCACGGCTTTCTCTGCCGCGCCCGCCGGCGCAACAGAGCAGGTGACGGTCGGCACCGTCGGCCAGGCCTCGGCCAATCTCTGGCCCGCCCTTATCGGGATGGAGAAAGGCTTTTTCGCCGCCGAAGATTTGCAGGTCGATATCGTCTACGTGCAATCGAGCGCGGCTTTGGTGCAACAGGTCACGGCCGGATCGCTGGCTGTCAGCATCTCGACCGGCCTCGCCGATCCGCTACGCGCCGTCGGCATGGGAGCGCCGATCTCGATCGTGCGCATCGAGGTGCAGGCGCCGCCTTACGATCTCGTCGCCAAGCCGAGCATCACGAGCATCAAGGAACTCAAAGGCAAGCTGATTTCACTCGGCGGGCCGAAGGACATCACCCGCATCTATGTCGAGCGCATGCTGGCGCCGAACGGCGTCAAGCCGGGCGAATTCGACATGGTGTTCGCGGGCGCAACAGCGGCACGCGCTTCGGCGCTCCTTGCCGGCGCCGTCGATGCCGCCATTCTGCTGCCGGCATTCAACTTCCAGGCGGTGGCGAAGGGGTTCAATAGTCTCGGCCTGACCGTCGACTACGTGAAGGACCTGCCGTTTTCCGGAATGGCGGTCAACAACGCCTGGGCTAACGCCAACAAGGCGACATTGGCTAAACTCTTAAGGGCGCAAAACCGCAGCGTCGCCTGGTTCGAGGACGCGAACAACCGTGCGGCGGCCGTCCAGATTCTCAAAGCCGCCAGCGGCTTGACGCAAGAGGACGTCGAGAAGGCCTACGCCTTCTTCCGCGATGGTCATTTCTTCGAGCCAAGCGGAAAGGTCTCGCGCGCGAAGTTGAACAACCTGGCGAAGGCGATGGAGAGCCTCGGCGACTTGCCGGGCGCGCTTGACGTCGACAAGGCGATCCTGCCGGGGCTCACGCAGATGACGGATTGACCAACGACGATGACGGCCATGATGCGGACCAGCGCCTTTGTAGCGCTGCTGACCAGTGCGACGCTGGCGCTGGCGCCGACCGCGCGTGCCGCCGATACCGTCTCGGTCGGCTCGGTCGATGCCAGTTCCGCCAGTCTCTGGCCGCTGCATATCGCCATCAAGAACGGCTATTTCGACGCCGCGAACCTGAAGATCGATCTCGTCTTCGCGCAGTCGAACGCGTCGGTGATCCAGCAGCTCGCCGCCGGCTCCTATAGCGTCGCGCCGAGCGCCGGCATGGTCGACCCGATCCGCGCCATCGACAAAGGCGCGCCGGTTGCGCTGGTGCGCATCGTCATCCAGGCGCCGCCCTATGCGCTGCTCGCCAAGCCCGAGATCAAGAGAATTGAGGATCTCAAGGGTAAAACCATCATCATCGGCGGCGACAAGGATATCACCCGCATCTTCACCGAGCGGATGCTGGCGCCGCATGGCTTGAAATCCGGCGATTATGATTACGTGTTTGCCGGCGCCACCAGCGCACGGTTTGCGGCGCTGAAATCCGGCGCGGTCGACGCCGCGCTGCTCACCATGCCATTCAATTTCTTCGCCGCGACGGCCGGCTACAGCAATCTCGGCTTTACCTTCGACGTTTTGCCCGACATGCCGTTCGCCGGAATGGCGGTCAACCGCCCCTGGGCGCAGGCGCATGCGGATGTGTTGAAGCGCTTTCTCGACGCCTACAACAAGGGGGTCTCCTGGTTCTACGACCCGAAAAACCGCGAAGCCGCGGTCAAGCTGCAGATGGATACCAGCAAGATCGCGCAGGCCGACGTGGAAAAGGCCTACGCCTTTCTGCACGACAAGAATCTGTTCGAGCCGACGGGCGAAATTTCCAAGAGGAAGGTCGGCACCGTGATCGATGCGCTGCGCGATCTCGGCGATCTTCCCGCCGATTTCACGGTCGATCGGCTGCTGCTGCCGGGGCTGACGCAGATTTCCGACTAACGGGTATCTGAACGACATGAGCGCGACGAGCGAAGGCGTCAAGGCAATGAGCCCGCCGCAATCCCGGCCGGCGACGGCTGCCCCAAAGCATCAGCTCGTCGGCTTACTGCGGCGCAGATATCTCGCCGGCACGCTTTCGGTCGTCGGCGGGCTGCTGCTGTGGGAGCTTATAAGCCGCTTTCTTGTCGCCAATGCGCTCTTTCTCGCCGCGCCCTCGGAGATTGTCGTCGCCCTCTACAATCTCGCGGCGACCGGACAGCTCTGGCACCACGTCGGCGTCAGCGCCGCCGAGTTCGCGCTCGGCTATGTCATCGCCAGCATTCTCGGCATTGCGCTCGGTCTCGCCATGGCGTCGCGCGCCACGACGAAGCAAGCCTTGCAGCCGTGGGTTTCCGGCCTCTACGCCACGCCGACGATCGCGCTGGCGCCGTTGTTCATTCTCTGGTTCGGCATCGGCATCTGGTCCAAGGTGATCGTGGTCATCGCGCTTGTCCTGTTCCCGGTCACCATCAACACCGAAGCGGGACTGCGCACGACCAGCGAGCGGCTGATCGAAATGCTGCGCTCGTTCGGCGCCACGCCGCGGCAAATCTTCCTTAAGGTGTCGCTGCCCTCGGCCGTGCCGTTCATTCTCGCCGGGCTCAAGCTCGGCATCGGCCGCGGCTTGATCGGAGTCGTGGTGGCGGAGCTGTTCGGCTCGCGGGCCGGCCTCGGGCGGCTGATCAGTCAGTCGGCCGACGCCTTCAACATGCCGGAATTGTTTGCCGGCGTTGTCGTGCTGGCGGTTGCCGGCATCGTCATGACAGCGGGCTTCGGCTGGCTCGAAGGCAAGCTCGTGCCGTGGACGCGGGACTGAAGAAGCGAGGTTGACCTTGGCGCCCAAGCTCACGGTATCGCATCTGAGCAAGTGGTTCGGCGGCCTCGAAGCGCTGCGCGGCATCGACCTTGCCGTCGAGCGCGGCGAATTCATCGCGGTGGTCGGGCCGAGCGGTTGCGGCAAGACCACGTTTCTGCGCATCGTCGCCGGCCTCGAACACGCAACGGCGGGCGATGTGCTGCTCGATGGCTGCGTGGTGCGCGAGCCCGGCACTGACCGCGGCTTCGTGTTCCAGAACGACAGCCTGTTGCCGTGGCGCACGGTGCTCGCCAACGCCATCATCGGGCGCGAGGTGGCCGGCTCGATCGGTCCGGCCGACCGCAATCGCACGATGGAGCTGTTGAAGCTCGTCGGGCTCGAAGGCTTCGAGCACTATCACCCGCGCCAGCTGTCCGGCGGCATGCGCCAGCGCGTCAATCTCGCGCGCGCGCTCGCCATCGATCCTGAAATCCTGCTGATGGACGAGCCGTTCGCGGCGCTCGATGCGCAGACGCGCGAAATCATGCAGGCCGAATTGCTGCGCATCTGGGAACGCGGTCACAAAACCGTGCTGTTTGTCACCCATCAGATCGACGAGGCGGTCTTTCTCTCCGACCGCGTGCTGGTGTTCGCGCGGCGGCCTGGCCGTTTGCTGGCGGAGGTCAAAATTGCGCTACCGCGTCCGCGCGACTTGGAGATCAAGCGGACTGCGGAATTCGTCGCCCTGGTCGATCGCATCTGGCGGATGATCGAGGACGACGTGCGGGCGGCGGCGCTTTATGAGAATGCGTGAGGGCGATTGGACTTCCCAAACTCGCAGCCTATTGCGGTCCCGTCAGGGCGTAGACTCTTAATCGCGCGAGTAATGTCTGCTTTCGGGGGAGGAGCAGACATCGCAAATTAGAACCGCCACGTCCGCTTTGGCCCATCTCTGCCGCGCCGGTCGCGTGACGGCGCGTCTGCTATCGGAGGTGCTGCGACCATGCTCCTGACATGTGTCGGCGAGCAAGCGCGCGACGCTGCAACATGGGATGGGTTGATGCTGTTGTCGGGTTTCAGCCCGTTCCAACTGCCGCTAATAATCGCCGCTAATGCCGCTAAATTATCAGATAAGTCATTGATCTTGTTAGTTGTCGATCCCTTGGTAAGGGAGAGGTTGTCAGTTCAATCCTGAGCGGCAGCACCACGGCACGTCGGCTTTTTCAATCCGTAAGCTGCGTGACGCCCGGCATGATCAGGCGATCGGGCGTCAACGACAGATCGACGTTGCCGAGGCTGTTCTCCGCATCGATCAGATTTTGCAATTTCGCGCGCGAAACCTTGCTGCTCGGCTCGAAATATCCGATGCGGCGGAGCAGATCGTAGCTGGCGTCGGCGTCCTGTTTCCTGGCATGGGCGACGTTGACCAGGAGGTCGATCGCCTCGCCGCGGTGCGCCTCGTCCGCCAGCCAGGCGATGCTGTTGTCGGTCGCCGCAAGGAGCCGCTTGGCGAACGGCCCATGCGCTTGCGCCCACGGCTTGCGCACAACCATGCCGGTGAACGGCAGGTTTTTCACATAATCCGCCGCAACGCCGAGCGTCACGTAGCCCGCCGCCAGGGCTTGGAAGTTGAGCGGCGGCAGAACGAGCGCGGCGTCGGCGACGCCGGCCCGCAGCGCGGCGTAGCGCGCCGCCGCCACGCCGATGGAAAGCTCGTCGTAGTCGCCGCGCTTGAGCCCGTTTGCCGCCGCCATCCGCTCGAAATAGACGGTGGTGACGTCATTGACCTGGGCGACGGCGACCGTCTTGCCCTTGAGGTCGGCGATCGTTTTCAGTTCCGGCTTGCCGACCAGAACGTAAGGCGCGGTATTGCCGACAATACGGATGAGCGCGAGCGGCGCGCCCTTGTCGATGGCATGGATCGGGTCGGTGATCCCGACGCTCAGCGCAACGTCGAACGCGCCGCCGGTGAGCTGCTGGATGACCGCAGCGGCGCTTTGCGCAAAGTTGATTTCAACATCGAGGTCTTCGGCGGCGAAGAATCCCTGTTCTGCAGCAATATAGAACGGCCACAGCGGCGCCTGGCCGCCGAGCGTGCCGGCGACAATCTTGTCCGCCGCCCGAGCCGGCCGCTCAAGAACTGCCGCGCCGACAAGACCGAGGAAAACGCGCCGCGGAATTTTCATTCGTTCACCGACAACGAAAGCGCAATGGTATACAATATGATAGCTCGGTTTCGACGCGTGGGCACGGCAAGCCGTGCCCAACCCACAATTGAGGTCCTGCCATGAACATCCGTCCGCCGCGCATCGGCCCGCAGCCGTGGAACGTGGTGCGAGGCAAGCTCGATCAGTCGCTGCCGTTCGCCAACATGCGCGACACGCCGTATTACCGCGACGCGGTGTGGGAGCAATTCTCGAAGGCGGAATACGATCGCCGCTACGCCGCGCTGCGGGCGAAAATGCGCGAGCACAGGCTCGACGTCATTATCGTCCCCGGCGGACCGAGCCACTGGAGTTTTGGCGGCGGCATGCTGTGGCTGACCGGCCATTGGGAATGGCACGCGCTGGCGAGTTACGTGCTGGTGCCGCGCGACGGCGAGCCGACCCTGATCTATTCGATGGGCGGCACGCATGCCGAAGCGGTGCGCCGGCAGGTCGAGATCGCGGTCAAGGACGTGCGTCACAGCCGCAGCGGACGCTACGCCGATATCATGGTCGAGCGCATCCGCGAATTGCAGCTCGAACGCGGCCGCATCGGGCTGATGGAGATCGATCCGCGGCACGGCGATTACCTGCCGGTGAACCAATATAACGTGCTGCGCGAGAACCTGCCGGACGCCGAGCTTGTTTTCACGCAAGGCTTTTTGCATGAGCTGCTCTCGATTCACAGCGCCGAAGAACTCGACTGCGTGCGCAAGGCCGGCGTGCTGTGCGGCAACGCGATGCAAGCGATGGTCGCCCGTGCGGCTCCCGGAGTTAAAGAATACGAGTTGCGCGCCGCGGCGGGCGCCGCCATTCTCGAAGGCGGCGGCGACATCGACTTTTTGATCATCGGCTCGACGCCGATGGCCAACCCCGCGCAGATTTTCGGCAATCCGCGGCCGTCGGGCCGCGTGCTGCAACGGGGCGACATCATCAACATGGAGCTTGCCGCAGGCTATCGCGGCTACACCGCGCAGATCGGCTCGCCGATCTGCCTCGGCGAGCCGACCGCGATGGTGCGAAAATTCTGGGAAGAGATCACGCTGCCCGGCTACCGCCGCATCATAGCCGAGATCGCACCCGGCAAGCCGGCGGAGAACATGCGGCTGGCGAGCAAATTCTTCCGCGACAACGGCTATCAATCGCGGCCGACGCAATGCCACGGCATCGACCTCGTCACCGACAAGCCGCACGTGGTCGCCGAGCATGTTGCGGCCGAAAAATTCGAGGAAGTGTTGCAGCCCGGCATGGTCATCATGGCCGAGCCCAATCCGATCACGATGGATGGCCTGTTCGGGATTTTCCTCGGCCACACCTTCATCGTGACGGAGAAAGGCCACGAGGTGGTCGACGATTTTCCGCTGCAGATCGCGGTGGCGCGGGGGTGACCCCCTTTCCCCGCTTTCGGGGAGTGGGGTGGGGTGACGGTGCCTCTCGGCTGGGCTCGGAATTGCGGAGGGGCCCCTCACCGGCTCGCTTCGCGCGCAACCTCTCCTCGCCTTCGGGGGGCATAGGGATATCCATAAAAGTAGGCCACCTCCCAACAAGGCGCGATCCAGCGGTTATGTGATTTTCAAGATCGAATGTCAGTGGAAGTGAAGAATTTTCATATGGAAGAAATATCGACCTTTTCAACATAATTGGAAAAATAATCCAGGCCTTCGGCGATAGCGACGGCTCCGGTAGGAAGGAAATTCGATACGTTCAGGTAGTACTCCAGAAAGCTACGCAGCTTTTCACTATTTGGAAAAATCTCGTACTCCTTAATTGAGCCTTCCCAATTGCCTTGAAAAGCACGAACGCTCTGTTCGTAGATTGCCTTATCTTGGACCAAAAGAATGGCCGTAAGTTCGGGCTTCATCGAAACCAAATTTATGGTGAAGGCTGTGGGTTTAATTCGCATCAGCCCCGGAATCTCGTCAGGAATGGCGTCACCAAGATACTCGTCGGGAAGCAATAGCTGTCCTGGTACGAAACCGCTATGGCCACGTCTCCCCGCTTCTAAGCGGAAAATTTGAAAGGCGTTGCTGGCCTTGCTTCGGTCCGCTTGCTCCAAGTCGTATAGCTCTTCTAATAGTTCGCGGAGAATTGTATAATTAAATGAACACTGACGTCGTATTTCGCTTTCATCAAATACGCTTAGAGGTTGGAAGGTCCC
>Ga0074044_10004420_pt1 | contig 11647 bp, 6 predicted proteins | sample BogForMeECP23OM1_FD_94443 | JGI IMG/M metagenome (GOLD analysis project Ga0074044, IMG submission 94443) | Bog forest soil microbial communities from Calvert Island, British Columbia, Canada - Bog Forest MetaG ECP23OM1 | ecosystem: Environmental > Terrestrial > Soil > Wetlands ...
AATGGGACCGAACCGGGACTCGCAGTCTCCCGGAGTCGTGCTTCAACCACAATTGGCCCCCTTCTTGCTGCCCAAACAAACCACAAGAAAATCCGCCTCTTGCGAGTTAATCGCATCAATTATTCGCTCTTGACTCAGTTCCTCGACAGAAAAATAGCCCCGAAAATGCCATCCGACACACACGACGCCGTTTTGCGCGACGTTCAACGCATCTGACGCCGCCGCAGCGACGCCCTCATTGCCGCCGAACAGGAACAGTTTTAACGGCTGTTCCGGGCCGCGTAAACCTTTAAGGGCGTTGCGCAATTCCGGGATTTTCTGATCGCCCTGGCGCTTGCGTCGGCCTTTATGGCTGGCTCTTCAATCGAGGCGACCCGAAGCTGCGCGCTGCCGGACTCGTCCTTGCCGCACTCTCGGTACAGGAGCTCTGGGGGCGCATTGTCTTCAAGCTCTTCGCCTTTCCCTTGCTCCGCGCCGAAACCGCGGTCGTCGGGACGATGCTGCAGACCATTCGGCCGGGAACCGTGTGGGAGGGCAACGTCATCAGCGGGCCGAGCGGCCACGCCATCGTCGTGTATGATCTCTGCTCCTCGTTCCACAATCTGTCGCTGGCTGCGCTCTGCTGGGTGACGGTGCGCAGCCTACGGGTTCAGCGCTGGCAAGCTCGTGATTTCGTGACGGGAGGCGTCGTCGGCATGACGATGGTGCTTTTGAATATTACGAGACTTTGTCTTATGGCTTGGAACGCTGACCTCTATCAGTATTGGCATGATGGGGCCGGCGCCCAGCTCTTCGCCATCGGCGCGTCGACGGCGATCCTCTTGATCAGCCTTTATGGATCGAGGCCGGAGAGGCGGGTGGCGTGAGAGTCTGGGCGGCGCACGCTCTTTGCAACCATCCTTGTGGGGTCGCTTGCAGCACGAGAGCGTGCCGCCGAACCGCTCCCCGAGCGGTCGCCAGCGCAGCGTTCTTTCTGCTTCCTCTTTCGGCGAGTAGTCCCAATGGAACGACCGTGATCCTGGCGGCCGCCTCAGTGACCCTCCTGTTCTGGACCGTGCCGACGACGGTGCTCGGGAAAGGCGCGCGAGCTGGCGGCATCGTCCTGTCAGTTCCATCGGAGCCTCCGCCTCGGCGCTGAGTCCGGCCTTCGTGGGTTGGACGCAAGTGCTGACCGGAAGCCCTGTTCCGGGCTATCGCTGTTTTAGCTTCCCTTTTCTTGGCGAGTATGGTCGCGCTCTACTTCTGTGCGCCCGACCGACCAGCGCTTTTGCGAGTTGCGAGCAAACCTCGCGGCGGGCCCGTCTCTTCAGCGTAACACCAACAACCGGTTGCCCGCCTAGTCTAGCTAGCCCTTCCACCGGGTCCCGCATAGCGCCCTGCCCTTATTAACAAAGTCTACCATAACCGTGTGGCCGCCGCCGACGCGGGCTCGCTCGACGCCACAAAAATCTGGTGTTATGTTTTGTAAACACGCGGGCGGGACGGCCAAGGCCTTCGCTCTCCAGCTGCGCCACCGAGCCAAAGCACTCTTGACGCTCGGCTCCAGCAAAGATGGGACATGGGCTGAATGGTATCATCTGATTCGCTGCGCGGGCCGGTACTGCTAGCGTCGGCGTCCACCGGGGGCACAATTTCGGCGGTACGTCATCTTGCGACGCACGGGTTCGACGTCCGCGTGCTATCCAGTCAGGTTCTAGGCGCGGCTGCGTGGTCGCGCGGCGTTACGCGTTGCTACTCGGCTCCGCCAGAGCGCGAGAGCAAACGTTTCCTCGTGCGGCTTCTGGAAATCGGCGAGTCGGACCCCGGACAAAATTCTTTTGCCGACGTCGGACGAGACGGCGTGGCTGTATGCCAAGCACTCCGAGTTGCTCGAACGACATTTCCGCCTCTACTAACCATCGAGTTCGATCCAGCGCCGCATCCTTGACAAGAAGCTGCTAGCCGCAGCCGCCGACAGGGCCGGAGTTGCTTCATTACCAAGCTGGGACCCACAAAATATAAATGAGCTGCAGGCCTTGGCTCCAACGTTGCCTTACCCGATACTCGTAAAGCCGCGCACTCATGTCCATGGCTTGATCAACAACAAGGGCGCCGTGGCTCGTTCCGCGAACGAGTTGCTTCGAAAGTATAAGCTGGCTGTCGCTCAGGAGAAGGTCCGAGAACTTGAGAGCCCCCTTCTTTGGGACTCTGAACGACCGATCTTGCAACAATTTGTGAATGTTGGGAGCGAGGGCATCCATTCGGTTACAGGATTCATTGACCGAACCGGAGAGTCGTTCGTCACGCGTAGGTCAAGAAAAGTGTTTCAGCGGTCTCGCCCTGTGGGCGTTGGGGTCTGTTACGAGTCGTTGTCGCCTGACCCCTCGCTATCTCGCTCTGTTCACGCCCGCGAGCTTGGGTACTTTGGCCTGTTCGAGGTCGAATTTCTTTCTTTTGAGGGCACCTGGGCGGCGATCGATTTCAATCCCCGTTTGTATAATCAAATTGGATTGGATATCGGCCGCGGACTACCCTCGCCGCTGCTTGCCTGCCTTGGAGCCTTGGGCGATGAGCCAAGCTTGCGGGATATGGGCTCAAAAGCCGAGCAAGATAACGACACAGCGAGCGCGGTCTTTTATGATCGTTTTACTCTCCGTGCGATGCTCCTCGCGCTCTACGTGACCTCGCGGATATCGCACGAAGACCTCGCCTACTGGCGGTCTTGGGTGAAGCGGAATGCGGCGCACGCGATCGATGTAGCCGCTGAGCGAGGCGATCCCATGCCAGGCGTAATCCACTCGCTTTCCGAGATATATCTTGGCCTCCGATCCGTTGGCCGCTTCTTGCAGTCGACGCCTCGCGTCATGTCCGCTGGGGTTCGACGTGAACAGGATCGCCGTCGCGATCATCGGGGCTGGGCCGTATGGGCTTTCACTTGCGCCCATTTGGCGGCCCGAAACATCGAGCATCGTATATTTGGTTATCCGATGCAGTTCTGGTCCCAGATCGCCGACGCCGGCGGCGAGCGATACTTGAAGTCTTATTGCTTCGGCGCCAACATTTCCGCGCCCACGCGAGGTGCGTGTTCAATTGGTGATTTCGCGGGTTATGGTCGATGGTTGCAGAAGTTTAACGTACCATGGGTGGAGGCGAACAATGTCAGTAAGCTCGCCCGACAGGATGGACGATTTGCCGTTACTCTCGCCGATGGCCAACAGTTTCTCGCCTCCGACGCGGTGATTGCCACCGGTCTTTCATATTTTGCTCATGTTCCATCCATTCTGGCTGGCCTGCCGGCGGGCCTCTTGACTCACAACTCGCGCATTGTTCGATCCGCAGACTTTAGAAGCCGCCAAGTCGCCGTCATGGGCGCGGGACAATCCGCGCTCGAGGCTGCCGCCCTGCTCCATGAGTTTGGGGCCTCGCCTCAACTCCTGGTGCGGGAGCGCTCGCTTCTTTGGCAGAGTCGCGTGTTAAAGTCCCGGAGCCTCTTGCGACGCCTGCGGTCCCTGATTTCGGGGCTCGGCACAGGCCCGAAGGCGTGGGCGCTGACCCGGTTCCCGGGCGCCATCCATCAATTGCCTTCGGCGTGGCGAACGCGCTTTGTGAAAAGCCACTTGCCCCCCGAGGGCGCGTGGTGGCTTCGCAAGCGGGTCGAGAACCAAGTGCCCGTTCACACCGAGACGACAGTGGTTCAAGCTCGCGAAAGCGACGGTCGGGTCGCGCTTCGCCTTCGCAGCGGAAAGGATGGCCGCGAACGCGAGCTCGTCGTCGACAACGTCGTAGCCGGCACAGGCTATGACATCAGTGTCGATCGCCTGGAATTCCTCGATCCGAACCTGCGCGCCAACCTCCGGCGCCTCGAACGCTCTCCATGGCTGAACTCCACCTTCGAGACATCGGAGCCGGGACTTCGCTTCATCGGACCAGCGTCGGCAATGAGCTTTGGGCCGTTGTTCCGATTCGTGGTGGGCGCCGACTATACCGCGCGCGTCGTGTCCGGCTTTCTCGCGTCGCGGGGCCGATCTGCGCCGTGAACGATCGGTCATCTCCTACGATGATTTTGTCCGGCGCCGGGGGCGGCGCCATCAACCCTGCATTCTTCTTGTTCGAGCGACCCGCTTTCAGACGATCGGCTATCCCGGCTGGCAGCGTTATGTCGAAACTGGATTTTCGGCTGAAAAGGTCATCGAGGATTTGGCATCGCAAATGGTCGCCCGGGCGCCGGAAGGGCCGATCCGGATCATTGGGAGTTCGATTGGTGGGCATCTCGGTTACGCCGTCGCTCTGAATTTGCAGGCACGCGGTCGTGAGATGGGTGGTTTCTGCGCGATTGATACATTCATAACAACGTCCGCTTCACCCATGGCCGGATGGAAAGCCCGTGCCCTGCGAACGGGGGTGGGATTGCTGCGGGACCGGCGCCGATTTCTGCGATCCCGATTCTCGCGCGCATTGTTGCGATCGACCGGTCGTCGGCTCGCCAGTGTGATCCGCAGAATCGCTCCGACGGGCCGGCTGCCGTGGATCCTCGCGGCTGATCCGATCTTCGAGGAGGAGTTGAGCATGCGGCTTCTGATCCAGGAGGTGGCTCCGTGGATTGCATTGATCGACCGCGAACCGATCGCGCTGACCGCTCCCGCCCTCCTTCTCCGAACAGGCTCTAACGAAGACGCCGACTCCGTTTGGAGGCGGCGGTGTCCTGGAATTAAAATTATAGAAATTCCTGGCGATCATCATACGTTATTCGACCACAATGATCCCAGTTCTTTACGAGAAACCTTCGTCGTTGGAACCAGCGAGTGGTACTGATGCCGTTCAATGCGAATAAAAGCACGCGAGTTGTTTCTTACAGTCGGACGCTCCGTGTTGAACTTAGCGACGTACTGTTATTAATGAAAGACGGTTCGGCTTACGTTTCAACAATCACGTAAAAACTTTCGGTTTGAACGCTATTCCGAACATTCCTTTTTTTATTGTAGCGCCTCAGATCAGAGCGAAGCGGCTCCGACTCACAAAACAATGCATTGTGGCCTGAATAGGACCGAATGAAATTCCAGAGGCCACGATTTACACCAATATCATCAACAACGATTGCTCCACCTGGTCGCAAAAACGTCCAGGCCAAATCGATCTCAAATCGAACATTTCGTTCACTGTGCAGACTATCATGCACGAAGAGATCAATCTGACCAAGTTGAGAAAGTACAGCAGGAAGCCGCCTCCGGCTGGAACCCCAGGCATAGAACCATCGCTTGTCGACTGCTATAGCTGGAGGCAACGAACTAGACACCAAATCGCGCGTACGAAACCCGCATCACCGTCATTCGAGCCCTTGAAGCTTGCCGGACCCGCTCGAATACCTTTTGTATCTAATTCGTTCACGACCTTCGCCCATAATGCCCAGAATTCCGCGATCACTCCTTCCACATCCGACAGTTCAAGCCGACGATCCTGCGGAGGAGATCCTTCTTTGTAGGCGGCGCTTTGCTCTTGGAAGCGAAGCCACGCCTCGAGCAGATCGGATGCGATCGACGCCAGCGTCGAAAATGGGGGACTAAATAAGGTCGGAAATCCAACATGGATCGTATCCGGAGGCGTGGCATCGAAGAAGGCGTGGACATCGGCCTTTGCGACGCCCTCGACTTGACAAACCCGCCGAAGCGGAGCGCATGACGGCGATAGCCTCCACAACCTCTGAAACTTCATCCCGGGCGGGCGTTCGAGGATCGCTTGAAAGAGCTTACATGCTTCAGCGATGGATCCACGGGCTGCGCATATGCGGCGACATTCAGGATCAGACTGACGCTCAGCGGGACGTCATCCACAACCTACAAAGTTGTCGTTTCGTTTGCAAGGAGCGCTGTTTTAGCGCAAAATGAAAATATCCCTTTTTAGCGAAGTAGGAATATGCCCTTCTGGAAAGGTCGGGGGACGTGAATGGGCGGGGGATTTTGGCGATGAGCTCGGCGGAGCGCGAACGGCTGGTAGTGATTGGGCTGACGAGCTTTGCCCCTTGACCGCCCCGAGCCGCCGGAAAAAGGCCTCCCATGACGTCGACGCTGTTTCCTGCGCGTCTCATTCCCCCGACCCCGCCAAGCCCACGCACCGATCATCTCCCCAGGGGGGACATTTCTATTGTGCCTTGACAGGACAAAGCGCGCGGCGCGCGACAATAGCCAGGGTGGCGTCGCCTTTCTCGGCATTCGCCTCTGAACGACTTCAACCGTAAACAAGGCGAATTGCCAGGGCCGCGCGCGCCGAAGAAGGCGGGTTCACAAACATTTGTCGCCAAAGACAGACAAATGTCATTGACACAGATCGAGCTTAGAGAGAAAAGCAGGGCGCCTGCGATCCGCTTTTCCGGGAACCCCGTATGCCCAAGGCCCTTTTCGTCGACCCTGAAGTTCTGCGCAGCCCGTCGAAACTCATCTTTCCGGAAATTCCCGTTCACGCGTATCGGACATCGATCTCGGAGGAGAGGAAGGCCCGCGGTGACGCCCCCCTCCTCAAGACGCTGCGCCACATGATGGTCATCCGCGAGTTCGAGAGCATGCTGGGCTCCCTCAAGGCGACGGGCGCCTATTCTGGCATTGCCCACAATTACAAGGGGCCGGCGCATCTTTCGATCGGCCACGAAGGCGCGGCGGTCGGCGCGGCGCTCGCGCTCGAGCCCTGCGACCACATCTTCGGCAGCCATCGCAGCCACGGCGAATTCATCGCCAAGGGCCTCTCGGCGATCGACAAGCTGCCCAAGGCCGAACTCATGGGCGTGATGGAGGGCTTTCGCGGCGGCTCACTTCTGAGGACGGTCGAGCGTCACATCGGCGGGGAAACGGAGACCGCTCTCGCAGAGGCCTTTCTTTTGTTCGGCCTGTTGGCGGAGATCTTCATGCGCGCGAATGGATTCAACGGGGGCATGGGCGGCTCGATGCACGCCTTTTTCACCCCCTTCGGCGCATACCCCAACAACGCCATTGTCGGCGCCTCGGCCGGCATTGCGACGGGGGCGGCGCTCGCCAAGAAGATCCTTCTAGGCGCCGGAGTCGCGGTCGCCAACGTGGGTGACGGATCGACCGGCTGCGGCCCGGTCTGGGAGGCGATGAATTTCGCAGCGATGGCGCAGTATCGCACGCTTTGGGGTGCTCGGACGGGCGGCCTGCCGGTGCTCTTCTTCTTCAACAACAACTTCTACGCCATGGGCGGGCAGACCATCGGCGAGACCATGGGCTGGGACCGTCTGTCCCGCATCGCCGCGGCGGTGAACATGGAGGCGATGCATGCGGAGACGGTCGACGGAACGAATCCGCTCGCCGTGGCGGACGCCGTCGCGCGAAAGCGGGCGTTGCTTCTCGCGGGCGGAGGCCCGGCGCTGCTGGACGTCGAATGCTACCGAAACACGGGGCACTCGGCCACGGACGCCAACGCCTACCGCACGAAGGACGAGATCGAGCGTTGGTCGGCCTACGATCCCGTCGCTTCGTTCGGCAGATCCCTGGCTGAGGCGGGCGTCGTTACGAGCGCAGCGATCGAAGCGATGAAGGCCGAAGTCGGCGAGACGATGCGGCGCGTCATTCGAGCCGCCGCGGACCCGGCGATCGCGCCGATCGTCGACGTCAAGGCGGACCCTGACCTTATCGGACGGCTCATGTTTTCCAACGCCGAGATCCCGGTTCCCTCGAATCCTGTGGCTACCGCCGCCGATCCCGCCGCCAATTCGAGGATCATTCAGAACGCGAAAAAAAGCCGCTTCGGCCTGTCGGAGTCGGGCGCCAGGCTCTCGACGATGCGCGCTATCACGGTGCGCGACGGCCTTTTCGAGGCGATCCTTCATCATATGCTCAACGACGAGCGTCTGATCGCTTATGGCGAGGAGTGCCGGGACTGGGGAGGGGCTTTCGGGGTCTACCGCGGACTGTCGAAACTACTGCCCTATCACCGGCTGTTCAACGCTCCCATCTCCGAGGCCGCGATCGTCGCGACGGCGGTGGGCTATGCGCTCGAAGGCGGCCGGGCGCTGATCGAGCTCATGTACGCGGACTTCATCGGCCGCGCCGGCGACGAGATCTTCAACCAGATGGCGAAGTGGCAGGGCATGTCCGCGGGCGCACTGAAGGTTCCCGTGGTCCTGCGCTGCTCCGTCGGCAGCAAATACGGGGCGCAGCATTCACAGGACTGGACGGCTCTGGTCGTTCATATTCCCGGACTGAAGGTCTTCTATCCGGCGACGCCCTACGACGCGAAAGGACTCATGGCTACCGCTCTCTCGAGCGAAGACCCCGTGGTCTTCTTCGAAAGCCAGCGGCTCTACGAAACGCCGGAACTCTTCCATGCCGGCGGCGTCCCCAGGGATTATTATCGAATTCCGGCCGGCGAGCCCGACGTGAAACGCGTGGGCGAACATGTCACGATCCTCACAATCGGTCCCTCGCTCTACCCGGCGATGGACGCGGCGAGCGAGCTCGAGCAGAGTTACGCCATTACGGCCGAGGTCATCGACGCGCGCTGCCTTGTGCCCTTCAACTACGATCCGGTCCTCGAGTCAGTGCGGAAGACGGGACGTCTGGTCATCGTGACAGAGGCCTCCGAGCGGGGAAGCTTCGCGATGACGCTATCGGCCAATGTCGCGCGCTTTGGATTCGGCGATCTGAAGGCGCCGCCGAGGGTCGTCGGTTCGCCGAACTGGATCGTTCCCGGCGCCGACATGGAGTCGACCTACTTTCCCCAGGCGCACGACATCGTCGACATTGTCGCCGCCGAACTGTTCCCGGACCGCAACAGGAACAGGCGCGGCGTAAGGACTTGGAACGATCTCGACCTCGCCCGACGGGGTCTGTGACGGAAACGGCCGGCAGGAAGTCCGACATGAACGTCAACATTCTGATGCCGCAACTCGGCAATGAGATCGAGGAAGCTCAGGTCGACGCCTGGCTCAAGCAGCCTGGCGACGCCGTCGAGAAGGACGAGCAAATCGTCGTGATAACGACGCCGAAGGTCACCTTCGAGATTGAGGCGCCGGCGGCGGGAATCCTGAAGGCGATCCTAGTCGAGGCGGACGAGATCGCACCCGTCGGCGCCGTTCTCGGCGTCATAGAGACCTCGTGAGCACGACCGCGCCGATTATCCCCGCCGTCTTCCACGTGGCGGGGCGGGACGGCCCCGCCATTCTCCTCATCCACGGTTTCGGCGCTGATCGCCTGAGTTGGCTCGTCAACCAGCACGCGCTTGCGGCTGCCGGAAGAGTCTACGCTCTCGATCTTCCAGGCCACGGAGAAACGCCATCGACAGGCCCCGGCCGTCTGGACGATCTCGCCCGCGCCGTGGAGAAGGCGATCGAAGGCGCGGGCGTCGGTCCGGTTCACATCGTCGCCCATTCTCTCGGCGGCGCCGTTGCGATCGCGCTCGCCGCGGCTCGGCCGGATCTTGTGCGCTCGCTCGGCCTGATCGCAGGCGCCGGTCTGGGAAGGGCCGTCGATGAGAGCTTTCTGTCCGACTACCCGAGAAGCTCGTCGCCCCAGGAGATGGAGGCCTTGCTGCGGCGTCTCGTGACGCGTCCGCGCCTGATCAGTCGGCAAATGGCCGAGAGGGCGCTCGAACAGCTCAAGGCTCCGGGGGTCCGTCAAGGTCTGATCGCGATCGCAGACGAGCTTCGCCGCATCGAGTCGGTCATCGAGCCGTCCTTCCAAGCCGTCGCCTGTTCGCCCCTGCCCCGCATTGCGGTCTGGGGCGCGGCGGACGCCATCATCCCGCTTGATCCAGACCGGCTCGGGGGCTTCGGCGCGGAAAGCCTCATCCTCGAGGACGCCGCTCACCTGCCGCATATCGAATGCCCGCGCTCCGTGAACGAACGCCTGCTGCGGTGGTTGACGGCTCAGAGCCGGTAACATCGTCTGCTTGATCGGGAACGCCATGGCCAAGCTGGTTCGCGACGGACAAAAGACCTTGATGGACGCGCAGTCCCTCAGACTGCGCGCGGCGTGGCTCTATTACACCCACGGCTTGACCCAGAAAGACATCGCCGACCGGCTGGGCCTCGCGCGGACCACCGTGGTGAAGCTTTTGGACGAGGCGCTCAAGCGCGCCGAGGTGCAGATCCGGATTGCCGAAGGCGTTCCGGAGCTGATCGAACTCAGCCTGAAGCTGGAAGACCGGCTGAACCTCGACGAAGCGATCGTCGTTCCCGGAGAGGGCGGCGCCGACGAAACGGCGAAGGCCGTCGGAGCGGCTCTCGGAGCTTTTCTATCCGAAACGATCAGCGACGGCGTGTGCGTCGGAGTCGGCTGGGGCCGAACCCTGACTGCGTCGCTCGCGACGTTCCGTCCGCCGCGTCGGGACGGCGTCAAGGTGGTCTCCCTGCTCGGCGGGGTAGTCGAAGTCGCACTGACGAACCCGCTCGAGTTCACCTGGCGTCTCGCAAACGAGCTCGGGGCCGAATGCTTTCTCTTTCCCGCGCCCCTTCTCGTCGACTCGGCCGAAACCCGCGACCGTCTGTTCGTTCGCTGCGGTTTGGACCGGTTGGAGCGAATCGCCGCATCGCTGGACCTCGCGGTCTTGAGCGTCGGTGACATCGGCATGTCGGCCACGTCCCTTTCGAAAGGGCTGATATCGAGGGCTCAGCTTCAGGAGCTCTGCGACGCGGGCTGCGTCTCTGACACTTTGTGCAATTTCCTCGATGCGGACGGGAGGAACGTCGCCCACCCCCTGAACGAGCGGGTGATGTCGATCAGCCTCGACACGATTGCGCGGGCGCGGCACATTGTCATCGCGACGGGCGGCGCGGCGCGCGCCCAGGCGATCCTCGCCGCATGGAAACGGGTCGGCTGCAACACGCTCGTGACGGACGAGCACGCCGCGAGACGGATTCTCGAGCTGACCCAACCGGCTTCGGCCGGATCTTCGATTGATCATACGGGCGGACAAGGCGCCGACCGGCGCCTCATCGAAGGCCGCGGCGGCAAGTGAAGATTGCCGCCGGTCGACGGCGGCGACGACCGCGCCGACCCGGCGGTAGATTCTGAGCCGGACGTGGCGCAGCCGTCAGTCAGTCGGCAGCTTGTAGCCTTTGAACGTCTCGCGCAATTTCAGCTTGTTGATCTTGCCAGTCGCGGTGTGGGGAATTTCCTTCACCACCTGCATGTCGTCCGGCATCCACCACTTGGCGATTTTCGGCTTCAGGAAGTCGAGCACCTCCTCGCGCTTCGGCTCGCAGCCCTCCGTCGGCACGACGACGAGCAGCGGCCGCTCGTCCCACTTGGGATGGGCGACGCCGATGACCGCCGCCTCGGCGACGTCGGGATGGCCGACGGCGAGATTCTCGATGTCGATGGTCGAGATCCACTCGCCGCCCGACTTGATGACGTCCTTGGCCCGGTCGGTGATCTGCATGATGCCGTTGGGGTCGAGGGTGGCGACGTCGCCGGTGTCGAAGAAGCCCTCGTCGTCGAGGATCTTGCCGTCCACGTCCTTGAAATAGGTCTCGGAGACGGCGAAGCCCTTCACTTTCAGCCGGCCGAAGCGCTTGCCGTCCCACGGCAGGTCGTTGTTTTCGTCGTCGACGATTTTCATCTCGACGCCGAACGGCGCCCAGCCCTGCTTGCACTGGATGGCGAACTTTTCCTCGCGCGACAGCGCCGCCTGGCTGGGCTTGAGCGAGCCGACCGTGCCGAGC
>Ga0074044_10004421_pt1 | contig 11643 bp, 9 predicted proteins | sample BogForMeECP23OM1_FD_94443 | JGI IMG/M metagenome (GOLD analysis project Ga0074044, IMG submission 94443) | Bog forest soil microbial communities from Calvert Island, British Columbia, Canada - Bog Forest MetaG ECP23OM1 | ecosystem: Environmental > Terrestrial > Soil > Wetlands ...
GCGCGAAGGCGCGTTCAAGGCATCGCATTTCCACTCGTAGCGGCGGTAGCCGAGCTCGTCGAAGACGCGGCTCATCATGAGGAACATCGCCTCGGTCGCGGCGGGCGTGCGCTGCAGGAGCGGCGAGTAGTTGATGTGGCCGACCTCGATGACGCCGTTCGCGGGATCGATGCGAAGATAGCTCGCGACCCCCACCGCCTCGCCGCTTTTGCCGTCGATGATGGCGTGAAAGAGCGGATCGTCGCCAAGGCAGGTCTGGCGCATCCAGTTTTCGTAGCTCTCGAGCTCCGCGAAGGGACCATAGGCCAGGTAGGTCCAGTTGCGCCCCTCGCGGTCGTTCGCATTGGCGCGATGGAGTTGCGCCGCATGGCGCTCGGGGTCGAGCGCCTCGATGCGGCAATAGCGCCCTAAGATCGGCGTCCGCGGCGGCCGCGGCCGCGCCCTCCAGCCCGGTAGCGCAAAGCCGATCGGCTGGCCGAGAGGATTGGCGGGCGGGGATTGCGCCATGACGTCAGATGATGCCTTCGGCGCGCAGCCGGGCGATGCGCGCGGCGTCGTAGCCGCAGGTGCCTAGAATCTCGTCGGTGTGCTCCCCGAGCGCCGGCGCCGGCCGCTTCGGCAGCTCCTCGCCCGCCGAGGCGAAGGGGGCGGCTACCATGCGGAAGTCGTTGCGCAGCGGATGCGGCACCTGCCAGATGCGCGCCTGCTCGCGCGCGAAGGGGCCGTCGAGGGCGGAGGCGATGTCGTTGACCGGCGCCGCCGGCACGCGGCCGCCGAGGCGCTCGAGCCATTCCGCGGTCGTCCGCTCGCCGAGAACCTCGTCGAGGAGCTCGGTCAAGCGCGCGCGATGGGCGAGGCGGTCCGCGAAGCTGCGGAAGTCGGGATCGGTCGCCCATTCCGGCCGGCCGACGGCGTCGCAGAGGAGCGGCCAGAATTTCGCCTTGTTGCACATGAGGAAGATGTAGCCGTCCTTGGTGCGATAGAGCTGGCTCGGCACGAGGGAAGGGTGCGCCGAGCGCGGCTCGCGTCCCTGCGCGTGGCCTCGGTTCAGGTACCAGGTGGCGAGATAGCTCAGGTTCTGGAGTGCCGTGTCGAAAAGGCTCACGTCGATGTCGCGCCCCTCCCCCGTCTCGCGCGCCGCCATGATGCCCGCGACGAGCCCGAAGGCGGCAAAGAGTCCGCTCATCAGATCGACGATGGAGAGCCCCATGCGCACGGGTGGACCCTCCGGCTCGCCGGTGAGGGAGAGATAGCCCGCCTCCGCCTGCATCAGATAGTCGTAGCCCGGCCAGGCGGCGCGCGAGCCGCTGCGGCCGTAGGCGGAAAGGTGCGCGCAGACGATGCGCGGATTGGCCGCCTTGAGCGCCGCGTAAGTGACGCCGAGCCGCTCCGGCAGGTCGCCGCGCAGATTGTCGAGCACGCCGTCGGCTCGCCGCACGAGCGCATGGAGCACCTCGCGGGCACCGGGCTTCTTGAGGTTGAGCGTCAGGCTGCGCTTGTTGCGGTTGAAGCTCTGGAAGAAATCGCTGTCGTCCGGACCGAGGAAGTAGGGCCCGACGCGGCGCGACACATCGCCGCCGTCCTCGGGGTTCTCGATCTTGATGACCTCGGCACCGAGATCGGCGAGCTGCATCGTGCCGTAGGGTCCGGCGCCGTATTGCTCGACGGCGATGATGCGCAGGCCAGCTAGAGGAAGCATGGCCCGTTCCTTAGACCGGATTCCGCTCGACGAGCTGGCGCGCGATGATGAGGCGCTGCAGCTCGTTGGTGCCCTCGCCGATGACGAGGAGCGGGGCGTCGCGGTAGAGGCGCTCGACGATGAACTCCTTGGAGTAGCCGTAGGCGCCGTGAATGCGCATCGCCTCGAGCGAGACGTTGACCGCGGCCTCAGAGGCGAAGAGCTTGGCCATGCCGGCCTCCATGTCGCAGCGCTGGCCGCGGTCATAGGCGCGCGCGGCGTCATAGGTCAAGAGGCGTGCCGCCTGCACCTCTGTCGCCATGTCCGCGAGCTTGAGCTGGATGGCCTGATGCTGGCAGATCGGCTTGCCGAAGGTCTTGCGCACCTGGCTGTAGGCGACGGCCTGATCGAGGGCCGCTTGCGCCAAGCCCACACCGCGCGCCGCCACGTTGATGCGGCCGAGCTCGAGCCCGCCGAGCGCATGCTTGAGACCGAGCCCCTCGATACCGCCGATGAGGCGGTCGGCAGGGATGCGGTAGTCCTGGAAGACGAGCTCGGCGGTATCGATGCCCTTGTAGCCGAGCTTCTCGAGCTTGCGGCCGGCCGTGAAGCCTTCGCCCTTCTCGGCAAGGAAAAGGCTCATCCCCTTGTGGCGCGGCTCGGCCGCGGGGTCGGTCTTCACCAGAAGAGCGAAGCAGTGGCCATGGATGCCGTTCGATATCCAGGTCTTGGTGCCGTTCACCACATAGTGGTCGCCCGCGCGCCTGGCGAGCGTGCGGATCGCCTGCAGATCGGTGCCGCAGTCGGGCTCCGTGAGCGCAACACCTCCGCGCAGCTCGCCCGTGGCGAAGCGCGGGAGGAACGCCCGCTTCTGCGCCTCCGTGCCGAAGCGCTCCACGGCGGCGGACATGATGAGGTGCGAATTGAAGATGCCGGTCAAGGACATCCATACCCGCGAGATGCGCTCGACGATGCCTGCGTAGACCGTCGTCTTGAGCCCGAGCCCGCCATAGTCCGCGGCAATGGTGGCGCCGAAGAGGCCGAGCTGGCGCATGCGCTCGACGATCTCCGCGGGATAGACATCGTCATGCTCGAGCTTGTGCACATAGGGCTTCACGTCGCGCTCGAGGAAGCGCTCGATGCTGGCGAGGATCGCCTCCTCTTCTTCTTGGGCGGGCGCATCGGTTGCGGCCATTCGGGGCGCCTCCTCTTAGCGCGGGGACGGGCTGGGCGAAACCTGCGCCAGCGCGGCCGGCGCTGTCAATCGCCCTCCGCGTTGACGCACTCCCGAGCAAAGGCTAAGCGTTGACGATCCGCACAACTTCGCGGCAACGGGAGGACACCCGCATGGTTGCGATTGCCAAGGAAGTCGGGCCGCGGCGCTATCGCGAGAGCTACGGACGCCACTACGAGGACTTCGCGGTGGGCGATGTTTACGAGCACCGGCCCGGACGCACCATCGGCGAAGCCGACAACACCTGGTTCACGCTGCTGACCATGAACCAGCATCCGCTGCACTTCGACGAGGCCTACGCCGCCAAGAGCGAATTCGGCCGGCCGCTCGTCAACAGCTGCTTCACGCTCGCCGTGGTGGTGGGCATGAGCGTCAGCGACGTGAGCCAGAAGGCGATCGGCAATCTGGGCTGGAGCGATATCCGCCTCACCGCAGCGGTTTTCGTCGGCGACACGATCTATGCCGAGTCCGAGGTGCTGTCGAAGCGCGAGTCGGCGAAGCGGCCGACGCAGGGCATCGTCACGGTGAGGACCACGGGAAAGAAGGCCGACGGCACCGTGTTCATGACCTTCGAGCGCAGCGTGCTCGTACCCAAGCGCGGTCACGCGGTGGACGATCAGGCGGGATATTGAAGACCCGGCGCGGTATTTAGAGCCATTCCCGATGTGATGGAAGCATCCCCCTCACCCTACCCTCTCCCCCGACGCGGGGGAGAGGGTTGCGTAGGCTTAGCGAGGCAAAGCCGAGCTTAGCCGCTTGACGCCTGCCAAGCGTCCACTGGACGCTTGGCCCGAACATGCCAGTGGCATGTTCGGCGGCGTCAAGGGGTGAGGGGGTGATTCCATGCTTTCGGGATTTGCTCTAGATGCCCTCTCTCGCCCAGCGCTTGGTCACCTCGAGCGCCTCGCCGGTCTCGAGGAAGCTTTACGCGAAGGGCCGTGTCGCTCCGCCTCAGCTCGGCCGGAAGAGCGCGCGGCCATATTGATTGTTGGCCTCGATGAGCCGCGTGAGCAGCACCATGAGCTGCTCGCGCTCGGCCGGCGCCAGGGGAGCGACGAGCCGCTCCTGGGCCCGCTGCATCTTGCCCTGCATGCGCGCGGTCAGCCTGACACCCTCCTCGCTCAGATAGGCGCGCCTGACGCGCCGGTCGCGCTCGCTGGGCGCGCGCCGCACGAGCCCGCGCGCGGCAAGCCGGGCCAGCACGTCCGCCACGTTGGAGCGGTCGATGCCGAGCTCGGCCGCGAGCGAGGCCTGGTCGAGGCCGGGATGGACCGAAAGCGCCGTCAACAGGCCGTACTGCACCGGGGTGATGCGGAAGGCCTTGCATTCTTCCAGAAACAGCGCCTGGTGGATCTGATGCAGTCGGCGCACGAGATAGCCCGGCCGCGACCACAGCGGCCGCGTGCTGGGGGCCTTGGCAGTATCCCGATCCTTCTCCGGCGCTTTCTTGCGCAGCTTGGCCACTATCGCTTGTCCCTCGCGGCCGCGACGGCACGCCGGCGCGAGTCGGTTGACCCTCTGCCGCATCGCCGATACCATCAGTATACTGTGTTTCTCCTCCTCGCGACCGAGGATTTCGCCGCGACCCCTGCCCCCGCAGCGAGCAAGGAAATAAATAGCGTGGATGCCATGTCCCACCCCGGCCTCGCCTTTCGTCCGGCAAGCGAGCTCGCGCGGCAGCTGCGCGCGCGCGAGCTCTCGCCGGTGGCGCTGGTGAGGGAGATCCTTGCCCGCATCGAGGCGAGTCAGGCCACGCTGAATGCCTACATCACCGTCTGCCGCGAGGAGGCGCTCGCCGCGGCAGAGGCGGCCGAGACGGCGCTTGCGCGCGGGGAGGCCTGCGGCCCGCTTCACGGCGTGCCGGTCTCGATCAAGGACATCATCAATACCAAGGGTATCCGCACCACCTGGGGCTCGCGTCTCATGGCGGAGAACGTGCCCGACAGCGACGCGGTCGCGGTCGAGCGGCTCAAGGCCGCGGGCGCCATCATCATCGGCAAAACGACGACGCCTGAATTCGCCCACAAGCTCATGACCGATGCGCCGCTCTTCGGCGTCACGCGCAATCCGTGGCATCTCGACTATAGCCCCGGCGGCTCGAGCGGCGGGGCTGCGGTCGCGGTCGCGGCGGGGCTCGGGCCGCTCGCACTCGCGACCGATGCGGGGGCCTCGACGCGCCTCCCGGCCGCCTGCACCGCGACCCTCGGGCTCAAGCCCACCCTCGGCCTGGTCCCGCACAGCCAGGTGCCCGAGGCCTTCAACAACTTCATCCATCTCGGGCTCATCGCCCGCACGGTGCGCGATCTCGCACTCATGCTCGACGTGCTCGCCGGCCCGCACGAGAGCGATCCCCATTCGCTAGGCCTACCCCCGCCCAAGGCGCTTGCGCGCCTCGACGAGCCCTTCGAGCTCAAGGAGAAGCGCATCGCCTGGCGCCCGCTCCTCGGCAACGAGGAGCTCGATCACGAGGTGCGCGCACTCTGCGAAGGAGCGCTCGCCGCACTCGAGCGCGAGGGCGCTGCCGTCGAGCTCGACTCGACCCCCTTCGAGAACGCCGAGCCCGCCTGGCGCATCCTCCAGCAATCGAACTGGGCGGCGCGCTTCTTGGCACGCCTCGACGAGCTCGCGCCGCAAATGGACCCGAGCTTCGTCGAGGGCATTCGCGCGGGTGGGGCCTACACGGGACAAGAGGTGACGCGCGCCGGCTACCAACGCACGCAATTCTTCCGCGCGGCCCAAGCGTGGTTCCAGCACTTCGATTTCGTCGTCACGCCGACGGCCGCACGCCCGCCGCTCCTGGTAACACAGCAAGCCCTCGATCCCATCGAGATCAACGGCAAGTGCGTCGGCGACATGCGGCGCGCCTATGTACCCTACCTCAACGCGATCGATTTGACCGGCCACCCGGCCCTCAGCGTGCCCTGCGGCTGGACCAAATCCGGCCTGCCCGTCGGCCTTCAGATCATCGGGCGCTGGTACGAGGATAGAGACGTGCTGCGCCTTGCGGCCGTGCTCGAGGCGAAGCGGCCGTGGAGAGACCGGCTGCCGCCTCACGCACCGGCGTGAGATAATGGAGCGGGATTGGAGGGGCGAGACATGTCCGGCTACGGCAAACCGGGAAGCGGCATCGGCGCGCGGCTCCTGCGCAAGGAGGACGCGCGCCATCTCCACGGCCGCGCCACCTTCGTGGGCGACATAGCCCTCCCGGGCCTCATGGAGATCGCTTTCCTGCGAAGCCCCCTCGCGCACGCGCGCATCAAGAGCATCCGCGTGCCGCCGGCGCTGCGGGAGAACGTCTATACCGCGGTCGAGCTCGGGGGCGTCAAGCCGATGCAGGCCAACAACAGCATCCCGGGCTTCAAGAGCTCCGATTATCCCATCCTCGCCACGGGCAAGGTGCGCTTCGCGGGCGAGCCCGTGGCGCTCTGCCTCGGCGCCTCGCGCGCGCTCGCGGAGGACCGCTGTCAGGCGCTCGCCCTCGACCTCGAGGAGCTGCCTCCCGTGGTCGACGCCTTGGCGGCGAGGAGGTCGGGCGCGGCCCTCGTGCACGAGGCGTGGGGCGACAATCTCTTCCTCGTCACTTCGACCGATACGCGCTTCGACGAGCTCTCCGGGCAAGCGGACGTCGTGGTCAAGCGCCGGTACAAGCTCGCGCGGCAATGCATGGTGCCCATGGAAGGCAAGGGTGCGCTTGCCTATTGGGACGACCGCGCCGATCAGCTCGTCGTCTACACCTCGACCCAGGTGCCGCACATCATCCGCACCGGGCTCTCCCTTTGCCTCGGCCTCGACCAGGGCAAGATCCGCGTGATCGCCCCCGACGTGGGCGGCGGCTTCGGCTTCAAATGCATCCTCCAGCCCGAGGAGGTCGCCGTCGCCTTCCTGGCCCTCACGCGCCGCCATCCGGTGCGTTGGACCGAGGACCGGCGCGAGCACCTTGTCGCCGCGGCGAACGCGCGCGAGCATCATTACGACGTGACCGCCTATGCCGATCGGCGCGGCCGGCTCCTGGCCCTCGACGCCGAGATCACCGTCGATGTCGGCGCCTATTCGGTGTGGCCCTTCTCGGCCGGCCTCGAGGCGGCCCAGGCCGGCGGCAACCTGCCGGGGCCCTACGCCTTCGACGGCTATCGCTGCAAGACCTATTCGGTTGCGACCAACAAGCCGCCCTTCACGCCCTATCGCGGCGTGGCGCGCCCCGGCGTGTGCTTCGCGATCGAGCTCACCATGGATGCGATCGCGCGCGCGGTCGGGCGCGAGCCCAAGGAGGTGCGGCGCGAGAATCTCGTGCCCGCCTCGGCGATGCCATACAACAACGTGACGAAGAAGCATTACGACAGCGGCGACTTCGCCAAGAGCCTCGACCTCGCCGCCGAGAAGATCGGGCTCGCCGCCGTGCGCGCGCGGCAGAAGGGCGCGGAGCCGGACGGGCGGCTCATCGGCATCGGTTTCTCGACCTATACCGAGCAGACCGCGCACGGCACCAAGGTCTTCGCGGCCTGGGGCATTCCGCTCGTCCCGGGCTACGAGCAGGCCGCGGTGCGCCTGACCCCCGACGGCGGGCTCGAGGTCCGCGTCGGCGTGCAGTCGCACGGACAAGGCATGGAGACCACGCTCGCGCAGATCGCGCACGAAATCCTCGGCATCGATCCCGCGGACATCAAGGTCGTCCACGGCGACACTGCGCTCACACCTTATTCGACCGGAACCTATGCCTCGCGCAGCATCGTGATGGCGGGAGGTGCGGTGTCGCGCTCCTGCCAGACGCTCGCCGAGCGCATCAAGCGCATCGCGGCACACCTTCTGCAATGCCGTGCCGAGGAGGTGCACTTCGTCCGCGGCGAGGTCCACGGCCCGCGCGGGCACGTCACGGTCCGCGAGGTCGCCCACGTATGGTACTTGAGGCCCGAGAACCTGCCGGAGGAGGTGGACCCGGGCGGGCTCGAGGCCACCGTCGGCTACAAGCCGAAGGTCGACAGCGGCGCCTTCAGCTATGCCACGCACGCGGCCGTGGTCGCGGTCGATCCCGAGATCGGCAGCGTCGAGATCCTCGACTACGTCATCGTCGAGGATTGCGGCACCTTGGTGAACCCGATGGTGGTCGAGGGCCAGACCTACGGCGGCACGGCACAGGGCATCGGCACCGCGCTTTACGAGGAGATGGCCTATGACGGCGCCGGCCAGCCGCTCGCCTCGACCTTGGCCGACTATCTCCTGCCGGGTGCCGCCGAGGTGCCGCGCTTGCGCATGTTCCACATGGAAACACCCTCGCCCTATACCGAGCACGGCATCAAGGGGGTCGGCGAAGGCGGGGCCATCGCCCCTCCCGGCGCCATCGTGAACGCCATCAACGACGCGATCCGCCATTTGGGTGCGGAGTTGGGCGACATCCCGGTGACCCCGCGCCGCCTCATCGAGGCGCTCATGAAGGCGCAGGCAGGGGCTGCTCGGGGAGCGGGCAAGTGAAGCCGGCACCCTTCGACTACGTGGCGGCGGCGAGCCTCGAGGAGGCGGTGGCGGCCCTCGCCGCGGCGGAGGGCGAGGCGCGCGTGCTCGCCGGCGGCCAGACGCTCGGCCCCATGCTCAACATGCGCCTGGCGATGCCGTCCCGCCTCGTCGACGTGGGCCGCATCGCGTCCTTGAAGCGCATCGGGGAGAGCGGGATCAAGCTCGTCATCGGCTCAGGCGTCACCCACGCGATGCTCGAGGACCGCAGCGACCCCTCGCCCACCGTCCGGCTCATGTGCCAGGTGGCCTCGACCATCGCCTATCGCGCCGTGCGCACGCGCGGCACCATCGGCGGCAGCTTGGCACACGCCGACCCGGCCGCCGATTGGATCACGGCCCTCATGCTGCTAGAGGCCGAGCTCACCATTCTCGGCCCCCCCGGCCGGCGCACCGTGCCCATGCGCGACTTCATGAGAGGCGCCTTTGCGACCGCCCTCGGTCCCGCCGACGTGCTCGAGGCGATCGCCCTCGTCAAGCTCTCCCCTAAAGCGCGCTGGGGTTACTGCAAGCTCGCCCGCAAGAGCGGAGAGTTCGCCGATGCGCTCGGCGCCGTGGTCCTCGATCCGGCGCGGGCACTCGCCCGCATCGTCGTGGGCGCACTCGGCGGAGCGCCGCTCTCGCTGCCGGTCCTCGCCGAGCGCGTCGCCCGCGAGGGAAGCGGTGCTGCGACTTTCGAGAACGCGCGCGAGGCGGTGGCGACCGCGGCCCCCGGCCTCGATGCCGTCGATCTCCAGCTTCACAGTGCCGCCGTGCGCCGCGCGATCCTCCAGGCACTTGCGTCATGACCAGGATCGCCCTCACCCTCAACGGCAGGCCGGTCGAGGCCGAGGTCGAGCCGCGCACGAGCCTCGCCGACTTCCTGCGCCTGGCGCAACGCCTGACCGGCACGCATCTCGGCTGCGAGCACGGCGTCTGCGGCGCCTGCACGGTGCTGATCGACGAGGCACCCGCGCGCTCCTGCATTGCCTTCGCGATCGCGCTTGAGGGCAGAGACGTGCGCACCGTCGAGGGCTTCGAGGACGATCCCGTCATGACCAAGCTGCGCGAGGCGTTTCATGAGGAGCACGCGCTGCAGTGCGGCTTTTGCACCTCGGGCATGCTGATCACCGCGCGCGACATCGTGACGCGGCTCGCCACGGCCGACGAGAAGCGCATCCGCGCCGAGCTCGCGGGCAATCTCTGCCGCTGCACCGGCTACATGGGCATCGTGAATGCGCTTCTGCGCGTGCTGCGCGAGATGCCGGCCGAGGCGCGCCTCGGCAAGACGAGTGCAGTGCCCGCGCCGGCCGCCGTGGCCGCTCAGCCGTTCGAGAGCTTCGCTGCGAAGCCCGACGTGCCGGCCGCCGCAGCGGCATCGCCCGCCGCGGCCTGGGACCAGCCGCCCGAGACGGGCTGGACGCGCATCGCCGATCGCTTCGTCTTAGCCCTCGCCCCGCAAGAGGCATGGCTGCTCCTCGGCGACCTTCCGCGCCTCGCGCGCGCGATGCCCGGTGCCGAGCTCACGGCGAGCGACGGCGCCAATCTCGAGGGCCGCATGCGCGTCGCCTTCGGGCCGATCAAGGCGAGCTTCGCCGGCAAGGGCGCGATCGAGCGCGACGCGGCCAGCATGACCGGAGTCCTCCGCGGCGGCGGCAGCGACGAGCGCGGCGGCTCGCGCGCCAAGGGGCGCGTCGCCTATCGTCTTCTCCCGGAGGCCTCCGGAGAGGCGACGCGCGTCGAGCTTGCGCTCGACTACCAGCTCCAGGGCCCGCTCGCGCAATTCGCCCGCGTTGGGCTCGTCAGGGACTTCGCCGCCCGGCTCATCGCCGAGTTCGCGCGCAACCTCGAGGCAAGCCTCGCGCGCAAGGGAGAAAGCGCCGAAGCGCCCGTCGCCCCCCTCAGGGCGGGCGCGCTTTTCTGGTCCGTGCTGTGGGCACGCTTGAAGCGCCTGCTCGGCCTCTCCCCCTGATGGCGGCAGCCCTTCGCTTAGGCGTTCTCGACCAATCGCCGGTGCGCGAGGGCGGCACGCCCCGCGAGGCGGTCGCGGAGACCTTGGCCCTCGCTCGGCTCGCGGACGCGCTCGGCTATCACCGCTACTGGCTCGCCGAGCACCACAATCTTCCGGCTTTCGCGGGCACCGCACCCGAGGTGCTGCTGGCGCGCCTGGGTGCGGAGACGCGTGCCATCCGCATCGGCTCGGGCGGCGTCATGCTCGCCAATTACAGCGCGCTCAAGGTGGCCGAGACCTTCCGCGTGCTCGAGGCGCTCTACCCCGGCCGCGTCGATCTCGGCATCGGCCGCGCGCCGGGCGGCGATCATGCGACGACGCTCCTTTTGCGCGCCGGCAGCGCGGGCGAGCTCGAGCGCTTTCCCAACCAGCTCGCCGAGCTCTTCCACCTCGTGCGCGGCGGCCAGCTCGAGGTCCCCGGCATCGGCCTCGTGCGCGCCAATCCCCTCGGCGCGAGCGCGCCGGAGCTCTGGCTCCTCGGCTCGAGCGACCAGAGTGCCGCCTACGCCGCGCACTTCGGCTGCGCCTTCTCGTTTGCGCATTTCATCAGCGTGCGCGGCGGGCCCGAGATCATGGCCGCCTATCGCGAGGCCTTCCGGCCCTCGGCCGTGCTCGACCGGCCGCTGGGGAGCGCCTGCGTCTCCGTCATCTGTGCGGCAACCGCGGCCGAGGCCGACCGCCTCGCCGCCAGCCGCGACCTCTGGCGCCTCAAGCGCGACCGCGGCGAGTACGGCCCGTTCCCGAGCATGGAGGAGGCGCTCGCCTATCCTTACAGCGAGGCCGAGCGCGTTCGCGTGGCCGCGAGCCGCCGCGGCCAGATCATCGGCGCGCCCGACGAGGTGCGGAGCGGGATTCTCGCCATGGCCGAAGCCTACGGCGTCGCGGAGATCCTGGTCCTGACCATCTGCCACGACCCCGAGGCGCGGCAGCGCTCGTACCGGCTCGTCGCGGAGGCCTTGGAGCTGCCGGCGCGCACCGCCGAGGGCGCCGTCTGAGGCAAAGGCCAATCCCGGACCGTTGGCGCGCGGCGGACCCCCTCATGGTGCCGCGGAGGCGGGTGGCGCGTAGGCGACCTCGGCCTCGCGCCAATCCTGGCCGGCCTTGGTGTAATGGAGGATGAGGACCGGGGGCGACCAGTTGTGCCAATAGACCCCTTGGGCGCGCGGAAACGTCACCTCGGCCGCAGCCCAGCCCTGGAACTTGCCGCTCTCGAGCGCCTCTATGATCGCGGCGGGA
>Ga0074044_10004423_pt1 | contig 11641 bp, 10 predicted proteins | sample BogForMeECP23OM1_FD_94443 | JGI IMG/M metagenome (GOLD analysis project Ga0074044, IMG submission 94443) | Bog forest soil microbial communities from Calvert Island, British Columbia, Canada - Bog Forest MetaG ECP23OM1 | ecosystem: Environmental > Terrestrial > Soil > Wetlands ...
CGTCCGCCGCAAACGCCAGCGGCTCAGTTCAAACGACCCTATCGAAACTGCCCCGACCACACGACCGCGCACCCCCACACTTCTTCTTTCGGGGCAGTCCCGATAGGGCCCTAACGTTTGTCGGTACCGATCCGGGGAATTCGCTCTCCGGGGCGCAAGTTGCATGATTCTCTGCCCACAAGGAATGCAGTTCTGTCATGTAGCGATGCAATCGAGGATTGTTTCATCTCAGGCAAGTTCATCAGATCAAATCTCTGTAACGCTCCAAAGCCACGCGAACCAGTTGGCTCCGTGTGCGCACCTCCGTCTTGCCAAACAGCTGCTGCAGCGTGTTCTTGACCGCGCTCTCCGAGATGTTCATGCTTGACGCAATTTCTTTATTTGATAAGCCTTGAACAACAAGCCGGAGTACGTCCATCTCCCTGCTATTGAGAGAGGGCCGCTCCTTCTGATCCAGAGGGGCCGAACTCGTTTCCGGCGGCACGGTCTGTTCCTCAGTAACGTCAGCGATGATGGCTGCCAGCTTCGGCCTCGTTCCTTCCTTGTAACTGGAGAACCAAACCTCGGCGAGAAAAGACTCTCCATTACCCCGATGCCCGCGGCACTGCATCGACGCCCGGAACTGGGGTCTTTCTTCGGGGCGCAGTGCGCGATGCAGTTCCGGCAAGAACGCTGCGATTGGTTCTCCGATCAGACGCCCGTCGCGGGGAGCCAGCAATTCGGTCGCGGCATGGTTGGCCAGTTCAATTAAGCCTCCTTCGTTGACCGTAAGAATAGCCGCCGGACTGGTCTCCACCAGTATGCGCGTCCGTTCTTGCGCTTCCTGGCTCAAACGTTGATTGCGCAGCACTTCCGAAGTCAGTAATCCGCAGCCGCAGGGCTCGGCTGCAAATGCGAGATGCGTTGGCGCCTGGCTTCGATGGAGCCTGGAGTCGAGGAATATCCTACGAAAGAGTTCGGCCTTTCTGATGTTAGTTCGTACCATCAATGCTGGTTCTCGTCTTCTCTGACTCTGCCTGACATTTGCTGACTCGTTCGAAGTATTACTCCCGGAGTGGTCTGCCGCGGAATGAGCCGTGCTCTTCTGGCCGGTATGCGTCAAACGTTATACGGATGACTGACAAGGATGACTGACAGGTTGGACCATGCAACCTTAGTACACCAGCCGTTGAGGGGTAACCCGGCGCTCGGCCCCGCGCGCCAGTTAGAAACAACCGCAAAATCGCAGGGCTTCTTCTATTCAGGGTAGCCCACTATCCCAAACAATTACGATCCTGGCTTTCTCCTTGGCAAGCGTTCAGTCCATGCTCAGCGACTAGGGCCTGACTAAGGCGCAGGGCCATGCGAGTCACACAGTCTGCTGCTAATCCCGCCTACGAACCGCACTCAGACATCGCGGCCATAGACTGGAATGACCGCGCCGTTAACATCTCGGCCGGCGTCGCTAGCCAGCCATGTGATAAGGCTTGCGATCGCCGCCGGCCGGACCCATTTCGAAAGATCCGCGTTCGGCATCGCCTTGCGATTGGCGGGCGTATCGATGGTGCCGGGCAAAATCACATTTGCGGTCAGGCCCGCATCTTTGTTCTCGACTGCGGCGGTCCTTATCAGGGAGAGTATCGCCGCCTTCGAGGCGCTATACGCACCCACTCCCGGTCCGGGGTCCATTGCCGCGCGGCTTCCAATCGCGATCAAGCGACCATCGCCAGTTTGTCGAAGAACGGGAATCGCGTCGGTCTTTGATGCATGGCGTGTCTCAGAGGACAAAACATTTGTCATCTATCTCAAACGCTGAGTGCATCCGGCAGCCGGTAATTTTGCTGGTCGGAAGTCGTGATCGCTATCGGACATTCTGTATTAAATCTGGTCTCGATGCTGCTCGAGGACGATGCGCACCAGTTGACTGCGGGTCCGGACGCCGGTTTTGGAAAACAGTTGCTGGAGCGTGGCCTTGACGGAACTTTCCGACACTCCGATTCGCGCCGCAATTTCTTTGTTGGCAAAACCTTCGAACACACAGAAGAGCACCTGCTGCTCGCGTTCAGTAAACGGCCGTATCCGATCGCGCTGCGGAGTCCCGGCCTCGGCGCTAACGATCTTTCGCAGTTGTCCCTGCTCCAGCCACACCTTGCCAGCCATCACGTCACGAATTGCCTGTGCCAGCAACTCCGCAGAATCGTGCTTTCGAAAAACTCCGGAAATTCCGGAGCGGATCAATTCCGCAGCCACTTCCGCTTCAACGCCAGCGGTCACGAGTAGAACTTTTCCTTGAAATCCCTGTTCCTTTGCCAATCGAAGAAACTGCCGGCCATCTGTCTCGCCGAGGTCAAAATCGAGGAGCACGACGTCGATCTCCCTGCGCCGCAAAACCTGCAGACCCTCTCCGATTGTGCCGCAGTGGGCAGTCACCTCAAATCCAGGCTCGGCTGCGAGCAGGCGACTTGCACTTTCGCGGAACAGCGTGTGATCATCCAGCAACAAAAGGCGAACGGTGCTCGCAGTAGTTTCAGTCACTGGCTGCCTCCTCGCGCGCGATACCCAAGGGCAAGACCACGGCGAAGCAGCAGCCTTCCGCTCTCGGCTCGTGGGTAAGTTCGCCACCGAAGCTGCGCATGATTGCCCTGGAAACGTAGAGTCCAAGACCGCTGGATTGCGCGCCACGCTGAAAAGGCCGAAAGAGATTCTCCGGCGAAGTAATGCCTGTTCCCGTATCTTCAAATCGAATCGTGACCGTCCCGTTCTCCTCTCGTGCCTCAATTCGAAGTTGCTTTACACCGCTCGACGCCATCGCCCGGCGGCTATTTTTCGCCAGATTCAGGAAAACCTGAATGAGCCCGTAGCGGTCGGCCCAAACCAGTGGCAAGGATTCCTGAATATCCCATTGCACCTCGATTCCTGACTCGTGATATGCAGTCTCGATCAGTATCCGGAATTCGTCCACCACCGACCTCAGCTCTACCATCTCACCATTCTGTGCCCCGGCGGAGCCCAATTCCAAGGCAGATACCCTTTCCAGACTTTGAATCAAATTTCCTAAAGCCTTGAAGTCCTCGTTCGATTCAAGCTCCTTCACCCGGGAAAGGTTCTTATGCACAACCAGGACTGCGCCGCAGAGGTTACGGATTTCGTGGGCCACAGCACTCATCAGAATTCTGGTGTTCTTCAACAGATAGTCAAGGCTGAGATCCTCGCGATTCCGCAAATCCTCGGAAAGATCGACGATGATGGCGGCCAGGCGCGGACCCGAGATCGTGCTGTAGGTCGAAAACCATACGCCAGCCAGAAAAACGTCTCCGTCGCTCCGCTTCCCTGTGCACTGCAGGGTAGTTCGAAATATGCGCGGCTGTTGGCTCTTGAGAACGGTTTGCAAAGCGGGGAGATACAAGTTGATTTCCTGGCCCTGCAAGGCAGTCCCCGCAGGAGCCAGCAAATGTTGGGCGGCTTCATTGGCCAATAGAACGCTCCCGCCCGAGTCAATAGTGAGGATCGCGGCTGGACTACTTTCTACGAGGGAACGCAACTGCTGCTCTGCATCTTCGCGGAGCTTGATCTGCCCTTCGAGTTCTTCGACGTGCGTCATCGCAATTCGGCGATTCCGGATCAGTTCCGAGATGAAGAGGCCGGTGCCCACAAATCCTGCGGAACCGAACAGCAAGCGGATTACTGCTTCGTTCTCCGGTAGATTGCTGAACGCTTCCTGTAGAACCGCGCAAACCAGCGCAACGCCCAAGAGCTGAATTCGCGACAGGAACCCGCCAAGAATCATGATGGGAAACAAATAGAGAAATCCCAGGGAAATGTAAGGTTTCGTCTCCCAATCAACCAGCGCGATTGCCGCTATCGACAGACCGGCAAGGATGATCAGTCTGGTTCGGTGGGCCGGCGCGTAGATCGACAGAATATTTTTCATGGGTCGTGCATAGCCGGGCAGCGGGTCTTTCATGGCCATTCTAATGGTGCGCTATCTTCCCGCGCCAAAACACCTTCTGATCAAGAGATGGCCGAAAGATAGGCTCAGCGCTCACCGACAAGATAGACGTTGGGCGCCTCAAAGATAGCCGGGCTTTCGCGCACAGGGCTTGCACAATACTCACTGCTGCACTTCAGCGCCGGATCTTTAGGCCCGAGAGGATGGTCAAGCCGAGGCGATCGGCTCGGCATTCCTACAACGCCATCTCGCGGAACTCCGGGGAAGAAGGCGCCCGGGCAGATTCGGATATGACGAGGTGCTCTGGTAACGCGAGGGCCGTGGAGCAATAAATGATTCGTCGAGTCGTTGATTTTGCTCTCAGCAACCGCCTGCTCGTGCTGGCTTTCGCGCTGCTACTGTTTGCCGGGGGCATCGTAGCTTTTCGGGATCTTCCCATTGAGGCCTATCCCGACGTAGCCGACAACTATGTCGAGGTCATCACGCAATGGCCAGGAATTTCCGCGGAACAAATCGAGCAGCAGGTCACGATTCCGCTTGAGGTCGTGATGAACGGCATCCCGCATGTGGTGCATCTGCGCTCGTTCTCGCTGTTCGGGCTTTCCGACCTGAAGCTGATTTTCGACGACGAATCCGATAATGACTGGAACCGGGAACGGGTGCTGGAACGGCTGAGCCAGGTTACGCTGCCGCCGAATGTTGTGCCGCAAATGGGCACGGACTGGAGCCCGGTCGGCCAGATTTATTTCTTCACGCTGCACAGTACGAATCCCGCCTATGACCCGATGGAACTTAAGTCAATCGAGGACTGGGTCATCGAGAAGAATTTCAAGGCGGTGCCCGATGTCGTCGATGTGGCCAGCTTCGGCGGACCTACACGCGAATACCAGGTTCGCGTCGACCCAAACAAACTCGTCTCTTATGGCCTGAGCCTGGCCCAGGTCGAGCAGCAACTCACGAACAACAACGTTAACGCGGGCGGAAGCTTCATTGAGGAAGGTCTGCAGCAGATTAACGTGCGTTCCGTGGGATTGGTCGACCACGTCCATGACATCGAGGAGACGGTCATCCTGAGCAAGAGCGGCACACCGCTCAAGGTGAGGGATATTGCGGCCGTCTCCCAGGGGCCGAAGATTCGGCTGGGGCAGTTTGCCAAAGGTATTCATCGCGAAGACGGGAAGATCGTTGACAACGACGATGTAGTGTCGGGCATCGTGCTGCTGCGAAAGGACGCTGCGGCGGATACAGCGTTGCAGGGCATCCACAAGAAAGTGGAGGAGCTGAACAATCATATTCTGCCCAAGGGAGTGAAGGTCGTTCCCTTCATCGATCGCAGTGATTTGGTGCATTTCACCAGCCACACCGTGCTGCACAACCTTCTGGAAGGAATGATCCTGGTATCGATCATTCTTCTTATATTTCTCGGCAACGTCCGAGGCGCGCTGATCGTGGCCGCGACAATTCCGTTTTCGTTGTTGTTTGCTTCCATTTGTCTAGACCTGAGGCACATCCCCGCAAATCTTCTGTCTCTCGGCGCGCTGGATTTCGGCATGGTAGTCGATGGCGCGGTAGTGATGATTGAAAACATTGTGCGCCACCTGGGCCACAAAAATGGGAAGACGCCAAATGAACGAATCAGCGACGCGTCGCACGAAGTACAGCGTCCGGTCTTCTACGCGATCGCCATCATCATCACAGCCTACTTGCCAATCTTTACGCTGCAGCGGGTTGAGGGACGGCTGTTTCATCCCATGGCCTGGACCGTGGCTTTTGCGCTAGTTGGAGCCTTGATGTTCTCGATCGTGATTGCGCCTGTGCTGGCCAGCTTCGCATTCGCAAAGGGCGCGAAAGAGTGGCGCAATCCGGCGATGGAGTTTTCGATCAGACACTACCGCAGGGCGGTTCGCTGGGCCATTCACCGTCGTTTATTAGTCGTGGGGGTCGGAGTGTTCGGGCTCGCTGCAGCGCTTTACCTCGCTCTCAGCGGCGTAATTGGTTCGGAGTTCCTGCCCCATCTGGATGAAGGCGCACTGTGGGTGCGTGGAACTCTGGCGCCCAGCACTGGACCAGATGAGGGGATCCGCGTATCCAATCAGGCGCGAGTTATTCTCTGCACCTTTCCCGAAGTCCCGCAGTGCACCAGCCAAACCGGCCGGCCGGATGACGGCACGGATACCACCAGTTTTTTCAACACCGAATACTTCGTCGATCTCCGGCCGAAAGAAGAATGGCGTCTGATTTTTCACGAAAACAAAGATGAATTGATCGCTGCCATGAACCGCGAGCTCAACAAGATTCCGGGCGTCGTCTGGGGCTTCTCCCAGCCCATAGAAGACAACATGGAAGAGGCGGTGAGCGGAGTAAAAGGAGAACTGGCGACCAAGGTCTACGGCGATGACTTGAAGACTCTGGAAGAAAAAAGCGACCAGATCGCCCGGATCATGGGAGGCGTGAAAGGAATCGAGGACCTGGGAGTCTTTCACGTTCTGGGCCAGCCCAACCTGAATGTGACTGTGGACCGCGATGCAGCCGCGCGTTATCAGATCAACGTCGCAGACGTGCAGGATGCAATTCAGACCGCCGTGGGCGGTAACGCGCTCACGCAAGTGCTTAAGGACGAAGCGCGATACGACCTCACACTGCGCTATCTGCCCCAATATCGGAACACCCACGAGACGATCGAGAAAATACGTCTGTTATCGCCTTCCGGCGAGCGCGTGTCGCTGGCGCAACTCAGCAAGATCGAAGAGAAGGACGGTGGCTCCGAAATCTACCGCGAAGGCAATCAACGCTACGTTGCCATCAAGTACAGCGTCCGGGGCCGCGACCTGGGCGGGGCGGTAGAAGAGGCAATGAAGAAGGTCAGCGAACAGGTCCAACTGCCGGCCGGATATCACATCGACTGGGAGGGAGAATACGAAAGTCAGAAACGAGCGGACGAACGATTGCTCATTGTTCTTCCCATCACGATTTTGCTCATCTTCATCATTCTTTACACGATGTTCAAGTCTTTCAAATGGGCATTGCTGATTCTGGCAAATGTTGCCATGGCTCGAATCGGGGGTCTGCTCGCGCTCCTGATTACCGGCACGAATTTCAGTGTTTCCTCCGGGGTAGGCTTCCTCGCACTTTTCGGCGTTTCTGTACAGACCGGAGTCATCATGCTCGAGTACATCAATCAGCTGCGAGCTCGACGATACTCCATCGAGGATGCCGCTGTGGAGGGCGCCGTGCTGCGGTTGCGGCCCATCATGATGACTATGCTGGTGGCGACTCTCGGGCTGCTGCCCGCCGCACTCTCGCACGCCATCGGCTCCGATTCACAGCGTCCATTCGCCATCGTGATTGTGGGAGGTTTGATTGCCGACCTGGTGATGAGCATCTTTCTGTTGCCGACGCTATACGTGTGGATCGCAGGCGAACGAGATGTGCTTCCCAGTTCCGAGGAAGGGTTCGACGTAGGCGAGCATGTGGATTAAGGATGCGAAGCGGTGAACCTGCTGGTCAGTGCCGTTGCCATAGCGCTCGGAGTCTTTATTGTGGTCGCTCCCGATCGGGCAGCCGCAATCTGGGGAGCGGAGCGACTGGCAAAGTTGGCTCCCCCGCGCAGATTCCTGTTTCTCGGCTGGTTCCGAGCGTTCGGGATCATCCTTTGCTTAGCAGCCATACTCTTCGCGCTCGACACGAGCGCATTTCGTTGAAGCTTGAGATGTTGACCGGCGCTCCCTCCAAAGTTTAATGGCCGCATTCTTGCAGCAGGCCTCAGCCGGCCCGCCGCACTTCGCCCTTTTCTGTCGGCGATGAGGGAATTTCTTGGCTTGCTATGCGGGCGTCGAATAACCGCAGGCGCGAATTAACGACCGAACTCACGGAATCTATGACCGGCGCCAGAATTCGATACGGCACGACTTCATTCGGTCGTTTGGTCAGACTGTCTTCGAGAGATCGTCTCCATGCGACCCGTAATTCGGTGTTGATGTGGACGATGTTAATTCCTGCGGTGATTGCCTGACGAAAGTCTCCATCATCGGTTCCCGACCCGCCGTGCAGGGTTAGAAAGGAGGCTGTGGCCTTCTTGATTTGGCCGATTCGTTCAATATTCAAGCGCTTTTTTGTTTTCCCCTCGACCATGCTCATGGCCATGCCGTGCCTGTTGCCGACAGCCGGCGCGAGGATATCAATTCGCGTCGCGTCGACGAATTGTTTCGCTTCCTCAGGTGTGGTGAGGTTGCCGGACTCCTGGGCTGCTTCATGGATCTCGGAGCCGGTTCCTATGTCGCCTATCTCTCCCTCCACAAGGATATCGGGATTGATCGACTTGAGCGCATCAACTGCTTGCTTGGTGCTCGATACATTCTGTTCGAACGGTAACGCGGAAAAATCGACTCCAACGTTGTCAAATCCCGCTTTCGCCGCCTCGATTGCCTTCGCCAATGAATGTGTATGGTCCGCATTGAGAAAAACCGGGACGTCAGATTCCTCCCGCAGGCTTTTCACGAGAGCGGCAAGCTGGCGCGCACCAAAAAACTCTCGCTCTCCCTCGGACGCGGCAACGAACACAGGAACTCCGACGTCGTGGGCGGCTTTAAGGACTGCCTTCAATAACTCCAGGTCGGCAACATTGAAGTGGCCGAGGGCGGCGCCCTTGTCTTGCAATTGGGTCAAAACGTTTCGTAGCGAAGCCATACTCGTTTTCTCCTGTCGGATTGGAGCCGCTTGCTGGCGCAGCCCCTGTTAGTTGCTGCTTGAGCCTCTCAATGTGAGCCCGCCTGCCGCAGGCGCTGCCTCAGCCAGCGCGCCGCGACAGAAGTGCTTGACGTGAAGAATCGACGAAGTCTCGGACCAATACGGCAATCTCATCTGCGGCCGTGTCCAATGCGAAATGACCGGCGTCGAGAACATGAACCTGGGCTTGGGACACGTCGGCGCGGTAGCGCTCCGGCTCGCCTGGATCGAACGAGAGATCATACTTGCCCCAGATCACCAGCAGGCGAGGCTGGTTTTCGCGCATCCATGCTTGCCATTTCGGATAAGCGTCCACATTGGTTCGATAATCGTAGAAAAGGTCGCTTTGAATCTCCGCCTGTCCCGGCTGGCTCAGAAACGCGAACTCGTCGGTCCAAAGATCGGGGTCGTAGCGATCTACATTTGGATCATTTCCGACATGCCGGGTGCGCGTAGTCGCCAGCGAGAGCAGGTTTGCGCGCAGCGTGCTTTCGTTGGCGGTGCGATCGGCCCAAAAGGCTCGCCGTGCTTTCCAGTTCGCTCCCAGGCCTTCGTTGTGGGCAACCGCGTCCTGAACGATGAGAGCTTCTGCGCGCTCCGGATGCTTCAGGATCATGCGAAAGCCGACCGGGCCGCCGTAATCCTGCATGTAGAGCGTGTAGCGCGAGAGTCCGAGCACCTCAGTGAAATGATTCATGATCTCAGCATAGTGATCGAACGTATACGCGAATTGTTTCGGATCGGGCCAGTCGCTGTGTCCGAAACCCGGATAATCGGGCGCGACAAGGTGATAGCGATCCGAAACTCGCGCGAAGAGCGGTTCGAACATCCGCGACGACGACGGAAGTCCGTGGAGCAAGAGAAGCGTCGGAGCATCCTTCGGTCCCGCTTCCCGATAGAAAATCGAAAGTCCGTCAACCTTCGCCGTGCGATAAAAGACGGGCTGTGACATGGGCGTCTATGATCCTTTCCTGGTGGTCAAGATGACCGGCCATGGGCGCGAGCAAGAACAGGAGCGCTGAGATCGTTGCGCCTCCTCCGCAGCTCACCGCTTCCCTCTTCGCCTCGTCGTTCCTGATCTCGCGGTTCTCCACGCTCAGGACGTTTGGGCGATCGGTTCGCCTCTACATCTTCAGAACAACCCGGAACTCAGCCTTGCCGCTCAGCATGCGCGCGTAAGCCTCGGCTGCTTTTTCGAGCGGATAGACTTCGATCATCGGACGCACACCAGTTAGTTCAGCGAAACGAAGCGTGTCATCGGAATCAGCGGGCGTGCCTGCGGCCCATCCCTGGATCGTTCTGCTTCCATTGATCAGCTGCACGGGCGAAACCTCGATGGGATCAAACGTCGCCCCGACTACCATGAGCTCGCCGTTCGGCCCTAAACCATCGACCAGGGCGGACATTGCTTTCGAGTTGGGGGCCGTCGCCAGAATTACGCGGGCGCCGCCCATGTTTTGTAATGCCTCGGCTGCATTGGTCGATGCGCTGTCGATGTAGACTTTTGCGCCGAGTTTCTTCGCGAGCGCAACGGTTTCGGAGCCGCGTCCAATGGCCACGACGTTATACCCGAACTTGCTGGCGAATTGAATTCCGAGGTGACCGAGACCACCGATCCCCTGCACTGCAACCAGATCGCCCGGAAGTGCGCCACTGTGACGCAACGCGTTGTAGGTTGTAATTCCTGCGCAGAGCAACGGCGCGGCGTCGACGTCACTTAGACTCTCCGGGATCGACACGAGTGCCTCGATCGGAGCCAGCATATACTCCTGGTATCCGCCGTCGTAACTGATGCCCGCGATTTTCAGATTCTGGCAATTGCGAAAATCTCCACGCCGGCACTCGCGACACGTATTGTCATGCCCGCCGTGCCAGCCGACTCCGACACGCTGCCCCTTCGTCCACGCGGAGACACCTTCCCCCACTTCGTCGATGACGCCCGCCACTTCGTGTCCTGGAGTGCGCGGATACTGAATTCCGGGCCACAATCCTTCTTTCGTAAGCACGTCGCTATGGCAAACCCCGCAGGCCTGCACCTTGATCCGCACATGCCCCGCGCCGGGCTCGGGAATTTCGCGCTCGACGATCTCGAAATCGGCTCCGGGCTTGGGGACTTGCGCCGCTTTCATCTTCGTCATCTTCATCGGCACTACTCGGCTGGTTGCCATAAATCCTCCTGTGAATTTCTGCAACTGGTGAAAATGCAGATTACGGCTGCTGCCTAGGCTACCGGAAGGTTGGTTGCCGCGGCTAGCACACCCCCCTCGAAAATGACTTCCAGTTCAATCGGGGTCCCCAGCGGACTTGGCGTGGTGGGTGCGCCTTGCGTGTGCACCGGCCCCTGACTTCGCCGCACCGTCTGGACTTCCGATTGGCTAGTTAGATTCCCGAATCGCCCCGAGGACGTGCTCGCGTTCAATTTTCTTTGAGGGTATTAGGGTTCGAGCCAGTTCTGAACGCTGTCTCCCCCTGATCCAGCCTTGTGGGAGATTCCCGCTGAACCCGCCTCCCATGCATCACAACAGATGAATGGCAGCGAAGCCATTGGACGATGGTATCGGTTAATACCTTAGGAATTTATGCAGGACTGCCGGCGTGAGGGATTCATTTTCAAGAGTGAAGGGCCGAATTGCCCCGCCCCGGGGGCAACTTCGGTCGCCGGCGATGGGAGCTCTACAAGTTACGTCAGAGTGAACACCGCAGTTCAAATAGCGGACAGGATTAAAGCAAAGACCGGCCTACAGCCCCAGCCCCATCAGCATGTTGACGACTTTCTGGAAGAGGCAGCAAAGAAGATTAGAGATAGCGGCCAGTTCCGCTAGTCGGCGAGTTCTAAAAAGCTACTCCCTTGTTTCGCAGGCCCAGCGTAGGCACCAAAATTGATTGTCGAAATTCACGCAGGGCGAGCGATCGCAGCCCGCCCCGCGCGATTTCAGTTGATCCACGCCGTCTGCTCCAGTGCGCGGATGTATTCGATGACTGCCTCGC
>Ga0074044_10004425_pt1 | contig 11639 bp, 9 predicted proteins | sample BogForMeECP23OM1_FD_94443 | JGI IMG/M metagenome (GOLD analysis project Ga0074044, IMG submission 94443) | Bog forest soil microbial communities from Calvert Island, British Columbia, Canada - Bog Forest MetaG ECP23OM1 | ecosystem: Environmental > Terrestrial > Soil > Wetlands ...
CAAATCTTGCAGTATGCCGTCAAGCGCGGTAGTAAGACGAGGCACGTCGTTCATTGCGGCCATCACCGTTTGCTGGAGGGCGGCTATTGTAGCAAACGTGATTACTCCACCAGAACTGGTGTTTTTAGGTCGATACGGCAGCCATGTTATTTACACAAAAAGAAACGGACGCGGTTAATAGCCGCGTCCGTTTCAGTGATTCGACTTACGAAGAAAAGAACTGGATCAGTAGTTGTAAGCCTTTTCACCGTGGTCGGCGAGATCAAGGCCTTCCATTTCCTGTTCTTCAGTGACACGGATACCGATCGTAAATTTCAACACCAGCAGGATCACGAAGGCAACTAAGCCCGACCAAACCAGCGTGATACTGATGTCCCAAAGCTGCGAGATAATTTGCGCCTTAGCGTCGAAATCAGCGACCTTGTTGGCGACGTAATCATAGACACCGGTGCCGCCGAATGCGGGATTAACAAAAGTACCGGTACCCAGCGAGCCGACAATCCCGCCGATGCAGTGCACGCCAAAAGTGTCGAGCGAGTCGTCATATCCCAGCCAAGATTTGACCTTGGTCGCAGCGAAGTAGCAAACCACGCCAGCGACAGCGCAGGTTACCAGAGCGCCCAGCGGACCGACATAGCCGGCTGCCGGGGTAATCGCCACCAGACCGGTGACAATACCGGAGCAGATACCCAGCAAGCTGGGTTTGCCTTTGACTAGCCACTCGGTGAGCGCCCACGCCACGCCGGCAACAGCGGTGCCGAACAAGGTATTGAAGAACGCGAGGCCGGCAGCGCCAGTGGCTTCCAGCGCCGAACCCGCATTGAAACCGAACCAGCCCATCCACAGCATACCGGTGCCGATTGCGGTCAACGTTACGCTATGCGGTTGCATATTCACCTTGCCCAATCCGGTACGCCTGCCGAGCATTAGCGCACACACCAGTGCGGCGATACCGGAATTAACGTGCACCACGGTGCCGCCCGCGAAGTCGAGCGCGCCTTTCTGGAAGATAAAGCCGCCGTGGCTGTTGGCGATGTCGCCTGCGGCGGCGGTAGTGTAGGCGTCAGGGCCATCCCAGTACCAGACCATGTGCGCGACCGGTATGTAGGCAAAAGTGAACCACAGAATGCTGAAGATGATCATTGCAGAGAATTTGAAGCGCTCCGCAAAACCACCGCAGATCAGGGCGACGGTGATCGCGCCAAAGGTCAACTGGAACATGGAATAAACGAAATCCGGAAGATATTGACCCTTGCTGAATGTCGAGGCGACTGCGGTGGTCGGATCGTCTGCGGACATGAGCCATCCTTTATCCATCGAGCCGATGAAGGGTTGCCACCAGTTGCCGTCGTGTCCTGCGGTAAAGATCATGCTATAGCCATAGACAACCCAGAGGATGGCAACTACGCAAAAAATCGAAAAACTTTGCATTATCGTGGACAACGCGTTCTTGGTGCGTACCATACCGGCGTAAAACAGTGCGAGGCCCGGTACGGTCATCAGCAACACGAAAGCAGTGGATGTCATCATCCATGCAACGTCACCTTTGTTACAGTCAAAGCCTTTGTCGCCGCATTTCGGCGTGGCAGCGGGGGCTGCTGCGGCCGGAGCAGCCGCAGGAGCGGGGGCAGCCGCAGGAGCGGGGGCAGCCGCAGGAGCGGCCGCCGGCTTATCATCGGCAAATACTGGCAACCCGGCGAGGGTTAACACGCCGAACAGCGCAATCAAAGCAAAAATACGTTTCATGCTGTTCTCCCTTTATAACGCGTCCGCGCCGCTTTCGCCGGTACGGATGCGATAAACCTGCTCAAGATTGAAAACGAAAACCTTGCCATCGCCGATTTTGCCGGTGTTGGCGGATTTTTCGATCGCTTCGACCACCTGGTCGAGCTGCTCACTTTTGATTGCGGCTTCGATTTTGACCTTAGGCAGGAAATCGACCACGTACTCGGCGCCGCGATAGAGCTCGGTGTGGCCTTTTTGTCGCCCAAATCCCTTGACTTCGGTGACCGTAATGCCCTGAACGCCGATCGCGGACAGTGCTTCACGCACCTCGTCAAGCTTGAATGGCTTGATGATGGCAGTGACTAGTTTCATGAATCGTTCCCCTTTTTTCTATTTAAAAGGCCTACTCTACTTTTAACAGCAGCATTCCTCTCGCGGGAGAAGGCTCCTCTTTATTTTGAGAGGAAGCTTACTCGCCCGCGTGGAATGTAATGCTGGTTATCTGGTTAAAAAACTTAGAAAATTATGCCGGTCTCAAGCAAGGCGCGGGCTTGCGAGGTACTGTTACCGTCCGTACCGAAGATGTATCCTGGCATTGTGCTGCTTGCTTCAATATACGAAAGCTCAAAGCGCGCGAAGAAAGCCTTGTCCTGATAGGTGGGCGTTATCGTAAAATCCCAAGCTTTGCTACCCGGACCATAGAGCAAGTTCGTCATGCCACTGGTGGTCTCATACTCGGCACGCATCGGCAAGCCCCAGTTGGAATTGAACGCGTAATTCACAATCAATGCTCCACCCCAAGCGCTCGCACTAGGTACGACCGCGGTGACGCCGTAGGCGGTAAAGGTATTGCTCTGGGTCTCTTGGTATTGCAGGTAAGGTTCTATTGTCCAAGCGCCAGATGTATGCGTATAGATCAGGTTGTACATCGAACCGTTATCCTGAACCGGCACAAGAATGTTGTCCTCAGGGCCGGTTTTATCGAAATTGTCGCCGGCGACAAAACTCAGGGTGTTGGAGCTATTAATTGTCCACGCAACCGAACCCGTGACCCAATTGTATTTATTAGTGTAATACCCGTCGTTCCATGACAGCGAGAAAGCCAGCGGACCCGTCGTATAGTTGGCTTGAATGCCGCGGGTCGTGATGTTTTCTTGGGTCCAGAGCAACCCACGTTCGATGTTTGGGTTTTCAAACGTGAACGAGTATTCGGCCCCGAATAGCGTTGGAAGCTTGCCGGCCTCAACCGAGAAAGCGCCGCTGTCTGTGGCAAGTTTGAGGTATCCCACCGGCAGCACCCCGAAGGTAGCGTCGGTTGTATCGCCCGAGCGAAGGTATGGCACACCTACTGCTGGAAAGGAATAGCCACCGCCCTCGAGGTAAAATTGAAAGTTACCATCGGTTTTCTGGACGACAACCTGAGCATTGCTCACATCTAGAAGCGAGCTTTTGTCGCAGCCGTTGCAAATGTTAGGACCAGCATTATTTTGTACGAGCCCAAGAGCGGAAAGAGCGCCTGTAACGTACACAGTTCCGAGCGGACCCGCATCGAGCTTGAGGGGATTCGGGTTGGCTACAAGCGGAAAAGTCATCGATGGCGATGACATGGCAGTCGGTCCAGCAGGGGCCGCAGGGGCAGGGGCCGCAGGGGCAGCTGGTGTAGCCGCCGCCGGTTGGTCATCAGCCCATGATGTAGATATGGAATTGATACCCAGAACTGCACAGACTGCACCGAAAATTATAGACTTTTTCATTAGAGGGGTTCCTTATTCAATGTAATTACTAAATTAAATTTTCTACACCCAGCTTTAGCACATACCGTGCCAAGTTGTAACATATTGAGCACAAATGGTTTATTTGTTGCAATAAAGTCAATGCGAAGAATCTTTGGCCCCAATTTAGTGCACAATAAGAACTGCTTGCACCATAATTAAATATTAAATTATGTTGCGTTGCAGTAAAAAAATATTAGCATAAAATGTATTCTTTACACAACTAAATATTAATATGTCTCAAATATACGACATTTTTACAATTTAGCGGAGGCTCAGATGATCAAAAAAGAGCTGCTTGATGAATTGAGCGCGCGATTCAAAGAAATTATTACGATCAATCCGGCACACAATATCGAAGAAAATATACGTGCATTGCTGAGTTCAACCTTTACGCGATTTAATTTAGTGACGCGCGATGAATTCGATGCACAGAGCGCAGTGCTGGCGCATACCCGTGCCAGATTGGAGGCACTGGAAAAACAGGTTGCCAAGCTGGAACAAAACGCCAAATGCAGCGATTAAAGGGATGATAGAACACGCGTGGTATTGTTGCCGGCATATCCGTTTCGTCTTTGCCTGAAGACATGTCGGTTGCCGTTCTTTACAGCCGTGCTCTGGCGGGTATGGATGTGCCGCTGGCCACAGTCGAAGCGCATCTCGCCAACGGGTTGCCGAGCTTTACCATCGTCGGTCTGCCGGAAGCTGAAGTAAAGGAAGCCAAGGATCGCGTGCGTGCTGCACTGCAAAATGCGCATTTTGAATTTCCGGCGCGCCGTATTACCGTCAATCTTGCCCCCGCCGATTTGCCCAAAGAAAGCGGCCGTTTCGACTTGCCAATCGCGCTTGGCATAATCGCTGCATCCGGGCAGTTGCCCGTGGATGACTTTGATAAATACGAGTTTGCGGGCGAACTCGCATTGACCGGGGAATTGCGCCCGATTCGAGGCGTGCTGGCAATGATGTGCGGCGCACGACGGGACGACCGCGCGTTCATCTTGCCCAGGCAAATGCAGCGGAGGCAGCGTTGGTCAACGGCGCACAGGTTTATGCGGCGCACACATTGCTAGAGGTATGCGCCCATCTTGCCGGGCGAGAGCCGCTTGCGCAGGTGAGCGAGCCATCCTTACTCGAACACAATCCCTATCCCGACCTCGCTGAAGTCAAGGGGCAGCAACATGCCAAGCGCGCGCTGGAAATCGCCGCCGTCGGTGGGCATAGCCTGATCATGACCGGGCCGCCAGACAGCGGCAAAACCATGCTTGCGGTGCGCCTGCCTGGCATCCTGCCGCCAATGACGCATGAGGAAGCGCCTGCATCGGCAGCGATCCAATCGCTTGGAAGCGCTGGTTTCGACGTGCGCCATTGGTGCAGGCGGCCGTTTCGGGCGCCGCACTACACTGCATCGGGCGTGGCGTTGGTTGGCGGCGGCAGCAACCCGCGGCCGGGTGAAATTTCGATGGCGATGCACGGTGTGCTGTTTCTTGATGAACTACCGGAATTTGATCGCAAAGTGCTCGAGGTATTGCGCGAGCCTCTGGAGTCGGGACGTATCAGCGTCTCACGCGCCGCGCGGCAGGCCGAGTTCCCTGCGCAGTTCCAGTTGATCGCGGCGATGAACCCGTGCCCATGCGGTTATCTCGGACATTACAGCGGTAAGTGCCGCTGCACACCGGATCAGGTCGCGCGCTATCGCGGTAAAATATCCGGGCCGCTGCTTGACCGTATTGATTTGCAGATTGAGGTGCCGGCGGTGCCACAACAGGATCTGACTCGTCAGGCGGATGGTGAGACCAGCGATACCGTCCGCGCGCGCGCCAGCTCGCACGTCAAAGCAAACCCAACTATCAACGCGCGAGATCGACCGACATTGCACGCCGGACGAAGCCGGCGCCACGCTACTCAAGCAGGCGATTTCCCGGCTCGGACTTTCCGCGCGCGCCTATCATCGTGTGCTCAAAGTGGCGCGCACCATCGCCGATCTCGCTGCGGCAGACGCGATTACTTCCGCGCATATCGCCGAAGCTATCCAATATCGCCGTTTCGAACGCTGTTGAGGCGGGTTTGACAAACCGGGAGTGAACGCGTAGGCTCCTGATTTAGCGCCGATTTCTAGCAAAGCTTGCGGGCGCCGCCGGAGTTCAAATTGTTGAAGACCGGTGTAAAACAAATTCCGCTAAGCCGCGAAACCCGATCGCGCTTGGCGAATCGGGTTTTTTATTTATGATTCGAATTCAATCATTACAAAAACTGCTCACTGAGCGCATCGTCATCCTCGACGGCGCGATGGGCACCATGATTCAGGGCTATCGGCTGGACGAGGCTGCGTACCGTGGCACGCGCTTCGAAGGGCACGTACGCGATCTCAAGGGCAACAATGATTTGCTGACGCTGACTCAGCCGCAAATCATTCATGAGATTCATGCCCAGTATTTTGCGGCCGGCGCCGACATCATCGAGACCAACACTTTCAATTCAACCTTGATCGCGCAAGCTGATTACGGGCTGGAGCACATCGTTCACGAATTGAATGTCGAGGCCGCCAAGCTGGCGCGCGCGGTAGCCGATGAATTCGAAGCCAGAGATGGAAAACCACGCTTTGTCGCCGGCGCGCTGGGTCCGACCAACCGTACCGCGTCGATTTCGCCCGACGTCAATGATCCGGGTTTCCGCAACGTGACGTTCGACGAACTGGTCGCGGCGTATACCGAAGCGGTGGATGGGTTGGTCAAGGGCGGCACCGATTTGCTGTTGCTCGAAACCATTTTCGACACATTGAATGCGAAAGCCGCGCTGTTCGCAATTGATGCTTATTTTGAAGCGCATCAGGTTAAATTGCCGTTGATTATTTCGGGCACGATCACCGATGCATCGGGCCGGACGCTGTCGGGACAAACAGTCGAAGCATTCTGGAATTCAGTGCGCCATGCCAAGCCGCTCGCGATCAGCCTGAATTGCGCGCTTGGTGCGCAATTGATGAGACCTTATATCCAGGAGCTTGCGCGCGTTGCCGATACCTATGTTTGTGCTTATCCGAACGCCGGGCTGCCGAATCCGATGGCGCCGACCGGCTATGACGAAACGCCTGACTACACCGCGGGCCTGATCAAGGACTTCGCGCAAAACGAGTTCATCAACATCGTCGGCGGCTGTTGTGGCACTACGCCAGCGCACATTCGGGCGATTGCCGAGGCAGTGCACGGCATTGCACCGCGGGTGGTGCCGTCGGTAACAAAGAAAACACGACTATCGGGATTGGAGTCGCTCAACATCGGAGACGATTCGTTGTTCGTCAATATCGGCGAACGCACTAACGTGACCGGTTCGAAAGCGTTTGCGCGACGGATCCTTGCCGGCGATTATGCGCAGGCGCTGGCGGTGGCGCGGCAGCAGGTCGAAAGCGGCGCACAAATCATCGATATCAACATGGACGAGGCGATGCTCGACTCGAAAGTGGCGATGACACGCTTTCTCAAGCTGATCGCCAGTGAACCCGACATCTCGCGTGTGCCCGTGATGATTGATTCCTCGAAATGGGAGATTATCGAAGCCGGACTCAAGTGCGTGCAGGGCAAGTGCATTGTGAACTCGATCAGCATGAAAGAAGGTAAGGACGAATTCGTCAAGCACGCGAAGCTTGCGCGCCGCTACGGCGCCGCGGTTGTTGTCATGGCATTCGACCAGCAAGGCCAGGCCGACACTCTGACGCGGCGTCAGGAAATCTGTCGTCGTTCATACGACATTCTCGTCAACGAAGTCGGTTTCGCGCCCGAGGACATTATTTTCGATCCGAATATTTTCGCGGTTGCGACCGGTATCGAGGAGCACGCGAATTACGGCAACGACTTCATCGAGGCGACGCGCTGGATTCGCGCCAATCTGCCGTATGCGAAGGTCAGTGGCGGATTATCGAACGTTTCATTTTCGTTCCGCGGCAACGATGCCGTGCGCGCGGCGATCCATACTGTGTTCCTCTATCACGCGATCCGGGCTGGACTCACGATGGCGATCGTCAATGCCGGCCAACTCGGCGTCTACGAAGAAATCCCGAAGGACTTGCTAGAACATGTCGAGGATATCCTCTTCAACCGGCGGCCCGATGCCGCCGAACGCATGGTCAAGTTCGCCGCGACCGTCAAAGGCGAGGGCAAAGCACAGACCGAAGATCTGGCGTGGCGGCGTGGTACGGTCGAGGAACGGCTGACGCATGCATTGGTGAAAGGCATCACCGATTACATCATCGAAGACACTGAAGAAGCGCGACATAAGATAGAAAAAGAGGGGGGGCGCCCGATTCAAGTGATCGAGGGTCCGCTGATGGGCGGCATGAACGTGGTTGGCGATCTGTTCGGTGCCGGCAAGATGTTCCTTCCGCAGGTCGTCAAAAGCGCGCGCGTTATGAAGCAGGCGGTCGCCCATCTGGTGCCGTTCATCGAGGCCGAGAAGGCAAAATCGGGCGATGTCCGGCCGCGCGGCAAGATCGTGCTCGCTACGGTCAAGGGAGATGTCCACGACATCGGCAAGAACATCGTCGCGGTCGTGCTTCAATGCAATAACTATGAGGTCGTGAATCTTGGCGTCATGGTGCCGTGGCAGCAGATTGCGCAACGCGCGCGCGAGGAGCAAGCCGACATCATTGGCCTGTCGGGGCTCATCACACCATCGCTTGAGGAAATGGCGCTCAACGCACGTGAGATGGAGCGCGAAGGTTTCAATGTGCCGCTGCTGATCGGCGGCGCGACGACCTCACGTACCCACACCGCGGTAAAGATTGCGCCTCATTACCACGGGCCGGTGATCTGGGTGCCCGACGCTTCGCGCAGCGTCGGCGTGTGCAGCCAGCTTCTTTCGGACGAACTGCGCGGCAAATACCTCGACGAGGTGCATGCTGAATATAAACGGGTGCGTACCCAGCACGAACAGAAAAAGGGGCCGGGGCCGCTGCTTGCGCTCGAACAGGCGCGCGCCAACGGATTCAGGACCGATTGGAATTCTTATGTGCCACCGAAGCCGTCGTTTCTTGGTGTAAAGCAACTCAGGAATTATGATTTGGCCGAGATCGCTGCCTACATCGACTGGGGGCCGTTCTTTCAGACTTGGGAACTCGCCGGGCCGTACCCGAAGATACTCGACGACGCAATCGTCGGCACTGAAGCGCGCAAGGTGTTGGCCGACGGCCAGGCGATGCTCAAGAAAATCATCGCTGGCAAATGGCTTGCCGCCAACGCGGTATTTGGCTTATTTTCTGCCAACCGCGTGAATGGTGACGATATCGAAATTTATGCGGACGCGGAAAGCGGTCGCGTCCTGATGACCTGGCACAACTTGCGTCAGCAGAACCAGAAGCCGGCGGGTAATCCGAATCTATGTCTTGCCGACTTCGTCGCGCCGCTTGAATCGGGCATTCACGATTACATCGGTGCCTTCGCGGTGACGGCGGGGCTTAATATCGAAAAGAAACTTGCTGAATTCGAGGCCGCGCACGACGACTACAGCGCGATCATGCTGAAGGCGCTTGCCGACCGGCTTGCCGAAGCGTTCGCCGAATTATTGCACAAGCGTATCCGCAAGGAGTTCTGGGGTTACGCCGTGGATGAAACGCTCGACAGCGATGCGCTGATCGCCGAGAAATATCGCGGTATTCGCCCGGCGCCCGGTTATCCAGCATGTCCTGATCATACCGAAAAAGGCGCGTTGTTTGAGTCGTTGCGCGCGCCGAAAGTCGGCATCACGTTGACCGAATCATTTGCCATGTGGCCGGCGTCGTCAGTCAGTGGCTTTTATCTCGCGCATCCGCAAGCTCGGTACTTCGCAGTCGGCAAAATCGGCCGTGACCAGGTCGAGGACTACGCGCGACGCAAAGGCATGACAGTCGTGGAAGCCGAACGCTGGCTCGCACCATATCTCGCTTATGAAGCCATGGTCGCGGCTTAATACCATGCTTGCAGAACCGGTCAAAAACGATGAATTTTCCGCGCAGGAAATTGAAAAATTCCATGTTCATGGCTACATGATCGTGCGCGGACTCGCTGACCGCGCGACGTGTGCAAAAATAAGGACGGTTGCCGAACACCATCTCGTGCAGGCAATTCCACCGGTCGAATATGAGGCGGATCTGCACTATCCGGGCGCGCCGGCGTCGTACGACGCGCCGGGCGGACGCACTATCCGGCGGCTGCTGCAGGCGTATGCGCGCGATTCCGTGTTCGCGTGGTGGGCGACCAGCGCACCCATCGTAACCCGCCTCAAGCAACTGCTGGGCCCCGAGGTCATGCTGGCGCTCGCGCATCATAATTGCGTGATGACCAAGCAGCCGTGTTATTCAAGCATGACGGGCTGGCACCGCGACATACGTTATTGGTCGTTTGAGCGTGCGGAACTCGTATCAGTATGGCTCGCACTCGGGCATGAAACTATGGAAAATGGCTGCTTGCTGGTATTGCCCGACACACACCGGATGGAATTCGGTCCCGATCGCCTCGATGCCGCGCAATTCCTGCGCCCCGATCTCATGCAAAACCAGCCACTGTTCTCGACGCAGGTTGCCGTCGAACTCGATCCGGGCGATGTGCTATTTTTCCATTGCCGGCTGTTTCACGCTGCCGGCCGGAACTCGAGCCCGGCAACCAAGTTTTCACCAGTGTTTACCTATTACGCCGCCGACAATCGTCCATTGCCCGGCACGCGTTCGGCGTTACTGTCTCCGGTAGTGTTAGGCTAACGGGGTTGCCATGTCCGAGGAGCGAAAATATGCCGGCTGCCAATGATACCCAGAACATCGCCGTATTCTGCGATTTCGAAAACATCGCGCTCGGCGTGGAAGAAGCCAAGTACGACAAATTCGACATTCACAAAGTGCTCGAAAAACTGCTGGTCAAAGGCTCGATCGTAGTCAAAAAGGCCTATTGTGACTGGGAGCGTTACAAGAGCTTCAAGGTCTCGATGCACGAAGCATCGTTCGAGTTGATCGAGATTCCGCATGTGCGCCAGTCGGGCAAGAACTCGGCTGATATTCGTATGGTGGTTGATGCACTTGACCTGTGCTACACAAAATCCCATGTCCGAACGTTCGTGATCATCAGCGGCGATTCGGATTTCTCGCCATTGGTGTCCAAGCTGCGCGAAAATTCCAAGGTTGTGATCGGCGTCGGCGTCAAAAAATCCACTTCGGATCTGCTGATTGCCAATTGCGATGAATTCATTTTTTATGACGATCTGGTGCGTGATTTGGCCAAAAAACAGCGCAGCCGCAAGAAGGTGGCCGACAAACCCACAGTGGCGGGAGGCGATGCCGCGCCGAAATCCGCGAACGAGAAAAAGCAGGAAGCCTTCGACCTGGTGATCGAAACCATCGAAGCGTTGCTCGCCGAGCGCGGCGAGAACGAACCGATCTGGGGTTCGATGGTGAAGCAGGCGATCAAGCGGCGCAAACCACAATTCAGTGAGTCGTATTACGGCTTTCGATCGTTCAATAAATTGCTCGAGGAAATCCAGGAGAAAAACCTACTCAAGCTGGTGCCAGACGAAAAATCGGGCGGCTACCTCATTACCAGTCTGCCGCACGAGGAGTGACGCGGGGGCGGGTGTTAGGAAATCCAGCCTGATGCGTATCCACATTCTCGGCATCTGCGGCACTTTCATGGGTGGTGTCGCGGCGCTAGCCAGGGCTGCCGGCCATCAAGTTACCGGCTGCGACGCGAACGTTTATCCGCCGATGAGCAGTCAGCTCACGGCGCAGGGCATCGAGCTGATCGAAGGGTACGGCGCCGACCAGGCCGCGCTGAACCCCGACGTGTTCGTGATCGGCAACGTGGTGTCGCGCGGCAACTCGCTGGTCGAGGAAATCCTCAATCGCGGGTTGCCGTACACATCGGGACCACAATGGTTCGCTGAACACGTGCTCGCCGGCAAATGGGTGCTTGCGGTCGCCGGCACCCACGGCAAAACCACGACTGCGGCACTGCTCGCGTGGATTCTCGAAGACGCCGGGCTCAATCCTGGATTTCTGATCGGCGGCGTGCCGGAAAATTTCGGTATCTCGGCACGCGCAACCGCGACGCCGTTCTTCGTGATCGAGGCCGACGAATACGATACCGCGTTCTTCGACAAACGCTCGAAATTCATCCACTACCGGGCCCGTAC
>Ga0074044_10004426_pt1 | contig 11638 bp, 12 predicted proteins | sample BogForMeECP23OM1_FD_94443 | JGI IMG/M metagenome (GOLD analysis project Ga0074044, IMG submission 94443) | Bog forest soil microbial communities from Calvert Island, British Columbia, Canada - Bog Forest MetaG ECP23OM1 | ecosystem: Environmental > Terrestrial > Soil > Wetlands ...
ATTCTCATTACGTCCGCCTGCCTAAGGGGCAAATCGAAATACACATCTATGCGTATAAAGACGTATCGCGGGGCGTATAACATCCTTCGGCGGCGGTTGCCCGTCGGTCCGCCCGCACGACCCCGCATCGGTTCGATCCCCTCGCCGGTCCAGTCCAGCCGGACAAGGAACAACGCGCGTTTCACGCGCCAAGGGCCGGTAGTGTCCTCGCCGCGATCGATCGGTCTTCGGGCGAGGCGGCGGGCGACACCGACCTCGCTGCTACTATCTAGAGGTGGTCCAATCCCCCGGTTGTCGGATGAGCTACTACATTGTCATCCGAGGGCCCCTGGGAGCCGGGAAATCCACCGTCTCGGAGAGGCTGGCGAAGGAGATCGGGGCCAAGCACGTCCTCATCGACCAGATCCTGGAGGATCGGGGTCTCTGGGACGAGGGTCGCGAATCCGAGTTCTTGAAGGCGAACGAGTTCGCGGTCGAGGAGGCGAGTCCCCTGCTGGAGCAAGGAACGCCAGTGATCCTTGACGGCAACTTCTACTTTAGGTCCGTCATCGAGGACCTGCTCGGCCGTCTCCGAGGTGACCACTACGTATTCACCCTGAAGCTTCCACTGAGCGTCTGCATCGAACGAGACAGGCGACGTTCGACCCCTCACGGAACCGAGGCAGCCCGAGCGGTCTTCGCAAAGTCCACCGCGTTCCACTACGGGGTCGAGATCGATGCCTCACGTCCCCTCGAAACCGTGGTGCGCGAGATCCAGACCCTGATAACGAAGGGTCCCACCTATCGTGCCCTCTGACGGGCGCCGGGTCGCTCGTGGGCTCGGCCGCTCCCCGCCGACCCTCGGTGGAGTAAGCGATTCACGCATCAAGCCTCGGAGGGGGGGCGCCTCCTCGATCTCAGCCGTCCCCTTCCCGTAACTCGCCAACCTTGGACCGCACTCCCAAAGCGCCCGCTACGAAATGAGCGCTGGTTCCCGCTCGATGAGGTCGGTCCGGGAGAAGAGGATTGCCGCGAGGAGTATCACCAGAACGAGGATCCCTCCGACGACCCCCGCGGAGGTGGGCGCGGAGGGCAGCAGGAACGCTGCGACCCAGGCGATACCGAAGGCGAGGGCGGTCACCCCGACCGCGGGGAGGGCGCGACGGGTTCCGCCGGAGACCCGGCCGGGCTCGTCCGCCAGCCAGAACAGGAGTGCGAGCACGACCGCGCCCCCCGCGAGTCCGGCGCCCCAGGTGTACGGTGCTCCCACCGCAAGCAGCCCTAGAGCGAGCAGGATCACGAGGGCCGCTGCGTCGGTCCGGCGACCGCCCGTCGTCGTTCGAAGGAGGATCGCTGCCCCCGCACCCGTTCCGGCGACCAGAACGGACAGGAGGAGCGGGAAAGCGGTCTGGATGGCGAAGAACTCCATCGCGCCCACGAGCAGGACCCCCGGGATCCCCGCGTGGGGCGTCGCCATCGGGCGGGGGCCTGGGCTCGCCACCTAGCCCCTCCCCCGCGTCGGGTGCTGGAGCCAGCGGATGAATTCCCCGAGGGAAGAGAGGTCCTCCCAGTCGACGACGGGAGCGTAGGTGCGGGTGGCGGCCAGTCGCGTTCGGCGCTCGAGTTGGCCGAGGCGGGTCGCCAGGGCATCCTCGCGGGCCGGTAGCGTGGTTCCGCGCGGGATCAGCGATTGCCATGACGGGTTGAGCACGATCACCGGGAAGCCCCGGCGACGTAGATGCACCACGACGTCGCAGACGTCATCGCCGCCCAGGCTCGAGAGAAGCACGACCGTTACGCTCAGGGGGAACATCCGGCGGAGCGAGACGGCGCATCGCTCGGAGGGACCTCCGGTGACGCTGCGGCGGGTCGTCCGGATCGCATGACGGATCCGTACCGCATGGGTCCGGCCGGTGGAGAGCGGCACCGCCTCCAGGAACTCCCCGAACGAGGCGTACCCGACACGGGTCTTCTCGCGGAGGAACATTCCCGAGATGCCGGCCGCGGCCGCGCGGGCGACCCCGAGGAACTTCTCGTCCATGACCTCGCCGAGGACGGTCGGGCGGGTGTCGACCAGCAGGACCAGGTCGACCCTGCGGTCGAACTCGAGCTCGTTGGCGAGCATCTTCCCGATCCGAGCGCTCGCCCACCAGTTGATCCGGCGCGGCGGATCGTCCGGGGCCGCGGCGCGGATCTCGAAGAACTCCCCGGTGGAGCCGAGGTGGCGGTTGCTCACACGTCCGATGAGATGCCGGACCCGATCCAGTCGGACCGCGCCCAATCGAAGGGCGTCGAGCTCGCTCGGGTCGACCACCAGCTCCGACCGCCGCCCGCCGACCGGCCGCTCGACCAGGCCGATAGGGTCCTGCCAGTCGACCGCAGGGGGCGAGACGGTTTCCACGGTGATGTGAGGGGAGCGCCATGCGAGCTCGAAGCGAACGGCACCCGGCCACCATTCGACCCGCGACGGCTCTGCCTCCGAGAGCGTCGCTGGGCGGACGAAGTAAACGATCAGGTTGTCCGTCGAGGACGCCGGTGTTGCTCGCAGCACCCCCGTGATCCGTACGGCGCCAGAGTCGCCCGTGGCCTGCCACGCCAGGTCGGCCGTCGTCGCGGGCCGGGGGGAGACCAGGGCCGCGGCCACGGGTGCGACCAGGAGCGGCACGGCGATGAGGATCAGGACGGGGTCCCGCGCGGCGACGGCGGCCACCAGGAACGCAGCGCCCGCTCCCGCCAGCAGATACCCCCGGGAGCGCCAGCGGAACGGCTGTGGCGGAGGCGAGGGCTGGCTCACGAGTTGGCCTCGAGCTGCGCCAGCCGGGACTCCACGTACTCGAGGAACCGTTCCCACGGGAGGATGCTCAGCTGCTCGAGCTCGCGCGGCGTGCGGGTCGGTAGGGAGGGTCGCGCCAGGGCGCGGTCGATCCGGTCCAGCAGGATGACGATCGACTCCTGGCTCATCGTTCCGCTGCGGAACCACACGTCGCTCGACCCGACCGGAGTGCCGTCCTCGACGTACGAGGGGTAGAGCATTTCCTGTGGGGGAGAGCGGACGGAGTCCCAGAGTGCGAGTCCCGCGGCCGCCACCGCTATGGTAGCCAGCGGAACGGAAACGAACTCGTTCGGCCCGGCCTCGATGGCCACGAACGTTGCCGCGATGGCCAAGACCGGAAACGTCCACCGGAAAGGGTTCGTCATCCGATCGCGTGCGCCGCGCGCAGATCGTATTCCGCGACGCGGATCGACTCCCGGGCTACCTGGAGCGCCTCCGCGTTCATCGAATGCGAGGAGTAGCATGCCTCCTCGAACAGGCGAGTGAGGTGCTCCGCCGCCTCCGGGCGCACGCCGAGCGGGATAAGATGGGCCCGCCGGATCTCCTCGGGCGTCTGATAGGTCCCGATCCCCTCCTTGGGCTCGAGCCGCGCCATCAGCTGGGCGTACAGGCCCAGGATGACCGCGCGGGGGTCGGTAGACGTTGCCAGGCTCGACGCCGCTTCAAGGAACGACCGACGGGCCGCGGCCCGAGCCTCCGTGGATGAGGCCGAGGCGGGGATGCCTCGACTCCGCGCCGAGCGTGAGAGAAGACGTGGTAAGGCTATCGCTCCGAGAACGAGGGAAAGACCGGCGGCCACGACGAACACCGGCCAGTCGCTCAGCGGAGGCGCCTGCACGGGCAGCAGGGTCAGGGGCGTGCTGTTCCGTCCCGAAGAGCCGCCTCCGCCGGAGTGACCCGTCCCGTTGCCGGACTGATTCCCTCCGCCCGTCTTGTTGCCGGACTGGTTTCCTCCGCCCGTCCCGTTGCCGGATTGATTTCCACCGCCCGTCTTGTTGCCGGACTGGTTTCCTCCACCCGTCCCGTTGCCGGACTGATTTCCTCCACCCGTCCCGTTGCCGGACTGATTTCCACCCCCGCTCCCGTTGGTGCCGCCGCCGCCGGACCCCCCATGGCCACCTCCGGTCGACCCGCCTCCGCCACCCAGGCCGCCCGATCCGCCCCCGGTCCCGGTTCCGCCCTGTCCGGAGGATCCTCCACCAGGGCCAGAGCCGCTCCCGCCAGTTCCCGAACCGCCGCCGCCGGCCCCAACCAGGTCGCCGATGGAGCCGGAGAGGTGCGGATACGTAAGGAAAACGACGCCGACGAGCCCGACCACCATGATCACGACGACCGCGAGCTCCGCGGCCACGGTGTTGGGTTTCCTCGCGGCCCAGTCCGATCCGGATCGAGCCCTGAACCCACCCGGCCTACTGGCAGTCGAGGCCCCGGCCGACCCGTGGGGCAGTCCCGTCGTCGCGGCGAGGCCCACCGTCGTTCCTCCCGGTCGGGGCAGCGAGGTGGCGATCAGGCCGAAGAAAGCGATGACCGGCACGATGAGAATCAGGTCGACCAGCAGCGACGAGGAGGAGGTCGCGGCAACCAGCGTCGATTGTGAGCCGATGACTCCCAGGAGGCCCGCCGCCGAACCCGCCGCGATCGCAAGGGTCCCGATGATCAGCAGGGTCGGTGAGAATCCTGGCCTCCCTACCATCCTGCAAACCCCATAGACAGAATCGCCAAGGTCGTTATCCACCTTCGCACCGACGACTTGTGCCGCCGAAGGGGTCGGAGAGCCTCGCCAGGGGCCCCATGGAGGTCGAGTTCTTCTCGACCCGTTCCGCGGCCACTGTCGGCGCCGGCGGCACTCTTGCCCCTCGGACGGTCCATCGATCGAGGGGAAGGCCTATCGGTTCCCGTGCGGGAGTATCCTACCGACTGCTCGGTTGGGTGGAGCCCCGGAGCGCGGCGGCCAACGCCACAATCGTCGGTTCGTCCGCGGGCCGCACCTTCGTCTGCCACCAGTCATTCCAACGAAGATCGTCGTTCGGGAGCCGTGGGATGACGTGGATATGAAGATGGAAGACCGATTGTTCGGACCCCGGCCCGCTGGCCACCAGAAGGTTCTCGCCGGTGGTGCCAAGGCGCTTTCTGAGTAGGGTCGCCACCTTCAACGTGAGCTGGCAGGCCGCCCGCCAGTCATCCGGGTCGACCTCGGAGAGGTCCAGCGCGTGGGACTTGGGGATGACGAGCGAATGTCCGTGCCGGATCGGGTTGATGTCCAGAAACGCGAGGGCGCGGTCTGACTCGGCGATCCAATGCGGCACGAGGGAACGATCGGAGACCATTCGGCAGAAGATGCAGGAAGCGTTCACGGCGGGATCGACCCTGCGATTACGTAAAACCGTTATCGTCTGGTCGCGTGCTCTCTCTGCCGATTCGAGGAACTGCCAGCGCGGGGCGACTCGAACCGTGACCGGGGGCTCGCCTCGCTACGGCGGACGTACTCACCGAGAGGATCTTCGCCGACTCGCGCGGTAGTCGCGTTCCAGAGCTCTCCCCAAATTACCCCACATCACCTGGAGCTCCTTCTCGAGCACGGCTTTCGGGGGGTTCTTGACGCCCAGGGGAGTGGCTCGACGTTTCCCGCTCATCGTGAACTCCGTCCGCTCGTCGGGGAGTTCGCGAAGGGAATAGTCGAGGTTCCATGTCCGATAGTTTCCCACGGCCACCGCGTGCCATCCGTCCGGCGGCAGAAGAGTGACGGTCTGTCGGCTCCACATCCATCCGTGGGGAGTCTCGTTTAGGTCCTCATAGGTGACCGTGCGGGACGATTTCTTGAGGATCTGACGTGATCCCGGGTCCCCTTCCAGTTTGCGGTCCGCGGGCGTGTAGTCAGTGCACCACCGGTAGACGAACGGGAGTGGGGCACGAAAGGTCCTCTTGATCTCATAGATCGTAACCGGGTTCGGCATCGCCGCTCGTCTCTCCCGACCTTCCGAGACAACTCCGCCCTCATTTAGTTTCAGGCGGCTCGCCCGCCCCTCGACCAATCGCGATTGCCCATTGCGAGAACAGGATTTGGGAAGCTCCGAACGGGCCGCTGCCATCGCGGAACGGCGACCCGATCCGGTCAGGGCCGAGTTTGGCCGGCGACCGATCCAGCCAACCTTGCCGCGTCCGCGACCCGCTCCGCGATCGCGAACGACGCGGTGGCGGCCGGAGACGGCGCGTTCAGGACATGGAGGACGCGGGTCCCTCGCACGAACACGAAGTCGTCCTCCATCGTTCCGTCCGGTCGCACCGCCTGCGCCCGCACGCCGCTGGTCCGGGACCCGAGATCCTCGCGGGTAGCGGAGGGCCAGACCGACCGGATCGCTGCAAGGTACGCCGAAGGGCTCCACGAGCGAAGCCACTCGCGCGCGGCGAGGGCGCCGTAGCTGCGCGCGAGTCCGGGGGTCCCCCGGAACGACGCCCATCTCCAGAGCTCCTCGAGCTCCCACTGCCCCGGGCGGTACCCCTCCCGCGAGAGCGCGATCGCGGCGTTCGGCCCTGCGAGCAGCTCTCCGCCGACCGTAGGCGTGAGGTGGACCCCCAGAAACGGGACGGCCGGGTCGGGAACCGGATAGACGAGACAGGGCACATGCGCGCGGAGGCGGTCCGAGAGTCGATAGTAGTCCCCCCGGAACGGAACGATGCGTACCGGAGGCTGGGCTCCCATGGCGCGCGCGACCAGGTCTGCCTGGAGTCCGGCGCAATTGACGACCAGTCCAGCCTCAAGCTTCCCGACGGTGGTCGTGAGTCGCCAGCCATCGGCCCCCGGAGCGGCCGACTCGAACCCGTCGCCCGTCCGCAGCGCAACCCCGTCCTTCACGAGGGACTCGGCCAAGCGAGATGCGAGGGCCGGGTAATCGATGATGCTCGCCGACGGGATGTGAAGCGCCCCGAGCCCGGCGACCCCTGGCAGGCGGTCCTGGAGTTCCTCGCGGGTAAGACGTCGGACCGATTCGACCCCGTTCGCGCGAGCTCGGGAGAGGAGCTCGTCCAGCGCGGTAAGCTCGCGGGGCCTGACCGCGACGATGAGCTTGCCGATCTGACGTGTCGGGACAGAGTTCTCTGCGGCGTAGGCGAGCAGAGTGGCCCGCCCTTCCAGGGTCAGGCGGGCCTTGAGCGACCCCGGCCGGTAGTACACGCCGGAATGGACGACACCGCTGTTGTGCCCCGTCTGGTGGGTGCCGACCGAACGTTCCTTTTCCAGCAGGGCGAGCGACAGGTCGGGGCGTCGTGCCCTGATCGCACGGGCGGTAGCCAGGCCAACGATCCCTCCCCCGATGACTACGACGTCCCGGCGGTCGGCCATCTTCACCCGTCCAAGCACCCGCAACGCCCCCGGCTCGGCGGCGCCGGGGCGGCAACCGAAGGCTTCCCGAGTCGCTTAACCGTTGGCCCGGTCCCCCGATCGGGGACCGCACTTGAGCGGTAGCATCCTCATCTCCTCCGAGTGAAATGGCGGCTACGTTGGTAGCGTCCGACCGAAACCTCCGCGCATCGTCGGGCGGCCGTACGACAGGTGATTCACGGTGAACTCGGAGCGACTCTCCCTTGCTCTTCTCGTGGCCCTCGGGGTGGTCTGGGGCTCGGCGTTCATCGCCATTCGGTACGTGCTCAACGAGGGCGCGAGCCCGTTCCTGTTCGTACTGGTCCGCATGCTCACCTCCGCCCCGCTGATGGCGGTCATCGCCCTGGCCGCCCGAGAGCGGCGGCCTGGCTGGAGAGATCTCGTCGTTTCGGCGGTCCTCGGCGGCGCTTTCGTGATGGGAGGGTATCAAGTGATGCTGTTCTGGGGGGAGCAGTTCACCTCCGGCGGAATCGCGGGCGTCTTGGTCGCGGCGTCCCCGCTCTTCACGGCAGTGCTATCCTGGTTCTTCCTCCGCAAGGAGGCGTTCGGCCGGGTCGGGGCCCTCGGGCTCGCCGTGGGCTTTGGCGGGGTCGCCCTCCTCTTCGAGCCCGAGATCGCGAGCGGAGGAAACTCCTCGACGCTCGGCCTTCTCTCCGTGCTCGCTGCAGCGCTCGCGTTCGCGGTCGGGTCCGTGCTCCTCCGAAGATGGCGCAAGGAGGGCGAGACCTACTGGGGAGCGTCCGTCGAGTTCGCGGCCGGAGCCGTGTTCGCGCTTCCGTTCGTGGTCTTCTTCGAGCCCCACCCATACTTCCCGGTGGCTACGGGGGCACTGCTCGCCACAGGCTACCTTGTCGGCATTGCCGGGGTCCTCGGGTTCGCCGTCTACTTCGCGCTCCACCGGAGGGTCGGGCCGTCTCGGGCGAATCTGGTCAGCTTCATCAGTCCGCTTTCCGCCTTGGGCGTCGGCGGCCTCTTCCTGGGGGAGCAGTACGCGCCCATCCAGCTCGGCGGCTTCGCGCTGATCGTCGTGGGCCTGCTCCTACTACAGCGTGACTGGACCCGCCGCGCGGCTCGTTAGTGCCTCCGAGACCCGCTCGTGAGGTCGTCTATCGTGAGGGTATTCAGCTCCGGCACGCAACTTTCAGCGCTTTGCCCCAGCACGATAACGAACCGGCCGTTTCCAAATCTCGACGAACCCTAGGACCAGCACTCAAGAAATGTGCAATACAAGTTGAACGTATTCCGTCGATCCCCCCGCGACACTCCTGGTGCCTTCATGGTGACGTGACGCCGAAGGCGCGAATCACTGCAGCCGAACCAAGCGTCTCGTGCTCACGATGGAACCGGCGGGTCCGCCGAGGAGCGAGTCACGCAGCTCCGCGCCCTGGACGCTCATCAACTCCCCGCGCGAAAGTAAGTTTTATCATGCCTTGATTTCTTACTTTCACCGGCGATGATTGCGAGAAAGGCGGCGCGCTGCTACCGGTGCGGGTACTACTGGTACCCGAGGAGAGCCCGGGTCCGGATCTGCGCGAAGTGCAAGTCGCCCTACTTCGACCTCCCGAAGTTCCGGATCCCGTCGTACGGTTCGGGGTTGGGCATTCAGGAGATCATTGGATCGAAGCGGGTCAAGATCCTCCGACTCGCGGAAAGATATGGGGCAAGGAACGTCCGAGTCTTCGGTTCGGTCGCCCGGAAGGAGGCGACTGCTGCGAGCGATGTAGACCTCCTGGTTGACCCTGTCCGCGCTAAGTACGATCCGATCAGCCTGTCGCTTCGCCTCCGAAAGGTTCTTGGAAGAGACGTCGAGGTCGTTTCCGAGAGATCACTGCACTGGCTCGTCCAGCCTCAGGTCGTGGCTGAGGCGGTTCCGTTGTGAGCAGCGATCGAACGAAGGAGCGGCTCTCGCTGGCGACCGAACACCTCCAGATTGCCATCGAGTACTCTCGACGCGGTCGCTCAACCTTCTTCGACCCAGACACTCCCGACACTCTACGCCTCGTAGAAAGCGAGCTCCGAAAAGCTTTCGAGTCCCTTAACCGCCTCGGCGATGCGTTCTACCACGCCAACCCGGGGATGCAGAGAGAGAGGATCGGGGAGGTTCGTCAGAGCTTGACCCATGACTATTCCGACGTCGACCCCGATGAGTTGTGGCGGCTCGTAACTGACGAGGCTCCACGGCTTCTACGTCGACTCTCTCGGATCCGGGCCCCTCCCCGAGGGTGAATTCAGCGGCTTCATCAGAGGTAGGCTCTCGGTGCCACCCCCGTGCGGGCGCGCAGCCGGAGGGGCGGGGGGGGGTCGTCGCTAGGGTGTTTACACCGGGCGCTCGCGTGAGTGCCCCAGCCTACGGTGTGTTCAATGCGGGTTGAACGGACCGCGCTGACCCGACTCGTTTGAGGGGGGATTACACAAACCCCTCCTTTGGAAACGGTCAGAACCCCCCCACATCAGCTGGGCACGATGCAAACAGCCCCTTCCGCGACCCCGGAGCAGGCGTCCATCTTGGTCGGCGCTACGAAAATCGAAGACCGAGATTGTACCATGGCGTCAAGCGTCCTTCGGGCCGGCCCCGAGGGTAGCTCCTACCACTCGAGGCTCGTCCGTCCCCGGCGGTCGCCCCAAACGATAGCCACAGTGGCCGCGACGGCGACTGCCGCCGCCAGTCCGCCGATAAGCGTGTACGCCTCGACCGCCGGCAACCCCAGGAAGGTGCTGAGAGCCATCACGCTCGTGCCCGCGATTACGATCACGCTGTCGGAATAGCTGTTTACCACGTAGACGTAACCATTCTCACTGTCGTAGGCCAACCACGAGGGATCGTTTTGCGTCAGGCCGATGATCACCGAACCGACAAGCGTCGTGCCGCTGATCACGGCGACGGCGTTTGCGAACGGAATGGCTGCGTAGACGTAGCCATTACCAGAGTCGTACACCGACGACTGTGGAATCGTATTCGACGAGATACCAGCGAGGCTCACCGACCCTACGAGGTTTGTGTTGTTGATCACGCTCACGTTAGCATAGCCCAGCACGTACACGTCGCCGTTCCGACTGTCGTAGGTTGAGAGGCTGGGATCGCGCCCCACTTGAACCGTCCCGATGACAACGGTTCCGCTAATCACGCTCACGTTGGAAGAGAGCTGATTCGGCACGTAAACGTAGCCGTTAGCGGAGTCGTACGTCTCCGAGATCGGGCTGCTACCGACCTGGACAGTAGCAACGGGAGTCGTCCCGTCAATCACGGTCACGTTCGAACGACCAGGTTCCAACACGTAGACGAAGCCGTTCTCAGAGTCGTAGACAGCGCCTTCTGACCCTGCCCCGATATCTACCGAGGCGACAACTGTAGTGCCGTTAATCACGGTGACGTTGTGGGAGGCGGCGTCCGGGACGTAAACGAATCCGTTCTCGTTGTCGCAGGCCGCACCCTGTGGGTCGGAACCTACATTCACCGCGCCGATGATCGTCGTTCCATTCATCACGCTCATGTTGCCGGAGCCCACGTTCGTAACGTAAACGTAGTCGTTCTTGGGATCGAACAACGCCGACACAGGTTCCACGCCCACGTTCACCGTCCCAACGACCGTCGTACCATGGATCACGCTGACCGTGTCGGAACCCTGGTTCGGCACATAGACGTAGCCATTGCTGTTGTCGTATAGGGCCCCGGTGGGGCTCCTGCCCACGGCGATAAAATACGGGACGGTGAGAATCAGCACCACGGCGAGAATAGCTATTCCCGCACAAACGACGGCGCCGATAACCTCGATCTTGCGGGCATACCGCATCGGCAGACCCTTCCCGGACCGCATGGTTCGGGACGGAGATAAGCCCGTTGCCCGGCAAATGTCGAGTAGCACGTAACTCACTCAGCCCGGCGAGTGCACAACGGCCCCGGAACCTCGGGGCCATTGCAGTACCCACGCTCGAAACTGTAATGGCCGGTTAGAACGGCCGCAAGAGTGAGACAGGTGACGCCTCGTCCAGCAACCCACCCCTTTCCACGACACGCTGTTTAGCAGGCTCGATTCTCAGTTATCCCCCGAAAATCATGGGGAACTCCGCGGGCGTCGACCCGTCGCCCTATTCCGGAGTTCCCCCGTCAGGCACGAACCTACGACGGGTAGAACACCCCAGATACACTGGCATAGGTGATGTAGGAAACGTCCACGCCGTAGGACATGGCGGCGTAGCCCACCACATCAACCGTGTAGGTGCCGGCGGCCGTCACCGGGAAGCTCTGGGCCAACCCCAAGAACACCCCGTAGTATCCGGTTGGGTCCGTCCCAAAAGACTCGCCGGTCACAGAGTTGTTGCTGAAAGCGTTGCAAGTCGTCGACCCGCTTCCGAGCGAGACGGCGTAGATGGTATAGTAGGTGACCGTGTGGTACAGAGTGAGTCCGACAGACGCGCTTACCACCAGGATGCCCGGACCGCTCACTGTA
>Ga0074044_10004427_pt1 | contig 11638 bp, 5 predicted proteins | sample BogForMeECP23OM1_FD_94443 | JGI IMG/M metagenome (GOLD analysis project Ga0074044, IMG submission 94443) | Bog forest soil microbial communities from Calvert Island, British Columbia, Canada - Bog Forest MetaG ECP23OM1 | ecosystem: Environmental > Terrestrial > Soil > Wetlands ...
AGGCATCCGCTACACTTGCTCGGCATGGCTTGGCGCGTCTTTCTTATCTTCGTCGTGGTTACCGTCGTCGCGGGCTTGGTGCTGGCGGCGATCGGCAGTGCGCAGGGACAAAATCAAAGTCAAAATCAAGCGTGGGAGATGCAACCGTCTCACTCGACGGCCAACCTTCGGGGCATTCATGCGGTCGGCGGATTGGTGGCGTGGGCGAGCGGAGCGGATGGTACGGTTCTTCGCACGGAGAATGGAGGCGGTCACTGGCAAGAGTGTGCGGTGCCTGCTGGGGCGGAGAAATTAGATTTCCGCGGCATCTGGGCATGGGATGCGAAGACGGCGATGGCAATGTCGGCTGGTCCAGGCGAGCAGTCGCGAGTTTATAAGACTACGGACGGCTGCTTGCATTGGACGGAGGAAACGCGAAATTCGGAAAAGGATGGATTCTGGGATGCGATGGTTTTTCAGAGCCAAGACTTCGGCTTGCTGGGCGGTTGGACAGGAGACGACAAGACGGGGGTGTTGCTGGGGGATCCGGTGCATGGACGCTTCGACACGCGGGTCATGCTTGCAGGAAAGGGATGGCTCATCGACGATGATTGGTGCGGGGCGCGCGCCGATGAGTCGGCTTTCGCGGCCAGCAACACGTCGGTTTTCGTCTTTGGCCCGCGCAGATACGTGGTTGGTACTGGGGGCAAAGGTGGGCCACGCGTTCTGCTGTCGGCTCTTCTTATTCACGGGGATAGTAAGGGAGGTTGTCTGGATGCGACGGTTCCACTGGCTAGCGGATCGGACTCTGCGGGGGTTTTCTCGCTGGCGTTTCGCGATCTGGAGCATGGGATTGCAGTGGGCGGGGACTATAAGAAGGCGGACGATGCTTCGGGAACGGCCGCCTGGACGGCGGATGGCGGGCGGCATTGGACGGCGGCGGCCAAGCCTCCGCGAGGATACCGATCGGCAGTGGCGTGGGATCGCGAGAGGAAAGTTTGGATTGCGGCGGGAACGAACGGCTCCGACGTATCGCGCGATGAGGGCAAGAGTTGGGAGCCTCTCGACAATGGCAACTGGAACGCGATCTCTTTGCCGTACGTGGTTGGTCCGGGCGGACGGATCGGGAGACTGCGCTCAGATGCCGTTCAACGGTGAGAGTGGGACCATGAAAAGCTCGCGACAGGCGGACGGTTTGAAATCAAATTCCAGCGGCGAGCGATCAGATTTTTCACTTCAGTTGGAGCGCGCGTGCAGTTGGCGGTGGCAGGCGCGCTGTATTTCCAGGGGCGGATGGCAAGCAGTATTTTGCCTCTCGGTCACGTACAGGTTTTCTGCTTGACAGAAAGCGGAAGAGCCTCTAAGGTTGCGCGTTTATAGCAAGGTTCATGTTCCTGCAAGCTGATTCGGAGCCCCCAAATTAGTCCTCCGAATCCGGAGGATGTTCTCGTGATCTCGCCAAAAGAGTCGGCAAAACTGAGTCGAATGTACGGTTGGTCTCTGATCCTGACCCTGAGTCTGATGGGCTCGGCCCTCCTTTCCGCGCAAAGCACGGGCGGGCGCATCCTGGGCCGGGTCGCTGATCCTAGCGGAGCGGTGCTGTCGGGAGTGAAGGTTACGGCTACGAATGAAGCAACGGGAGTGAGCCGTAGTGCGCAAACGAACGACTCGGGCGATTACGTTCTGGTCGAAGTCCAGCCGGGCACTTATACCATTCAGTACGAGCTCACGGGCTTCAAAAAGAACGAGCAGAAGGGCGTGATCGTTGACGTTAACCAGGTAGTAATGCTCAATTCGACGCTCCAAATTGGTGGCTCGCAGGAAGTGCTGGAAGTGAGCTCGGAGGTGCCGCAGGTGGACACGACGAGCACGCAACTGGGTGCGGTGATCAACGAGCGGTCGGTCAACGAGTTGCCGCTCAACGCCCGCAACACTTATCAATTTCTGCAATTGCAGCCTGGGGTGCAGGCGCAGCTGGGGAGCAGCGGAAGCCTGTTTTTCGGTTCCGACGATCCGGGTTCGGTTTCGGTGAATGGCGGGCGGACGCGGGCCAACAATTTCAGCGTCAATGGCGGCGACGCGAACGATATCTTCGTGAATTTGCCGACGATCCAGCCGACGCCGGACAGCATTGCCGAGTTCCGGGTTATTACTAATACTTTTGACGCCGAGTATGGACGCAACTCGGGTTCAGTGGTGAACGTCATCACCAAATCCGGGACCAACGCTTTTCATGGCAACGTTTATGAGTATTTCCGGAACACGATTCTGGATGCGCAGGGGTTTCTCAATACGACTCGACCGCAGTTGAATCAAAACCAGTTTGGAGGGACGTTCGGGGGAGCGATCAAGAAGGACCGCACGTTCTTTTTCGCTTCGTACGAGGGCAGGCGCATTCGCAGCGGGCAGCAAGGGCAGTTGGTGAATGTGCCGACTTCCGGTCAGCGCAATGGAGACTTTTCGCAGATCGCTAATCCCGTGACGGGTTCAGTGGCGTTCACAGGGACGATCAACGATCAATTTGTAGCCGACGTTTTGAACGGCCGGCCGAATTGCACGGCGGCGATCGCGGCGATTCCGGGAAGCACGATGCCGGCGGCGGGAGTGGCGTGGAGTTCGGTTTTCCCCACTAGCATGATCCCGAGCGCCTGCCAGGATCCGGTGGCAATGAGCCTGCAGGGATTCATTCCGGGCGCCAATTTGCCGGGTAGCCAATTCCAGAATGTGCCGGTGGGCACGAATAACGCGGACCAATTCACTTTACGTTTCGATCACAGGATTAACGATCGGCAGAGCTTTACCGCCTATTATTATTTCAATAATGGAACGTTAGAGACTCCCTTCAACACCTTCGAGGATGCGGGCGCATCGCTGCCAGGATTTGGCAATTACAATGACACCCGCGACCAGCAATATAATCTGGCGCACACCTGGACCATCAGTAATTCGCTGGTCAATGAAGCGCGCTTCGTTTATATGCGCGAAGGGCAAATAGGATTTCTGAAGAATATGACGACCGGGCCCGTAACCTCATCATGCCCGGGGGCCAGCAAGTTCTGTTTTACTGGTCTCTCAGATTCGGCAGCGATAACGAGTAATTTTGGGACCAGCGCTAGCCTCGGCATCACACCGGGATTGGCGCCGAACTACACGGGCGTCCCGTTCGTAAGCATCTCGGGTTTCGTTTCGTTTGGTAACAACTGGGAAGGCCAGTTGCCGCAGGTGGGAAACAGCTTTCAGTGGAGCGATGGACTTACCTGGGTCAAGGGAACTCACACCATGAAGTTCGGTGTCGATATTCGGCGCGGCCAGTTCGATCAGTTCTACTATTACAACGTGAATGGAGATTACAACTTTTACGGTACCGGAAATGACGTGATCGCGGGGGGCGATGCCGATTACTACCCGCAGTATCTACTGGGACTGGCGGATAACTACTCGCAAGGATCGGCACAGAGTGAAGCCATACGGACTTTTTCCATCTACCCGTTTGTACAAGATAGTTGGAAGATTCGGCCGAATGTGACGCTGAACTATGGCTTGCGGTGGGAGTTCAACACGCCACCGACGGATGTTTCAGGTCACGTAGAAACGTTTCGTCCGGGACAGAACTCGACGGTCTATCCCTGCCAGTTGAGCGCGGCCAGCGTCACTTATTTTCAGGGCTATGGGGTTAACAATCCGACGTGCGCCAACACGGGCACTACTCCAACCGGGCTGGTGGTTCCGGGCGACAGGGATGTGCCGAAGGGCATGACGTCGAATTACTACAAGGCTTTCGCTCCTAGAATTGGCATCTCGTATAGTCCCAACGCGAGGAGTGGCATACTGGGAACGCTGTTTGGAGATAACGGCAAGACCAGCATCAAGACGGGCTGGGGAATGTTCTACAATCCGATCGAACAATTAGTGCTGGCGCAATTTGGTGCAGAGCCGCCGTTCGGGGGAAGCTCTTATCTCAACAATGTTTTCTTTAATACTCCGTTTGTCTATCAGAATGGAAGTGGAGTGGCGCCAAACCCATACGGTGGCGTTCTCACTCCCAAGCCCGGAACGCCGGTTGACCTGTCCGTGTTTCGGCCGATGCTTTTTTATGGTGAATTCCAGCCTAATCTCAGAGCGCAATACACGATTCAGTACAACCTGACCATCCAACGCCAGCTCACCAATAGTCTTATGTTGCAGGTTGGCTATGTGGGGTCCGAGGGGCACCGCCTGCTCGTGGGGCGCGATATCAATCCTTCGACGCCGCAGACGTGTTTGGATATGTACAACATATCGCAGTATTACGCGCCGACGGGACCTAGCCCCAATCCGGGTCTCCAGACAGCCTATGGCTGCGGCCCGACCCTTGAGGACAGCCAGTGGATTCTGCCCCCGAACACGATACCACCCGGATACACTGTGCATTTGCCGTATGGTCCTATGTCGCAAGTCGGACCGGGAAACCCGCAAGTTACACTCGTCGGACTGCGTCCGTATTCATCGCCCAACTGTAATCCGATAACTGCGGTTGGATGTCCGGTTGACGGCATACCGATTTTCACCAGCATCTTCGCAGAGGATACGGTTGCGAACTCGGCTTACAACGCGTTTGAGGCCATGTTGGAGAAGCGGTTCTCGCGCGGCTTGCAGTTCCAGGCGGCGTACACGTGGAGCAAATCACTGGACGAAGCGTCGACGTTTGAGGAGACGCTGAACCCGTTTAATCCCAAGGCTAGCCGGGCCTTGTCACTTTTCAATTCGGCGCAACGCTTCGTGATCAGTTACGACTGGCAGTTACCGATTGCCAAGCGTTCCGGGTTTACAGGGGTGGTGGTCAACAACTGGGAGATCTCGGGAATCACGTCGTTCCAGAGCGGATTTCCAATTCGGCTGGATACCGAGGATGACTACGAACTCATCAACAGTCTGTTCTTCCTGGGAACGGAAGCGCCGAGCATGACGGGGACGTTGCAAAAGTTAAATCCGAAGCAGCCGGGCCAACTTTACCTAAACTACAATCAGTTCTCGGATCCACCGCTGGGCCAATTCAATAACGGCACGCAGCGCAGCGTGTGCTGCGGGCCGGGAATGGTAGACTGGGATTTCTCGGTGCATAAAGTAATCCCGATGTCGGAGACGAGGTACTTCCAATTCCGGGGAGAGATTTTCAATCTTTTTAATCGCACGAATTTCTCGAACCCCGATGGTCACTACCAGGACGGTCCGGGATTGTTTGGTAAAATCACGCAGGTTTCCGATCCGCGTGAAGTACAATTTGCTTTGAAGTATTTCTTCTAGACCCGGTTTTTGTCTGAATCCCCGGACGGCTCCTTGGGCTGTCCGGGTCCAATCTAATGGCCTACGCGGCCTGAGCCTTATTGGAGATCACGATGTATCCCGCATTGCAGAAAGAGCTCGAAACTTTCGAGCGACGTACTCCGAAGTCCGCCGAAGCGCATAAGAAGAATCTGAAGCGCATTCCGCTCGGCGTAGCCAGTAATTATCGCGCTTACGATCCATACCCGATTTTTGTTGCAGAAGCGTCGGGGAGTAAATTTCGCGACCTCGATGGCAACGAATACCTTGACCATAACCTATGTTTTGGCGCGCTGATGGCGGGGCATTCGCATCCGGCGGTGATGAAGGCGGTGGAAGGGCGCCTGTACAAGGGCACTCTTTACGGCATGCCGCACAACCTAGAGTGGGAACTGGCGGAAGAGATCTGCACGCGTTTTCCGGTGGAGATGTGCCGGTTCGGCAACAGCGGGACGGAAGCGACGATGCACACGATTCGTCTGGCGCGGGCGGCTACGGGACGCGACAAGATTATCAAGTTTGAAGGCGGTTATCACGGGTTGCATGATGCGGCGCTGGTGAGCGTGAAGCCGCATCCTCCGGCGGACGATTTCGGGGATATCAAGAATCCAAAGCCGGTGCCGGGCGGGGCGGGCGTGCCGAAGGCGAGCATCGCGAATGTGCTGGTGGCGACGTTCAACGATCTGGAGACGGTGGAGCGGAGGTTCAAGGAAAATCCGGATGAGGTAGCAGCGATTATCCTTGAGCCCATCATGATGAACGTCGGGCTTTGCATGCCGGAAAAGGGATTTCTGGAAGGCCTGCGGAGGTTGTGTGACAAGCACGGCGCGCTGCTGATTTTCGACGAGGTGAAAACGGGCGCGAAGTTGTGCTGGGGCGGAGCGTCGGAATATTTTGGAGTGATGCCGGACATGATCTGCCTGGCGAAATCGATTGGCGGAGGACTTCCGCTGGCGGCTTTCGGGGCGCACCCGCGCGTGATGAAGCTGATATCGGACCACAAAGTTTTCCATGGCGGCACTTACAATACGAATCCGCTGACGATGGCGGCGGGATTGGCGACGTTCCGCGAAGTGCTGACGCGCGCGAATTACAGCCTGATCGACAAACTCAGCAACAAACTGGTGGAAGGGTATAAGAAGACCATCGCCAAGGTTGGGTTGCAGGGTTACATCGCGAGCGCGGGAGCGAACGGAGTGCTGATGCTGTATCCGAAGGAGATTCGTAACTACCGCGACTGGCTGCCGATTGACGTCGACCTGTGGCGGCATTACTGGTTCGGCATGGTCAATCGCGGAGTAATGTGCCAACCGTACTGGTGGGATGAGCAGTGGACGATTTCGGTGCAGCATACGGATGCCGATATCGACAAGCACCTGGCGGCATTTGCCGACATCGCGGAAGCTCTGGCGACGGCACAGCATGAGCGGCTGGGAGCGGTGGTGGCACAGTAACGGGATCGGGTCATCGGGTGATCGAAGATCCGGGGGCAGATGGCCGGATCTTCCGATCGGCGATCAGCGATTACCGCTCGTGCGTTGGTGCGCTCACGCGATGACTCTATTACCCGATCACCTGATTCTTCCATGTCTGACGACGTCTCCAATCAGCCGCACTTGAAGCGCGTCCTTGGGCGCTTTGACCTGGTATTGCTATTTGTGGTCGCGGTATTCAATCTCAACGTGGTCCCGTCGATTGCGGCTAATGGTGGCGTAACCGTGTGGCTGTGGATTATTTCGCTGCTTCTGTTTTTCTGGCCGCAGGGAATTGCGGTGATCGAACTGGCGCAACGTTATCCGGGTGAGGGTGGCGTGTATTTGTGGGCCAAGGAAGTGTTTGGCGACTTCCACGGGTTTCTGTCGGGCTGGTGTTACTGGACTAACAACATGTTGTACGTGCCGACGGTGATGCTCTATTTCGTCGGCGTGTCGGTCTATGTACTGGGTCCGAGCCATCTGGGGCTGGCGGATAACAAAATTTTTGCCTCGACGGCATCGGTGGCATTGCTCGCGTTGCTGACTCTTTTTAATATTCTCGGGCTGGGAGTGGGCAAGTGGATCAATAACGTCGGTGCGGTGGGAACTTTTGTCGCGGCCGCCATTCTGATCGGCCTCGGGGCAGTGATCTGGATGCGCTTCGGCACGACGATTACGGGCGCGGACTTCCAGATTCCCGCCAATCCTCGTTTTGTGCTGAATTCCTTCGGCGTCATTTGTTTCGGTCTGGTGGGGCTCGAACTGGCTTCGGTGATGGGCGATGAGATTGATGAACCGGGACGGATTCTTCCCGGCGCTGTCGCCTGGGGTGGAGTGCTGTCGGGGGCGCTGTACGTTGGAGCCACGCTAACTCTGCTGATCGCTGTCGGCAAAAATGTGAATGTGCTGCAGGGCATTGTTCAAGCCGTCAATCAGATGGCGGGACGCGTCGGCATTGTATGGATCACGGTGCCATTCGCATTTTTACTGAGTCTGTCGATTGCGGGGATTGGCTCGGCCTGGATGGGAGGGTCGGCGCGAATTCCATTTGTTGCCGGGCTGGATTCGTACATGCCTGGCTGGCTCGGAAAGGTGCATCCGCGATACGCTACGCCTTACGCGGCATTGATCGTGCAGGGGGTTGTGTCAGCAATTCTGGTGCTGGGGAACTTCTTCGGGTGGTGGTTCTGGGATAAATTGATGGGAGTTCTGGGCTTGCTGCCAGGGTTGTATTTGAGTCCGGCAGGGGCCGGGGAAGTATTTCAGAGACTGCTGTCGCTGGCGGTGGTGTTGCAGCTTGTGCCGTTTGTCTATGTGTTCGGCGCGCTGGTGAAGTTCGCGATCGCTGAGAAAGTTCCGCGCGGACGGTACGGCCGGACCACCATGTTTCTCGCAGGGGCTAGCGGGTTTCTGACGACGATCCTGGGAATCGCACTGGTGTTCTTTCCGGCGCAGCAGATAACTTCGTTGTGGTCTTACGAGATTTGGATGGTGGGCGGCACGTTGTTCTTTGTGGGGCTGGCTGCTTTTTTCTTTTTTGTGTATGGACGGCTCAAGAATGGCCGGATCAAAGAACCGGCGCCGGCTGGGGGATAACCGAAGCGCTGACGGGCTCATTTTGTTTCCAGGCTGATGTGTGGAGGACGTATGGCGGGTGGAATTACAACTGAAGTCAAGAGTTACTCGATGCTGATTAATGGTGAGTTTGTAGCGAGTAAGTCGGCGAAGACGTTTGCCGTGTATGATCCGTCGACGGAAGAGGTAATCGCGCGGGTTCCCGACGCGAATGCGGACGACGTGAATCGCGCGGTTGCGGCTGCTAAAGCGGCATTTGAGGAGGGCCCGTGGGCGACAACCACGGCGCAGGAGCGCGGGCGGGTGCTATTTCGTCTGGCCGAAAAAGTGCGGCAGAATCTGACCATGCTGGCGGAACTGGAATGCCGTAACTCGGGCAAGCCGATCGTGGAGGCGGAATTCGATATCAATGACGTGGCTACTTGTTTTGAATATTACGGCGGCCTGGCTACGAAGGTGGTCGGTTATGTGAACCCTGTGCCCGACAATGCGATGAGCCTGTCGCTGAAGGAGCCGATGGGGGTCGCGGGGCAGATCATTCCGTGGAATTACCCGTTGATGATGGCGGCGTGGAAACTGGCTCCGGCGCTGGCTGCGGGGTGCACCTGCGTGCTGAAACCGGCGGAGCAAACACCACTGACCGCGCTGGAACTGGCGAAATGGTTTGATGAGGTGGGACTGCCGAAGGGCGTGGTGAACGTGATTACCGGATTCGGGGAGAGCTGCGGATCGCCTCTGGTGAAACATCCCGACGTCAACAAGATTGCGTTCACGGGATCCGCCGCGGTGGGCAAGATCATCGTGAAAGAGGCTGCCGACACGGTGAAGCGAGTGACGCTCGAGTTGGGCGGCAAATCTCCTAACATTTTTTTCGCCGATGCCGATTTTGAGGCCGCGATCGACGGAGCGCTGTTCGGGGTGTTCATCAATCAGGGAGAAGTCTGTTCGGCGGGCAGCCGGATCCTGGTGCAGAAATCGATTTACGGCAAGTTTGTCGAGGCGATGGCGGAGAAGGCGAAGAAGATCAAGATTGGCCCTCCGATGGAGCGCGAGACGAAAATGGGTGCCCTGGTATCGAAGGAGCAATATGATCGGGTGTGCTCGTATCTGGAGGTGGGGAAGAAGGAAGCTAAGGTAGCGGCGGGCGGCGGGCGCGCGGACAAGTTCGCTAAGGGTTACTATGTGCAGCCGACGATCTTCTATGACGTGGATAACAATGCGCGTATTTCGCGGGAAGAAATCTTTGGTCCGGTGGCGGCGGTGATTCCGTTCGAGGATGAAAAAGATGCGCTGAAGATTGCGAACGACACGCCTTACGGGCTGGCGGCTGCGGTGTGGACGCGGGATATTTTCAGAGCGATGCGGACCGTGAAATCGCTGCGGGCAGGCATTGTGTGGGTCAACCATATGCAGCCGACTTATGTTGAGGCGCCATGGGGAGGGTATAAACAGTCAGGATTCGGGCGCGAGTTGGGTCCGTGGGGGATTGAGGAGTATCTGGAGACTAAGCAGGTGTATATCAATCTTAATGAGAGTCCTATCGGGTGGTACTGAGGGTGTGGTGGTGAGCCGGCATAGGGGCGGTGCGGTCGGAGATGGGGCAAGCCCCGTCGCTTGGCAACGGGCGGTGTGCGCGGTGGAACGTTTGAGCGGCGGAAGAGTTCAGAACATCTGAGAGTTGATTTATGGGCATGATTCAATTACGAACGGCTATTCCTGGTCCGTGCTCGCAGGCGCTGATGGCGCGACGCAAGATCGCGGTGGCGCAGGGGGCGTTTCATGCCACGCCGGTCTTCGTGGCTAAGGCGGAAGGAGGCGTGGTTGAGGACGTTGACGGCAACCGGCTGATTGATTTCGCCGGGGGCATTGGGTGCCTGAACACCGGACATCGCGCTCCGGCGGTGGTGGACGCCATTCGCCGCCAGTTGGATCGCTTCCTGCATACAAGCTTCAACGTGCTGCCTTACGAAAGCTATATTGCGGTCTGCGAGAAACTCAACGCGCTGGCACCGGGGAGCGGGCCGAAGAAGACCATCCTGGTAAACACGGGAGCTGAAGCGGTCGAGAATGCGATCAAGATTGCCCGCAGTTACACGAGGCGGTCAGCGATCCTCTGTTTTGAAGACGCGTTTCACGGACGCACTTATATGGCGATGGCGGCGACCAGTAAGACGCATCCTTACAAAGCGGGGTTTGAGCCGTTTCCGAGCGAGGTGTATCGCATCCCGTATGCGTATTGCTTTCGTTGTTCGTATTCGATGAAGTATCCGTCGTGCGACGTTTACTGCGCGCGGCATATTGAAGACACGTTCAAACGAGTGGTGGCGGCTGAATCGGTGGCGGCGGTCATTGTGGAGCCGATTCTGGGCGAGGGTGGATTTGTTACGCCGCCGCCGGAGTTTTATCCCACGCTTGGCGCCATCTGCCGCAAGCACGGCATTCTGCTGATCGCAGATGAAGTGCAGACCGGGTTTGCACGCACGGGCGCGATGTTTGCCTGCGAGCGGCTGGGGCTCGATCCGGACCTCGTGACGATGGCGAAGTCCTTGACGGGCGGGTCGCCGATGGCTGCGGTCACGGGGCGCGCCGATATCATGGATGCGCCGGGCGTGGGCCAACTGGGAGGGACGTTCGCGGGCAATCCCCTGGCTTGCGAAGCGGCGCTAGCGGTGCTCGACATGATCGAAAGAGAGAATCTTTGTGCGCGGGCGAATGTGCTGGGCGAGCGTTTCCGCAAACGCGCGGCTCGGTGGCAAGAGCGGTGGGAATTGGTCGGGGAAGTCCGCGGCCTGGGTGCGATGCAAGCGCTGGAACTGGTGCGGTCGAAGACAACCAGGCAGCCGGCCGACGTGGAAACCAGCCAAGTGTCACAATACTGTTATGAGCACGGACTCATCACGATCACGGCGGGGTCTTACAGTAACGTGATACGACTGCTTATGCCGCTGGTTATTTCCGATGCGGAGATGGAAGAAGCGATGGATGTGCTGGAATCGGCGCTGGCTTTTGTTGCGGGGAAGAAAGGTGTATTGACGGCGCAGCTAACGTAGCGGCGGCACCGATTGGAGCGGGTAAGAAGTAGTTGGGACACGACATCTGCGCGAGTCGTGAAGAAAGTCCGGGAATCTTATGACTACATCAACTGCAGTTACTGGCATGACTGGCCGAGAGATGGTCGATCTGACGAAGAAACATACGTTGTACGAGTGGTCGGCACAATCGAAGGTCGATCCTATCCCGGTGGCACGCGCCAAGGGAATTTATTTCTGGACGCCGGAAGGGAAGCGCTTCATCGACTTCAACAGCCA
>Ga0074044_10004428_pt1 | contig 11636 bp, 15 predicted proteins | sample BogForMeECP23OM1_FD_94443 | JGI IMG/M metagenome (GOLD analysis project Ga0074044, IMG submission 94443) | Bog forest soil microbial communities from Calvert Island, British Columbia, Canada - Bog Forest MetaG ECP23OM1 | ecosystem: Environmental > Terrestrial > Soil > Wetlands ...
AATCGTCTACTTTCCGATGATGCTGGCGCATCTTGACGATGGGCGGGTTTTCCTTGAAAGCGAAAGGGACATTTACCACAAGGGTAAGGGCGGAATCGAGGCGGTGCGGGCCCTTGCGCAGGCGAATAGGATCGACGATCAAATTGACTGGTTTCGTGCTGACGAAGTAGCAAACGACGAGGAAGGGATAGCGCGCGATGTGACACTCAGTTGTGAACGGGCAGCGGGACCGTCAGTAGATCCGTTCGCTGCGACGACCAGCAAGCGAACACTCACCGTCGCAAACCACGCGTCGCGCGGACTTATCACCGTGGTGCTTCCTCCGCAATAGCACGCCGGCGATGTGCACTTATTGCCTCCGAGCGGCCGGTCGTTGTCGGATACCCAGCAATCCCTCGCGAAAAGACAAGATTGCTATTGTTTTCGAAAAGGCCGAGCAAAGAGCGTAGCGTGCTAAGCAACATCCCGGCGCACCTCTCTTCTCGGCGATCCGGGAATCGTTCACAAAAGGTTTTTGCAACTTCTGCTGCGCAACGCCGACGCTCGGCGCTGTTCCGCTAAGTGGAGATCTCGCCCCGATCTTATGGGCTCCCGCGACGCGCAAGTCGTTCGGAGTAGCATCGTTCAACCGCTCGCGATCGCGACCCGATTGACTGTTCCCACGAGGAACGTTCTCTCCTTGGCTGAACCAAAACCTATTCGGATTCCGCGGCGAAGGCGCAGATTGATATTTTGGAAACGTTGGACGGTGAAACGGAATGTCTCCGGTATCATCGAAGGCTAACCCAGGGGCCACTGGCCAAGCACTTTCGCACCTTTTTTCTTTGCAGAATGACGGCGATGTACCTTAAAGAACAAAGCGGACTCGAGATATCAGCGAATCATTTGATAAATTTTTAGCCGCTGGACCGGTGTCCTGCTCGGCGCGGAGATTCTCGCTACTGGTTACGGCGATTCGCTAAACCACCGACCAACCATCCACGATTGGCCGTCGTTTTTCGAAGGCTCTGCTTCGCAGGCCGAATACGACCGTAGCCCTACCGAGGATGTCATGCAAAGCAATTCTCTACAGACCCATTTCTGGTCAAACGGTCCAACCTCTCACCAAATCTTTCAAAACGGCCGGACCATGGTTCATCAGCGTTGCTCACGTTGCGGACGAGACTTCGCGTTTGAACTGGACGGGTCAGGCTGGCACGCCGTCTACGTTGGCGCTTTCAAAGTCGAACTCCTCGCCGAGAGTGTCAGTCAGCAGTGGTTGACCGACCAGTGCCCAGGACAACCACTTTGGGAGCAGGACCAGAGGGCGCGTACCCTCCGCATACGTGAGCCAGACGTCGTTATCCCACGCACCAAACCAAATCTGGGCATCACTTTGCTCTCCGGCAGGAAGAGAGTGCAATCTTAGCCGCGCCGGAGCGCCAGTAACTGTCGGAGGAGAAGGATGCTGGATGGGATTGCGCCGAAGTCTGGGTTAGCAAAGAAGACCCTTTCGAGATGTAGGCTCGCGATCATGCGGGCAACTCTCAATCCACCAATCAACGAGTCGCCCTCCGGACGAAAAAGTCTGAAGAGGTGCATAACAACAGAGGGACGGTGATGGCAAAGCTTGGTTCTGCGCAGATTACGCAAAAGTTGAAGAGCCTTCCTGGATGGGAGCACACGGGCGATGCAGTCGTTAAGCGTTACAAGTTTAAAGAATTCATGGACGGGATTCGTTTCATAAATCGAATCGCGAAAATCGCTGAAAGCATGGACCATCATCCTGACATCGCAATCAATTACACGCGCATCACGTTTTCCTGCTCGACCCACGATCAAGGCGGGATCACGGAGAAGGATTTCAAGCTGGCGAACGAGGTCGAGAGTGAATTCCGCAAGCAGGAAGCTCAACTATAGGACGAACCGATTTTCGGCCGACCGAGACCGCCGCCCATCAATTATAACCCCATGAACGACTGAGGCGCTGGAGGCGCTGATCTCTCTGCTGACAAGCTCGACGTGGGACTTTGATTGCGGTTACGGAGTAGTTAAAGGTCCACGATATATAAGACTAGCCAGCCAAACTGGCAGCAACTTGGGAGAGTTCAAAAGGCAGCGGTTGGCGGTTTAGGCGCGAAAACATTATGCAAATAGGAGGACGGAAGGACGTAGGCGTTGGCTTTCTAGGTCGTTCATTCGCCAGGAGCGTAAAACGGGACCTCCGAACCGAGGTGGATGAGGGTCCAACGTCAGCCATTCGCGGTTCGTGTTTATTGAGGGTCCGATAAAATCAGCTTCGATTGAACGAACCAATTTGCTCAGGCTGCAACTGCCGAAACCATCCGTGTAAGCAGAAGTTCCACCTGACGGGCTCCGATTTCTGTGGTGAGCATTTGTTCAGGCGTCCTTCCCTCGAATTGCGCTAGTGGTGTCTTAAACCAACGTTCGGAGTTTGCCTTACCACCAAACATTTGAACCGCGATTGAGCTTACGAGCTCTCCTTGCGAGAGGCGATTCGGGATGTGCTTTTTCCGATGCAACCTTAGGCGTCCTCGTGGTCGGCATTTCTAAGCGGCGACATAGACACTTGCAACTCTAGGTTTAGATCATGCCTTCAGCAAGAGAGACACGTTATGCGAAGAACCAAAAGCATGTCTTTGTGAATGGGATTCTCGAAACCAACAAACCAGCCAGCTGGTATTGTGCCGGGGCGACCCACTCTAGAATTTCACAGTGTCACCGCGTGTCGCGACGGAGTTCACGACCTATAGTTACTTGGATAACCGATCTAGTCGACCGACAGAGGAGTATTGATAGGTGACTCGGACGGGCCATATTCGACGAAAATCATCGACGAGTCGGCAAATTCGGAAACGCCTCCAAGGTAAGACAGAGCGTTTCGAACTTTCCAGCTCGCCGGATACGCTGAGTGTCTACTGCCCGAGGGCCTCGAAGTGGCAGTTGGAGATCAAGTTCGACGGCTACTGCGGCATCGGAACAAGACCAACGGCCGCGTGCATCTGGCCTCACGCAACGGAAAGAATTTCACGATCGCCGATGTTATCCAAACAAAGCTGTAGACGAGCTAGTAAAAGGGCAACGCTGGCACGGTCGCTCGTTTTCGATATGTAGGGCGCACGGTGCGCTCCCTCTCTACTCCAGGGGGGGTGGTGGAGAGAGGTCGAGACGCTCCTTATGCTCGTTCGAGGGATAAGACCGCGCCAGCAGCGAGAGGTCTCATCACACTCCACCAAGCGTCGCGAGCGCAAGGTGGGTTCTCCATTAAGTCGGTTAGGTTGGTTATGCGGGTAACCGCATATGCGGATCGTTGTGGAATCGGGCAGGTCGATTCTAATTTGTGGTCGCTTGCATTTTTGCGCCGGCGCAACGAAACCAGCGAAACGCTGAAGCAGCGCCCCGACACCTCGACATGGGCCAGCTTCTCGACGAGACGATCGACGAAACGATCCGTATCGCGCCGGAGACTTGACGGTTAATCGCCGCGGGCAGGTGCCGCTGCTCAAACGAAAATAGGCGCTTCGATTAATCCCGGGTCAATCCCGAATAGTTTTAAAAGAGGCTCAGGACTATTGTCCGAGATGATGGGTACAGGCATATGCCGTCCGAAGATATTTCGCGGACACCGTCGCCATCCCGCAAGTCGATGGCTTGTATCATCGCTACGAACGCCTCGCCGCCTGACTCGCACCAGCTCCAACGAATTGGGTTGATACGCGCCGCCCCGGTATGCGCTGTCGCAAGATTTCCATATCGGTGGGTTTCCATCTCGATCAGTACCGAGCGTTTGGAATTCAGGGAGCAACCGGTTTCACTTCATGCCGCATTTCGGTCGGATTGCTAGGGGCCGATCAAATCGCGCCCGAATATTTAGGAAACAAAACGCAAGGTGATCGCCATTGCGCAAGTCGGCGGACTTCACGCCACCTTGGCAACATCGTCGGCGTGGCGGACTTCGCGGGAACCATCCAGAGGCCGTTCGAAGCAGATCTTTTAGTTCTCCATGTAACCAAACGAAGGGCCCTACGATAGCTTCGGCATCACGGTCGAATGTACGGTAAAAAGATGGACGCCGAACTCACATTCGCGATGCAAGCGGTAAGTCACACAGAATAGGACAGCACGTCACAATCGTGAAACGAAGTGAAACGCTCGGACGCGAAATGTATCTGGTGCAATTCGAGGATGACTCGCGCGGGTATGTGTATTCGCACGAAATTGAACTTGTCAGTGAGCAGGTACGAGCCCGCGAGTAGTACAAATGAACGGCCAGCTCCGAAGGCGATTTATTCGTATCAGATGTTGCCCAATCCTTGGCACGATTGCGATATTGGCTGCGACGACTGCGGGAACCGCGAGAGCGGACGGGCTATGTGAGAACCGGGCTTCAATTGCGCTGTGGCGAAGGTGTGAGACGGAGGGGTTCCGACGGACTCGTGTTGCGCGTACTCAACCAAGCTACGTGGCCCATTGCGGGAAAGACACCCCAGCGCCTGGTAATATTCATGATTTACGCCCACCCAGAAATTAGTCCGGCGCAAGTTCATTCCAGTGGACCACGAGTGTGCAAGAAACGAGATGGTAAAAGGCGACGAAGCGGAAACTCCTACCCAACGAGAGAAGAAGTCCACGATCCTACTTGGGAGATTTGCCGTGCTTGATTTGACGGTGAGCGACGTCTTAAATCTTGCAAGTCGGTGCCTAAACGGAGAACTGTTCGGCAGTATCAACGGTGTCATACTTGTGAACCCGAACCGGCCCACAAGTCAGCCAGGGGATCCACTGGGCTATTTGGTTTTCGCCCATGTTAGGTGCACTGCGAACGGTCCGTCACCGCGCAGTCACTCGAATCTCTACAAAGCGTTGGGCCCAGGAGTTGGAAGAGGTCTTCGGTCCGTTGCGACGCCCAAGAGCCGTCGACATAGAAAGCCTTCAGTTTTCGGAACTCGAGTAAGTGCGACGTGGGCGCTGTCTTCGCCAACGCTCCAAGCTGCCCCGAGGTCTATCAGGTGGAGTATTGGTTCTCGTAAACGATGAGTACGGTGGGGGCCGAGGTGGGGGAGCAGATGGAGCGCGCCGAAGACGCCTCCAGTCCGCAGGAATTGTTGTGCGATAATTTTTGTCGGGGCAGTGTGCGCAGAGAAGAGTACTCGCCTGTCTGTCTGGCTGGCTCGAGCAAATATCGGAGGGCGGTCGGTTCCGGCTCTCTTGGTCGCAGCGGCTATACGATCTGGAGTTGGCTTGCTAACCCGGGGAGCTATGAAGTACGCGTCTCGGTCTGAGAACCCGTCGCTCACTGTCTCAAGACCGGAGACGCGCCCGGGCATGACGCGCCGTCACGCCACGTTTTTCTTGAAGCGGGCGCCAATTCTGCTGGCAAGCGCGATTCCCTGCTTTTTCGTGACTTTAATTTTACTGACTCGAACTAAGCTGACCCTACACCACAGCTGGCTGATTGCCCTTTTCATATCTGCCAGCGTTGGCGGAGCATCTCTCGGTATCGTCGAACGGTTCATGCGTAAAACGCCCTTTTGAACGACGTTCGACCGAAGAAGCGTCCGAAGAACTAGATCGCGTCGGAAGGCCGACAAATCGATCGGCCGATTGGGATTTAGATTTATAGGGTGAACGAGAAGGACTGAGCCCGCTACGCGAAGGTGAACCGCGCTGCGATCTTACGACTGTTAGCTGCGGGCGAACTCCCAGTCCAGCGGAAGTGAACGGAATCAAAACCCGACGGGTCAAGCGCGCGGATCTGGAACGTCTCATTTTGGCCGTCAAACTTCCGCCGGTCGGGTGAACCAAGTCGCGCTGGATGCTGAATCGGATGATGCGTGGACATTCGTGGCACCTCTGTATTTCAAGCTCTGTTACATGCTCAAAAGGTCTCAAGTAGAAGACGACAGAAGTGTTCTGTGAGGAACAAATAGCTTTACGGTCCTTTGATACTGTTTGATAAGGTCCTGGATGCTGGACCGCTCGATGGGCTCTCCGTCGCCGCGAGCGAATACTTACAGCACCTGTTCCAAGCGGGGGATTTGAGCGGGCTGGGACCTTTCTGGCCCGCTTAACTTAGGCCAGCTCGAATAGAGCGGGCCGATATCGATGCTGGGTGGAGGTCCTCATGCTGCTCTGGATTTTGATCATACTTTTGCTGTTCGGCGGTGGCGGCGGCTATTACGCGTATGGTCCGCGCGGGGGGATCGGTGTCGGCGGAATCATACTTATCGTTCTTGTCGTGATGCTTTTGACCGGCCGCCTGTAAAACATCCGATACACAACTGAGGGCGGCCGACGAAGTATCCGATACTTCGGTTCGTTCGATCATTAGCGGCATCGGATCGAGAGTCTTTATGGTCCGCCTGCGCCCAGTAAGGGCGAGATGCACGACGCAGTCGGTAGCTAGCATACCTGCGACTGAATTCCAGGCCTCTTGTACTCGGAGTGGGCGAGAAAATCCATGGAAGAACCGGTCACTTCGTCATTAGTCTCGGATGACGACGGGGACGAGGGTCCTGAGACCGGAGGCTCCGCGAAGGCAATCATCACCTTCGTCGTTGCGATTGCGATCCTTTCGTACGCCAAGGACATTTTGCTCCCGCTTGCGATTGCGGCGCTGCTTGCCGTGGTCTTCAGTCCAACAGCGAGCCACTTGGAACGGTTGGTCGGCCGCTTCGTCAGTGCGGCCCTGATTGTCGTCGCGGTAATCTCTTCCCTCGCCGCCCTAGGGTATTTTCTGACCATCGAGTTGACTTCGGTCGCGGTTAAGATGACCGAATATTCCGACAACATTGCCGCCAAGCTCGCCAATCTCGAAGGTAGTACCCCAGAGTGGCTGCAACGGATCGAGTCCGGCGTAAAGGACGTGCAGTTGCAGGTGCAAAACGCGGGGCCGCGTTTACCGAAGGTTAAGGCGCCCGCGATTGTGCAAGCGCAACTGGAGGCGTCGACCGCAGGCGACGTCCTTAAACCCGCGTGGCCGATTCTGGCCGGAATTGCGGAGGGCTTGCTGATAATCGTTTTGTTTTTCTTTCTACTTTATGGACGCCGTGACCTTCGGGACCGGCTCATTCGGCTTGCAGCACGAGTCCGTGTACCGGTTGCAGCCCAGGCTATAGAGACGGCCGGCTATATTGTCGGTCATTACCTATTGTTATTCACGCTTACGAATCTAGGCTACGGACTTGCCATTGGAATAGTTGTCTGGCTCTTGGGATTGCCTAATCCGGCGTTCTGGGGAGGACTTGCGTTCCTGCTCCGCTTCATTCCCTACGTAGGCGTTCTAATCTCGGCGGCGCTGCCCACCCTCGTCGCAGTCGCAGTATTTCCCGGATGGAGCAGATCGCTGGAAGTCGCCGGGTCGTTTATCGTTCTGGATCAGGTCGCGGCCCAGTTTGTCGAGCCCTTTGTGATCGGCCATGGAATTGGCTTGTCGCCGTTGGCATTGCTGGTCTCTGCGATGTTTTGGGCGTGGCTATGGGGATTGCCGGGGCTCCTGATGGCCACGCCGCTCACGGCCTGCCTCAAGGTCGCGGGTGATTTTATCCCGGGATTGGGCGTCATGTCTATTTTGCTTGGCGCCGATCGAAAACTTGAGGATTATCACGACTACTATCGCACCCTTCTGGAACTGGACCAGGCTGCTGCTCGCACACGGGCTATTCGCTATTGCGACGAAAATGGTTTGGAACAGACCTTTAATGACATTCTCATCCCGGCCGTGATACTAAGCGGCGAGGAGCGCGCCGAGAGCCATATCAGTCGGGAAAATGAAAAGTTCATCATCGAGACAACGCGCGAGTTGGTTTCCGAGCTGGGTAACCGATTCACCAAACCACGAACTGCGCCAAGGCTCCGGATCCTGGGAATATGTGCGCCCGGCGATGTGCATTCATTGGGGCTACTGATCCTGCTCGAGCTCTTTAGGCATGAGGGAGCGGCGGCGACGCTGATGGACCCGAGCAAAACTGCCGAAGAGATCCGCCAGTTTGCCGCGCGGTTCCAACCCGACATGGTTTGCCTGTCATGTACGGTGACCGAGTGCCTGCCCGCCGCGCTGGAATTGACGCACGGTCTCAAGCAAGATTCGCCTCGTCTGACGATCATAGGCGGTGGGCGAGCGGCGCTGTCGGAGTCGTCGGAACTGCTCCAAGCCGGCTGCTCGCGGGTTTGCGGGAGCAGGAGTGAGGCACGCCGCGCTATACGCCGCTACGTTCTTCGCCGCATAAGATCGCGGACCGGCCTTCCGGAGGCACCCAGGCCTCTGACCGTTAAGGAGAGTGCTGCGTTGAAAGAGCCCGATCCAATTTCTTCTACCAGTTCGCCTCCCGCGGTGTGAGAGCATTGCGAAATGGCGTCGCCTCCGACCTACGCGATTCAACACCCGACTTGCGCGATTGCGATCGGTATCGAACAATCGCGTTCTTTGCGGGGCCGGCTGGCGATTTGATGAGCACGCGCGAGGAAATTTCGATTTGTTAACGGCAACGTAGCAGCTGTTTCAACCGGGCCGGCAAAGCCGGATTCCCCACCAGCTTCCTTGCACGTCGCGAGTCGTGAGCCTCGGCGTACAATCATGGTGGCACCTACAATATCGTCGATCAATCAAAAGGCAAGACTCCCGGAAACTTCGGAGTATTAGTTTTCGTTGGTCTAGCGGGTATCGGCTTAAGCTCTGAATTACCGACCGTCTAGGCTAGACCATGTCGGACTCGATTCCCTATGTCGAACAACAACTTGATCATCGTATATTGGGCCTGAATCGAAAGGAACTGCGGATTTCTCCATTTGTCTATTTGAGAACTAACGGCTCAAATTGCCGCCCGATTGGTAGTTCCACCGATATCTGCGTTGGTGGTTACCTGCATAACCAACCGAAACCCCTATTAGGTGGCTTTCGCTAAGAGAATTGCCATATCCTTGCAGGAAGGCGATCGCCTCATCGTGATCGGATCCTCGATCACGTTCTTCCGCTTAGCCAATTCCGCCGGCAAGCCGAACTCTTTCAAGGAGTCGTTACTATCATGAAACACGAACTGAAAAACGCCGCACTATCGTTCAGCATACTAATGCTCTTCGGAACTGTTGCCATTGGATGCTCCGGAACGGGCAGCGCCGAAAAGAGTTCGGAAAGTCATCACAGTGAGACCACCAGCACCGCCGCGGCACACGCGGTTGTGATGGCGCAGCCAGTCCCGGTCGCGCCGGCCTCAGTCGTGACCCACGAGCATTCGTCGTCAAGTTCGGCTTCGACCGACAGTTCTGACGGTAAGGACTAGACTTCGAAGCCCTCGAGTAGCCGAGCTCCAGCCATGAGGAGCTGCTCCGATCCTCAAGGGTAGTGCACCTCTATTCGAGTCAGCATCTGGGTATCAATCTTGTGCGCCGATTAAGAGTCCAACACTCGACCGTGTATCGCTACGCGAGGCCGGTCATCTTTGGTGATCATCGAATGATGCTACAGCCCCTCGGCAGCCACGACTTGCGCCTGGTGGCCACGCTACTCACCATCGTTCCTCAGCCGTCTGCACTGCGATGGCTACATGACGCGTTCGGGAACTCGGTTGCGGTAGCGTCGTTCAACACGCCGGCCGCGGAGCTTCGCGTCGAGAGTGAAATCGACCTTGACCATTACGAGACTGGCGAACCGGATTGTCCCATCGCTCCGGATGCCGAGACCGCCCCGCTCGGCTATTCGACTGACCAGATTCCCGATCTGGCTCGGTCAATTGAACGGCAATATCCCGACCCCGCGGGCCAGGTGGATCTATGGGCCAGACGGTTCGTGAACACCAAAGAACATACCGATGGTCTCGCGATGCTCACGGCGATGACTCATTCTATCAGGGACGAGGGCTTTCAATATTTTCCACGGATCGCGCAAGGATGTCAGGCGCCAGCTCAGACACTAGAACTGAGAAGTGGTACTTGCCGCGACTTTGCGTTACTGATGATGGAGGCGGTCCGTTCATTGGGACTCGCGGCGCGGTTTGTGAGTGGCTACCTCTACATGCCGATCGACGATAACGGTCCACACGTCGGCGGCGGCAGCACTCACGCGTGGCTGCAGGTCCACCTCCCCGGCTCGGGTTGGATGGAATTCGATCCGACCAACGGCGTGGTTGGCAATCGTGACCTGATTCGGGTCGCAGTTGTTCGCGATCCGAGTCAAGCCGCCCCGATCGCAGGCAATTGGATCGGCGCCGGTGGCGACTTCCTAGGAATGGAGGTCGATGTACGTGTAACCTCCCGTCCTCCAAACTGATACTAGAGATCGCGGTTACCTCCGACGCTGCCGGATCGGCACGGGTGTGCATGGAAGCAGCCAGCGGTGAGGGAACCGTTAAGGAAAATCAGGTAGCGGCCCGCTTTTTGGGGGAGCTTACCAGCGCAAACCGTTCAGTCTGCATCCGGTCGTCAATTAGATTCCGCGCGAACCGCAACAGGGAATCTCAAATTCTATTGGGACGGTTTCTCCTTCTCGGAAAGAAGGAGCCTTCCGGAGAGATCAAGCTCGAGTGAGTCCTAAAGCTCAGCTTTTTACAACTTCTTGGACCATCTCTACGGTTCTGCTGCCCTGAAACGCTCACACCTCCCAGAGCACATATCTAAGAGGATCGGCGGTTCCGGTTACCGACATAACCAACCGGACCGATCCGTCGTCGCTTTTGGAACAGCGCCAGCCTTACTTTGTGGATAGGCGCTCGCCTCATCGTGATCGTATCCCCGATCACGCCCCCCCGCTCAGCCAGACCTTTCCGCTCAGCCGAACCGACCTCAGGAGTAGTAACAATCATGAAACACGGACTTAAAACCGCCGCATTGGCTTTTGGCGTATCGTTCCTGCTCGGAAGCGTAGCCCTTGTGCACGCGGACAGCGTCGACAACAGTTCGGAAAGTCATCGCAGTGAGACCACCACCAACGCCGCGCCGGCGCCCGCGGTGGTCATGGCTCAGCCCGCCCCGGTAGTTGTCGTGCCGGTCCCGGAAGCAGCTGCCGCGCCTGTAACCAATGAGCATTCGTCCTCACATTCGTCTTCCAGCGAGAGTTCGCCCAACGGTGACTCGGCTTCCGAGAAGTCCTCGAACAGCCGAAGCAGCAGCAACTACTAGAGCGGGGACGATCTCCAGGGAGCAGGAATGGCCGCTCAGGACCCGAGGAAAGGCAAATGAAATACGGAATCGCTTATCTATTGGGTGTGCCCGTATCAATCCTGGTCGTGGTGTACCTGGTTTTTCACCTACTTTAGAACAGGGACGTTAGGAGGAATTGTCGTTGAAAAGAATCGCTTTAGCGTTGGTTCTGTCTTCGGCACTCTTGGGATTGGGTAGCGTTACCATGGCGCAGGACTCGATGCCCACTGCGCCTAACAACTCGGCGGTTAATGTCAGAGATCGCGCTCCGGATGCGATGACCGCTGATCAGCAATCGAACACCAAGAGCGACATGACAACCACCCGCGAGATCCGAAAGGCGGTAGTCAAAGATCATTCGCTTTCGATGCTGGCCCACAATGTGAAGATCGTGAGTGTGAACGGGAAGGTGACCTTACGCGGCCCGGTCAACACGGAAAAAGAGAAGGTCGCGATCGCAAGCAAAGCGCGCGCAATTGCTGGCCGCGGCAACGTCGACAATC
>Ga0074044_10004429_pt1 | contig 11636 bp, 9 predicted proteins | sample BogForMeECP23OM1_FD_94443 | JGI IMG/M metagenome (GOLD analysis project Ga0074044, IMG submission 94443) | Bog forest soil microbial communities from Calvert Island, British Columbia, Canada - Bog Forest MetaG ECP23OM1 | ecosystem: Environmental > Terrestrial > Soil > Wetlands ...
CCATCGCCATTCTTGTCGGCGCGTTTGAAGGCGAATTCGACGTAATTGAGATATTCGTCTTTGGTCAGCGTCTTGTCGCTGTCAGGATCGGCGGTCGCCCAATCCTGTTCGGGAACGCGGCCTCTAAGCTCGGCGCGATCGAGCGTGCCATCGTGATTGGCGTCGAGCTTGTCAAAGACCGAGCTGGCCGCTGCCTTCGCTTCATTCAGGTCGATCGTGCCATCCTTGTCCGTATCGATCCCGCTGAACACTGATGCCGCGAACGCGGGCGAGAGCGCGAACGTCAAAGCCGACGCCAGCAGCAGGGTTCTCCGATTGATGAGCTGCAAGACAATCTCCTCGTTTCGCTCCCATCGCGCATCTTTTTGCGCGTCACATCGTATATCTCAATCCGGCGTAGACGGCGAAGGGCTTCCCCGGCCCAAGGGACCGTGGATCAGTCAGGAATGGCGCTGAGTTGGGAAACGAAGTTATGTCGTACAGGGCGCCAGCGGTATAATAACGCTGATCGAAAATGTTCTGGATAAGGCCATAGATCTGCAATTGCTTGCCAACTTGATAGGACGTGTGCACGCCAAAGACGGCATAGCCCGGCAACTGTGGCAGCGCGCCGTTTTCGTTGCCGAAGATGACCTGGCCCGACGCCGCGACCATGTCGGCGCCCACCTTCCACCTGTCGGTCACACTGTAGTCGACGCCTACCTTCACCGTATTTTTCGGAATGCCCGCGATCGGCGTGCCGTTTGTGATCGGAATTAGACCGTTCACGTCGGCGGAGGGATTGAACGGCGACGGCTCCATGAAGGTCGAAAGATAGACCGCATCGATATAGGTGTAATTGGCGTAGGCCGTCCACCGGTCGCCGGTCCACTGGGCGCTGAGCTCCGCACCCTGACGCAAGGTCGTCCCGACATTGGCGTAATAACCGAAGCCGCTATAGGGGCTCTGCAGCGGCAGGATGTCGTTGGCGAGCGTCGTGCGGAATAGCCCCGCCGACCATTGCAGCTTGCCCCACGGGCCGAAAGCGTTCTGCCCGCGGAATCCCGTCTCAAAAGTCTGACCTACCACCTGCTGGAGTTTCGGGTCGGAGGACAGGAAGTTGTCGATGATGCAGGGGTGATTGGGGTCGGCGCAACCGAGCTCGAGCGGCGTGGGCGCGCGGTTGGACATGGCGTAGCCCGCGTAGAAGTTGATGTCAGGCGTGATCTTGTAGGTGAGGCCCACGACCGGATTGAGGTGGAAGAAGGTCGAGTAGCCATTGAGCAGAGCGCCGTTTTCGCCCTCGAGATTGATCCCCGCGAAATTGAAACGCGCGCCGCCGGTCAGCGTCAGGCGATCGGTCGCGTTGAACGTGTCGAGCGCGTAGAGGCCGGTATAGAGGTTGGTCGCCTTGGCCGAGACCGGCGCAAGGAAGCTGTCGGGCTCGTCGATAAGGTAGGGGTAGCCGATCACCGGGAGTGAGTTATTCACGAACGCGGGAACGGTGCCGAGCTGGCTGTTGCCGGTGAAATGCGTCCAGCCGTAGTCGAGCGCCGCGCCGACAGTCAGCGTGTTGTCGTGGCCGTAGATCTTGTCCGTGTCAACGGCCTGCGCGGTGCCGCCGAGCGAGCGCGACTGCGTCCAGAAGCGGTCGATCTCGCCGAGGTCGATCGTCCCATCCTGTGAGATGTCGGGGATGATCCCGCCGAGCGTGTCATGCACCGGGCTGCCGTTGAGGCACGAATAGGGCGCGCAAGACGTCACGTCGGTCGAGTTGCCGTCTTGGTGCTGCTGGTTGAACGCGCGAAAATAGAGCCCGCCCTGGAAACTCAGCGTGTTCGAATACGCGTAGTTGCCGGTCCACGCGAGCATGGCCATCTGGTTATCGGTCGCCTGGGGAATGGTGTAGACGCTGCTCCAATTGTTCTGCAGTTCCTGGATCGGCGTGTAAGCAGCGGCGCCGAACTGGGTGTTCGCCGCGGTGAGTTGCAGGTGCGACTCTAACCCGTTCGCCTTGTAGCCGACGTCGCCATAGAAGTTGGTGAGTTGCGACGCTCCGTCGACCCGCCAACCGCCGTCGTTGATCTGTGTGGCCGCCATATAGACCGACCAGTCGCCGACCTGCTTGCCGTACTGAAATTCCTCTTGCGCTCGATAGAACGAGCCGCCGCGAAGATCGGCTTCGAAACCCTGCCAGGTGAAGCCGTTCTTCATCGTCACGTTGAGGGCGCCGCCGAGCGCGTTGAGGCCGAAGATCGGGTTTCCGGCGACGATCGTCATCTTGTCGATCGCGTTCTCGGGAATGAGGTCCCAGTTTACGGTGTCGCCGAACGCCTCGTTGATGCGCACGCCATTCTGATAGACGGCGAGGCCAATCGGCGTTCCGGTGACCGGCGTCGCGTCGAAACCGCGATAGCTGACGTCAGGCTGGAAATCGTTGCCCGAGACATTGCCGACGGTGACGCCCGGCGCCTGGCGCGCCAGCGTCTCGGTGATCGTCGTATCATTGAAGGTCTGGATGTCCTCAGCGCCGGTCTGCCAGACGGCGCCGGGAACTTTCGATACGTCGATCTCGCCGCCGCCGAGCGGCGTGGTGGCGACGACGTTGAAGGTCGGAAGCACGACCGTCTCGGCGCGAGCGTCCGCCATCGCGGCTGCAAATAGCGCGATGCTGAGCGGAGTTCGACGCCAGGCCATCAAACGCGCCATGCGCTTACCTCCTCCCGCCGTTTGCGCCGCGCGTCATCGAAGAAGTCGCGAGCCCGCTCACCGGAAAGCTGAGACACGCAAACGGTCGAACGCCCGCCCACGGCTCTCAGAGCGTACCTGCATCGCCGCGGAACATCTCAATTGTACGAAAACCGCGGGGCGTCAATTCCTGTTCCGCCGGCAGCCTTTCGACCGCGACGGCGCTCCTCCCTCAAGAGACCGGGACGACATGCCGCTTACGCGTGAAACTGGAACCCCCTTCACTTCGAACGTCGCAGGAAGCGCGGCCCGGAAAGGAAATCTACCCCTCCCACGTTTCATCGAAGGGCGGGTCGGCCGCGAACCGGCGCCCACGAACAGGGAGAAAACAGGGAGAATCGTGCCGTTTTGGCCGAGATCAGCGTCTCAATAGCTTTTGTGTTGAAAGGTTTGCGCGAAGATCCTCAAGTATGGAACAGGACAATAACAGGGAGATAATTCGGGCATAACAGGGAGACAATTCGGGCGTAACAGGGAGATAACAGGTGGGAGCAGGGAGAGCCGCCAAGCCGACGTCGGTTGGGCTCTGTCCGCGCGCCTGGGAGAAACAAGCAAAGAAAATCTACCCCTCCAATGTTTCATAGAAGGGCGGGTCGGCCGCAGGATAATTTGCGTAAAAAACAGGTGGAAGGACGCGCAAAACATGGAGACTTGCATCGACGCCAGATGGGCCCTCAATCTTACGTTTCGCGGCGCCAAAGGGCGCCCAAAGAACGGACAGCGCTTGACCGAATCAATTAGTCCACTTAGTATGTAGACTTGATCTAGTATAGGCGGGGGCTCATGATGCGATTTGGCGTTGTTCTGCTGGCGACGGTCGGCCTCGCCAGTCTGGCTCATGCGGCGGATCTGCCGACCACGAAATCGCCGGCTCCGACTCCAAATTGCTGGGGCAGCTTCTGGGACTGGCTCAATTCGTCGTCGTACGACTGCCCGCTCACCTACGCGGGGATCACGCTCTACGGCTCGCTCGACCTCAACGCCGCTTACCTGAGCGAGGGCGTCGGCTACAGCCCGAGCGCCGACAAGCTCAATTACGGCATTCAGAAGAACGCCTACGCGAGCCGATGGTTGGCGGGTTACAACGGGTTGAGCACGTCCGTGCTCGGCCTCTCGATGAAAGAGGACCTCGCCCGGGTCGGTCTGCCCGGCTGGTCCCTCATCGGGGTCCTCGAAGCGGGCATCAACCCCTATTCTGGCATGCTCGCCAACGGTCCGCGGTCGCTCGCCGACAACAACGCCAGGCCGGCCGGCAAATATCCCTGGCAGACGTCGAACTTCGACGGCAGCCGCGCCGGCCAGTGGGACAACTCGCAGGGCTATGTCGGCTTCGCCAACACGGTCTACGGCTCGCTCACCTTCGGGCGCACGAACTCGCTGTCCTTCGACGCCATTTCGGCGTACGATCCGGTAGCGTCTATCGCCTTCTCGGCGCTCGGCTTTTCCAATTCGTTTCCCGGCTTCGGCGACACCGAAACGGCGCGCCCGAACACGGCCTTCACCTACCGTTTGACCTACCAGAACTTCCGCGCCGCGGCTCAGGCCCAGATCGGCGGCTACGACTGGGGCAATGGGACGCAGGGCATGTACCAGGGCCAGCTCGGCGCCGACTTCGGGCCGCTCTCGCTCGATGGGATCGTCAGCTGGGCCAAGGATGCGGTATCGCTCTCGAGCTTCAGCGGATCAGACGTCGCCTGCATCCACTACACCGAATGCTTTATTTTTGTGAACGGCGCCTATTACGATCCCAACTCGGTCCTGAAGGCGACTCTGTCGAACAACTTCGGCCTCGAGCTCGCGGCCAAATACAAGTGGAACGCGGTCACGTTCTACGGCGGTTATCTCTACGCCAGCCTGTCGAACCCGTCCGACGACTACCTGACCGGATTCCCAACCATCGCCGAAGGCATCTTCATCCCGCCCGGCGGCTTCAGCAAGGGCGTCTACACGAACGCCGCCGTGACCGCCACCGCCTACGACATCAACCGCAAGCTCAATACGGTCTGGACCGGCTTCAAGCGGCAGGTGTGGAGCAATCTCACCTTCGCGATGGGCTTCTACTATCAGACCCAGAACAACTACAGCACCGCCCCCTGCACCGGAACCGGCGCTTTCACCAGCAGCAGCTCGTGCGCCGGCAGCCAGGACGCCATCTCGGCGCTCATCGACTATCGGCCGTTAGGGCGCGTCGACCTCTACGCGGGCGTGATGCTCAGCAACGTGTACGGCGGCCTCGCCAGCGGCTTCACGTCAACCTATACCTATTACGCCCCCGCACCCCACGGAAAGATCTTCACCGCGACGGCGACAACGGCGCACACGCAGGAATACGATCCGACCTTCGGCATCCGCATCCGGTTCTGACAGAGCGCATCAGTTCGCGGGATTTTCCCGCCAGCTCGGGATGTGCGAGCCGCGGCCGAACAGCCTGGCGGCCGGTTCTCTTTGATCGGCGCTCGTGGTCCCGATCAGCCCGGATTGCCGCCGATGCATCCCTTGTTGCAATCGCCGATGTGGCGGCTCAGCCCGTCCTCGTCACCTTGGCCGTTCGGATAGGGCGCGGCCCAAGGGAAAAGGATAGGGGCCGGCGCCGGAGGAGGAACCTGCGTGGCGCCGTGCATGTGCCGGTACGCGTGGCGATGATGGGTCTTCCCGTCGCCGACGGCTTCGCCCGCCAAGACTGGAACCGCAAGAACGGTTGCAAGGACAATGCCCAACGCGATTGACAGTTTCATGTTGTGCGCCTCGATGTCGTCCTCAACACAGGAGAGCCAGTTGATGTTATCAGACGCAAGGGAATCGATGAATTAAATTCGACTTACAAGGCGCTTCTCGCGCCGCTTCGGATCTGGAGCGGCGCGACCACTAAGATCGGAAAGGGTGATCAACGAGCATACCCAAGAGGCCCTCCTTGGCGGTTCAATTTGTTTTGCCGGATAGCAAGTCCCTGTCGCAGCCGCCCTCGGTTGCGGCTTACGTTGTGGATCGCACAGTCTTTGTCGCCGCAGCTATGGGCGCCTTGGCGATCATCGCCCTGGTCGTCTACATCCTCTGGGAGATCGGGGGGCAGGCGCTGCCGGCCATCAGCCGGAGCGGAGCGGCCTTTCTCGTAAACACCCGCTGGGATGTTCAGAACGAGTCCTTTGGGATTCTGCCGCAAATCTGGGGCACTCTCTATAGCTCGCTCCTTGCGCTGCTGATCGGCGGCTTCGTCGGAATCACAATCGCGATCTTTCTCACACAGGATTTCTTGCCGCACCGGATCGCTGTCGTCTTTCGCACTCTGATCGAGATGCTGGCTGCAATCCCAAGCGTGGTCTTCGGACTGTGGGGCATATTTGTCGTGATCCCCTTCATCCGTCCGGGAGCCAACTGGCTCCATGACACGGCAGGGTTTATCCCGTTTTTCGGGACGTCGCTCAGTGGCCCCGGATTGGCGCCTGCGGTCATCGTGCTCGCGATCATGATCCTGCCGACGGTCACGGCGATCTCCCAGGACGCCATCGGCCTCGTTCCTTACAAGATCAAAGAGGCGGCCTACGGGATGGGCACGACCCGATGGGAAGCCATACTGAAAGTCATCGTTCCGACCGCATCCGGCGGAATCTTCAGCGCTCTCGTACTGGGTTTTGGCCGCGCCCTCGGCGAGACCATTGCGCTAGCCATGTTGATAGGCAATGCAAACCAAATCTCGCTGTCCCTTTTCTCCCCGGCGAACACCCTCGCGTCCCTGCTCGCCTCGAATTTTCCGGAGGCGGCCCAGAGCGAACGCCAAGCGCTGATGTATGCGGCGCTCGTACTCCTCGCGATTACGCTCGTCGTGAATGTGATCGGAACGCTGATCCTGGTCTGGACCTCCCGAAACATGGCAAAAACATGATCACGAAAGCGACTCAAATGCGCGAATCGACGCGAGGCCAAGGGTCTCCGGAAACGCCGAGCCTAATGCGCAACTCTTTTGAGCCGAGGGCGCTAAGGGATGTGTTCCTGACAGTCGGCGCTTGGCTCGTGGCGGCGGTCGGCGCGGTCCCACTCCTTTCCGTGGTCTACATGTTGATCGTCAAAGGCGGCGCGCGGCTGAGCTTAGAGCTATTCACCGAATTGCCGCCGGCCGGCTTCGAGCAAGGCGGCGGCATTGGCAACGCCATTCAGGGCACTCTGGTCACCGTCGCGATCGCCGCCGTCATCAGCATTCCGATCGCCGTCCTCGCCGCCATCTACCTTGCCGAGTTTCGCCCCGACAGCCGGATCGCCGCGCTGGCTCGCTTCTTGTCCAAGGTGCTGACGGGCTTCCCATCAATCCTGGCGGGCGTCTTCGTCTACGCCGCCGTCGTTTTGCTGATGGGTAGTTATTCGGCTCTTGCGGGCGGCGTCGCGCTTGCTGTTCTTATGCTCCCGACCGTCACACTAACGGCCGAGGGCGCGATGCGAATGGTGCCGCAGCGGATGAAGGATGCGGCCATCGGCATGGGCTGCACCAACGCGGAGGTGGTCTGGCACGTGACGGTGCCTACCGCGCTGCCGAGCATCGTCACGGGCGTCATTCTCGCGGTGGCGCGCGTCGCAGGCGAATCGGCTCCGCTCCTTTTTACCGCTCTGTTCAGCAACTACTGGCTGCGAAGCATAAGAGAGCCGACCGCTTCACTGGCGATCCTGATTTACAACTTCTCGAGCATGCCGTTCGACAACCAGATTGAGTTGGCCTGGGCGGCCTCTCTGGTTCTGGTGCTGATCGTCCTCACCTTCAACATCCTTAGCCGGTTTATCGGCCGCCCGCAGGTGTAAGGAGAGTTTCAATGTCCGCCACAGTGTCAGTGGAACGACCGCAGGCAGGCAATGCGCCGCACGTCGCAATCGACTGCCGCGCGGACAAGATCTTCCATGGCAAGTTTCTTGCGGTCCGGGATAGCAACGTTCCTATCGAGAAGGGCAAGATTACGGGTTTCATCGGACCCTCCGGCTGCGGCAAGAGCACCGTTTTGCGCAGCCTCAATCGCATGAATGATCTCATCAAGGGATTCCGGCTCGAGGGGGAGGTGAATTTTCACGGCCAGGACATTTACGCAAAAGGCATCGATCCGGTCGTTGTTCGACGCCATATTGGAATGGTCTTCCAGCAACCTAACCCCTTTTCGATGAGCGTTTTCGAAAATGTAGCCTTCGGCCTGAAACTCAACCGATTCAAAGGCGACATCCACGAACGGGTTGAACATGCCCTTACCCGCGCTGCGCTTTGGGACGAGGTCAAAGACAAGCTCAAGGCGAGCGGCCTGTCTCTTTCGGGCGGGCAGCAGCAGCGTCTTTGCATCGCCCGCGCTGTGGCGACCCAGCCGACGGTGCTCTTGATGGATGAGCCGTGCTCCGCGCTGGATCCCATCGCGACCAGGCGCATCGAAGAGCTCATGCTCGAACTCAAGAATGACTATACAATCGCGCTTGTCACCCACAACATGCAGCAGGCGGCCCGGGTGGCCGACGTGACGGCGTTTTTCTCGGTCGATATTTCTCACGGAGGACGGACGGGCTATCTCGTCGAGATTGGCCCGACCAAAACGATATTCGAGGCGCCGCAGGAACAACTGACAAAGCAATATATCCGCGGCGAATTCAGTTGATCCGGGCGATCGAGGATCGGATGAAGCTTCTCTCCAGAAAGCTGCCGACTGAGTTGGCAGCGGTGATTGCGGCCGCGTTCTGTTTGATCGCCACGGCCGCGCTTTGGCCAGTCATGGCGGAAATTCTCGAACTTCGGGGCGCCGGTTCGACCCTCGCGGCGCCTCTCTACGGGAAATGGATTGACGCATTCAAACGGGCCCATCCGTCAATCGACGTTCGATACGAGGCGATCGGCTCAGGCGAGGGCGTTGCCCGGTTCGTCGCTGATACCGTCGACTTTGGCGCCAGCGACGTACCGGTACCGCCGGCCCAGGCCGCGAAGATTGAGCGCGGTTTGATACAGGTGCCGAGTACGGCCGGAATGGTCGTCCTCGCCTACAATCTCCCCGAGCTCAAAGGCAAGCTCAGGCTGCCGCAGGACGTCTACGTGGATATTTTCCTCGGCAAGATTCGGACCTGGAATGATCCGAGGATCCTCGCGGCCAATCCCGACCTCGATCTGCCCTCCATCAACATAGCCGTGGTCGGCCGACAGGATTCGAGCGGCACGACATACGCCTTCACTCGCCATTTGGCTGCAGTCAGCAAACAGTGGACGGATGGAGGGCCTGGTGTTGGCAACATTGTTGTGTGGCCGCAAGGCGCAATGCTCGCTCGCGGAAACGAAGGCGTGGCCTCCCGCATCAAGATCAGTGATGGGGCGATCGGTTATGTCGAGTACGGCTTTGCCCGCAGGTTGGACCTGCCCGTCGCACTGCTCGAGAACAAGTCCGGTCAGTTTGTCGCTCCCTCGCAACAATCTGGAATCGCGGCTCTTACAGCCTCGGCAGGGAGCGGCCTTGATGGGCTTGCGGCTTCTCTAGCGAATCCCGCGGACCCTCAGGGCTACCCTATCGTGACCTATAGCTGGATTCTGCTTCACGAAAACTATCCCACTGGCCGCGCTCAGGCAGTGACCTCCTTCGTTGACTGGGGCCTCGACTCAGGCCAGGCGGTCGCCACCGAACTCGGATATCTTGCCCTGCCCGCGCCTGTCGTCGATCTCGCAAAAAGCGCCCTCTCGCGGATCAAGTAACCCCGCGAGCACGGAGGGGGATTTGACAGTGATCAATCTCCCCGCGATCGAACAAGCGCTTCGTGACCTTCAGCGCTCATTTCCTCAAATTAATTTGGAGCTTTCGGATCGGCGCGACCCCCTCGATGATGAAGTCCTCGGCAATCTGTTAGAAGGCTATACGATGGTCGATCGCTTTGTTAGCGACGGCGTGGACATCTTCAAGATGGGCCAACTGCATTATTTGCTGGAGCTGAATGCCCTTGTGCTTTGCGGAAGCGACGGTGCTGTCAGGTCGCAGCATCACCGGCTCATTGAAGCGACCGAGGCACGGTTCTACGAGCAGCCCAGCGGCGGCATCAGCGACATCATGGAGTGGTACGCTCTTAACATCGACAAAAGCATTTGGCGCCGTACCGCGGGCGTATATATTCGAATACTGAGCGACCCACAGTTGTTCATCGAGGGCAATCACCGCACAGGCGCGCTGATAATGTCCTATTTGCTCGCGCGCGAAGGTTGCGCGCCGTTCGTTCTGACCGAAAGGAACGCGCGCGAGTTTTTCAATCCTTCATCTGTTTTCAAGAAGACGAACAAGCGCAGCGTATTAACGCATGCCGGGTCTAAACAGCGCGTTTGCAGATTATCTCAAGAGCCAAGCGAACAGGTCGTTTCTTGTATCGACCAACTCCTCGCGAGCGTGGAAGGGTGGCGAGCCGCGTTCCAGCAAATTAATCGTTGGTCGGGATAAATCCTGACTCTAATAATACAAATCACGAGCCGTGACAGTTGATCAGCCAACTCGTGCGGCAACGTAAGTGTTACGCGAGGCGGCCGCCAATTCTGTTACGCGAAAGACACATGGCGGACCCAAATGCTTCGCCATCGGGATTACGAGAATGGAATGCCCATTTTCCGGCTCGAAGGACCGCGGCCGGCGAAGCTTCGATATTCCACTGGGAAGGCTATGCTTTTTTGGTCACAGTTTCGTCTTAATCAAAATCGCGGTTGGCTCCCTGCTTCACTTATAGGCGATTCGCTTATTCTGGGCGAAAGCGAAATGTATTGGCATTCCAAATTTGGTCTCATAGTATTGTGGCCACACGATTTTGACGACGCAGGCCTCCCAACAGCAGGCGCGGGGCCTCAGATCGATTGGTCCACCCTTCGGGAAGAGTTAGTCGACGATTTGGGGGCGGCTATGAAGCGATTTGGCGTCGTTCTCCTGGCCACGGTCGGCCTCGCCAGCCTCGCGCAGGCCGCGGATCTTCCCACCACAAAGGTGCCGGCGGCCCCGGCCCCGAACTGCTGGGCGAGCTTCTCGAGCTGGCTGAATTCGTCGGCCAGCGACTGCCCGATCAGCGCCTACGGCATCACGCTCTACGGCACGCTCGACCTCGACGCCACCTATCTCCACGAAGGCGTCGGACCCAACCCGAGCGCCGACAAGGACAATTACGGCATTCAGAAGAACGCCTACGAAAGCAAGGGGCTCTTCAGCTTCAACGGGCTCAGCACGACGGTGGTCGGGCTCAAGATGAAGGAAGAGATCCTTCCCTACGGTTGGTCGCTCATCGGCGTCCTCGAAGCGGGCGTCAACCCGTATTCGGGCATGTTCGACAACGGCCCGCGCTCCCTGGCGGACAACAACGTCAGACCCGCCGGCACATATCCCTGGCAGAACAGAAACTCCGACTCGAGCCGCGCCGGACAGTGGGACAACTCCCAGGCGTACCTTGGCGTCAGCAACCCGGTCTATGGCACGCTGACCTTCGGCCGCACCAACTCGCTGTCCAATGACGTCACGTCAGCCTATGACCCGATCGCGTCGAGCGCCTTCTCGCTCATCGGCTTCTCGGCCTCGTTCGCCGGCTTCGGCGCCACGGAGACCGTGCGCCCGAACACAGCCTTCACCTATCGCCTGACCTACCAGAATTTCCGTGCCGCGGCTCAGGCGCAGGTCGGCGGCTATGGGGTCGGCAACGGGACGACTGGCCTGTATCAGGGACAGCTCGGCGCAGACTTCGGGCCGCTGTCGGTCGACGGCGTCCTCAGCTGGGCGAATAACGCGGTGTCGCTGTCGACCTTCGGCGGGTCGAACGTCGCCTGCCCCACCCCCGCTAGAGCGGTATCCGAGCGAAGTGAATCGCTGAGGGATTCCCGAATCACTTGAGTTCTGATTCATGATCTTCGCCGCGCGAAGGAGGCGGCGGGGATGGCGCTTTCCGACGATCTTCGC
>Ga0074044_10004430_pt1 | contig 11635 bp, 10 predicted proteins | sample BogForMeECP23OM1_FD_94443 | JGI IMG/M metagenome (GOLD analysis project Ga0074044, IMG submission 94443) | Bog forest soil microbial communities from Calvert Island, British Columbia, Canada - Bog Forest MetaG ECP23OM1 | ecosystem: Environmental > Terrestrial > Soil > Wetlands ...
CGAAGCGGGCGGCGACGTGATCGGGCTCGATTGGCGCGTCGACCTTGCCGAAGCGTGGCAGCGCCTGGGACCTGACGTGGCGGTGCAGGGCAACCTGGATCCGATCGCGCTGTTCGCCGATAGCGCGGAAATTCGCGCGCGCGCCCGCGCGATTCTCGACCAGGCCGCCGGCCGCCCCGGTCACATTTTCAATCTCGGCCACGGAATCTTGCCCGAAACGCCCGTCGATCACGTTATCGCGCTGGTCGACGCCGTTCACGAGATGAGCCGGAAATAGCCTCGCGATGGCTTCGGCAGGGCGATGCGATGCGGTCCTGATCGTAGGCTTCGGCGGACCGACGCGCTCCGAAGAAATTCGCCCCTTCCTCGACAACGTACTCCGCGGGCGCCCGGTGCCGCGCGAACGCTACGAGGAGGTCGTCCATCACTACGAACTTCTCGGCGGGCGATCTCCCTACAACGAACTCACTTTTCGCCAGGCCGATGCGTTACGTACGGAGTTGGCGCGTGGCGGATCGGCGCTGCCGGTCGAAGTCGGGATGCGCAACTGGGAGCCATACGTTGTCGATGCGCTCGTGGGCCTTGCCCGCGCGGGCGTGCGGCGCGCGCTCGGGTTCATCATGGCTGGGTATCGCAGCGAGGCGAGTTGGGAGCGCTACCAGGCGACCGTGCGCGCCGCGCGCGAAGCGATCGGCCCCAGCGCGCCGGAGGTCGAATATCCCGAGCCGTGGCACGCGCATCCGAAGTTCATCGCGGCGACCGCCGCGCGCACCAGCGAGGCGCTCGGGCGGCTCGCCGCCGGGGATCGCGCGCGCGCAAAGCTCGTGTTCACCGCGCACAGCATCCCGATCGCGATGGCCAAAGGGTCGCCATACGTCGAGCAGCTCACGGAATCCTGCGGCCTGGTCGCCAGTAAACTTGGCGTCGGCTCGTGGACCCTCGCGTTTCAGAGCCGTAGTGGAAGTCCGCGCGACCCCTGGCTCGAACCGGATATCGCGGGCACGCTGCAAAAGCTCGGCAAAGGAGCGATCGCCGTCGTGATGCCAATCGGATTCCTGACCGACCATGTCGAGGTGCTCTACGATCTCGACATCGAAGCCGCGCGCATCGCAGCCGAGTCGGGCGTGCGGATGGAACGCGCGCCAACGGTCGGCAATCATCCGGAATTTATCGCGATGATCTCCGAGATCGTCCGCGGGCACCTCACTGACTGAGATGGCCCCTCTCCCACCGGAGACCTTTGCATGACTGCGGAGGCGCCGACGATGTCCCCTCGCCCGCGCTCGCGACCTGGTCGCGAGGGCAAGCTGGGAGAGGGTGGCCGAGCGATTGGTGGACCAATCGCTCGAGGTGAGGTGCTGATCGCACGGTGCTCCAACGCTTCTCTGCACCCTCACCCGCGCGTCACGAGGGTTGCAAAAAAAATCGCAACGCTCCCGCCGCGCGACCTCTCCCGCAAAAGAGCGGGCGAGGTGCAATCACGTGCTTCCGCAGTTATGCAAAGGTCGCCGCCGGGAGAGGGTGGCTCGCGGAGCGAGACGGGTGAGGGCCGTTGGCTTCCTCACGAATATTCGCGATGAATCTACCGACCCTCATCCGGCGCGGAACGCGCCACCTTCTCCCGGGGGGAGAAGGAATCCGCCCCATTAATTCCCGTAGGCGTAGGCTCCGCCCTTTTCGAGGGCCTTCTTGTATGCCGGCCGCTCATGCAGGCGCTTCACCCACGCATCCAGATTGGGATACGCCGCGCGGATTCCAAACGCGCCCGCGACTTCGCCGACGAAGCTCATCTGCACGTCGGCGCCGGTCAGGCTGTCTCCGACCAGAAATTGCTTACCCTTGAGCGCGCCATTGATGTAGCCGAGATGATTGGCGATCTCGCTCTCGATGCGCGGCCGCAGCGGCGCGCCCGCCTCGCCAAGGCGCGACACATACAGGTTCAGCATCAGCGGCAGCATGGCCGACCCTTCCGAGTAGTGCAGCCACTGCACGTATTCATCGTAGGCGGCGCTGTCGGCAGGGGGTTGCAGGCGGCCGCCGCCATGACGGCGGATGATGTAGTCGACGATCGCGCCGGACTCGATGATGGTGCGGCCCTTGTCAGTCACCACCGGCGATTTGCCGAGCGGATGAACTTCTTTCAGTTCCGGCGGCGCAAGGCGCGTCTCGGCGTTGCGCTGGTAGCGCTTGATTTCGTACGGGAGACCGAGTTCTTCGAGCAGCCACAGAACGCGCTGCGACCGGGAGTCGTTAAGATGATGTACAACGATCATGTGATTTTTCCTCGCTTCTGAAAATCGAACTTTGGCTTTCGATGGCCCGCTACAACTTGCCGTTTCGGTTGATGAGTGTCCACCAGAAAGTGTTACGTTAGCAAAGCATCCCACCCAAGAGGGAACCGCGATGGATACGACCACAATAGATGCGGCCAATCGATGGCGTCTCGAAACGCCCGGTCACGACCGATGGAAGCGAACCGCGCGGCCGGGCGATCCGAACCGCTTCCTGATGATCTCGGCAGACTGTCACGCCAACGAGCCCTCCAACCTGTGGGCGGAACGAATCGAGGCCAAATACAAAAGCCGCCTGCCCAAGATTGAAATCGATGAGAACGGCGTCAAGTGGGTCATAAGCGACGGGCTCCGGCGGACGCGCCTGCAGGAGAGCATCTTCGAGGGCGAAGATCTGGTCCGCAACAAAGCGGGCGCCGACGTTGCCGAGCGGCTTGCAGACCGGCGCCGCGACGGTGTCGACGCGGAAATTATCTTCCCCAACAAAGGGCTGTTCATGTGGGCGACGCGCGATGCCGAGTTTGCGCAGGCGCAATGCCGCGTATGGAACGACTGGGCGTGGGAAACTTACGGCCCATACAACGACCGGATGTCGCCGATGGCCGCGCTTGCGACCGCCGATATCGCGGGGTCGCTCAAGGAGATCGAGCGCGTCGCGAAGCTGGGCTTTCGCGGACTCACGCTCCCGTGCAAGCCCGTGTTCAATTCGCAGGACGCGCGCGATCCCAACTACAACATGGGCGTTTACGACGGCATGTGGACGCTGATCGAAGAGACCGGACTGCCGATTACGTTTCACATCGGTACCGGACGCGACCCGCGCGGCGCGAGCAAGGAAGGCGGCGCGGTGATGAACTATGTAGCGCACGCGCTGGTGCAGGCGATCGAACCGGTGGCGGCGCTGTGCTCATCGGGGGTGCTGGAGCGTTTTCCGAAAATCAAATTTGCCGCGATCGAATCGGGCATCGGATGGGTGCCGTGGGCGCTCGATGCGATGGACGAGGGCTACATCAAACATCACATGTGGGCGTACCCGAAGCTCAAGATGCTGCCGAGCGAGTATTTTCGCGCTCATGGCGCCGTGGCGTTCCAGGAAGATCGCGCCGGACTCGGGCTGGCCGTGCAATTCAACCTCATAGACAACTTTCTGTGGTCGAACGACTACCCACATCATGAAGGTTCGTGGCCGCATTCGGCGCAAGCGATCGAACGCCAGATGGGCCATCTTGATGAAACGCAGCGCGAGAAAATTCTGGGGCTCAACGCCGCGCGGATGTTCAATTTCGATGTCGATCGCCTGCTGGAATATCGAAAGAACTGAGAGTGTCGCGGCCGAATGACGCCGGGCTCGCCGGCTAGAGGGACTGGGAATGAGATTCCACTGGTTTGCCGAGGTGACGTATCCGCATCTGCCCGCGGATTTTCGGGAACGCTACAAATCCGCGTGGGTGACGCCGCCCGCCCATCTCATCGATCCGCTGAAGGCGGGCGAGATGTACCGGATGTTCATCCGGCTGATGCAGTTGGCGGATCAGGTCGGGTTCGACGGCCTGACCGTCAACGAGCATCATCAGACGCCGCTCGCGGTGACACCCTCGCCCAACCTGCTCGCGGCGAGTCTCGCCTCGACGACCAGGAGCGCGGCGATCACCGTCGTCGGCAATTCGCTGGCGCTCTACAATCCGCCGACCCGCATCGCCGAGGAGTACGCCTACCTCGATTGCCTGTCGGGCGGACGGCTGACGGCGGGATTCGTGCTCGGCACGCCGATGGATTCGACCTTCGCCTACGGGATGCCACCGATTGAGATGCGCGAACGATTCGAGGAGGCGCGCCAGCTTATTCTGCGCGCGTGGTCCGAGCCCGAGCCGTTCGCATTCAATGGCAAATACACGCAGCTACGCTACGTGAATATCTGGCCGCGCCCCGCGCAGAAGCGGATGCCGATCTGGGTGCCTGGCGGCGGCGGCAGCGTCGAGACCTGGGATTTGGTGATCGACAACGACTATTGCTACGGGCATCTTTCGTTCTCGGGTTTATATTCCTCAAAGCCTCTCGTCGATGCGTTCTGGGAATATGTCGACAAGCGCGGCGGCACGATGAATCCGCATCGGATGGCGTTCACGCAGATCGTCTGCGTGGCCAATACCGATGCCGAAGCGGAGAAGCAGTATTACGACGCGGTGCGCTATTTCCATCGCAATGCCGCACCCGCGGCGGGCTTTCTCAATCCGCCGGGCTACACGACCGTGCGATCGCTCAAGTCGCAGGGCGAGCAGATGAAGATCGGCCAGAGCAAGTTGACCGCCGAGGATCGGCTGCGCGCGAGCCGCGGCGAGATGAGCTTTTGGGAATACGACGAGAAGGGTTACATCATCGCCGGTACGCCGGAGCGCGTGCGCCAGCGACTGCGCGAATTGATCAAGGACCTGCGCGTGGGACAGCTCATCGCAACTCCGCACATGGGCAACCTGCCCGAGGAGATCGGCGCCGAGAACACGCGCCTGTTCGGACTCGAAGTCGCGCCCTATCTGCGCGACCTGTGGGCCGACCAGCCCGACAAATGGACGCCGGAAATCAGCCAGGCGTTGGTGCGAGCCAACGCGCCCGCGCGATCGACGAATGGAGGCATTCGTCCCGAAGCCTGACGGCGCGATTCCAGGATTATTCGCCCCTCATTTGGATCTTATGCCGATATCGGGATCATGGGGAGGTTCATGCCACGCCGTTAACCGAGTCGCTAAGCTTCAGCTACTTCCCCCTCTGGCGCAGCGGCCGACGCTATATTACAGGTCTCAACTTGGCGTCGAGCGTTCCCATGTATGTGGTTGGCCCGATAGCCTTGGGAACCCTGCCGAGCGGGAGATGCCCGTGACCCAGAGCTTCACCCTTACCCCTGAACAGCGCGACGCGTTCAAGCGAGCCGGCATCTTGCGGCTCGATCGCTTGTTGTCGGCCGACGGCGTGCGTCACGCTCGCGAAGCAGTGTTGCGGCGTCTTGAGCCGTTGGAACTTTGGAAGGCAGGTGCTTGGCACCTCGACGCTCTGCCCAGACCGCAGTGGCCGAATACGGGACTGAAGACGTCGCAAGTGATCGGCAACCGGCATCCCGAGCTGGCCGCCCTGGTCGAGGAATCGGCCCTCGGAGCGGCTGTCGATGCGCTCCTGGAGGGGCGCCCATACGAGCGGCCCGGACCCAATCGGCGTCCACAGGTGCTCTTCACCTTGCCGAACGCACAGACGTGGACCGTGCCATCCGGCTGGCATTCTGACAGACCGCGGCTGGCAAGCGGCCAAAGCGCCGGCGTGCAGTTGTTCGCCTTCCTAGATGTGGTCGACGCGCGCAGCGGCGGCACCTTGGCCATCGCTGGTTCGCATCACCTGCTGAATGAAGGGCGACACATTAGACCTTCGGAGTTTGGGAGACTCCTGCGCGCCGAGCCATTCTTCGCCGACCTGCTGGTCGCGGACCCTCCTGTGGCCTGTCCGCAGCACCGAGCGGACCTACTTCACCGGACGGGCGCTGTAGGCAATGTACAACTGCAGATCGTGGAGATGACCGGCGTTCCGGGCGACGTCTGGTTGATGGACTTGCGCGTGCTGCACGTGGGCAGCCCAAACGCCTCCGAGCGCCCACGCATGATGCTCACTTTTCGCTACGAACGCTCGGACCTATTACGCGAAGTGGCGGACGCTTTTGGCTGGCGTTGACGTTCGTGCTCAGCTCGAGTGATCGCGTTTTTGCACAGCCTGCCCCGCACAATCCCGTCTTCGGCAAACCCAATCCGTTGCGCGATGGGCGAGTAAAAGACGGCGCCTTCATGAATCCGACGACGATCATTCCAGATTGGAAGGCCGGTGTCTGGCACCTCGACGCTCTCGTCTTTGTTATGGCTGCCCTCATCAAAGCGACGAGCAGCTCGCGTCAACTGTGGGCTGACTTTTCAGACGAAATTATGCCGACACAAAGCATTGCTCGCGCATAATCTGACAGTGGTCTGCACGAACAAACGCGGCATAATTCGAAAGTCGGCATAATGTGGAGCTTCGTGGAGAGTGGAAATCCTGCACCCTCACCCTACCCTCTCCCGCTTTTTCAGGCGGACGCTTCGCGTACGCGGGCGAGGGACGCACGGCTCGATTTCCACAACTTCGGTGACGTATTTCAAAGTGCGATACTCCGTCATTGCTGTTAAAAGGGTGTCTCTGTATATGAAGCCTTCGCAGCCAGCGGAGAGCGGCAAATGAAACGAGTAGCCATAATCGGCGGCGGCATTACGGGACTGGCCGCCGGTTATCGCATCGGCGAACTTGCGGCATCACGCGAGATGCCGGTCGAAGTAACAATCCTCGAACGCGGTGCGCGCACGGGCGGTCCGCTCAAAACGATTCGGCGCGACGGCTTCACGATGGAGGCCGGGGCGGATTCGTTTCTCACCGAAAAACCCGCCGCCGCGGAACTCGCGAAACGGCTCGGACTCGAAAACGACCTGATTCAGACGCGCGAGCAGTTCCGCCGCACGATGGTGGTTCGGGCGGGCGCGCTCGTTGAAATTCCCGAGGGTTTTTCGCTGCTCGCGCCGACCCATCTCGGCCCGGTAATGAAAAGTCCGCTCTTCTCTGCCGCCGGCAAGCTTAGAATCGCGCTCGAGCCTTTGGTCCAGCGGCGGAAGGACCGCAGGGACGAAAGCCTAGCCTCATTTGTGACGCGCCGCATGGGCCGCGAGGTGCTGGACCGCATCGCGCAGCCGCTCGCGGGCGGAATCTATACTGCGGATCCAGCGCATCTGAGCGTGGCCGCTACCATGCCGCGTTTTGTCGAGATGGAACGGCGCGAGGGCAGCCTTATTCGCGGTCTGCGCGCGGCGGAAAAAACGCGCGCGACGAAGACGGCAGGCACCAGTGGCGCGCGATGGAGCCTGTTTCTGTCGTTGCGAGGGGGAATGGAATCGCTCGTCGATGCGCTCACGTCGCGGGTCGCGCTCCGGCTCGGCGCCGAGGTGAAGGAGCTGTCCCATCGCGACGGACAATGGACGATCGTGCTCGCCGATGGCGATCGTATCGAGGCGGATGCGCTCATCTGCGCGGCGCCTGCGTACGCCGGCGCTCGTCTTCTCGCCGCGATCGATCGAGAACTCTCCGATCTGCTCGGTGCAATCGCCTATGCTTCCGCGGCGACGGTCAACATGACATTTCGTCAAAGCGATTTCCCGGTGCCGCCGCGCACGTTCGGCTTCGTGGTGCCGATCATTGAGAATCGAAAAATAATTGCGGGCAGCTTTTCCAGTCTCAAATTCGAAGGGCGCGCTCCCGACGACGCGATTGTAGCGCGCGTATTCGTCGGCGGCGTTCTGCAAAATGAGATGATGGCGCTGTCCGACGACGAGATCGTAGCCGCCGCGCGCGACGAGTTCCGCGCGTTGCTGGGGGTGACGGCCGCGCCCGGACTAATCGAAGTTCAGCGATGGCCCGACTCGATGCCGCAATACGACGTCGGCCATCTGGACCGCGTCGCCGCGATCGAGCGTGCTGCCGCGAATATTCCGCGCTTCGCGCTCGCGGGCGCGGCATACCGGGGCGTCGGCATCCCCGATTGCATCCGCAGCGGCGAGGATGCAGCCCGCACGATCTTCGACCAGTTGCCCGGCGACCGCTGAGAAACCCATGCCATCGCGGCATGAAAATATAGTCACGACGCAATCCGGATGGCCGCGCGTGATCGCGCACGCCGACATGGATGCGTTCTACGCCTCGGTCGAGCAGCTCGACAATCCCGCCCTGCGCGGACTGCCGGTCGTGGTCGGCGGAAAGAGCGCGCGTGGCGTCGTGACGTCCGCATCGTACGAGGCGCGGAAGTTCGGCATCCGATCCGCGATGCCGTCCGGACAGGCGCGCAAGCTATGCCCGCAGGCAGTGTTCGTGCCGGGGCGGATGGATCGATACGTGGAAGTGTCGCGGGTCGTGCGTCGCGTGTTCGGCGAGTTCAGCCCGGTGGTGGAGCCGCTCTCGCTCGACGAGGCGTTTCTTGATCTGACCGGAACCGAGCGCGTCCATGGATCGGCGCTCGAGGCGGCCCGCGATCTCAAGCGGCGCATGCACGACGAAACCGGATTGGTGGTGTCGGTGGGCGTGGCGCCGATCAAGATGGCCGCCAAGATTCTCTCCGACATGTCGAAACCCGACGGGGTGCTGAGCATCGGGCCGGAGTACATGATCCCGTTTCTTCATTCGCTGCCGGTCGAGCGCATCTGGGGAGTAGGCCGGGTTACTCTCGCCAGGTTGCAGGAATCTGGAATCCGCACGGTGGGCGACCTCGCCAATCGCGATGCAGCCGAGCTGCACGCCGCGTTTGGCTCGATGGGGCCTCATCTGCACGCGCTCGCCAACGGCATCGACCCGCGGCCCGTGATTGGGGATTGGCAGCGCAAATCGTACGGCGAGGAAAATACCTTCGCTGAAGACCTGGCGCTCAAGTCCGACGAATTGCGCCGCGTGCTGATCGCGCACGGCGAGGCGATCGCGCGCCGGCTGCGCGCGGACAGCGTCCGCGCGCGCACGATTTCCCTGAAGCTCAAGCTCGCGCGCCCGTTGGGCCAGGGACGCTATCCGATGCTGAGCCGCAGCTTCACGGTGGAGCACGCGACCGATGACGGCGCGGAAATTACGCGCGTCGCGATCCATTTGCTCGACCGCGTGCCGACCCGCGACAAGATTCGCCTCGCGGGCGTCCACGTTCACAACCTGGAGCGGACGGATGATGCACAGCGCGGGCTTTTTGAACCGCGCGCGGCGGAAGAATCAAAGCGATCGCGGCTCAACCGTGCGCTCGATGCCGTCACGACCCGCTTCGGCGAGTCCGCAGTAACGCGCGGCCTCGCCCGCGCCGACCGAATCGCGCCATCTAGAAGAATAAAGTGAGGCGTCTCTTCAGGGCTTGAGTAAGGCAGGTCAGATCACGTCGTTGCAGGTGCGGAGGAAGCCGCAGCGCAGGCACCAGTACTTGCAATGACCCATCGGCTTCATCGCCGCGCCGCACGCATCGCAGGCGACGGCGCCCGGCTCAAGCGCGCACGCTTCGTCCGAGTCGACGGAAGATGACGGATTCTCGCCGTATGTGTGATTGCTGTCGCCCACCACCCCGCCTCCTCATCCCCCTGGCGCGGACTTATGCCGGAATGTGCCGCGTCAGGAACTCGATCCTTCTGGTCCTCAGCTCCTCGGCTTGCCTAGTGATCCAGAGCACGTGAGTCCCGCCTTCGACCGGAACAAACTCGGCGTGCGGAATCGAGCGCGCCGCGAATTCGCCGTGCTCAAAGCGCACGTCGGAATCGTGAGTACCGTGGATGATAAGCGCCGGGCATTCTATCTCCTCCAGCGGCAGGCGATCGATCTGCTCGAACTGATCCAGATCGTTAAGGAGCCCGGTCTTGCGCCTACGCAGCGGGTTCATCGTCTGGAACAAGCCGTAAATGAATGCGGATTTCGCCGGGTCGGCATCGACTTCGCACGCGAATGCGCGCGCGGCTTCCCGATCGAGCATTCCCCGCGGGCGGATTATCTGGCGCGCGAGCGTTTCGGGAAACCGACTGGCAAACCAATCGAAGATGGGCACGGTAAGGCCGCTCACTGACCCACGCAGCAACATCCGCTGGACGGGAGTGAGGTCGTCGCCAAAGCGCTTGCTGATTGCGCATTCAGTGACCATCGCCCACGTCCGGTCCGGATGCCGCGCCGCAAAATTGTAGGTCGCGGGTCCGCCCCCCGATGCGCCGTAGACGCATACGCGATCGATTCCGAGCACATCGAGGAGACGCGCGGCCGCATCGGCCTGCTCCCGCGGAGTCCGTCCCACCTCAAGCGGCGTCGAAAGATAGCCCGGCCGCGACCATCCGACGATACGAAAGCCCCGCGCCGCTACCGTCCCGCCGATCAACGCCACCTGGTCGTAGCCGCCGGGCGTGCCATGCATGCCAAGAATCGCGGGCCCTTCGCCAACGCTGAAATACTCGATCGGGCCGGCCGCCGTCCGCGCGATGCTGCTCAATGCGTGACCACGGAATTGGCCGCCACAGAGCAAGCCGTTGGTGTTTTCGGACGTATTCTCAAACATCGTCTCAGGACGCGTCTCGGACCAGTAACCCTTCGTTCATCGAATCATAACAATTGATTCAATCCATCGCCACCATCGAAGGCGTTTTTCGTCACAGCGAATTTCAGCGGGCGGAAATTTTCGCGACGACGCTCAGGAACGAATCAAGCACTTTCGATCGATTGTTCCGATCGTAGGCGACCGCCATCTCGGTCATCGCCTTGCCCGGGCTGAGAGCCCGATAGACGACGCGTTCGCGATGGAGCTTGCGGATGGACGCGGGAACGATCGCGACGCCGAGGCCCGCGGAGACCAAGCTCACAATCGTCTGCATCTGCACGGCTTCCTGCGCGACCGCGGGTTTGAAGCCCGCGCGGCGGCAGAGCGTGTCGATCTGATCATACAACCCCGGCGCCGCGTGACGCGGGAAGAGAATGAACGGCTCGTTTGCCAGCGCGCGCACCGGGACCGACCGGCGGCTGCGCAATCGATGGTCGTGCGGCATGGCGAGGACCAGATGCTCGCGCAGAATTGTTTTGATGACCAGCGACTCGGGCGCATTCTCGACCGGACGCCGCACCAGCGCCACATCGATCGTGCCGGCCGCCAGCAGTTCGATTTGCTCCTCGGTGCTGCGTTCGTACAGGTTGAGCGCGACACCCGGAAACTGCGCGCGAAAAGCGCGCAGGATTGCGGGCAGCGTCGTGTAGGGCGCCGAACTGGAGAATCCCACTCGCAGAAAGCCCGCCGCGCCTTCGGCCGCACGATGCGCTGCCGCCACGACGCGATCGGCCTGAACGAGGGCGCGGCGCGCCTCTTCCAGCACGACGCGGCCCGCGTCGGTAAGCTGGACGCGGCGGCGCGTGCGCTCGAACAATTGCACCCCGAGTTCGTCTTCGAGCTGGCGGATCTGCTGGCTGAGCGGAGGCTGCGCCATATGCAGGCGCTCCGCGGCGCGGCTGAAGTGCAGCTCTTCAGCGACGGCGACGAAGTAGCGGAGGTGTCGCAGTTCCATATGCAGAGGATATTAATACATCTAAAACTGATATTGGACACATATATGCGATTTTCCTAGCGTGAGTGGCGGGAGGACGCGATGAAGACGCACACGCTTGAGGCGCAAGCCAACGACGTCCACGAACGGGTTCAAGCACAGTTCGGCGCGGCCGCATCGGCTTACACGACCAGTGCGGGACACGGCGATCCGACGCTTCTGCGGCGGGTCATCGAGCTGGCGCGCCCCCAGCCGGGCGAC
>Ga0074044_10004431_pt1 | contig 11633 bp, 11 predicted proteins | sample BogForMeECP23OM1_FD_94443 | JGI IMG/M metagenome (GOLD analysis project Ga0074044, IMG submission 94443) | Bog forest soil microbial communities from Calvert Island, British Columbia, Canada - Bog Forest MetaG ECP23OM1 | ecosystem: Environmental > Terrestrial > Soil > Wetlands ...
CGCCGGAACTACTGGAGCAAGTTTACAACGGACAACTGTTCGAAGATGGAATGCCAACGGAGGAATTAACCCCGAAGCGCCACGCCGCCTGATCTCGTTTACACACCTATTGAAGTGACCTCGATCGCGCTCTGCTTGCCGCAATCGTAGCCTCGCCCTCCGGAACGCCGCCAGCGGCCGTAACCTGCCTAGCGGCCGGCGACCTGAACTTCGATGGCCGCGTCGATCGCAAAGATCTCGAAATCCTGGATGGATGGTTGAGGCATGGGCCGCAAGTTACGGTGCCTGCGCTCGGCTACGAGACAAGGCTGCCATGCGGCTTCACCCACGCGATCGTGGCCGCGCGCTACGATGCGCATCCCGGCGAGCGCGTGCCGATCAGGTTTCTGGATCGCGGGCTGAACTCGGCAAACTCGGCGGTCACGCTGCGTTCGGGTCCGGCGACCGTACAGGCGTCGAAGGACGGCGGCGGTTACGACGTGATGACGTCCCCGAGCGCGAAGCCCGGCGATACCGTGACAGTGCTGCTCACTCTGCCAAATGGGAGGCGATATCTGTACACGTATCCAGTCATCCGTTAGCGCAATGAGTAAGGAGCGCACCAAGATGCGATCAAAGACATCTGCCGTTGGCAAGGCGCTCCACGCCGCCACCTACGAGGAAAAATTCCCGGCGGATCGAGCCGCGTGCGCTGGGCACCGCCAGCACCGCTATCTTTTCGGATTCGGCTTCAGCTTCGACGCGTCGTCCAGTCCCATCCCCTCCAGCGATGAATCGAACCTGACCTTCATCTGCGCGTCCTCCTCAGTGAGGTTTCGGGTGTAGGCGCAGAATTCGAGCTGGATGCCGTTGGGATCCTTGAAGTAGATCGATTTTGCCCAATCATGATCGACCACCTCTGTCACCTTCACACCCTTGGCTATCAGCTCGCGTCGCTTGTCCCCGAGCGCGGCCACGCTGCCGGCCTCGAAGGCGAAGTGATAGAAGGCGCTCGGTACACCGAGCCCGCGGTTGATGCCCGCGTCGTATTCGGCGGGGATGCCCGGGACTCCACGCGCCTCCATGAAGGCGATCAACTGGTCGCGCCCGGTATCGAAAAAGATGTGACGGATCTGCCCGCCTTCGCGGATTGGAATGGTGTCTGATCGCACCGCCTTGAAGCCCAGCACGTTCACATAGAAGTCGCGCGTTTTGTCCAAGTCCAACGTCGAGAGCCCGACGTGCGAGAAACCTTTGCTCGGCATACCAGTCGCCTCCTGTCGCGAGGGTGCTGCGACGTCCTGATTCCGCCGCGCCGCTATGGTTGGGTGGAATGCAGCCATTCTAGTATTGCGCCGACTTAAGGCAAGGATGTTGTCCAAGATCGCGCGGCGATCTCTCTGCTGCCCCGAGGAATCGGATCTTTATGTAAATCTAAGGCCCCGCGGCTCGGCCTGATTCGGCCCTCTGCCGCCTTCACTTCACGTCACCCAGGGCAAACCTTCGCAGGTGCGGCAGTATGCGCTCTTCTCCCAATTTTGAGTAATCGGTTGTATTTTACCGAACTTCTACGTATTCTTACGTACGTGGCGAACATTTTCCGTAACATCGCGGAAACATCACGGGAAATGGCGGATAGGTTGATGACTGTTCGCCAACTCGCCGCTTACCTGAACCTCAATGAGCGAACCGTGCTCAAATTAGTATCCGAGGGGGAGTTACCCGGAGTCAAAATCGGAAATCAATGGCGGTTCCGCAAAGCGATGCTGGACGCTTGGCTCGACGACCAAATGCTGGGAGTCACGCCACGGAGCGTTGACGTTTCGAGAGGCGCGCCCGCGGCGCGCAGAATGCTGAATCTCGCGAGTTGCTTTCAGCCAAGCCACATAATTCCCGAGCTGGAGGCCAACACCAAAACGGCAGTCATCGAGGAGCTGGCGAATCTGGCCAGCCGGCTGAATTTGGTGAAGGACAAGACCTGGTTCGTCGGCGCTCTTATCGAGCGCGAGAATATCATGCCGAGCGCGACCGGTAACGGACTCGCTTTCCTGCACACACTCAATCGCCATCCCGAGCACGTAGTCAAGCCGTTCATGATCTTGGGCCGGTCACGTGGCGGCGTCGATTTCGACGCTCTCGACGGCAAGCCCACTCATCTGTTTTTCGTCCTCGGCCTTAAGTATCACGAGCTGCACCTTCCCTGGCTGGCAAAGCTCCCTCAGATGTGTTCACGACCTGAAACGCTGCGAACCATAATGGCCGCCGTCACCGCCGACTCAATCTTCGCAGCCCTATCTGACGCCGAGCGTGATTTGGGGATCTCGGCGAAGCGGGGCCCTGAGAAGACTGCCGTGACTAACCGCAGTCAAATAACTTACCCATAAACTGAAAGTCGTTGACGTAACAACTGAGATGGAGGGGTAGACTACTCAATGGAAGTTAATCAGGTCTGCCAAGTTGGTCCAGGCGCTCCTGTCTGGGTCTGGATCGTCCGCGTGGGCAAAGGAAGGTGGTGGCCCGGTTCCGTGCTGTCCATCACTGCCCTAGAGCCCTTTCCGATAATCGATACCCGTTTCGAGTGCCGCTCGGTCGGAAGAAACGGAATCGACGGACCAGTCTTCGTTGGCATCAGCACCACCCGGATGCGTTATCTTGAACTCCGCGACCCTCACCTGAAAGGCGCCGATCGACCGAATTTTGTTCCGAGCGCGATTTTCGCCAAACCCGAGGTCGGACTCGACGTACAGCATTCGGACACAACGACTGCAGATGCTCGGGTGTCGGCACCTGCCGTCAAGAAGTCTCGATCGAGGAAAAAGGCCAAAGCCTCTAAGCCAAGCAAGGATGCGTCTGCTGTCGCGATTGGATCATGAAGTGAACGGCAAGGAGTAAGGTTGCTTGAATTGTGCAATCTCTTTGCAACCGTTCTAGGCGCGTCGCTTCATCCGTGATAGGACCCCTATATCTGCTTCCCCTGACTGCAGTCACGCGATCCTATCCTTGAGAACTATTTTATTTCCTGCTCATATGCGCGTTGAGGTCTGGCGCAGGCGGTGTAACCTGCCCGTGGGAGGTGTTTAGAGATGAAAGAGTTACCGGGGCGATATCGGGATTTCAGGCGGCAATTTCCGGCAATCAGCGGAGCCTACGACGATCTCGGACGTATGCTCGCCGAGGCCGGCCCGCTGGACGAAAAGCAGATCCAGCTCATCAAGCTCGGGATGGCGGTCGCCTCCGGACAGGAGGGCGCGGTCCATTCACATGCCCGGCGCGCATTGGAGGCCGGCGCCAAGCCCGAAGAGATCCGGCAGGTCGCGCTGCTGGCCATGACCACGGTCGGTTTTCCACGGATGATGGCGGGTATGTCGTGGATTGACGATGTCCTCGACGGCGGACTCGGAGGCAAGCGCAAGGCGCCCCGGCAGGGGCTGACCCCTGCACCCGGTATTAAGAAACAGCGTGGCGACGGCCGCTAGCCTCGCCGCGCTTCCGCCGATCCTCGCCAATCCGCGCAAAGCTGCGCACGGTTTCATGCCAGCACCTTAGTCGCCTTGCGTGGCACCTTTGATGCTAGATTGTTTGGGGAATTCTGTATTCCGGCAGTGCGCGGCGGATAGAGCGGTTCCGATGCAAGTCGCGTGTGCGAGGCAATCATGGACTTCGAATTGAACGAAGAGCAACGGATGTTCCGGGACAGCTTGCGGAAATTCCTCGACGCGGAGGTCCGCCCGCTCGACGATCGGTGGGGCGACCTCGAGATGACCGCGGAGCGCGCCAAACCGCTGCTCAAGATGCTCATACCGTGGGGCTACGTAGGCACCGAAGGAATCCTTGCCGGCGGCTCCGAACCGATCATCAGATGCGTCCAGAGCGAGGAACTCTCGGCCACTTTCCCCGGCCTGGCCGGGATGTCGGGGATAACCTCGGGCGCGGCCTCGCTGATCGCCGCCAATGCGCATCCCGATCTGGCGCGGCGCCTGGTTGCGCCGCTCTCTCAAGGCGATCTGATTGGATGCCTCGCGACCACTGAGCCGGAGGCCGGTTCCGATCCGTCGGGGATCAGAAGCCGCGCCGAGCGCAAGGGCGACCATTGGGTAATCAACGGCGCGAAGACCTGGATCAGCAATGGGAGCGTCGCCGACATCGCGGTGGTGCTGGCGCAGACCGATCCTGCGAAAGGGCCCGCGGGATTCCGCCAGTTCGTGGTTGAGCGGCGGGAGTCTCCGTTCGAGAGCCGCGAGATCTCGACGATCGGGCTGCGCTCCTTTCCCACCTCGGAACTGTTCTTCAATGATGTCGAAGTGCCGGAAACGAACGTGCTCGGCGGATGGGACAGCGAACGGCTGTCACCCGAACGCGCGTTCCAGCGCACGCTTCAGATGTTTTCGCATGCGCGCGCGGGCACCGGGATGATGGCGGTCGGGATCGCGCGGCGCGCCTACGAGATTGCACTCAAGTACGTGCAGATAAGAAAACAGTTCGGCAAGGAAATCATCCGCCATCAGTTGGTCGCCGCGATGGTTGCCGAGATGGCGACCGAGATCGACGCGGCGCGCCTGCTGTGCCACCGTGCCTATCTCGCGCTCCGGCGCGGACGCGCGGACGTGGAAGCTTCGATGGCGAAATGGTATGCGACAGAAGCGGCGGTCAAAGTCGCGTCGACTGCGATCCAGTGCATGGGTGCGAACGGACTCGCGACCGAAAACCGGGTCGAGCGATGCCTGCGCGACGCACGGATGCTGACGATGCCGGACGGAACAACTCAGATTCAAAAGCTGATCATCGGCCGCGCGTTGACCGGGAGATCGGCGATTCGATGAAGGAGCAGACCATGGCGGGCGGAATACTCGATCTGAAGGGCCGCATCGGTCTCGTGACCGGCGCGGGACGGGGCGTCGGAAGGCAAATCGCGCTGCACCTCGCCGCCAACGGCGCGGGCGGCGTGGTGGTAAATGACTACTACGAGGAACGCGCGAAGGCGGTGGCCGCGGAAGTGGAAAAGCTCGGATGCAAGGGGCTCGCCGTCAGTTGCGACGTGACCGATTTCGCGCGCGTGATGGGCGCGTTCGAGCAGGCCGTGCGCGCGTTGGGACGGGTCGACATCCTGGTCAACAACGCCGGGAATTACGGACCCGCTCCGCTCAACATTTCCGGCAAGCCGTTCTGGGAGCAGTCGCCCGACGAATGGCAGGCTGCCCTCCAGACCAATCTCTTCGGCGTGCTCAACTGCACCCGCGCGGCGCTGCCGGGGATGATCGAGCGCAGCTATGGACGGATCGTCACCGTGATTTCCGACGCGGGCCGGGTCGGCGAGCCCAATCTCGAAATATATTCCGGCGCCAAGGCCGGGGCCGCCGGATTCATCCGCGCGATCGCCAAGGATGTGGGCCGCTATTCAGTGACCGCGAACTGCGTGGCGCTTGGCACCACGCGCACCCCCGCGACCGCGCGTATGCTGGAGGTGGAGGAGTACACGAAAAAGGTGCTGCGCCATTACCCGATTCGGCGCCTGGGCGAGCCGGAAGACGCGGCCAACATGGTCCTGTTCCTCGCCTCCGACGCGTCGAGCTGGATGACGGGGCAGACGATTCCCGTAAACGGAGGCTACTCATTCGCGGTTTAGATAAATCGTGGACGCGCGCGACAGTCGCGCTGGCAGCGGGGTTGATGCTGTGCCTGGCATTGGCCGCCACACGCGCATTTCCGGGTCGCTCGGCTGATCGCGCCTCTCCAAGTGGCGGATTGTCGGGACCGGAGCGCGCCGTGTGCGAGCGGATACGCGCACATCCGAGCTGTCCGCGGGCGCACTTGGCGTATGCGCAACTGCTCGCGGAGCTAGGCCGCAACGGTGAGGCCAGGCGCGAACTGGGCGAGGCTGAACGGCTCGAGCCCGGGCTCCCGTTTGCTCCGCCCGCCACCGTGGACGAACTCGCGCGCAAGCTCGGGATGAGCGACCAACTTCCCGAGCGCAACCAGACCCGGTTCCATCTCTGAAAAGGGGTCGCTCAATTCTGACCCGAGCGGCGGAAGTAAGCGAAGAGCTTTTGCTTTCAAGCCGGCGTCTGGCCGTTTTCTTCGTGGCACGCCTGATGTACAAGACCCTTGGTTGCTCCAGGGAGGCCGGACGATGATTGGGATTACTCCTAATATGCATCGAGTTCTGGCCGCGGTGGCGGTGGCGATCACCGTGGCCGGCTTGGGGTGCCGATCCGGCAGCAGCCCGGTCACAGCAGGACCAGGCGGCCGCCATGAGCCTGCCGCGGTGATCGTCATCAGCGACGCACCGGCCGAGTTCATGCCGAACGCACTGACGATAAGGGCCGGCGACACCGTGGAATGGAGAAACACCGGCGGCATCGCCCACAGCGTCGAGTTCGTTGGCGAGGTGGCTCCGGAGGGCACGGCATCTTCGCAATCGGGAATCATGGCGCCTAATGAAACCTACAGTTACACGTTCAAGGTGCCCGGCACTTACGCATACATCTGCCGGTTCCATGTAATTAACGGAATGGTCGGTAAAATCGTTGTGCTTGCCGACCAGCCAGCCTCTGGAACCACGGCCGGCACTCCCTAGACGGCGCTCACGAACCCCCGGCCTCCGCCAGCCATCAACCCGACGATCCCAGCGAAAAGCGCTGCCCGATCAGTGCCGCTTGCACGCGAGTAACAGCGTCTCCGCCGCCTCGAACTGCTCCGCGCCACGCTCGGCCATGACCTGCTCGAGAACTTGCTCGGCCGCGGCTCGCAGCGAGTCCTCGATCACCGGAATCCACCGGATCCGGTACCACTCGGCCAGCTCGGCTCCCGTGACGATGAAGGGAAATCGCTTCCACTCCACAGCGAAGCCGGCGGCTTCGTAGGTCTCTCGAATCAGCTCGTGGTCGCGAACGCCGGCGCGGGCAAAACCTCCATGCCGCCCCGCACGCAGGGCGCGCTGCTCGCCGGTGAGGCTTGCGAGCAGTTGACCGCCCATCCCGTTGCCGCCGCCCGCGACCGCCAGCAGCCCGCCGGGCTTGAGACTCACGCCTATTCCGCGCAGGCAGCCGCCAAGGTCGGGCACCATCTGCAAGACGTGGCTGCAAAACACTACATCCCACGCGCCCGTGCGGAACGGCAGCGCCATCGCGTCGGCGCATACCAGCGGGACGCGCGCGCCGGCGAGCTGGCGGCGGTCGGCCTCGGCGAGCATCTGGCGCGAGAGATCCGCGCCGACGATCACTTCGCAGCCGATCGCGTCGCGCAACTCGAACAGGTTCGCCCCATTGCCGCAACCGAGGTCCAGCAGCCGCCGCGCCCCTTGGATTTCGTCACGCAATGCGGCAATCACCGCCGCTCGCCGCTTCCCGTAGTAGGCGCCCGCGCCATAGGTCTTCGCCAGACGGCCGAAGTATTGAGCGATTCCTGCGCGCTCGTTGAATGACTCATAAGGCATGACCAATTCTCGTCCTCGCGTGGATCAGGTTTTGAGAAGGCGCAATGGCGCGCGCCTTGTGTTACGCGGCTCCATGGTTGTAGAGGATATAGCATTCGGCGGCGCGCGGCGGGGACAAGCGCAGGGGACGTGTGCCGCCGCTACCAGGGGACGAGTTATGCCAAACGAGCAGCCAGGGGCTTCGGCGGGCCGGGTGAGCGAGTTTGTCCGCGCGCGCACCTTAATCGAATATCCGCGCGGCGGGCACCGCTGGAGCCTGCTGCTGTTGACCATGCTTGCGAGCATCCTCGCCTCATTCGAGTTCCAGCTCGCGCCATTGCTGCCGCTGCTGCTGCCGTACCTGCACATGAGCCGGATCGGCTACGGCTATCTGATCACATCGCTGATTCTGCTCGGCGGAATTTCGGCGTTCTACGGCGGACCGCTCGCCGACCGGTACGGCCGCGTGCTGGTGATCGACGTTTGCCTCGCAATGGTTATCGTGTTGTTGTTCGCCAACGTCCTCATCACCAACGTCACGACCTTCGTGATTGTTCGCGCCGCGATGGGAATCGTCGCGGGACTGATGGCGGGCGCTCTCGCGGCGCTGGTGCGCGACATGTCGCCGCGGCTGACGCGGGCGCTCTCGTTCGCACTGCTGACCATCGGGCCGGTGGGCTCGAACTGGCTTGCGGCCGCCATCGCGGGCGCGACCCTGCCAATTTATCACACCTGGCAGTCGCAGATCTGGATCATGGGCGTCATCGGGATCGCGCTCTACATCCCGATCGCGATCTGGTTGAGCGACCTGAGCCCCGAGCTGCGGATGCGGATCTTCAAGAGCGAGATCGCGGCGATGGCTGCCGAGGGCCGCCGCCTGCCGACGGCGGCCGAGCTGCCGTCGAGCACCCGCGACGCGTACGCGCGGCTGCTCAAGCACTTTGAAATCTGGCTGCTGGTGGTCGGGATTGCGCTGTTCCTGATCCTGTACACGGCGATCCAGGCGTTCGGCCCGCTGATCTTCACCGACGCGTTCCACTACTCCGCGGCCAACGCGGCGCGGCTCACCAGCTATTTCTGGCTCTCCAACATCGCATCGCTGCTGCTCACCGGGTTGATTTCTGACCGGCTGCAGACTCGCAAACCCATCGCAATTATCGGCGCGATTCTGGTGACCGCGCTGACGGCGTACTGGATTCCGATGATCGGGCACGCAACGCCCGAGCGGACCCTGGCGCTGGTCGCGACCATGATGGGCTGCTTCCTGGGGATCGCGTACGTGCCGTGGGCGGCGCAGTTCTCCGAAACGCTCGAGGACATCTCGCCCGCGCTCCAAGCGACCGGTTGGGCGTTCTTCGGGCTGGTCGCGCGCGCGTTGGGGGCGATCACGGCGCCGTTGTCGCTCTACGTCGCAGTGCATCACGGCTGGGGCGCGTGGATCTCGGTCGCGGCCTGGGCAATGACCGGGTATATCATCGCGATGTTCCTGTCGCAGGGGCGCTTCTACCGCGCTGCGAAGGCGGCGGTGGCGCTTGATACTGCCGCGCGCGCGGCGGCGCTGGCGGCCGCGGGTGCGGCCGGCACCGGCCGCTAGGCCCGCATGGTCCGGGTTGGGTTGGTTAGATGCACTCCGGAAGACTGAGGTTGGCGCCGACGGATACAACCGGTCTTGATCCGCGCTGATTCACTGGTGGTTTCGATCGCCTGCGGACAGCCTGCGTTCATGGCGATGCCGATGAAAAGAGCATTCCCCATCGCCGGAATTGAACTAACGAACGATGCGTGGCACGTTCGATGCTCCGTTATCGAAAGTCAAAAAAACACCGATTAGCTACGCGGTGGCGACTCTCTTGAGCCGCAGGACGAGGAGAAAATAGGCCGATGGATACTTACCGTGAACTCTGTCTCGGGGTCCCAAAAGAGTACGAGTCGATGCGTGCGACCGCTCATCGCTTCGCGAAAGAAGTGATGCGTCCGGCCGCGATCGAACTCGATCGCATGGCCGATCCCGAGGATGTCATCGCGCCGGATTCCCCGCTAAGACAGGTTCTGAAGAAGGCCTACGGGCTTGGCTATCATGTGGGGGGAATCCCGGTCGCGATGGGTGGGCTGGGACTCGATCCGCTCGCCAGTCATATCCTCCATGAGGAACTGGCGTGGGGATCGGTTGACCTGTCGATAGCTATCGGAGTCGCGGGTTTCCCGGCCATGGTCGCCGCCCGCAGCGGCAATCCCGATCTGTATGAAACCTTCGTGAAGCCCTACATTGAGGACCGCGAAGCCGCCTTCATAGGATGCTGGGCTATCACCGAGCCCAACCATGGATCTGATCATATAATGGTAGGCACGCCCGAGTATCACGATCCCAAGGTGAAGGGCGAGGTCGTCGCGCGCGCCGACGGCGACTCCTACGTCATCAACGGCCAGAAGTCGTCATGGGTTTCCAACGGCACCATCGCGACTCACGCCGCACTCTTCCTCAGGATTGAATCCGAATCGCCTCATGCACCAATAGGAATGTCCAGCGGCGGCGTCGCAGTGGTCCCACTCAACCTGCGGGGAGTGTCGAAGGGCAAGCCGCTCAACAAACTCGGTCAGCGCGCGCTCAACCAGGGCGAGATCTTTTTCGAGAACGTGCGCATCCCGCGCCATTACATGGTGGTGAACTCTGATACCTATGAGCAGCACACGATGGCAACGCTGACCGGGGCCAACGGCGGCATGTCCACCGCATTTACCGGGCTCGCCCGTGCCGCATATGAGGCCGCACTCGACTATTCGAGGGAACGCGTCCAGGGCGGGCGTCCCATCTGTGAGCATCAGCTGGTGCAGAAGCGCCTGTTCGAAATGTTCACCAAGGTCGAGGCTTGCCGCGCCCTCTCGCGTGCGGTTACCGTTTACAACGCCTCGTCAGGCGCGCCTTCGCTCCAACATGCCATCGCCGCGAAGACCTTCTGCACCCAGGCCGCATTCGAGGTGGCCAGCGACGCCGTGCAGATTTTCGGCGGCAACGGGCTGAGCAAGGAATATCCGGTCGAGAAGTTGTTCCGCGATGCGCGCGCCTCGCTCATCGAGGACGGCACCAACGATGTCCTGAGCCTGGCTGGCGCGCGACACATCCTCGCCGAGGCCGATGGCCACGCGCACGCCTAGCGCTGCGGTCGCATTTGGCTGATCGCGAAGGAGATCGCCGATGGCACGTGCACAGGGAGCGATTGAGCAGCTGATCAGACTGCGCGTCAAGCAGCACCCGCACGAAACCTGGCTCAAGTTCAAAGACCAGGAATTTTCGTGGCAGCAGGTGTTGAGCAACATTCATCGTGCTGCCAACGGCTTGCTCGCTCTCGGCCTCGCGCCCGGCGACCGCGTCGCGATCATGATGGGGAATCGCCCCGAATTTTTGTGGATACACTTCGCAATCGGTTTCATTGGCGCGGTCAGCGTTCCCGTCAACACCTCGCAGCGCGGCGTGACATTGCATCACGTGCTCGCGGACTCCGACTCCGCGGCGGTGATCTTCGAACAGCTGCTGCGCGATTCGGTGATGGCGGTAAAGGACTCGCTGCCGAGCCTGAAAGGCATGGTGGTAGCCGACGGCAACGCGGGCAACGGCGTCGATACGACTTTGGATGCCCTGATGGCGCATCCCGATCGGGAACCCAGCGTCGATGTCGGCTCAGGCGCCGGCGGCGCAAGCATGATGTACACCTCGGGTACCACCGGGCCTCCCAAAGGCGTCATCGCCAGCGGCGGGGATAGCACTGCGCTCGGCGCGGTGCTGGGCGCCCTCAAGCTGCGTCCCGGCGAGACCATCTACACCGCGCTCCCGCTGTTTCACGGCAACGCGCTGATGATTTCGGGATTCGGCTCGATGTTGCTAGATGCCAAATTCGCGATCGCCGAGCGCTTTAGCGCGTCGCGATTCTGGGACGAATGCCGCAAGTACCACGCCGTCGAGTTCAACACCCTGGGCGGCATGATTCCGATTCTGCTCAAGCAGGCGGCGCGCCCCGACGATCGCCAGCACGAAGTGCGTGTGGTGCTCTCGGCAGCCTGTCCGCCATCGGTGTGGAAGGAATTCGAGGATCGTTTCGGCGTCAGGATCATCGAAGTTTATGGAATGGTCGATTCGCCCGGTTTCCTTATGAACGACGTTGACCGCGTCGGCTCGATGGGCAAGCCGGTCGGCGAGGTAGAGTTCCGCGTGGTCGACGACAACGACAATCCGCTCCCGGCGGGCAAG
>Ga0074044_10004432_pt1 | contig 11626 bp, 6 predicted proteins | sample BogForMeECP23OM1_FD_94443 | JGI IMG/M metagenome (GOLD analysis project Ga0074044, IMG submission 94443) | Bog forest soil microbial communities from Calvert Island, British Columbia, Canada - Bog Forest MetaG ECP23OM1 | ecosystem: Environmental > Terrestrial > Soil > Wetlands ...
GAAACGGTGCGGTAAGAGCGCACCGCGCCGGCGGCAACGCCGGCGGCACGGCAAACCCCACCGGGAGCAAGACCGAATAGGGACGGCACGAGGTTCTCCGCGCGCAAGCGCGGAACGCCTCAGGTCGACGTCTAGATCCGCCGTCCGGGTAGGTTGCTGGAGGCGTCGGGCAACCGGCGTCCAAGAGGAATGGCTGTCACGCATGCGGATCGTTTCGCATGCCATCCAGAACCCGGCTTATAGGCTGACTGGCATTAACTAAGGGCGCCCGACGGAATCCCGGCGGGCGCCCGCCAAGTTCTTGCGTCCTTCGTTCTCAAGAACGTCATCCTACCGAGCGATTGAGCACCGGATTTTCCAGCCCATAGCGCTGCCGTAATTCTACGGCCTCGCTGGTTCGTCCGATGGCCTCGAGGGCCTGCGCCACGACGGCGGCGGAATCCGCTGTCCACGGATGCGACGGGCCGAGAGCGGCCTCATGGGCTGCAAGCGCAGCAGCGCCAAACTTCAGGGCATCCTGATGGCTACCTGTCGAGACCAGCACCTTGGCCAAATTGGAGCGTAACCGATTAGCGTTCGGGTGGGCAGGTCCGAGTGCCCTCTCGGCGATAGCGAGCGCACGTTCCAGCAGCGGCCGCGCCCCTGCAAAGTCGCCCTGGTCTTGCAGCAGGCCCGCGAGATTGTTGAGGCCAACCGCGGTTGCCGGATGGTCGGGACCGAAAGTCTTCTCGTCAATCGCCAGCGCGCGCTCGTAGCAAGAGCGCGCGCTCGCCAGTTCGCCTTGGTCGTGAAGCAGCAAGGCGAGGTTAGCGAGGCAGTCCGCAGTGTCGCGATGATCGGTGCCAAGGGCCGTTTCGAAGACCGCGAGCGCGCGTTCGAGGAGGCTCCGCGCCGAGGCGAGATCGCGTTGGTCATGAAGCACTTTCGCGAGCGCGAGCAGGCTTGTCGCCGTATAGGGATGCTCGATGCCAAGCGCCTTTTCGTTGATCGCCAAAGCGCGCTCATAGAGCGCGCGTGCTCCGGCAAGGTCGCCGGCTTGCTTGAGCAGGAGGGCCAGATTGCTGAGATCGTTCGCCGTATCCGGGTGATCGGCACCGAGTGCCTTCTCGTCGATCGCAAGTGCGCGTTCGAGCAGCGAGCGCGCTGCTGCAAGATCGCCTTCGTCTTTGAGTACGAGGCCAAGATTGCCGAGACTTGCCGCCGTCGCGGGATGTTCTGCGCCGAATGCCTTTTCGACGCTCGCAAGCGCCCGCTCAAACAGCGGCCGTGCCGCCGCGAGATCCCCCTGATCGCGAAGCAACAGAGCCAGATTGTTGACGCTCGTCGCCGTCGCGGCATGCTCGGCTCCGAGTGCTTTCTCGTTAATGGCGAGCGCGCGTTCGAGAAGCGGCCTTGCCGCTTCATGGTTACCCTCTTCGCGGAGCGACAAAGCGAGGTTGTTGAGGATCTCCGCGGTATCCGGGTGTTCGGAGCCGAGGCGCTGTTCGCGAAGCGCGAGCGCGCGTTCATAGAGCGGGCGCGCCTGCGCATAGGCGCCGAGGGCGTACTGCCGGTAGGCAGCAAGTCCGTTGAACAAACGGCTTGCCGCCTCCTCGGCGGCTTCGGGCAGCGGCGCGTCGAGCAACGCCAGCGCCGGTCCGTCGAGACGCCGCGCCCGGGGCCAAGTCTTGGCATCCGAAATTTCATCGGGATAGACCGCGGCGAGCGCGGCGATCAGAGCGCATTGCGCGCGTTCCCGCGCCGCGCCGGAGTAGCGGTCTGCCGCGACCTGGCGCACCAGGCGATGCAGGCGGATCGTCTCGGTCTCAATCGCGGGATTGCGCTCGTCGACGATTGTTTCGCGCTCGACGAGGGCGAAGGCGCGTAGCGCCGCCAAAGCTTCGTCAAGGCCGTCATCGGCGAGCGCCGCGTCGAGAGGCTCGCCGAACTTCTCCCGGCCTTCGGCGAACAGGAACAACGGCAGTGGTTCCGGCGCCAGCAGAGCCGCATGGATGATCAGCGGCTCGACAGCGGTGTGCAGCTTCGCCGCCTCGTCGATGGCAAGCGCGAATGTCTTGGTCACCGTCAGGCGATCATGGTACTCGGCCGGCGCGTCGCGCGCGTCGTCGAGGAGCCGCGCCGGCGCCGCATCGAAGCGTTTGCGGTACTCGGCAAGCGACTTTTCAAGCCGCTCGCAATAGGCGGCTGCCTGCTCATGAGCGAGCGGCAAGCCGCCCAGCGCTTCTGACAGCGCTTCCGCGGCCTCGCGCTTCTCCTCGCTGCCGGTGCGGGCCAGCAGATACTCGGCGCCAACGATCTTTGGCCACAGCCCGATTTCAACGCGGGCGGCGACGTTGCGCCAAGCATGCGAATTCGACGTGACGAGGATCTTACCGCCGCCGCCGCGGGGCAAGTATGGCTTGAGGGTATCCGCATCCGGGGCATTGTCGAAGATAAGCAGAATGCCTTCGCCCTCTTGCCGCAGCCGTTCCATCACGGCCGCGAGCGCCTCATCCTCCTTGTCGTCCGCGCCGACCCAGCGCAGCCGCACGCCGAGCGCGACGAGATCGCTACGCATGCCGGCCTCGGTTTGCGCCCTGATCCACCAGGTCGCTCGGTAATCGCTGCGGTGGCGCTCCGCATAGGCGGCGGCAAGCGTCGTCTTGCCGACGCCACGCAATCCATAGAGCGCCGCGACGACAAGACCGCTGGTGTCACGCTTGAGCGCCGTCTCGATCGCGGCAAGCGCGTCGTCGCGCCCCATGAAATGAGCTGGCACGTGCAACGGAATATTCGAGACTGCGAACGCCTGTCCCGGGAACGCGATGGCCTGCGGCGCCTCCCGTTTTTGCAGGAACTCCCGGAAACGGACGCGCGCCGCCTCTTCGTCCACGCCGAACAGTTCGCACCGCCGGATATGGTCTGAGAGCACCGGCAGTCGCGCCGGTTTGACCGCAACGAACAGGACGAAACCGGGTTTGTTGCCGGCCGCCTGCCACAGCGCCGCATTGCGTTCCAGGGACGAATAGGGAGCTTTGAGATATTCATCGGAGATGACGCACAGCACGTGGTCGGCGGCATCAAGGCGCTTTTCCATCCAGCCGTAGATGTCGCCGCCGCCCTCGATCTCCCATTCGTGGACGTGCGCCACGTGACCCAGCGCCGTGAGCTCCTTGCCGATCCAATGAGCCCAGTAACGGTCTTCGCTTGTGTAGGAGATGAAAAAATCGGCCATCAGCGCCAGGCAGCACAGCTGTGCGAGGGTCAGTCTCGCACGGGGCACAAAGCTCCGGCAAACATAAAGCGGCCAGCGCAGCGCGGGCCACTGTCATGAACCGCGCCTTGCACGCCAGGCGACGAGGTCGCAATCGGGCTACAGCCCCGCCCCGATAGGCTTTTGCTCGCGTAATCCCTCAGCGGGTTGCTACTAGAATCCGTCCGTCGCTCGGCCGTACATCGACGGATCGTCCTTCGGCCCGGTCGCCGACCAGACTACCCGCAGCGGCATCGGCTTCTGCGCCTGAAACGAGCGGGTATCCGGTCCGAATTGATGGTCGAGCCACGTCACGCACACATTCTTGCCGGTGTCTTCGATCTTTTGCCTGATCTCGCCGGTGGTCGCTATGCCGGTTTCGGACGATGAAATCTGCTCGACGTTCTCCGACAGGCAGTCGAACACGATACGCTGAGCACGGTATCGCAGCGCGAAGCCGTTCGCGTCCTGGCGCAGTCCCGCCTCGAATTTGCTGATTGCCTCACTCGACGTGCGCGTGATCACGTCGTCGGCGACCTCGCGCAGCTGCTCGTTCACCAGACCACCATGGGTTTGATAGAGGCGCTGCACGAACAACGCCGAGCCGTGGTTCGCAGCCAACAGCTCGGAAACTTCGAAAATGCGCCGATAGGTGAGTTGCGCAGCGCGCTGGATCAGATTGTCGACCTCCTGCATCGGGGCGTAGCCGCGGCTATTGCCGCGGAACAGGCTATCGACGTCACCCTCCACCCGGTCGAGCACCATCACGCGCAAACGCTCGCCCGACCAGTTTTCGCCAAGGAAGCTCTCAAACGTGTCAAGTTTGGCGTTCTTGATCGCCGATTCAAGCGATTGCTCGATGGCATGCTCGGTGACGTCGCCGGGCGTCGTAACCCCTTTGCCTTCCTGATTTTGCTTGTTCTTGAACTTGGCTATGATGTCCTGGACCTTCTGGGTCCAGTCGCGCTCACCCTCCTTGGAGGCGGCCTTTCCCAGCGCGGTGACCCCCTTGCTCGTTCCGCTATCGCCGGACGTGCTGCCGAGCGCATCTTCGTTGAGCCGCGCGACTTGGTGGAGCACCGCATTCTCGACCTTGCTTGAAGGCGCCGCGAGAGTGGCCGCGTGGTCATTATGATCTTTACGCGAGCCGCTGTCGTCGCTGCCGGTATCGTCATCTCCGGAGTGCCTGTTCCCGCCGCCGTGGCGGCCGCCCCGTCCTCCCCCATAGATGTTGACGCCCCCGATGCGCGGGATAAACAAGCCGAGCTGAGCGTGAGCCGGTTCCGGCAAGCTGGCGACACCTAATGCCAAGAATGCAAGCCCCGAACAGGCCGCCATAAGGCCGTGCAAGTGCCTAACCATGTTGTGTCTCCCAAGCTCAATCCATTTTCAGTCGTTCATCTTTGGCCAAAGCCGGTGCTAGTGTGGTCACCTGCGTCCGCGCCGGCGTCCCCGGTCGCCTTGCTGCGGCTGCGCTTGGATCTGACCCTCCAAAGTTTGCATTTTCTGGGCTAGCAGGTCCGCGAACGCAACCTTGTTCTTCTTCGCCTGCGCGTAAATGTCGATGAGAGTCGCACGCAGGTTGGTGTTGTAGGGGCAATCTCTCGCGCGCTCAAGGTAGCGAATCTGAAGTTCCGTCGGCGATTCGGAACGGCCCCAATCCCAGACCCAGATTTGCTCGGGGAAGTACCAGTGCTCGGAAGGGTCGCAGAAGATCGGCACCTTGAACCCGCGGACCTTCATCTTCTTGGTCACCGGGTCCACGGCCCCATAATAGTGTTCAAGGCGGTCAATTTCATCCGGGGTCAACAGCTGTCGTCTCATCGCGTCTATGGCTTCCCCGCTTTTGGCGAGGTTGACGAGGAGATGCGCGGCGTCCATTTCGTAATACGGATCGCCGTCTGATGTGGTCGGGTCGGCCAACACCGCGAGGTCGATGGCGTGGTAGGCAAGCCTCATGGCTTCGATCGGATTTTTGTCCTCGCCAAGCTCGCCGTTTCGATAGATCTGAGCGAGCTCGACCGCCGCCTGCGCGGACCCCTGACTCATGGCCCGTCGCAGCAGATTGACGACCTCCTTCTCGCCGTATTCCTCCTTGACCAGCAGCAAGCCGCTGTGCAGCCGGTTGGCAAATTCGACCTGCGCGTAGGCATCGCCGCTGCGGGCGGCAAGGCGCCAATAGCGCTCGGCGATTTCGGGTTGCGGGTTGGGAAGGCCGGAACCGGACTCCATGATTCTCGCCACCATGACCTGCGCGTCGCTGTCGCCTCCTTCCGCCGCACGACTGAACCAGAGCAGCGCCTGCTCGCGGTCGCGATTGACGCGGGTACTCTCATCATCCGAGTAGCCGCTCCGGTAGTAGATCAAGCCCAGCTGGTACTTCGCGTGTACCGAGCCGGCATCGGCGGCGCGTTGCAGCCATTCCACGGCGCGCCGCGGGTTCGCCTTGGACTCCGGCTGTCCGCGGCCTGTTTTCAGCGCCAAAGCATGTTCAACCATCGCGGACACGAGGCCGCTTTCGGCCGCCTTCGCGAACCACTCGGCGGCCTGCCCGACATCGCGTTGCACGCCAACGCCATCTTTATAGTGGAGCGCGAGGTTGTACATGGCGAGCGGATGACCCTGCTGCGCGGCACGCTTGAACAGATCGCTCGCTTGATCGTAATTCGTGTCCAACTCGTCCAGCACGGCGAGGTCATTCAAGGCACTGATATAGCCGCGCTTGGCGGCGTCGTCGTAGGCAAGCCGTGCGCTACTTAGAGCCTTCCGACGTTCGTCTTCGGCAAGGCCGGGCCGCATCGCGAGTTTCTGATAGGCGCGTCCGAGGTTGAACAAGTAGCGCGAGACTCGCGGATTGTCCGTGACCGCCTTGCTGCAGGCAGGAACGGCCGCGTCGGCATCGAGCTTGTCCGTCAGCACGCCGGGTACCTCCGGCGGCCGCGCGCCATCGAGCGGCGAGGCGGCGAGCCGGTCGCAGTCGGTCACCGACTTGTTCGTCACCGCCGTAACCTCAATCGGGTCGTCCGAACTCAGCGCCAGCGAGGCGAGCGCACGGCGGGCCAATTCAGCGGTGCCACGCGGGCACTGATCGAATCTGCGGATATGACGGTCGTAGAGGTCGCGCTTCCGCAGCCCCTTGATCTGGTCCCAGTCCGCCTCTTCGCCGGTGCATCGGTCCTGCGACATCTGAAACCGTTCGCGCCCGATCGAGCCGACAAAGTAGAAGTCGTCGACATTGGCCGAATTCTTCTCATCATAAAAAACTTCGGGCTCCTGCTGCCGACCCTTCTCGTTGGCGATCGCGCGCACCATCAGCTTGACACGCTCGCCGAGCTCGACAGCCGACTGCCCGGGCCGCTGGAGTTCGGATCGCAGCACACCGGTAAACAGCGAGTTCTGCCCAGAGTCATTGTTGCCAAGCGTCTCTGCCGCCTGTTCACCAAACGAGGCCGAGTAGAGGATCAGAAATCCCGGCAGCGGCTTGCGGATGTTCAAGAGCCGGCTGCCTGAATCCTCGCCGCGCTTGACGAGCTTGATCTGCTGCGTATCGGCGACGTCGCTCTGAACCAGGGACCGGCACGCATCCAGGATCATGATAACGGTTTTGGGATTCTTCTCGGCGAGGCGGCGTTCGATTTCATTTGCCGAGACGCCATTGGGAATTTCGTTTTTCTGATAAGCGTCGAGATATTGGGAGATCTTCAACCGCACCACATCGGAGTTCTTGCGTTCTTGGTCGGTCAACTGCGACTTCGTATAAGCGAACGGGCTTTTCAGATCGGCGAACAACAGATAGTTCGTCTGGTCTGCCTCGACGCCGAAGCCATGACCCGAGAAAAAGAACACGACATCGTCGCCGGCTTCGACGGTCTTGAGGAAGGCGGCAAATTCCTTCTCGAACGCATCCCGGTTACTCAAGTCCACCGCAACCTTGATGTTCTTTTTGTCGAAGCCGACCTCTTCCAGGTCCTTCGCCAGATCCCTCGCGTCGTTCGCCGCGCGTTCGAGCCGTTGGATATAACCGTCGGAGTAGCGTTGGGTGCCGACAAGGAAGGCGCGGCGCGTTTCCGCCGCCGCCGGGCTCGACGCCACGGCCAGCAAGAGGAACAGACCAGCCAGTAAGCAGCCAACCGCGCGGGTATAGGCCATCACGGTGCCGAATTGCGGATCGATTGCCGATTTTGCCGCGTTACAGGGTTTCCCGTTGATTGCTGAACTGACCATCGCGGCCCTCTTCCACATCGCGATTGCGGCTATCTCCGCATTGCGGCAACCTCAGGGTAAGAAATCAATAAGTTGTGTGAAAATTTGTTAATTAATACCATCGCACCACCTTCGAAACAAGGTTTTTCCCCGCGAGGCAGGGACAAAGCGGCTTGTTTTCAGCAATAGCGCGAAGGTCGCTGCATCATTCTCGCAGTGTGCGCGCCACCCGGAAGCCGATCTGTGCCCGTCTCTCGGTCGTGACCTCCCAGCTGCGCTTGGCCGACCGCAAATCCTTTGGCTCGTCCGCCCATGAGCCGCCTCGCACGACGTGGCTTTCACAATCGCCTGTGGTTCGCGCCTTACCGTCCGGGGATAGCCCGGAAAGATTTGCATTCCAGCAGTCCTCAACCCACTCGCGCACATTGCCGTGCACCTGGAGAAGGCCGAACGGATTGGGATCGGAGGCATCGGTCGCAACGGTACGCCGCGGCGGCTGTGCCTTGGCGCTTCCGGCGTAGGAAAAACGCCAGTCGTAGTTGGCGCGATCCGGAGAAATCTCAGCGCCGAACCAGAACGGCGTCGACGGGCACGCGGGCGAAGTGCAGCCGCGGCTAACGTATTCGCGTTCCGCCTCGCTGAGCAGGCGATAAAGCGCCCCGGTTTTTGCCGACAGCCATTTCACATAGGCTTGCGCGTCATTCCAAGAGACGTTGATCACCGGGCGTTTGCCGCCGCCCCAGCCATAGTCGCCGGGCCGATAGGCATTGCAGCCCCCTTCCGCCACACAGGCGTTCCATTCGTCGAACGTCACCGCCGAACGCGCGACTGCGAAGGTGTGGCCGAACGCGACTTGTTGTTGTGGGCCTTCATCAGCTCCGCGCGCCGGCTCACTGGCGGGTGAGCCCATCAGGAACGCGCCGGCGGGTACCGTGACCATTTCCGGACAGGTTTCGCATTCCTTGAAGCGTTCCGGAGGCTTGAGCGCCCGCTCCTGCTCGGGCGACAGCTGGCCGAGCAGCGTCGGCTTTTGCACCGGAGCGGCGGCCTTGGGTTGCGCCGATTGCACCCGTTGCGCCTCTGCGGCGGCCTGCTCCAAGGTCGCGATGCGCACCTCGGCCTCGTGTTTGCGCGGGCCCTGCGGAAACTTCGTCACGAAGCGGCGCAGCGACGCGACGTCGGCCGTGTCCTTAAGATAATCCCAGGCAATCTCCTCCGCAGACGGACCCTTGGCGACGGGTGCGGCGGCAGGTCCGGCGACCGCCACCTGCGGCGGGACGAAATAGAACGCGCCTTCGATCGGGGAATTCGACGTCCAGGGCAGTTGCTGGCTCTTGGTCGCGTTTTTTACCTTCACGCCGACCCTGTTGAACATTTCGAAAATACCGAGTCCCGGCTCGCGGATCGTTTCCGCCAGCGCCTTGGTGTAGGGGCTGTCGCCGTCGGCTCCGTCCAGCGCGGTGTTGCCGGGCTGGGTGGCAAATGCGATCAGCGTCCCCTCCGGCGCATGCATCTCGGCGAGGCCGCCGCCGGCGATGTCGCGCATTTTGACCATCTCGTTGTCGCGGCCACGCCCCATGAGAAGCGCGCGCCCACTGAACGGATCGTTACGGCAGGCATCGAGGATGACTATGTTGAGCTTGGTTCCGGTTCCTTCCATCTGATTAAGAATGAGGTTGGCATCGAGCATCTGAATGCCAACGTCCGCCTCGCGGGTCGGGTTGGCATCGACAGGAACGAGATAGTTGATGCCCCGCATCTGGAGGCCGTGGCCGGCATAATAGAAAAGCCCGACGTCGGCGCCCTGGAGCTTCGCGCCGAATTCCTGAACCACTTTTTCGAAAGACTGCTTGTCGAGATTAAGCTGCGCGCCGCCGCCGACCAAAGTGAATCCGATTGACCGCAACGCTTCGGCAAGAAGCCGCCCGTCGTTTGATGGGTTGTCAAGCGGCGGAACGTGGGTATAGCTGCCGTTGCCGACCACCAGCGCAACGCGCTTGTCGGCCATGGCGGGCAACGAAAAAATTGCCGCGATCAGGAGTGCCAACGGGCAGACGAGCAGTCGACGGATATGGAACATCCTCAATGCCCGGTTGCCGGCCCCCAACGGCATTGGATTTGCGCCGAATTTCGAACAATAGACTATTATCACATTGGGCCCGTGTCTCAATACCGATGTTGCCGCACGGCCGCCCAGCGAGAGCTGGCGATGGCGCGGCCCTGAAACGGCCCCGAGGGCGTAGGCCACATGTTGCGAAACCCCGCCTGGGTCCCCTATCTATGGCCGCATGGACACAATGACTGCACCGTCACCCGCCGCCGGTACCCAAGCGCCCGAAACCGCGCGTTCCGCGGCTTTGATCGAGGTCCGCTTGACCGATATCGAGCGCGTCGCCCGCGACACGAACGTCTATACGTTCCGGCGGCCCGACGGCGGCCGGTTGCCGCCCTACCAGCCGGGCGCCCATATCGACATCCATCTGCCCAACGGGCTCATCCGGCAATTCTCGCTGCTCAACCCCGATTCGAATGCCGAAAGCTACGTCGTCGGCATCAAGCTTGATGCCGCGAGCCGTGGCGGCTCGCGCTATATCTTCGACGAGCTGCACGTCGGACACCCGCTCAAGATCAGCGCGCCGCGCAATAATTTCCCGCTGGTCGAGAATGCCGAGCACGTCGTTCTTTTTGCCGGCGGCATCGGCATCACGCCGATCTGGTGCATGGCGCAGCAGCTCGCGGCGCAAAACCGGTCGTGGCAGCTTTATTATTCGTGCCGCTCGCGCGCCGATATGGCGTTTCTCGCAACGTTGGAAAAATTCGGATCGCAAACCGTCCACTTGCATTTCGACGAGGAAGTGGCCGGCAAGTTCCTCGACCTTGCCGCCGCCATTGCCGCAGCGCCGCCGAACGCGCACTTCTATTGCTGCGGTCCCAATCCGATGCTCAAGGCGTTCGAGGCGGCCGCCGCCAACCGGCCGCACCATCAGGTTCATGTGGAATACTTCACGCCCAAGGCGGAGGCGGTGGAGGGAACTTTAGGCGGTTTCTGGGTGGAACTCGCGCGCTCCGGCGAGGAGTATTACATCCCGGAGGGCAAGAAGATCCTTGAAGTGCTTTATGAGGCCGGCGTCGACGTCGACTACTCGTGCGAACTCGGCATCTGCGGCGAATGCGTGACGCGCGTGATCTCCGGTATTCCCGAGCACCGCGACTCGGTGCTCAGCGAGGAGGAACGGGCGTCCAACGAGAAGGTCATGATCTGCTGCGCCGGGTGCAAGAGCGAGCGTCTGGTCTTGGACATGTAGCATGTCGCCAGAGGGTCCGGACCGGCACGCGGAATTGCAAATGGGTTTCCCCCGAACATCGTCACGACCGCGCGCCGCGGCGGCGGAAATGCGCGGCGGAACCGCGACCGTCGCATAGCTCCGCCGCCGCGTTGCCATTGCTCTGCACCAGCAATTAGGCTAAGTCGCGCCCGCAAGGCGAGGTTGGGGGACGCGATGGCCGATCACGGCGAGGTTCAATACGCGAGTGCGACGGGCAACGATTATCCCGCTCATGAGCAGACGTACCGCTCGTTTGTCACCTTGGTGAAGGGTGCCATCGCAGTAGTTGTCGTCATTCTCATCCTGATGGCGATTTTCCTGACTTGATCTAAATCATTTTCCGCATCGGCCTTAGCCGATAATCCCATCGGCCTCGGAGGGATTATGAAGGTTGCCGTCACAACAGAAACCGATCCGGGCGAGCCGCGCGTGGCGGCGACGCCGGAAACAGTCAAAAAACTCATCGGGCTTGGCGCCGAGGTTGCGATCGAGCCCGGCGCCGGAGTGAAATCCGGCGTGCTTGATGCGGAATACGCCGCCGCCGGCGCCAAAGTGGCGTCCGATGCGGCCAGCGGCGCCGACATCGTGCTCAAGGTGCGCCGTCCTTCGGCCAGCGAGCTTGCCGGCTACAAGAAGGGCGCCGTGGTCGTCGCGATCATGGATCCTTACGGCAATGAGGCCGCGCTCAAGCAGATGGCCGCTGCCGGTGTTGTCGCTTTCGCCATGGAATTGATGCCGCGCATCACGCGCGCGCAGTCGATGGACGTGCTGTCCAGTCAGGCCAATCTCGCCGGCTACCGCGCGGTCATCGACGCCGCCGAAGAATACGGCCGCGCGCTGCCGATGATGATGACGGCGGCCGGCA
>Ga0074044_10004433_pt1 | contig 11624 bp, 13 predicted proteins | sample BogForMeECP23OM1_FD_94443 | JGI IMG/M metagenome (GOLD analysis project Ga0074044, IMG submission 94443) | Bog forest soil microbial communities from Calvert Island, British Columbia, Canada - Bog Forest MetaG ECP23OM1 | ecosystem: Environmental > Terrestrial > Soil > Wetlands ...
AGCTCCACCTTCGCTCTCCTCTCCATCCCAAAGCCTCCTGCCTCTTCAGCAGGATGCTCCCGCTAGCTGGGGGTGGGCCAATTCAGAGCATCGAAGTGGGCCATTTCAGAGTATCGAAATCACCGGAGCAACTGCTACCTATTCGTGCCGCTTTCACGGCCTGGTGCAGATGCAAGCGTTCATGACGGCGTTTGCCGTGGGTTTTCTACTCACTGCCCTGCCGCGCCGAACGCTAACCCCGCCAGTTGGGCGAATGGAAATGGCGGCGTTGGCGGCAGCGCTGGTTGTCACGACTGGCGCCGCGATTATCGAGTCGTGGGTTTTGGCCGAAATCGCGTACGCAACGCTGTTTGTGCTGCTCATCCAGTTTGCGCTGCGTCGATTCTTGGCGAGCACAGCGGGCCGCCGCCCGCCGGCCGCCTTCGTGCTTTTGCCTATCGCCGCCGTCCAGGGTCTGGCGGGCGCCGCCCTGATCGCCGCGGCCGACGCGAACGCCGTGCTTCAATCGAGCGGCTATCTACTGTAGCACGCCGCGATGAACACCCATCTAGTTTCGGATGAGCACCTGGAGTGCTCGCTCTGTCCGCCAGCGCTCGAAGCCCAAGGAGAAATTGCCTTTGCAGTTCGACTAAGAATTCTTGGCCTTCGGGCGTTCGACCTGGATTGGCACTTTGCGTCCCGCAGCTTCATTGGGCGCTGGCATGCGCAGTTCCAGCACTCCATGATTATACGCCGCTTTGATGTCCTCCGCGCGGATTCCCCGCGGGAGGGTAATCAAGCGCTCAAAACCGCCGTGGGTCAGTTCGCAATGGATAAAATTCCGGTCCTCTTGCTCGTCATGATGCTGACGCGAGGCCCGTACGATTACGACATCCTGTGTGACCATGACTTCAATATCCTTTGGTTTGATTCCAGGCAGGTCCAGTCTGATGACGTATTCGCTTCCATCGAGGAACGAGGCCGCAGCCAAAGACTTTGCCGGCAAGGAAGGCCAAAACAATATCATTATCTTCTCACTGACGGCGAGGAAGACTTAACGGAGATCCTTGCGCGGCGTCCAAAGCCGTTCGCGAGGCGGCCATTCGCCCCTTTCCGCCAATCCTTCGGCCGCGTCTCCTTTCAACTCAAACCGACGCTTTGAACATCGCGCGGACCGAGGCTTCGATCTGTCTCGTCAGCTCGGTGTCACCCCCAGACCAGGACCCGGAACTTCTTGCCGTCCATAGATGTAGGACGTCGCGCTTGAGATCCCGTGGCGCCGGCACACCTCCTCGGTCCTGGTCCCGCCTCGTGCTCACGCAGCATGCCGACGATCTGCTCCTCGCTAAAGCGGTTCCCTTTCATCGCCCGTCTCATTTTAATGCGACGGACTATACCCTATTTCGGCTGGGTGTTCGGGGGACACGACATAAGCTATCGACTTGCTACGGTTCGAGCGAGGCGCATCAGTCGACGAACCGAGTAGTAACCACTCGAGCCACGCTCGACGTAGTATCGCCAGCGCTTGATATCACGGAAGTACCACATCTCGATTCTCGGGAGGTCGAACGGGTCGGACTCTGAGGTAGCTCGCCCCAGCGTTGTGCCAGCGGACGCGAGGTAGTGACTGGCGATTTGGTTTCGCAGTCGGCCATTACTGCGCCCATAGGGTGGCGCGAAGCTGACTACTCTGACCGCAGTATGGTCTTCGATAGTGCGCCTGCTATTCAGGATCTCGAAATCCGTGCTATCGACCGGCAAGCGCGTTAGATCGGTGTGCGTCATCCCATGCGCGCCGAACTCGACCCCGCTTTTCGCAAGGTCTGCAACCGTTCGCCACTCCATTAGGCAAGCCCTATGCCGAGCGTCTTGCCAGTCACTCGTCTGCCCGATCTTACCCGCGGGCAGGAAGACCGTGCTGCTCCAGCCGCGTGCCTGCAGTTCCGGAAACGCGACTGCTGCAAAGTCCTGATATCCATCGTCAAAGGTGAGTACCGCAAAGGGTTGGTGAAGCTCGAGCTCGCCTCGTCTCCATGCAACGTAGTCTCTGAGCGGTACTCCGCGGAACCCGCAACCCGCAAGAACACATAGCTGCTCGCGGAACACTGCGGGTGGGATGCAAACGGGCCCCTCCCCGTCGGAGATCGAGTGAAACATCACGATGTTTATGCCGGAGTCGATCACTCTTATTCAGACTCCCATGGAACGCGGCCGAACTTGCGCAAAGCCGTATCGCGCACCAAAGTGGTATATCGCTCCAAATGCGCTTCCGTGGTCCACCGATTGGTAAATGCGCGATACCCTTTCTCCGCCAGGTTCTCGCGCAGCTCTGGCGACTCGACAATACGGTTCAGACTCGCCAACAACTCCGATTGACTCTTATAGAGTAGCCCTCCACCGCTCTCGGTAATCAGCTCTGACAAAGCACCCAGGTCGCGTGCGATGACCGGAGCGCGGTAAGAGAACGCCTCGAGTATTACGAGCGAAGATGTTTCGTAGGTTAACGACGGCACGATGCACGCCAGGCAATCCCGGTACAGACTTCCGAGCTCGGCTTCCGACAGGTGACCAAGGAACACTATTCGCGAAAGTGAAGCAGCACGCCTCCGTAGAACTGTTTCTTGCGATCCGCTTCCCGCGATCAGGAGATCGATGTCGGGAATTCTCTCCCAGATATCGATTAGAGAATGAACTCCTTTAATGCTTTCGAGCCTGCCAACGAAGAGAAAGAACGGCCTTGTGCGTTTTCGATACGATCCTCCGTTTGGTGAGTCCGGCGTTCCGACGAAGAGCGGGAACTCGATCATTGGCCGTCCGAATCCGCGACGTGCATGCATCTCAGCCGCGGAGCGGCTCGCTGAAAGGAAAACGTCCACCTCAGCGGCATAACGATCGAGCATGTCGGTATATCGCCACAGCTGTGGTGGACGTCTGGCGCGAACAGTACATTGCAGACACTCCGGCTTCTCACATGGACGTTCATTGAACTTCCACAACACGCTGGTCGGACAAACCAGCCAATGGTCATGAGTAGTGTACAGCTTTATTGCTTTGCTATCATGGGGTCGAAGCGCCAGCACTCCTGGGCCGAATAGGGAGATGTTGTGATAGTGAATGACGTCCGGCCGACTAAGGTCCAGGATGTTCTGGATACGAGCTCGCGTAAGATAAGGTCGGCCGGTTTGATGAGATAGCAATGGCGACACGACACCTAAGCTCGTTTGTAGTGAGTGGATTGTCAGATTAGGACTTTCCGATGCGATCTTTCGCGGTTCCGCGTTATTGAATATGCGAAACGAGTTGATGCAGTGAACGACGTCAACCTTGCAACCCGCCGCGACCTGCGCCCTTGCGAGCCGCTGCACATAGATCGCATCACCGCCAAAGCTATAAGGCGGGTAAAAGATCGTCACATGTACGATTCTGAGAGGCCGATGCATGAGTACCGTCTACACTATAAGGCATAAACCGTGCGGCGTTTCTCTGTCAGCTTAGCCGCTAGGAAGTCAACTCCAGGTCCCCGTCGCTCATTGTTAAATACCACTGCCGGAGGTCGGCGAATCTCAAGAGAGCGGGATCGGTCGAATTCACTGCCGACGAAAAGTAGCCAGGCGCCGGCGCCGACGCGAACTTATAGTAGCCGCTACGCATCAGTTGCTCGCGAAAAGGGGATGACACAACCGTGCACACAATCGCCTTTACACGGTGCCGAAGCAGGTTTTGCTCGGCATGCCAGAGGAGCAACGAGAACAGGTCGGTGGAGCGATTCTCAATCAGGAAGTCGACCAGGTAGCCGATAGTAGCCCCGTCGGAATCAGTTGCAGTTCGGCATACCAGATAGCCAGCCAAATCCGAGCCACGCAGCGCGGCTAGTCTCAGATAAGTCGCGTCGGGTCTCGCGTCGAATCGCCAACGCAGGTAGCGGCTGTCTCGGATGGCCACAACAGCGTAGTCGCCCTGAACGCGGCTCCAGAGTTGATCGAACCGCTGGTCAAATTCGGTCAGCTCGACGATTGTGACTCCTGCTACGGGCTTCGGCCGGTGAATCAGTCTTTCCACTGGACGAATCAGGCTTCCCGCGACTGCAGCGCCTGCTGCGAACCAGCGGCGACCGGTTTTTCGATGCGCCAGATAACCCCAGTCGATGGGTTTGGCCAACGGCGTAAGCTGTACGCGATTGGAAGGTAACGCGTGGAATGGCTGCCTGGCCGGAGAGTTGGCCGCCAGCCAGCGCGTTCGCGCTATTCCCGAGGTTTGGCTGCCCCAGGTAAACCTGAGTACGCGCTCGGACGCCAGCCGCATCGAGAGGCGCATCGAAAGCTGGTTGTCGCGATACTCGGGACGGACGAACCAATCGCACGTGACCGATGCCCACTCTTTTGCACCTCCGACCAGAAAGCGCACCGGAACCGCGCCGAGCATAGCGATGACTTCACCGGCTCTCGTCTTAGCCACAAGAATGAGTGGGTCATCCTCTCGTTCGGGCAGGTCGTCCTCGCTTCTCACGTCCCACTTCTGCAGAACCTCAGGCGAGTACTGCTCGCGTATGCGCAAAAATTCGTCACGGTGGGCCCGGCGGTAGCATTCCGCCTCGCGATTAAACGGGTTGTCGTCATATTTCCAATTCCACTGATCGATCAGGGGCCTGGCGAAACCAGCCGCACGTGCAACGCGCAACAGTTCGAAGACCCGAGCGCGATCGCTCCGAGAGTAACGCTGGATGCGATCCGGAACTCCCGTTTTTGACTTTGCAAGCATGCGATTTTTAGCCCACTAGCAGTGCGCCACGGTCCATTGTTGAGCCGAAGAAATCAAAGGTCTTTTACGGCTCCTTTGCTGCGCAGCCACCTTTCAGCGCTCTTCCCGCCCGTGGCATCACTCGCCAGCACAGCGTGCACAGCAAAAGAGCGAGCACGGCGACAGCCGCTAAAGCTGCTAACCGCTGGCGCCAACTGAGGTTCAGGTCGTTGGGCAGGCTTCTGGTCTCGAGTGCAAGCCGAGTCCACGGGATCGCTCTGCAAACCACATCGGTGTAGAGAAAACTCGCGCGCAAACAGGTCCCCTATGGGTACTACGTCGGCGTCTATGAAAGTCAGAAGCGGGGCGCGAGCGGCCAGTGCGCCGGCGTTTCGGGCCGCGGCAACGCCCCGATGCGTATCGAACTCGATCAGTCTGACTGGAAACTGGCTCGCAACCGTCGTGGTCGAATCGGTCGAGCAATCGTCGACGACGATTACCTCGACCTCCTGATCGGTCTTGGCGCATGCCGCCGCGAGGCACGCGCCCAGCGTGCCTGAGGCATTGCGCGCCGCGACGACGATACTCAGTTGCGGAGCCACAGCCGCCATATTATTATCTGGTAGCCTAGACGTCTCGAATTGGCCTGGCAAGAAGGTTGCCGAGGGTCGCCCAGCAGCGCCGCTGCGAGCAGCCCGAACGCCGCTTCGAAGTTGACGTCATCACGATCGATTTCGTGCGCGATGAACAACCCATCCGCTGCTGCCATCATCAGAGTTGCCAGCGCACGCACGCCAGCTTTGTCCACTCGGCCTTCGAAAAATGCCTCGTACGATGCGACGGTCCGCCGGTACGCCTCCTCGCGCACTTGCAGGAACAGCTTGCGCGCGGAAGCTAACTTGAGTCGTGTAGCATCGTTGGCGTCGATGGGTTCCTGTAAAATCGTAATTGAGAATTGCACGGTATTGCATGCTTTTAACGGGGCATCGTCTATTCCTCGGGCTTTCCGAGTATGTCGGCCAACTTCGGGGGAGCAGAAATCGGACCGCATTGAAGACGGGCTGGAATCGCACCGGGTCGATATTCAGCATGCGGAAAAACAGCAGTACATAACGGACCGTGCGAGGACGCTTGACGAACCGATGGCCTGTGTTGCCGTAGCGTTCGCAGATCAGGCGGCTCAAGACCTTGTGGCCCTGCGCATACCGTTGAGAGCTCTCGCGATAGGACGCGATCCGGCGCACGACCAAACATTCGGGCTGGTAGAGGAAGTGGCCCAGTTCGCGCAGCCGCAGCATCAGGTAGACGTCGGCGCAGGCCCGGTAAACCCCAGGTTCTTCCCAGAAGCCGCCCGCGGCCTCGAAAGCCGATCGCCGCATGACGCACATGCTTGGGAGAATCGACCGATATGCGTTCAGCATCTCCTTGAGCGAAGGCGTATGGTGCTGCGCAGGCAGCCAAGGGCCCCTATCCCGGCCGTTTCCGTCAATCATCGCCGGCATTCGCGTAGGCCATAACGCAGCCGGGGTCCTGCTCCAGCAGAGCTACGGTTTTCGATAGCATCCCGGGCAGCCAGACATCGTCGGCGTCCAGGAACGCCAGATATGAACTACTCGCCGCTGCTCTTGCGCCGCCGCCAGCGTCCCGTCGGTCGATCCGTCGTCTACTACGATCACTTCGGAGCCATCCCACCCCTGGTCGAGCGCACTATCGACGGCGGCCCTACGGTCGATGCCATGTTCCAGACCGGGATAATTACGGATAGGGAGACTGCCGCCATCTAAGCATTCTCTTCCGGGCCGGAGCTTTGTTCTCCCCGGCTACGCCTGTGTGGCCGGAGTCTGTTGCGGTTGAGGCCGTCCAATAGCGAATCGAGCATGATGTTGGACAGGTAGTTCAGGTAATACGGCTTCAAACCAGGCTCCAGAGTCATTTCAGCCTTCGCGCTGCTGGGAAGCAACGGCCGCTGGACGATGTAGGCAATTCGGCGCACGGTCATTCGCGAGGCTCATCCCGGGCGGCCATTACCCCAGGGATGCCGAAGACAGTACTCGAGCTGCCGCAGCATGCGGGAGTGTCCGCCGCACGCAACCGTGGCTGACCAAGCTGGTGTCGGCCGGCGAGTCGTCGTAAGAGCCGATTACCGCGTCGACTTGCGGTTCACCCAGCGCCTTGCGCGCTCGCGCGAGGGTCGTTGGTCGGATTGCTCGCAGGCATCGCGATGTACTGCTCGCCAAGGCTGCGGCCCTTGATGCGCCGGCTGTGAGTGATTCTGCAAAACTGCGGCTCCCAGATTTTATCGGCATCGGGCCCGCTCGCACCGGTAGTCCTGCCGAGATGGGCAACAAGGCAGCTTGATCAAGCGCTCTTATCGGAGGAACACGTCTCGCCATGGTTGCGGAGGTCGTTCTGTCGATGATGGGTAACCGGTCGGACCGGCGCTTTCCAAACCTGTGCTGTCCCTGGGCGCCCGAGGGGGCCCTCGAGGCCGTTTGGTTGAGAAGGAGAAGGCGCGCGGATTTCCATCAGGGCCACGAGCGTACTATCAAGCTCCTTAAACAGGCCGAATATTGGCTGCAACCGGCTTCACTCTCATCCGGCAAACTACTTTCGCTCGGGGCTGGGTCCATATAAGGGACAGGTCTCAATTGAACCTGAATCCGGCGTGATCTGTTGACGTGATCGTCAGCTAAACGCTGTGGCCGTTGGTTTAGGTCGATGTAAGGTGCTTCCGCTGAAAGCTACCTCTTATGTAGGGTTCATCGGGATGCCCAATGCGTCCTTTCCCCTTGCGATCTCGCCACGCCCGTGCTGCCGTCGCCTGCAAGCCCGGATGAGAGCACGTCTTTTCGCGCCGGATTCAGGTTGAACCGAGGCGCCGTGGGGATTCGATGTGTGGATCTCAACCGGCGGACGTGCCACGGGTGACCGATAAGTTGGGCATAGCGGTAGTTTCAGTGCTGGCGGCGCTCGCGCCGGTTTGCTGACGCCATAGCGAGGCGTACAGGCCTTGCCGCGCTAACAGATCTTCATGGCGGCCCTGGTCGATGATTCGGCCGCGTTCCAGGATATAGATCCGATCGGCATAAATCACGGTGGACAGGCGGTGGGCAATCAGGATCGCGATTGCCCGGCGACTCGCAGTCACGCGGCGGATGGTTTGGCTCACTTCCTCCTCGGTCAGCGAGTCGAGCGAAGAGGTGGCTTCGTCGAAAATCACAACATCGGGTCGGCGCAGCAACGCTCGTGCGATCGCGAGCCTCTGCTTCTCGCCCCCTGACACCTTCACGCCGCCCTCACCGATGGTGGTGTCGAGACCGCCGTTGACACGCTCGAGCATTGGCAGCGCCGCCGCCTGCTGCAACGCCTCGAGGCATTCGGCATCGGTCGCGACGGGGCGGACGAAGAGCAGATTGTCGCGGACCGAACCAGAGAAGAGCTGGGTGTCCTGAGTGACGAGGCCGATGTGCTCGCGCAGGCGGTCGGGATCGATTCGGGATGAATCAATTCCGTTATGTTCGATGGTGCCGGCGCGGGGCGTATAGAGGCCCACGATAAGCTTGACCAGGGTGGTCTTGCCGGAGCCAGTTGGGCCGACGAAGGCGATCGTCTCGCCGCGAGACGCCTCGAACGTAACGCCGCTAACTGCGGGAACGGTCGCGCCCGGATGCTGGAAACTCACGTCGTGGAAACTCAAGCTGTGCAGCTGGCCGATCGGAACGGGATGCTTTGGGCGAGTTTCCCGCGGACGCTCCATGAATACGGCAAAGTTGTCGAGCGAGGCTTCCGTCTGCCGATAAAGATTGAACAGCGGTCCTAGCTCCTGCATCGGGGTGAAGATGAAATAAGTGTAGAGGAACAGCGAGAAGAACGCACCGACCGTGATTCGCTGAGTGAAGAGGAAATAAAGCAGGAGCGCCAGTATAGCGGCGCGGCTCAGATTTTCGCAGATCCCCTGGGTGAAAGTCAGTGCGCGAATATGGCCGATCTTCTGAAGCTGTAGATCGAGGATCTGATCGGCGCTGTAGTCGAGCCGCGCGATCTCCTGCTGCTCAAGGCCGAGGCTTTTGACCAATTCGACGTTGCGCAGCGTTTCAACCGTCGCGCCCGCGAGTGCGTTGGTTTGCGCAACAATTGACTTCTCGATGGGCTTTAGCCTGCGGCTCAAAATTACGCTGGCGGCTCCTATGACACACGCGACGAGAAGGAACGCGGTGGCGAAGATCCCTCCGAGCGCCCAGGCGTAAGCGACGACGAACAAGACGCCCACCAGCGACATGAATAACGAATTCACTGCGGCAACGACGAATCGGTCGACGTCGCTGCGGAGCTTCTGCGGGGCCGACGTCGTCTCTCCAGTCCGCTGATCTTCAAAAACGGCGTATGGAAGTTGCAACGAGTGGCGGATGGCGTCGGTGTACATCCGGCTTGAGACACGTTGCGCGATGCGTGCAACCACGTCGAGGTTGACGACCTTCGCGAGCCACGAAACGAAGGCCACGCCGGCCATCGCCGCAAGCAGAACTGCCGTGCCGGTGAAGAATTCCTGTGCGTCCAGGCGCGCGTGCTGCGTCGCGTAACGGTCAATCAGGCGACGGAGGATCAGCGGGTCCAGCATCATGAAGATTTGGCTGGTCGCGGCCAGCAGCAGCGCCGCAGCCACGGCGTGCCAGTGGGGTTTTAAATAGCGGAGGAAAATTCTCATTCGCTAGCCGCGGCCCTGTAACTCGCCTGGGCCGTGAGGCAGCCGCCTCGGACCGCTCGCTGTCATCAATATTGCCATCAATCCTGTGTCGATGCGGCATCCCACGCGTGACTTTTCTATCATGTTGCGCTTCGAGGTCGAAGCATCATCGCGGCCGATGCCGCGTCCCTTACATCCGAACAGCAAACGAACCTTGCGTTCCTCCATGCGCCGTTCGCATAGTGCCTTTCCCAAGCCGGATTCCCGCTTCGCGGAGTGCGCCTGGAAGGTAGCCGAAGCCGAGATCAAGGCATGATGCCCAGTATTCTCATTTCCACGCTCGAGAGCCGCCGCGAACAATTTGCGCATATCTTTGATAGACTGCGCGCTCAAGTCCGCGCGGGTGATCTGGATGCCGAGGTCGAGATTATCTTCCTGCGCGACAACAAGGAAAATTCCCTCGGCTTCAAGCGCAATCAGCTGACGCAGCAAGCTAGCGGGCGGTTCATCGCGTTCGTCGATGACGATGTAAGCGACGACTAAGACCACGTATGCAGGATTCAGCAGAGCCTTCAGACAAAACTCCACAAGGCCGCAAGAGATGTACCTGAATCGTTTCGCACCAATCACATATGAGGAAGTGGTCGCCGAGCCCGCCGGCACCATCGCGAAACTGTACAAAACGCTGGAGCTGGGTGACTCTGCGAAGCTGTCACCAAGACATGCGGAATACATCGCGAATGCGAAGGCGAGCAGAAAGAATGCCTGAACCTCAAAGTATCGACCGGATGAATATCAAAGTGATCAGTATCGGACACCGATCGGCGAGGCTCAGGTCTGCTTGAGTAGCTGAACCGGATTGCGTTAGAGCGCGCGAAGAAAATATATCGCCGAGCCCATCGCCAGACCGATCATCGAATACAGATAGTACAGTTGCTGCAGAAGGAAGCCGCCGATGGCGAGGCGCAACCCGCCCTTCGTGAGCAACAACCTGAAAAGACCTCGATTGAGCCGGTAGGCGACGACGAGCAATGCGCCGACCACGAACCAGATGTACGGATTCATAAGCGCCACAGGAATTGCGAGCAGGAGCGCAACGCTTACCATCGCGGCGAAGCGCTGATCGTATGAGAAGTTCAGATCCGTTTGCACACGGCCATGCTCCATCCATAGCAGCGTCCATGGAATGGCGCGGCGCACCACGTCAGTGGCGACCAGCGATGCGAGGTTCCATTTCTTCAGATGCTTTACCTGCAGCTCGGGATCGAGAACGATCCGCACCCCGCCGTCATTCAGCCGGTAACCGAGCTCGACGTCCTCGATCGACGGCAGCTTGAAGCGTTTCTCGTCGAATCCTCCAGCCGCGAAAAAGCATTTCCGCCTGACCGCGCCGCATGCACCCCAGAAGGTGGTCGCTTCGAGCTGCGAGTGCTGATGGAAATAATGGTGCGCAAGATTCTTGAAACGGCTGACGATCGAGACGTCGTCGGGATCCGCATCGTAAGAGCCGAACAGAGCACCCACCTCGGGCCGCGACATCGTCGCAAACACTCTGCGCATTCCTCCCGGCGCAAGGACCACATCGGCATCGAGGAAAAACAGTACCTCGCCGCGCGCGGCTTCGGCGCCACGGTTGCGTGCGGCGGACACTCCCGCATGCTGCGGCAGCTCGATCAGCGTAAGCGGGTAGCGCGACGCGATCGCTCGCGTTTCGTCGGTGGAATGGTCGTCGACGACGATCAGCTCGACCTCGTCGGTCGCTTGAGCGAGCAGGGCATCAAGACATCGCGCAAGCGTCGGCGCCGCGTTGCGGGCGGCTACTATCGCGCTGACTCGCGGCGTTTGTGACAACATTTCATGCCACCTAGCGAAGTACTTTTTGCTCTGCGGCGACCAAAAGATGACGACGCTGCATTGCTAGCAGATTCTGCCGGATGAAGGCCAACAGCGTTATTACTCCGGCGGCGAGCACGCGCCCAATCGTCGCGTGGCGATGGAGGAAATGAACTATGAGCATTATCAGGCCGATGTTGATGAGGTAACAGTCCGCTCCATCGGCCAGCACGATCAAGGCTCGCCGCGACCACCGAAGCGTTCCCAGGTCCTCGCGGCGGTAATGTTGGATCGCAGCGCCGACCATCGCACTGATGGCGAACGCAATCGGGTACCAGACGTGGAAGTAGTAAATCAGCACCTGGTAAACAGCGACATCGAAAATCAGCGG
>Ga0074044_10004434_pt1 | contig 11623 bp, 11 predicted proteins | sample BogForMeECP23OM1_FD_94443 | JGI IMG/M metagenome (GOLD analysis project Ga0074044, IMG submission 94443) | Bog forest soil microbial communities from Calvert Island, British Columbia, Canada - Bog Forest MetaG ECP23OM1 | ecosystem: Environmental > Terrestrial > Soil > Wetlands ...
GACCGCCGGATCGCGCACGTCACTTGCCGGCGGCGCCGCCAAGGTGGCGCAGACCAAGGCCGCCGCGCAAAATCTCGGCCGCGAGATCGAGGTCTACACTGTCGGTCAGGTCATCTGCCGTCCGACGCAAAAGCAAGCCGAGGAGTACTATCGCCACGTCAATATCGACAACGCCGATTGGGGTGCGATCGACGGCATGTTGGCGAACCGGAATATCACGCCGAACAACACTTCCGCCGACGAATACGACGCCAAGCGCCGCTATTTCGCTGCCAACGCCGTCGGCGGCTATCCGTTCGTCGGCACGCCCGATCACGTGGCGGAAGAACTCGAAATTATCAGCAAGGCCGGCGTACGCGGCATCGGGCTCTCCTTCGTCAATTATCTCGGCGAGGTGCCCTATTTCTGCGACGAGGTGCTGCCGCGTCTGGTACGCCAGGGCGTGCGGACCAAGCCCTGAACGGCTGGAGCCAACGTGATGCGGCAATCAACCTCGGTGCGAGCCATGACAGTCTGGGCAATCATAAACGGCATTCCCGATTGACGCGGATGCGGCGGATGCGGCGGGCAGCGGACCGGACCTCATGACAGCTTACATTCAAGGTCGCAACGTCAACCTGACTTTTCGGCCGTCGAACCGCAGTCCGGTCCGAGCGCTGCACGGCTTCGACATCGACGTCAAGGAAGGTGAATTCCTGTCGATCGTCGGGCCGTCCGGCTGCGGCAAGAGCACGTTTCTCAACATCCTGCTCGGCCTCGTCAAACCGGATTCCGGCCAGTTGCTGATTCATGGCAGACCGATCACCGGGCCGGGCACCGATCGCGCCATGGTGTTTCAGGAATTCGGACTGCTGCCGTGGCGGACGGCGCAAAACAATATCGAGCTGGGTCTCGAGCTGAAGAAAGTGCCGGCCGAAAAGCGCCGCGCCGTTGCCGGCGGTCTGATCAAGCTCGTGGGGCTCTCGGGCTTCGAGGCGCATTATCCGCACGAACTATCGGGCGGCATGAAGCAGCGCGTCGGCCTGGCGCGGGCGCTGGCGACCGATCCCGAGGTTTTGCTGATGGACGAGCCGTTCGCCGCACTCGACGCCCAGACCCGCGACCTGATGCAGGCCGAATTGCTGCGCGTCTGGCGCGAGGCGCGCAAGACGGTGCTGTTCGTCACCCACCAGATCGACGAGGCGATCTATCTTTCCGACCGCGTCATGGTCATGAGCAAGCGACCGGGCCGCGCCAAGAAGACTTTCGCCATCGCTCTGCCGCGTCCGCGCGAATACGAGATGCGGGTGACACCGGAGTTCAACGAGCTCAAGCTCGAAATCTGGAATACGCTCAAGGACGAGATCACGGTCTAAACGATGGCAGAAGACGCCGCGCCGCGCCTGAATTTCGCCGAGCGTTATCGCAAGCTCCTGCTCGGCGGCCTTGCCGTGGCATTATTCTTCGCTGCCTGGCAGGCAGTCTTTCTCGTCGTCCCGTTCAATTCTCTGTTCATCAGCAAGCCGAGCCTGATTGCCGCGGGTTACGTCGATTTGATCGAGAGCGGCGACCTGTTTCACGACCTCGCGGTCAGCGCCGTTCCGTTTGTCTACGGCTTCGCGGCGGCCGTGGTCGTCGGCGTTCCGCTCGGCATCGTCATGGGCTGGCGGGTGCGGGTCGGCTATGCGCTCGATCCGCTGATGACCGTGTTCTATGCGAGCCCGTTGGTCGCGCTCGCGCCGCTGGTGGTGATCTTCTTCGGCGTCGGCGTGGGCGGCAAGGCTGCTATCATCTTTTTCCTCGCGGTCTTCCCCTTTATCTTCAATGCCTGTGCCGGCGTTCGCGCGGTCGACCGGCTGCTCGTCAATGTCGTGCGCTCGCTCGGCGGCAGCGAGTGGGATCTTTATCTGAAGGTGATCTTTCCGAGCGTTCTGCCCTATATCGTTGCCGCCAGCCGCATCGCCGTCGGCCGCGCATTGATCGGCGTTCTGGTCGGCGAGTTCTTCGCGGCTTCCGAAGGCATCGGCTACGCCATTTCGCGGTTCGGCGATATTTTTGCGCTCGACCGTATGTTCGGCTGCATCCTGACGGTGATGGTGATCGCCGTGGCGCTGACCGAAGGCATACGCTGGGCCGAACGCGCGGCCTTCCCCTGGCGAGCTGAGCAGTAAGCCATGACCGAAATCCAAGCCGCCGACGTGGAAATCGCCGCGACCGCCGCGGCTGACGACGCCGGCGCGCCGCGCAAGGGCGTGTGGCAGCGCGCCGAGCCGACCATCCTCGGCACCGGCACGATCGCCCTGCTGCTGTTGGTCTGGGAATTCCTGCCGCGCTTGGTTCCTATGAAAGAAGGCACCAAACTGTTCTTCGCGGTGCCGAGCCAGATCGCCGGAACATTGTGGAACATGTTCGCGACCGGCATGATCTGGGCGCCGCTCGGGGTGAGCGCCTCCGCGTTCGCAATCGGCCTTGCGTTCGCGATCGTCGCCGGCCTGCCGCTCGGCATCCTGCTCGGCCGTTCGGCGACGCTCAACGCCATGCTCGATCCGTTCATTACGGCCTTCAATGCGACGCCGCGCCTGGTTTTCCTGCCGTTGCTGCTGCTGTGGTTCGGCATCGGGCTTTGGTCGAAAGTCGCTGTCGTCTTCCTCGGCGCCTTGTTCCCGCTCCTGATCAATACCTACGAAGGTGTCCGCAACGCCGACAAGCTCCTGATCAATGTCGTGCGTTCGTTCGGCGCCAAGGAATGGGACATCGCGCGGCTCGTCGTGGTGCCGAATTCGCTGCCCTATATCGTCGTCGGGCTGCGGCTGGCGATCGGCCGTGCCGTCCTTGGCGTCGTGGTCGCGGAATTCTTCGGCTCCGAGGACGGCCTCGGCGTGGTCATGGTACGGGCCGCGAGCCGCTTTCAGGTCGACGTCGTGTTTGCCGGCCTGATCGTGTTCGCGGCGCTGTCGTTGTTGATGACCGGGCTGGTCAAGCTACTCGAGGATCGCATGAGCCGCTGGCGGCCGGAGCACATCAACGCCAATTGATCGCGTTGCGCAGCGACGGTAAAAGCCCGGGTCTTGCGGCCCGGGCTTTGTTCGTCATGTTGCGCCGACGCGCCAAGCTCTCTCAGTTCGCCTTCTCTCTCAGTTCGCCTTCACGGGCGCCTCGGTGTTGGTCGGCACGTAGCCCATCTCCTTCAGCGTCGGATCGAGCAGATTGCGGGCCAGGAACTGTTCGGGATCCGGCAGCGGCTTGTCCTGCGGCCACTGCCGCGCGGCGATCATGGTAAGGCGGCGCGATTCAAAGATGTCGCGGAACAGGTCCTTGGGCACTTCGGCGCCGTATGTATCGTGGAGCTGGTCCCAGATGAGGCCTGCTTCTTCGTCGGTCTTGATGCCGAGATGATGTTTGAGCACCGCGACCGAGCCCTGCTTGTTGTCGCGGAAGTACATGACCGCCTTGGCAATGGCGCGGATGATCTTCTTCACGGTTTTAGGGTGTTGGTCGACGAAGGATTGCATGCACCAGATCGTGCCGCCGGCGCGCGGGATGTAGTCGCCGGTGCGCAACAACACTTTTAGTCCGGCTTGAACGGCCACCGCGGCATGCGGGATGGAGAGCGCGGCGCCTTGGATATCGTCGTTGACCAGGGCGGCAATGCGCTCAGCCTCGCCCTGAAAGGAGATGACCTTGTAATCCTTGCCGGCATCCATGTGATAGAAGCGGTGCAGCACCGCTTGGGCCTCATCGTAGTCGGCGCCGCCGGCGCGGCCATAACCCAGCGTCTTGCCTTCGAGATCCTCCGGCTTGTTGATCTCCTTGCGCGTCGTGATGGTCCACTGCGATTTGAGCGATTCACCGACGATATACATGATCTTCGCGCCACTCAGCGCGGCCTGGGCTCCTCCCGACGGGATCGGCGCACAGTCGAGATTGCCGGAGAGAACCGCGGTGACCTGGGAGCTCGCCTGCAATTCGATGAGGCTGGCATCGAGGCCTTCGGCTTTGAAGTAGCCTTCATCCAGCGCGACGTAAGTCGGTACGTGGAAGCCGTCGCCGCCGATCACCTTGCCCATGGTGAACTTGGTCTGCGCATTGGCGCTCACAGCAAGCGGAACCGCCAACGCGACCGTGGCGGCGAGAGCGAGCAGGCACCGGAACATCCGCATGATACAATCCTCCCTTTTTGGCCGATCGAATGAGCCAGCGATACTACGCCTTTGTGGCGTTTGAGAAACGGATGATACCCTAAACCGACGCCAATACTACTCAAAGCGCGGCATGGCCGCCATGACAAGAAGGGTTCGCGGCAGCGCCGACGCTTGATTTGACGTCGCCGGCGGAATTCAATTCCCGTGTTATCACGCCATCGGCCGCTCGACATGTCCGCTCCCAATCCAGTGAACGTTGTTGCCGGGCTGCTGCGCGCAGCCGGCCTCGGCGATGCGGCGATGAGCGACATTGAACTCACCGGCACTGAGCCGGTGCTGCCCTCCTCATTCGCGATCGGGACCGCCGCGCAAGCCACAATTGCGGCTGCGGCGTTGGCTGCCGCAGATTTGTGGCGGCGGCGCACGGGTCGGCGCCAACGCGTCAGCGTCGCCATGCGAAACGCGGCAATCGAGTTTCGCAGCGAACGATATCTGCGCATCGACGGCAAGCCGCCTGATGAATATCACGACGACCTCGCGGGTCTTTATCGCTGCGGCGACGGCCGTTGGGTGCGGCTGCATACCAATCTGCCGCATCATCGCAGCGGTTTGCTTGCACTCCTGGACTGCCCTCACGATCGGACCGCGGTGCAATGCGCACTCGACGGATGGCAGGCCGAGGCGTTCGAGACGGCGGCCGCCGACGCCGGTCTCGCGGTCGCCGCGTGCCGGTCATTTGCCGAGTGGGATGAGCATCCGCAGGGCCGCGCCGTCGCCAGCCTTCCGCTGTTCACCATCGAGCAGATTGGCGATGCGCCGGCAGCACCGCTGACCGCGGCCGAACGCCCGCTGAGCGGCATCAAGGTGCTCGACTTGACCCGCATCATTGCCGGTCCGGTGTGCGGGCGCACGCTTGCGGCGCATGGCGCCGATGTGATGCTGGTCACCGCATCGCACTTGCCGTCGCTGTATCCGCTCGTCATCGACACCGGCCGGGGAAAATTGTCGACCTTGCTCGATTTGCGCGAGAAAAACGCCCGCGAAACTCTCGCCGCGCTGGTGCAGGACGCGGACGTTTTCGTGCAGGGCTATCGGCCCGGCGCCATCGCCGCGTTCGGTTTCGGCCCGCACGATGTCGCGCGGATGCGCCCCGGCATCGTCCACGTCTCGCTCTGCGCCTATGGCCACGAAGGTCCTTGGGCGGCGCGACGCGGCTTCGACTCGCTGGTGCAGACGGCAAGCGGCTTCAACGTCGCGGAAGCGGAAGCATTTGGCGAGAGGAAGCCGAAACCGCTACCGGCACAGGCGCTCGACCATGCCACCGGTTACTTGCTGGCGTTCGCGGCGATGACGGCTCTGGCGCGCCGCGCCGAGCGCGGCGGCTCCTGGCAGGTCCAGGCCTCGCTGGCGCAGACCGGCTACTGGCTTCGGCAGCTTGGCCGCATCGATGGCGTGAGGTGTCCCGACCCCGGATTTGACGACGTGCGTGATTGCCTGGAAGACACCGCGTCCGGCTTCGGCCGCCTCACGGCCGTCCGCCACGCCGCCGTCATGGCCGCAACGCCGCCGCGCTGGGTGCGGCCGACCGTTCCGCTCGGCACCCACCCACCGGCTTGGCCATAGTAGTTTAATCCAAGTTTCAAAACTCTTCGAGCGGAGTGCCACCTCAACAATCTGGACAAGGGCTACGCGGAACAGCAGGATGTCGGCATGAGAAAGGTGCATATGGCGCCACTCACCAGGGAGGAAATCATGGGCAATTGGAAACGCCGACGGGGCGCGTCATCGCTCGATGACGTTGCCGGCAACGGCCTGATCAACCGAAGAGCATTGCTCGGACAAGGGTTCGCCATCGCGGGCGCGGTCGGCGCGGCTGGAACCGTAACCAGCGCCGCCGCCGAGCCGCTCGTCGATGCGCCGTGGGGCCTAGAAGTCGGCGCGATCACGCCGCCGGTGCAGACGCCGTCGCCGTTTGAAAAGAACGTGGTGCGGGCGCTGAGCAATCCGAACGCCGATTTCCGCACCTCGCATGCGCGCACGCCGCACCAACTGCTCGGCGGCACGGTCACTCCGAACGGGCTGCACTTCTCCATCAACCATGCCGGCATACCGAACATCGATCCGGCCCAGCACAAGCTTGTCATCCACGGCATGGTGCGCCGGCCGCTGGAATTCACGCTGGAGTCGCTGTCGCGCTACCCGCTGGTCACCCGCATGGCGTTCGTGGAATGCGCCGGCAATTCCGCGGGAATGTTCGCCAAGGAACCGTTGCAAGCCCCGGCAGGGTTGCTGCACGGCCTGGTTTCCAACGCGGAATGGACCGGCGTGCCGCTGTCGACCCTGCTCGACGAAGCCGGTGTCGATCCCAAGGCGAAATGGCTGGTCGCCGAGGGCACCGATGCGCATTTCCTGGATCGCAGCGTGCCGGTCAAGAAAGCCTATGACGATGCGCTGGTCGCGATCTATCAAAACGGCGAGCATTTGATGCCGGGCAATGGCTATCCGATGCGCCTCCTATTGCCCGGCTTCCAGGGCAACATGAACGTAAAATTCTTGCGCCGCATCAAAGCGATCGATCAGCCGGCCTATACCTACTTCGAAACCAAGAATTATTCGCAGATCCTGCCGGGCGGCAAGACCTGGCGCTTCCACTTCGTCATGGAGGTCAAGAGCTTCATCACCCACCCCTCGTTCGGCCTCAGCCTGAACGGGCCCGGCCTCTACGCCATCTCCGGCGTCGCCTATTCGGGCACCGGACGCATCGCAAAAGTGCTGGTCTCGGCCGACGGCGGCAAGAGCTGGGGCGAAGCCGCGCTGCAAGGCTCGATCCACGAAAAATCCTTCACCCGCTTCGTCATGCCCTGGCGCTGGGACGGCCAGCCGGCGATCCTACAAAGCCGCGCCTACGACGATGGCGGCAACGTGCAGCCGCTGCGCGCCGATTTCGTGGCGATGCGGGGCGAGGCGACCAATCCGGTGACGACGCCGCTTGCCTTCCCCAATCAGCACTACAACAGCATCACCAGCTGGGCGGTCGACGGCAAAGGGGAGATCAAACATGTATACGCATAAGTCACTCGCCGCCGTCGCCCTTGCGCTCGCGTTCAGCGCCGGGCCGGCATTCGCCCAAAGTGGCGGGCTCGGCAAGCCGATCACGGAAGCAGACATCAAGCAGTGGGACATCGCCATTCTGCCTGATGGCACCAACCTGCCGCCCGGCAGCGGCACATCGGCACAGGGCGCCAAGATTTTCGCGGAGAAATGCTCGGCGTGCCACGGCGATGCCGGCAAAGGCGGGATTTCGCCCGCCTATCCGGCCCTGGTCGGCGGCGCTCCGCTCACCAATGGCATCGACACGGTGAAGACGATCGCCAACTACTATGCCTATGCGACGACGATCTTCGACTACATCCGCCGCGCGATGCCGTACAATATGCCGCGCTCGCTGACCGACGACGAAACCTACGCGCTCACCGCCTATATTCTGTCCCTCAACAAGCTCATCGGCGAGAACGACGTGATCGACGGCAAGACGCTGCCGCAGGTGAAGATGCCGAACCGCGACAACTTCATCCTGCCGTATCCGGATCGGATCTAGAGCATGATCCCGAAAAAGCCTGCCCCGGACTTGATCCGGGGTGGAAGCCGGTTTTCGGAATAGATCATGCTCAAATAGAAGATTCAGACCATGATCCGATTTAAATGAATTGGATCAGGGTCTGTTCGTCACGGCGCCTCATCGGGCGCGATGAGGAGCGAAACAACGGTGCACGACCGGGCCGCCCGCCGTGCGCCGACCGACCGGCGCACAACTCCTCATGCTCTTGCACCTCGTTCCGGGCGACGAGCCCTCCATCACCGACGGGCATACGATTGCAGATTGCGCTCGATGCGCGGCAGAACGGGCGTCTCGCCATAGCGGAATTTTTCTCCGGTGATCTGCTCATACATCTGAACGTAGCGGCGCGACAGCTCTTGCACGAGATCCTGCGGCGCCTCCGGCAATGTTGCGTCTTGATATGGGTCGGAATGCTCCTTGAACCACAGCCGCAAAAATTCCTTATCGAAGTACTCGGGCTCCTCGCCCGCCGCGAAGCGCGTTTCATATGAATCGCGCTGCCAGTACCGCGACGAATCCGGCGTATGAATTTCATCGATGAGCACGAGGGCGCCGCTGTCATCGCTGCCGAATTCGTACTTGGTATCGACCAGCACCAGGCCGCTGCGCGCCGCGAGCTGCTGGCCGCGCGCAAACAGCGCGAGCGCCGTTCGTTTCATGCGCTCGAACATGTCCTTGCTGACGAAGCCTTGCGCGATCATTTGATCGGGTGTCAGCGCCCGGTCATGCAGCGCCTCTTTGGTCGTCGGATCGAATATCGGCTGCGGCAGGCTTTGGTTTTTACGCATGCCGGCGGGCAAAACGATGCCGCCGAAATCCCGCTCGCCGTTCGCATATCTCGTCCAGATGGCGGTATCGGTGACGCCGGTCAAGTAGCCGCGCACGACCGCCTCGATCGGCACCATCGCGCATTTCTTCGCGATCGTGACGTTCGGGTCCGGTATCGCCAGCACCTGGTTCGGCACGATGTCTTGCGTTTTTTGAAACCACCACGCGCTCACCTGATTGAGGACCTGTCCCTTCCACGGAATGTGCGCGATGATCCGGTCGAATGACGAATGCCGATCGGTCGTGATCAGAACGAGCTTGTCGCCTTGGTCGTAGATATCGCGCACCTTCCCCGTCGTCTTCGGCCCGAGGAAATCGAAGTTGGTTGCTTTCAGGATGTCCATGGCGATTCCGGAAGCTGGGAGCCTCTATTGGCGCGTCATTGCGCCGCCTTCAGTCCAAGCGTCTTGGCGATCGCGGCGAGCTGGTCGCGCTGCTCCTGGACGCTTGCGGCGAATGCGGCCGGCCCGCGAATGTCCATGATCGTACCGATGTCGGCGATGCGCGCGGCGATGACCGGGTCGGCGGAGACGGCGCGGAAATCCGCCGCGATGGTTTCACGCAACTTCTCCGGCATGCCGCGCGGGCCAAACACCCCGCCGACGCTGTCAAATGTCAGCGCCGGGTAGCCGGCCTCGTTCGCGGTCGGAATGTCCGGCGCGGTCGGAGCGCGCTGCTTGCTGGTCACGGCCAGCACCTTGATGCGGCCGGCCTTCATCAGCGGCTGTACCACGGCAAACGAGGTCGCCAGAATCTGAATGCGTGCTTCGGCGAGATCGTTCGGCGCCTGCATGATGTCCCGATAGGGTACCTTCACGATTTGCAAGTCCATATTTCTGATCCAACCGAATAACGCAAAATCCGCGATGCCGTTGGCTGCGGCCGCATTGAGTTTTCCCGGCTGCGCCCGCGCCAGCGCCGCGAGCTGATCGAGCGAATTGATCTCCATCGATGCCGGCGTCGAGACCGCCAGGACGACGTCAGAAATGCTCACGATCGGTACCAGATCGCGCTGGTCGTAGGGTACCGTATCGTGCTCGTAAGGGTGCACCGTGAAGGTCCCGGCCGGCCCGAACCACAGCGTATGGTCGTCATTGGCGCCAACAAAGGCCTGGATCGACACAATGCCGTCGCCGCCGGGACGGTTCTCGACCACCACCGGCTCGCCCCAGCGCGCGGCCAGCCGGTCCGCGAACAATCGCGCCGTGATATCCGTCGCGCTGGCGGCGCCGAACGGCACGATGAGCCGGACCGTTCGCGTCGGATACGCTTGTTGCGGCGCCGCGCGGCCGGCGACCTGCAAGCAGGCCGCGATCGCCAGCGTCGCAATCGCCAAGCCGGCGAGAGCTTTGCGCCGTCCCATCGGAATCCTCGCAGCCGGGATGGCCGTCGCGGTACAGAATAGCAGCCGCTGGCAATTCTAAAACAGGAAAAATCGACTGACTTTTGTTTTCGCAAAGTATGGCTCTATTCCCTGCCGAACCGTCACTGGATCACTTGACCGGAGCGAACAATGCGTGCCAGCGTTTACGACGGTTTGGTCGAGCTATCCGCCAACAGAGTCGCCGTGAGCCGCCGTGAGCATCGAATTTTTGGTAACCTCACTCATCGTAATCGTGTCGCCCGGCACCGGTGTTCTGTTCACGCTGGCGGCCGGCCTGTCGCGGGGGCCCCGCGCAAGCGTAGTCGCCGCGTTCGGATGCACTCTCGGTATCGTTCCGCACATGGCGGCGGCGATCATGGGTCTGGCGGCACTCCTGCATGCCAGCGCGCTTGCGTTCCATACCTTCAAATACCTGGGCGTGGCTTATCTTCTCTACATGGGGTGGAACACGCTGCGGGAGCGGGGTGCGCTTGGCGTGGAAAACCATGTCGGCGCCCGTTCGGCAATTCAGGTGACCACTACGGCTGTGCTGATCAACCTCCTCAATCCGAAACTATCAATATTCTTTTTTGCGTTTTTGCCGCAGTTTGTGAGCGCCAATGAAGCACACCCGCTGTCACGCATGTTGCTGTTGAGCGTCGTTTTCATGCTACTGACCTTCGTCGTCTTCGTCGGCTATGGGCTGTTCGCCGCCGCGATTCGCCACCACGTCATTTCGCGTCCGCGCGTGCTGACTTGGATGCGCCGCAGCTTCGCCGCCGCGTTTGTCGCTCTCGGCGCCAAACTCGCATTTGCCGACCGCTAGCGCGCATTGTGTTCCCGTTCACCGCCCCCAAGCATCGCGTTCTGGCGCGCTGCACTGAACCTCACACATCAAGCTCCTTGAAGTAACGATAAATGCCCCACTGGCTGAACGGAATGCGCCGCTTCGAGGCAAGATAGGCCGCGATGCGCGGGCGCTTTGCCACGCGGTCGTGCAGCGCGATCAGACCCGGTATTTTCTTTTCGAAGCGCTTCATTCGCTTCGGGAAGGCGTAGCGCAAACCCTCGACGATTTCGAACAGCGACAGGTCGACGTAGCTCGGCCGGCGACCGACCATGTATTTGCCGCCGTTGTTTTGCAGCACGCGCTCGAAATAGCCCAAAAATTTCGGCACGCGATAGCGCCAGAAATCCTGGGTGCGCCGCCGCGCGGCCGGGCGCTGCTCCTCGAAATAAAGCCATCCGGAAACCGGGTGGTGGGTGTCATGGATATGCACGACGAGATCGGCGATGGTGAGCTGCAACTGATGCGCCCACAGCCGTCCCGCCTCGTCGCGCGGCGCGAGGTTTAGGCGCGGGCCGAGATAGAACAAAATAAGCGCGGTCTGCGCGATGATAAGGTTTCCGGCCTTGAGGAACGGCGGCGCGTAGGGCGGGTGCGCGATGCGCTTGCTTTCGAGCAGCTTCATCATCGCCGGCACGCCGCGCTTGCCATGCCGTCGCGCCACGTCGACATAATCGGCGCCGGCCTCTTCGAGCGCGAGCCTGATAAATTCGCCGCGGCCCTGGATGGTGGGCCAGTAATAGAGTTCATAGCGCATGGGTCACCTCGCCGATCTAGGATGGGCATTGCGGCGCAATGCCGACGCGGTCCGACCGCGCCGCGGTGGCAAAATCGCCGGCAAGATC
>Ga0074044_10004435_pt1 | contig 11620 bp, 10 predicted proteins | sample BogForMeECP23OM1_FD_94443 | JGI IMG/M metagenome (GOLD analysis project Ga0074044, IMG submission 94443) | Bog forest soil microbial communities from Calvert Island, British Columbia, Canada - Bog Forest MetaG ECP23OM1 | ecosystem: Environmental > Terrestrial > Soil > Wetlands ...
AAGGGAGAATTGCTTGCGCATGGATGCGACTGGCGATGTTCGGATGAGGTTCGATCACGTATCGATCGCGGTGAAGTCCATCGACCGCGCCTACGAATTCTTCGCGAAATATTTTCCAGTCCAGTTGCGCACCGCGAAAATGATCGACGAGCAGGTCAGCGGGTCGTTCTACTGGCAGGATTTCCACCTTGGCGGATTCGTGGTCGAGCTGATCGAGGACATCCCGGGCAAGTCCGGCTTCGTCACCAAGTTCATCGACAAGCATGGCGAGGGGATGCATCATTTGTCGATCGAGACCGACAACCTGGATGCGATGGTGGCCGGGCTCAAGGCCGCAGGCGTGCGGGTCGTCGACGAGCAAAAATACGATTCAGGCGCTGCGACCGCGTTCATCTCGCCGCGCTCCGCCTTCGGCGCGCTGATCCAGTTCTGGCACACCCCGAATTGGGAACAGGCCCATCCCAAGCCGGCGCCCGACGGGCTGGCCCACTTCGATCACGTCTCGATCGCGGTCAAGGACATCAACGCGGCCTACGATTTTTTCATGCGCAACTTTCCCGGCACGAAAGTTACCCACGAGCCTCACCTCAGCAATTCCTCGGGCAACTTCGCCCTTGGCCATCTCGAGGTCGCCGGCTTCAAGCTCGAATTCATCGCGAGCCCGCCGCACAAAGTCCAGAACGACTTCGTCGGCAAGTTCATCGCGCGCTACGGCGAGGGGATGCATCATATTTCGATCGACCTCAAGGATTTCGACGCCACCTGCGAGCGGCTCAAACGCGACGGCGTCCGGGTGGTGGACGAAAGACGCAACTGGCGCGGCGAGCGCCAATACTTCATCTCGCCGCAGTCGGCATTCGGCGTGCTGATCCAGGTCTGGGACGGCCTGCAATAGCAGGGGCCAGCACGATAATGAGCGATTGGTACAATGACGATGCGTTCTGGGAAACATTCCAGAGCTACATGTTCACGCCCGAGCGAATCGAGTTTGCTCGCGTCGAAGTCGATGGGATGACCGGGCTGCTCGGGATCCAGAGCGGAGCGAAAATCCTCGATCTCTGCTGCGGAGCCGGACGGCATTCGATTGAATTCGCGCGGCGCGGATTCGACGTCACCGGCGTCGACCGCACGCGTGCCTACCTGGACAAAGCTCGCAGTATCGCCGCAACCGAGCGACTCAGCATCGCGTTCGTCGAAGCGGACATGCGTGAGTTTGTGCGGCCGGACACCTTCGACGCCGCGATCAACTTCTTCACCGCGTTCGGGTACTTCGACGATCCCGCTGATGATCTTAAAGTCGCGCGCAATCTGTGCACATCGCTCAAATCGGGCGGCCGCTTGCTGCTCGATGTGAACGGCAAGGAAACCCTCGCCGCAAAATTTCGCGCGCGCGATTGGAGCAGGCGCGGCGATGCGATCGTGCTCGAGGAGCGCCGCCTGCTCGACGGTTGGAAGCGAATCGAAAGCAAATGGACCTGGATTCGCGGCGACGAACGGCGTGAATCGACGCTGACGCTGCGCCTCTACTCGGGCGCGGAGTTGGAAAGCATACTGCGCGAAGCGGGATTCGCCAAGGTCGAATTGTACGGACGGTTGAAAGGGACACCCTACGACGAAACCGCCGACAGACTGATCGCCATCGCTACGCGCTGAGCGTACGATTAAAACACGTATGATCCTTGCCGCATTCTTCGACGCCGCCGGCACGCTGTTCGAACCGCGCGAGCCCGTCGGACGCACCTACGCTCGCCTCGCGCGGCAATTCGGCCTCGACGCCTCCGAGGACGCCGTCGCCGCCGGTTTTCGCCGCGCCTTCGGTGCGGCGCCCGCGCTGGCCTTCGGACCCGGACATGGGCCCGGCGAGCTGCGACGCCTGGAGCGGGAATGGTGGCGTCGCCGCGTGGGCGAAACGTTCGCACCGATGGGCACATTCTCCGACTTCGACGCTTACTTCGACGCGCTGTTTGCCCACTTCGCCGATCCCGATCATTGGATTGCGGATCGTGAAGCGGCGCCGATGCTGCAACGTCTAAAGAACGATGGACTCAAACTGGGCGTGATCTCGAACTTCGACTACCGCTTGTATCGAATTCTCGACGGCCTCGATCTGACCCGTTACTTCGATTCGATCACGATTTCCTCTGAAGCCGGCTATGCCAAGCCCCGGCGCGAGGTGTACCAGACCGCCCTGGCACGCGCCGGCGCCGCGGCGCACGGCGCGATGCATATCGGCGACTCGGAGCATCTCGATTTCGCGCCGGCTGCGGCCATCGGGATGGCTGCCGTCCTGATCGATCGCGGCAATCAGCAGGCCGCGCCATCGATCGCGGCCCGCACCGCCCGAATTTGTTCGCTTGCCAGCGTCCCAGAGGTTGCGCAAGTATTCTGACTCACTTGACGTTATCGCGCCGTTATTCTTATCTAAGGCGACAATTTTCCGGGGAACAGTATTTTGGGGAGAAAAATGAACCGTATTTTTTCGCATCGCCTGATGGTGATGCTAACCGCATTTCTCACGCTCGCCTTCACCGCCGGCCTCGCCTGCGCGCAGAGTTCCGGACAGCTCGAGAGCGAGCTTGCGAGCCTCTCCGGCCAAATGTCCTCCGCCGAGGCCAACGCCTCGACTGCCGACCAGGTGATCGCCCGCCTCGACAACGCCGAGGGAACCTTCGCCAAGCTCACGTCGAGCGGCAAGGTGGACAAGGGCGCGCTGATACCGCTCTACCGCCAGCTCGAATCGATGCTCGATCGGATGAACACGGTCTATTCGAAGAAAAAGGACGATTGCATCGCGCAGATCGACAACGGCGGGCAATGCGACTACGACCAACCCGAACAGTTGGCATTGAAAGCCGCATATCCGCTTGCCTGGCTGCGGTTCACGGCTGCGACCACGCTGTTCGACGACAACGCCGAGCAATCGAAGAAACTGCTCAACGAGGCGATCGACGGCTTCACCGCCAGCACGCTGGCGATGCCCGATCCCAACCTGATACGCGAAAATACGCTCGGCCGCGCCTACTGCGAACGCGAGTTGGGCAAGTTCGATCACGCCGAATACGACCACGCGATCGCCGACTTCAAGAAAATAATGGATGACGGCAGCGGCACGCAGCAATACGCCGCGTCGCGCGAGGGACTCTCCACGACCTACGCCAAGATGGGCAAGGCTGACGAGGCCGCGAAGATGCTTCCGGTTGGTGGCGGCGCGCAAACCGGGTCCGGCCAGTTCATGCTTCAGTTGCAGACCCTGTTCAGCGCCGAACGAGCCACCAGCGACCCCGCCAAGAAGGCCGCCTATCACAAGCAGATCGTCGACGCGATGAAGTCCAAGGAAAACGACAAGGAAGGATGGGCGGTCGATGTATCGGCGGCGTCCAGGTTTCCAACCAACGTAGTCGAGGAATTCGGCAACTCGAGCGATCCGTTCGAGAAATGGTTGCTCGCCGCGGTCCTGCTCTCGCGCAAGGATGAGGCCAACGCGGCCAAGTACTATGCCGAGGCGGGCGCCAGCGGAAAATATCCCAAGGCCTACAAGTTCGCCATCGACATCTATCTGCGGGAGAAGCGCTACGACCAGGTCGAGGCGATGCTGAGCAAGATCGCGTCGGGCGGCGGCGGCGACGCGCAATGGGCTGCGTACGTGAAGTTCAGCCTCGCGCATAGCCGATGGGAGCAGGGCGGTTCGAAGGATACGGCGCTCGAAGATCAGTGGGTGAAAGACGCGCAGGACTACGTGCAGAAAGATCCCAATGGCGAGCACGCCGCCGAGATGCGCGTGCAGCTCGCCGATCGCCTGCAGCGGCAGAATAAATACGTCGAGGCCGCCCAGTTGTATTCCCAGGTCAAGGGCGACCCCGAATTCACCTTCACCGCCAAGTTCAAGGCCGCGGAGTGCTACTACGCGGAGCTCCAGGGCGCCAGCGCCAAGGATAACAAGGGCCCCAAGATCGATACCGAGTCGGTCAGAAAACTGGCGCTCGAAAACCTCAACGAGGCAATCAAGATGGGTCCCGCCGCGGAGAGCACTGCTTCCGGACCTCGCAAGAAAGCGGTTCATGAGATTCGCGGCGAGGCGATCTACACGCTGGCCAGAATCCTGGAAGACGACCCGGAAAAGGTCGACTACGCGCAGGTCGCAACGCTCCTTGCCGGCTACGAATCGCAATACCCGAGCATGAACGCGAAGTTCCAGGATGTGGCCGAATGGCGCATCGCGGCGCTCGACCATCTCGGCCGGTACGACGAGGTTAACAGCGATGTCGCCGCGATTGTCGAACGCAGTAAGGGCAACATCGCCAAGGGCGATTTCATCAAGGAACTTGGAATCGACTTCTGGAAGACCGCACAGGAAGCCAAGGCCAGCAACAATCAGACGGCATATAAGAAAAACGCGATGTTGACCGCCACCGCGTACAAATTTTTCGCAGACATGGTGGCGTCGGGCAAAATCCCGGTCAAAAATCTGACCGGCACGCTGTCTATTTACGGCCAAGCGCTGCAAGCTACCGACCATGAGGGAGAGGCGGAAAAGGTTTATCAGGAGGTCGTGAAGGCCGACCCGGCATCGCCCGATGCTAACGCCGGACTGGCCCGTATCGCACAAGCCAAGAAAAACTGGAAGGACGCGGTGACGCTGTGGACCACCGTCGAGAGCACGGCGGCCGAGTCCGACATCCTGTGGTACGAGGCGAAGTACAACATCGCTGTGATATACAACGAGCAAGGCAATACCCAGGGTGCGTGCAGCAAGCTGGCGCAGACGCGCGCCGAGCATCCTACCCTGGGCTCGCCCGAGATGAAGACGCAGTGGGACGTAACGCAGCGCAAGCTATGCCTCGATAGGCAGCACTAGCGCGGCGATGCTCAAAAAGATTCATCACGTCGGCGTCGTCGTGCCGAGTCTCGACGCGGGCTTAAGATTCTGGCGCGACACGCTTGGCCTGCATCTCACCGCGAGCGCCACGATTGAGGAGCAGGGCGTCCGCGCCGCGTTGCTCAAAGCCGGCGACAGCGAGATCGAACTGCTCGAGCCGCTCGACGCCGGCAATGCCGTGGGCAAGTTCCTCGCGCGCCACGGCGGCGGTTTGCATCACGTATGCTTCCAGACCGACGACGTCGCGCGTGAGCTCGAAGCGGCGCGCGCCAAAGGAATCCAGCTAATCGATCAGAAGCCGCGCCGCGGCCTGGCAGGAATGATCTGCTTCCTGCATCCCAAGGCCACCCGCGGCGTGCTGGTTGAATACGCCCAGCCACCCGGCGAGTAGAGAGTGAAAAAAGACATGCCGATCTACGAATACCGATGCACCAAGTGCGACTGCTCGTTCGAGGCGTTCGTGCGCCCCGGCGACGGCGGCGCGCAGTGCCCGCTCTGTCACGGCTCGAAGCTCAAGCGCGAGCTGTCCACCTTCGCGGCGCGCGGCAGCAATGGCGACGGCGGCGCCGCAGTCGCGGCCGCGATGGCCAATTCCGGCGCGGCGAACGGCGGCGGATGCGGCGGGGGTGGATGCGGCGGAAGTGGATGCGGCTGCCACTAGCGCCGGGTTCGTTGCTCGCCCGGTTCAGCTCTCCTTGCGCGCTTCGAATTCCTTTTTTGCCGCGGCCAGTAATTCAGGCTCCGCGAGCAAATCGTACGCGGTCATCGCCATCGCCTTCGCCACCCGAATCATCGCATCGTAGCCGCGCTCTGAGTCGGCGCGCGCGACGAACGCGTCTTCGTGGCAATTGCCCTCGCCGTGGCGCGAGATCGCGAACGACGGATGAATCGCCGGCATCACATGACTGACGTCGCCCATGTCGGTGCTGCCGGTGGGCGTGTTTGCCGGGGCCTCGACAGATTTTGCGCCGAGCGCCTCGCTATGCGCGGCGTAACGATGCGCCATGCTGAGATTGTTGATCAGATTCTTGTAGCCGCCTTCGACAACGTGCTCGACGCGCGTCCCGGTCGCCATCGCGGCGCCCTCGGCGCATCTGATCACCCGCGCGCCGACTTCAATCGCGTAGCGGCTGGTCCTGGCGCGCGCTAAAAACAGGCACTCGGTGCGCTCCGGGATGATATTAACCGCCTGGCCGCCGTCGGTGATGATGCCGTGGACGCGCGAGCCGTCGCGCAGGTGCAGCCGCATCGCATCGACGCTCTGAAAGGTCTGGATCACCGCGGCCAATGCGCTCGAACCGTCCCACGGCGCCATCGCCGCGTGCGCGCCGCGGCCATGAAAAGTCAGCTTGAGATGCTGCGTGGCGAGCGCGGGCATCGTGCAGAATTCGGCGTCGGTGGGATGCGCCATCATGGCCGCATCGACGCCCCGCAACGCGCCGTTATTGATCAGGATTATTTTTCCGCCGCCGCCTTCCTCGGCCGGGGTGCCGAGAAAAACGACTCGCCCCGGCAGGTGGCTCGCGATGCTCTTCAAACCCGCGACGGCGCTGAGCGCGGCGCCGGCGATCAGGTTGTGGCCGCATGAATGACCATTGGGCAACGCGTCGTATTCGGCGAGGATTGCGACTGCGGGACCCCTGGCGCCGAACTCGGCGCGAAACGCAGTCTTGAGTCCACCGGCTTCGCGCTCGACCTCGAGACCCAATTCGGTAGCGGCTTTGCTCAGCAGGCCGGCGGCGAAATGCTCCTCGAATTTGAGCTCGGGATGCTCATGGATTTCGTGACTGAGCGCGACCGCTTGGTCGCGATAGGTATCGATCGCGCGGCAGATTTCAGCGTGAGCGTCCATCGGTGTGCTCCCCTCGATGCTGAGTAGCATTGTGAGTAGCACCGCGCGCGCAAATTATCCAAACTCCGCCCTTGCGCGCCGAATCAGGGGCGGACGCGGGTCAGCGGCTGCGTCAACATTTCCGGCACCAGCTCTCCCTTCTCGACATCATCCGATCCGCTGATTCGCGCCCTCGTGACGCTCGCAGTCTATCGGCTTCTCAAGCCCGTGATGGCGGCTGATTGCTCACTTCGGAGCCAGGGCCTCCAACGCTCGTTCGTCCGGAACGAAGGCCCCATCGGACCGTAGCGGGAGGATGCAAACGTGTGTCGCTCCGGCCCTGTAGTGCGCCGCGATTCGCTCGCGTATTGTGTCCTCCGACCCCCACGCCACGATCGCGTCCACCACTCTGTCGCTCAACGTCTCGCCAAAATCTCTCTCTTCAAACCCGAAGGCCAGCAAGTTCTTCTTGTAGGCAGAACCTGGCAGGCGCAGATACATATTCATGTAGTTACGCGCCACCGTCCGCGCTTTCAACGCATCGGTCTCCAGCATCACGGCCTGCTCCGCGCAAAGCCACCGGTCCGGACCGATCTGTTTTCTGGCCCACGCGGTATGTTCCGGCGGGACGAAGTACGAGTGCGTGCCGTGAGTCTCCGCAGCGGCAAGCCGCAGCATCCTGGGTAGTATAGCTGCGAGCAGGATCGGCGGATCTTCCTTCGGCGCCGGCGCAGCATGAGGTGTCAGGTGCATTTTCTTGAGGTACTCGCTCATGAAGGTGTACGGCTTCTCCCATGGGATTCCGCGATAGATGTTCCCGGCCTCGCCGCTGACGCCCAGTCCGAGGATGTACCGCCCCTCGAACAGCTCAGCCAGCGTTCGGCCGGCGCGAATCGTTGCCGACGGCTCGCGCATGAAGACATTGGCGATGCCAGAGGCCACCGCAAGAGAGTCGGTGCTGCGGAGCAGAAAGCCAGCGTGAGTGAATGTCTCACGCCCGGCTCCTTCTGTGATCCAGAGTACGGAGTAGCCAAGGCGTTCCACCTTGCGCGCGAATCGCGCAGTCTCCGCTCCATTCATGCCGTCGAGGAAAACGAACGCGCCTGTCGTTTGCAGATTCATATGGAACTCCTGGAGCTGCCTTGCTTCAGAAGGCCGTCGAGCCTGCCTGCCGCCGTGCTTCACGGCGTGGCTCGGCCACCTGGCTATCGGCCAAGGCCAATCGTAAGCTTCGCGGATTGCTGACTCAAATTCCATGAATTCGCCCGGCAGGCGCGGCCGCTGAAACTTTGCCGGCGCGAATTCGTCCAGGAGGTGAGAGCATCGGGAACGCAAGAGCCCGGAAAAACTGACCGGCTTGCCCAACGCAGGAGCAAATAGGATCATTACATACGAACGCGCGCCGCTTCGGCGCAGCGCTGGCATCGCGATGACAACGACAACCATTCCGGGTACAGGACGCAGCTTGATTTCCGCGCTTACGGCCGCGGTGATTGGACTGGCGATCGCGATTGGCGGATTCGCGCCCGCCGCGGCGCAGCAGGGCTCGTCGATTCCTGCGCCGATCGTGATACCCGGCAGTCAGGGCAGGGAAACCTCGACCCTCGAGCTGCCGTCGATGCCGGCGAAACAGGGCGGCGACTCGCTCAACATCCCGCCGCAGGTTCCGCAAACCGGCCAGGAGCTGGTACTGCCGATGCGCGAGTTGCGCCAGCAACCGGGCTACGAACAGGTCACGGTGACCGTGACCGAACCGAGCGGCAGCTACGTCACCGGGCTGCAAAAAGAAGATTTCAAACTCTACATGGACGGGCTGCAGCGCCCGATAGAATTCTTTCGCCAGGACCTGAACACTCCCGTCTCGGTCGGCATCCTGGTGGACACTTCGGGCAGCATGACGCCCAAAATTCCGCAGGCGCGCGCCGCGATCGCACAGTTCCTGCGCGATCTGAACGACAAGGACGACGTGTTTCTGTTCGCGTTTTCCAGCCATCCGTTCCTGCTCCAGCCGTTCACGACCAATCACGATCTCGTGATGCGCCGGCTCGCATTGCTGCATGCTTACGGACAGACCGCTTTGTTCGACGTGATCATGCAGGGGCTGCAAATGGTGCAACGCGGCCGCTACGACAAAAAAGCGCTGCTCGTAGTCACCGACGGAATGGACAACACCAGCGCCGCGACGGTGAATGACGTCGTTGCCCAGGCGCGGCGAATGGGTGTGCTGGTGTACTCGATCGGAATCGGCGATCCTTCCGGTTCCGGAATTGGCCTCTCGATCGGACCATTCGTGGTCGGCGGCGGCGATGAGAGCGAGCACGTTGACGCTGAGACCCTGCACACTCTTTCGACCGAATCCGGCGCCAGGACGTACATCATCCGCCAGGCCGGGGACGGAGAGGCTCTGCGTCGCGCGTGCGAGAACATCAGTCTCGAGCTGCGTGAGCAATACACAATAGGATTTCTCGCGCCCGATCCCACCGCGGGCGGATACCGCAGCCTGAAAGTGGACGTTCCCGGCAAATCAGGAGCGGACGTTCGCGTCCGCAAGGGAATCGAAGTCGGTGGGCGCTCGGCGCCGACCGGCCTCGATCCGTCGGTCGCCGGCGGACCCTGATCCATCCGGGTCGCCGCTCAAGGCGTCTGGCGCTTGTTCGATACAAATGGCGCGACAAATGCGCGATTCGGATCCGGCAACAGGTTCAGGAATTTCACTTCGGCGAAGTCGCCGATCAGCTGGAAACCCGAGAAGGCCGCGTTGTCCACGCGGATCCGCCGGAAGTGCGCGAGTTCGAGCCGCATGAAATAGCACAAAACGGTGCGGATGATATCGCCGTGCGAGACGAACAGGATCCGCCGGCCGCGGTTCGCTCCGACCGCACGGCGCACTGCCTCGACCCCTCGCGATTGCACCTGCGCGATCGTCTCGCCACCGGGAGTCGGCGCGTCCAGCGGATGATCGCGATAGTTCAGGTAATCGGCATCCTCGACCAAATCGTCGTACACCATCCCTTGCCATCGCCCGTATTGGACTTCGGACAGTTGTGGGTCCTCGGTAACCGGGATGCCGCCGACGCCGGCCGCGATTATCTCCGCCGTCTGCCGCGCACGCGCCAGCGGACTTGTGACGATCAACTCGGGCTTTATCAGGCGAGCGAAGGGAATTGCAGCTTGCACCTGCGCGCGTCCATGCTCATCGAGTTCGATTGGATTTTGGCCCATCACGCGGCCTTCGCGGTTCCATGCGGTCTCGCCGTGGCGCATCAAAAGCGCGATTCCTCTCATCCCGGGTGCCCCCTTCAGCTTATCCGCGACGTAAAACGGTCCCAGCGCCATCGAACTCGCCTCGCAGATGAAATTCAGCCCCCAAGAAAAGGCGGCGGGACCTCGCTCATGAGCGCCCGCCGCAATCAAACCAGATTTTCGACTGTGCTGACAGCCGCGTGATCGTTACCGCGCCGGCGCTGCCGCTTTCGTATGCGCGGTTTGTTCCGAATGCGCGGCTCCGTTGGCAGGCGCACCCAGGCCGCAGAACGCTTCGTAATCGATAAGCGTGGTTTGGCTGGGATGCTCGCTGCAGACGGGGCACTTCGGATCTTTGCGGATCTTCAGAACTCGCACGTAGTCCTTGTCCGACAGCGTGTCGAAGTAAACCAGCTTGCCGATGAGCGAAGAACCCGCGCCAATTATCAACTTGATCGCCTCGAGCGCTTCGATCGATCCGATCAATCCCGGCAGCGCGCCGAGCACGCCGGCTTCCGCGCACGACGGCGCCATTCCCGGCGGCGCCGGCTCGGGATACAGGCATCGATAGCAGGGTCCGCCTTTGGCCGGGTAGAAAACCGTCGCGTTGCCTTCGAAGCGGAAAATCGCGCCGTCCACCAGCGGCTTCTTTGAGAATACGCACGCGTCGTTGATCAAATATCGAGTCGGGAAATTGTCACCGCAGTTCACGACCACGTCGTAGTCCTTGATGATGTCCATCGCGTTCCCGGAGGTAAGCCGCAGGTCGTGACGAATCACCCTGATGCCCGGATTCAGCGCGTTGATTTGCTTTTGTGCCGACTCGGTCTTTGGCATCCCGACGCGATCGGTCGTGTGGATGATCTGCCGCTGAAGATTGGACAGATCGACCACGTCGAAATCCACCAGGCCGATCGTGCCGACTCCCGCCGCCGCGAGGTACAGCGCCGACGGCGAGCCGAGCGCGCCCGCGCCAAGCACCAGCACCCTGGCGTCGAGCAGTTTTGCCTGTCCCTTCTCGCCGACCTCGGGAATTGCGAAATGGCGCGAATAGCGGGTCAGCTCCCCGGCCGTGAACGCGCGATCCGCCACCCACGGCAAGCCGCGATCCTTCCACGCGCTGAAACCGCCCGTCATGTTGTACACGTTTTCATAACCGAGCTCGCGCATCGTTCGCGCCGCCAGGATCGAGCGCGTGCCCGACGCGCACTGCACAATGACCGGCGTCTTGCGGTCGGGGACGCGCTCCTCGATTCTGAGTTCCAGGAAACCGCGGGGAATCGCGACCGCTTGCGCAATGTGCCCCTGCCGCCACTCGTCGCTTTCGCGCACGTCGAGCAGCACGGTGCCGGGCTTTTCGATCATCCGGCGCGCTTCGTCGATATCGATCTGCTTAATTGTTGCGCGTGCTTCGTCGAGGATATCCTTCGAAGTTTTCGCCATAAATTTATCCGTTCAGCCCGCCGGCGGAGTCAGCTCCGTGCTCACACCGGCAATGACGGCAACGAATAATCCGGGATGCGGTTCGCTTTAGCCGGCGGCATGCGACGGAGCCTCGGCCAGCGAGCGCCGCTTGGTGAATTTAATCGCCGCATTGTCGATGTTGATCGAGCACAGCGAGCCGCACATCGTGCAGACGTTGGAACCCGCCGCCTCGCTTTCTTCCTTGT
>Ga0074044_10004436_pt1 | contig 11620 bp, 9 predicted proteins | sample BogForMeECP23OM1_FD_94443 | JGI IMG/M metagenome (GOLD analysis project Ga0074044, IMG submission 94443) | Bog forest soil microbial communities from Calvert Island, British Columbia, Canada - Bog Forest MetaG ECP23OM1 | ecosystem: Environmental > Terrestrial > Soil > Wetlands ...
AATCTCGGGCGGGAGAATCATCCATACGTTGACTCATGTTTCCCCACCCCACGTCCCGAAAAATCGCGCGCCTCCAGGCATTTTCACGAAAACTGTTGCTAATGAGACTCACCCCAGCTTGGGCGTTACGTTTTTTCTCGGAACAGGAGCGTAACAGGAGCGTAACAGGAGCGTAACGGGGCATAGGTGGCGTTTGAGCGAAAACAGGCGAGCCGGGCTGTCTGCGGAGATGCCTCCATGACATGCAAAAATCGCATCGGATGCATGCGGCTGAGACAATGGTAAATTTGCACTTGATACGAATTCGGGTGATCGGCTGGGGACCGGAAAGAGCGCCGAGCGCCCCCTTCCCCATAGGCCGTCGAGAGACGGGCAGCTCTATGACGGGCGCGCGGGGGGGCTCGCGCCGCGCTTTGGCTTTTCGCTCGGACAGCTGGAAAAGGCAGGCAAGACCCACCTTCTCGCCCTCCCCTGTTTGGACCGGAGACAACATGGGCTGGCCTTCGGGGACATGGCGGACACATTTTCTCATCGCAAGCCGGCGTGTGGCGCCGCATTCACGGGCTATTCAGCCGGAAATCGTATCAAACGGGGGAGCGCGGCGGGTAGATCACGAATTCTGCGCGCTGTAGCGACCATAGAGACCAGCGGGCGCGCCACGCGGCGGACGCAAGTCAAATCAGTACTAAAGGATGGGCGCGCAAGACTAATCGGGTGCTGCGGTCGATCGGACGTCGCTTTACGATTTGCGGACGGGAAGAGGCGCGAACATCCCTCCTCCCCGATCGTTACGCGCACCCCGATTCAACTGGCCCGCCTGACAAGGCGGGCGTTCTTTTGGCGGCGCGGCGTGAGGGATCGGCCGCGCGGCCTCATCGCTTGAGAGATTTCGAGTCGGCGTCGGGCAAGAAGATGGACGTCAAATCGATATTGGCCAGGAGAACGATCGCGCGGGTGCGGTTGTAGACACAAAGCTTGCGAAGGACTTCGCTGACGTGGGCTTTGACGGTCGTTTCGCAGAGGCCCAGTTCGTACGCGATGAGTTTGTTCGGGAGCCCGTCGGCCATCAGTTCGAGCACGCGCCTCTGACGCTGCGTCAACGTCTTCAGACGCTCGGCGACGCTCTGCGGCTTGCATGGCGCCGCGGGACATTTGCCGGCCTTCGAACAGTCGACCGGAGGGTCCGACGGAGGCTCCGTCAAGACGGCGATCATGTTGCGCGCCGCCGCCAGAAACTCAATGATCTGACGGTCTATGGCGTCGCGCTGTCGCTGGCTGTGCGCGAACTGCGCCGCAGCCATGCCCTTTGTCACCGCGGCTCGGTTGAGCGCTTCGATGAGTTCGATCGCCGCAAGCGCGCTGGCGTGAACAGATTCGACCGTGTGCGCCTGGAGCCCCCACCATCCCGCACCGAGCAGGGCGTGATTGGATTCGATGGTCTTTACTGCGCCGTCCATGGCTGCCTTGAGAAGGCCATAAGCCAGTCGGGTTCGCGCAGACGCCTGCGACGGCCGGGTGAGGCGCGTCTCGGACTCGGCCGCCCCCTGTGCCAGCGCTGGAAGAAAAACTTCCTCTCTCGCCTCGGCCCAATTCTTGTCATCACAGGAAGACTCCTCGGCAGACCCAGTCGATAGCGACTTACGAGCGGACCTGGTATTGCGCTCCTGCAACGAATACACGATCAAACCTCCCTTGATGCGGATGTGGTTGATTCAGTCTCCATGCTGCAATGCAACATACCCACGACAAGAGGCCATAGGACTTTGGCGCCGCGGCAACCGGTCGCACGTTTTTAGCGTGCCGTCGACTAGCTCGCGATGAAGCAAGAGGTCACGCATTTTGGGTTGGCGAAAGCGAATGCCGGTCTGACGCTTCACGCGTTCGTCGCCGGGGGACGCGAACGGCGCCCATTGGTCGCCGCGTCGCCCGACCCTGGGGCGTTGCGGCGAGGGTCTCAGCAGCAGCCGCGAAACCGCCCCTTGCTCACGCTGTAACGGGCTTCCTGACGCTCGCGGAAGAACTCCTCGTAGGTCATCACGGGCTCGCCGGGATGGTTCGTCCGCCGATGCGCGACATAGGTCTGATAATCCGGCACGCCGACCATCAGACGCGCGGTCTGCGCCACCATGTCGCAGACGAATCTGGCGCGGGAAGACAGCGTTTCGCTCATTCGGCCGCCACCGCCGCGCCGCCGATTTCGACGGTCGTGGACTTCGAGCTCTGAAGCGCCTGGCGCGCCCGGATGACGCCATAGACCGCCATAACGATCACGATGGCGACGAACAGCGCCGCCAGCGCGGCGTCGACATAATCGTTGAACGCGATGCGCCCCATCTCCTCCAGCGTCTTCGCCGGCGCGACTGTCTTACCCGCCGCTGCCGCTTCGCCGAAGCGCCATGCATGGGCGACGAAGCCCACTTTGGGGTCGGGGCTCGCGACCTTCTCGAGGCCCGCGGTCACCGTGCAGATGAACAGCCATACGGCCGGGACGATCGTCACCCAGGCGAACTTCTCGCGCTTCATCTTGAACAGGATGACCGTGCACAGGATGAGCGCGATCGCCGCCAGCATCTGGTTGGAGGCGCCGAACAGCGGCCAGAGCGTCCAGATGCCGCCGAACGGGTCGATGACGCCCTGATAGAGGAAGTAGCCCCAGGCGGCGCAGGCCGCCGCCGAGCCGATCAGGTTGTTCGCCCAGGACTCGGTCGCCTTGAACGCGGGAACTGCGCCTCCGACGAGGTCCTGGATCATGAAGCGGCAGACGCGCGTGCCGGCGTCGACCGTGGTGAGAATGAACAGCGCCTCGAACAGGATGGCGAAGTGATACCAGATGCCCGCCAGCGCCGGGCCGCCGAGGAAGCCGGACAGGATGCTGGCCATGCCGACCGCCAGCGTCGGCGCGCCGCCGGTGCGCGACAGGATCGTCGACTCGCCGACCTCGTGCGCAACCTGCGCCAGCATGTCGGGCGTCACCGCGAACCCCCAGCCGGAGATGACCTCGGCGGCGTGCGCGGGATCGGCCCCGATCAGGGCCGCCGAGCTGTTCATCGCGAAATAGACGCCAGGGTGGATCACGGTCGCGGCGATCATCGCCATGATCGCGACGAACGATTCCATCAGCATCGCGCCGTAGCCGATGAAGCGGATCTGGCTTTCGTTTTCGATCATCTTCGGCGTCGTGCCAGAGGAGATCAGCGCATGCCAGCCGGACACCGAGCCGCAGGCGATGGTGATGAACAGGAACGGGAACAGGCTCCCCGCCCAGACGGGCCCCGAGCCATCGATGAATTTGGTCACAGCCGGCATCTGCAGATCGGGCCGCACGACCACGATGCCGATCGCCAGCATGAGAATGGTGCCGACTTTCAGGAAGGTCGACAGATAGTCGCGCGGCGCCAGCAGCAGCCACACGGGCAGGACTGAGGCGAAGAAGCCATAGAAGATGACCGCGAGCGCCAGCTGGGTCCCGCTCAGCGTGAACCACGCCGCGAGCCCCGGCGTCTGCGACACCGTCTGGCCGTAGACGAGCGAAGCCAAGAGCAGCGCGGCGCCGATCAGCGACATTTCGCCGATCCGCCCCGGGCGGACGAAGCGGCTGTAGACGCCCATGACGAGCGCGATCGGGATGGTGCAGAACACCGTGAAGGCGCCCCACGGACTGCCCTTCAGCGCGTTGACCACGACCAGCGCCAGCACGGCGAGCAGAATGATGCAGATGAGAAGGATGCCGACGCCGACGATGCTTCCGGCGACCGGGCCGATCTCGGTCCGGATCATCTCGCCGAGCGACCGGCCGTCCCGCCGCGTCGACAGGAACAGCACCGTCATGTCCTGCACCGCGCCGGCGAAGACGACGCCGGCGAGGATCCAGAGCGTGCCCGGCAGGTAGCCCATCTGCGCCGCGAGCACCGGCCCGACCAGCGGCCCGGCCCCGGCGATCGCCGCAAAATGATGGCCGAACAGGACGTAGCGGTTCGTCGGCACGTAATCGAGCCCGTCGTTGTGGCGATAGGCTGGCGTGACGCGCCGCGGGTCGACGCCGAACGCGCGGGTGACGATGAAGAGCGCGTAGAACCGGTAGGCGATGAAGTAGATGCAGATCGAGGCGACCACGAGCCAAGCGGCGTTGACCGGCTCGCCGCGGGTCAGTGCAACCACGGCGAACGCGACGGCTCCAGCGACGGCCACCGCCGACCAGACCAGCTTTTCACGCAGCGTCATCATCGTTTCCCGCGAGATCGCGTTGGCTTTTCGCCTTGTCGGACAGCAGCCCTTCTGCGGTCCGGCCTCGCAGCAGAATATAGCACGGCCGGGACGAAAGGCACCTGAGCGGAACGCCCCCTCGGAGGGCAATTCAAGGTGGAGAGCGCCGCTCCCGACGTCTGGAAGGCGGTGCCGGGAAAATCGGGAGCGGGTCTCATTCCTCCTTCTCCTCGCGGCCGTAGAGAAGGAGCAGAACGAGGATGACGATCCCGTAGATGATGTTGCGCCCGTAGTCGGGCATGTTCATCGCCAGCAGGACGCTGACCAGCGCGACCAGTGTGACCGCCCCCGCCGCCGCGCCGAGATAGTGGCCGCGGCCGCCCAGCATATAGACGCCGCCGATGACGACGGCGGCGATCGACTGGAAGAGATACGGGGTCCCCATTCCGAGCGACGCCTGACCGCCGAAGCCGACCAGGAGAACGCCTGCGAGCGCCGCGAAAATCCGCTGAGCACGTAGAGGAGCATCGTGACGAGGCGGACGTTGACGCCGGCCAGGTAGCTCGCCAGCGGGTTGTTGCCGATCGCATAGGTTTTGCGGCCGAAGGTCGTCAAACTCAGGATGAATGACACGAGGGCGATGACGCCGATCCACAGGATCACGGCGGCCGGGACGCCGAACGCACTGCCGTGCACCGCGTCCTGGACGACAGGGGGCGCATAGGAGGCGCAGGCCTCGCAGGTCATGCCGCCGCTCATGCCGTCCATGGCGAGCGTCATGACCACCGCCGGAACCCCGAGGAAGGCAATGACGAAGCCGTTGACCAGACCGGCGGCGGCGCCCACGCCGAGCGTCAGGAAGGGCGCATAGAGGGACCGGCTGTCCTGTCCAAGCGAGCTGGTGACCAGGAGAATCGCCGCGCCGTTTAGAACCCAGGGGACTGAAAGGTCGATGCCGCCGATCAGCACGACGAATGTCTGTCCCGCAGCGACCAGCCCGACGAACGAGGCGACGGTCAATATGGCGGTGATGCTGCCGGGGCTGGCGAAACCCGGATGCACGATCTCCCCGATGACGAACAAAAGGATCGCCGCCAGATACGCGTAGACGATCCTCCGCCGGTCACTCGTCAGGCCGAGCCGCTCGAGGCTCGCTGCGCGACCGCTCGGGCGCTTCATCGGCGGCGGCGCTTCAGGAGACGGCCGATCAGCCCGCCGGCGACGACGGCGATGACCAGGAAGAGCCCCTCGTAAAAGGATTGATAGAGCGGATTGATGTTCGAAAAGAAGAGGATGTTGACGATCATCGTCGTGACGAACGCGCCGGCGATGACCCCGATGCCGCTGCCGCGCCCGCCGAACAAATTCATGCCGCCGAGGACCACGGCGACGATCGAACTCAGCGTGTAGCCGTCGCCGGTCGTCGCGTCGCCGGCGGTGGCCGTCGCCACGAGAAAGAGACCGGCGGCCGCCGACATGAACCCGCTCAGCACGAAGGCGATCACGCGCGCCCGCACTGTGTCGACGCCGTTGGCGCGGGCCGCCATCTCGTCGTTGCCGAGCGCGAATATGGAGACCCCGATCGAACTGCGCCGGAAGGCGTACCACAGGAACGCGACGAGCAGCACATAGAGGAGCGCATAGGGCTGGTTCGGATTGACGAGCGCCGCGGTGTAGACCGGCGGGATCGCGCCGCCCGGCTGCGGCAGGACGCGGATCGCGAGCCCCTGATAGATCGCGAGCGTCGCAAGGGTGACCAGGATCGGCTGAAGCCGTCCGAGGCCGACGAGCAGGCCGTTGACCAGGCCGCACGCGGCGCCGATGAGCAGGATCAAGAGGCTCCAGCTGACCATGCTGGCGATGCTGTCGTGGATGTGGACGGCGGCGAGCGCGTTGGACAGATCCATGACCCCGCCGACCGAGAGATCGAGGGCCCGCGCGATGACGACGAACCCCTGCCCCACCGCGGCTAGCACGAGCGGCATGGTGTTGTTGACTGTCGAGGTGATCTCGAAATTGCCCGGCAGCGTCGCCTGCGCGACCCAGTAGACGCCGCAGTAGACGACGATCGCCATGGCGAGCATGGCGAGCGCGAGAACGAGACCGACGTTCTGGCCGACGAAATGGGCGAGCCTCGAGGGCCGGCGGGACTCGACTGTCGCTTCAGACGACACCGTGAGGTTCTCTGACTGCGGCCGAAACGATCTGTTCCGCGGTGATCCCCGGCGCCTTCAGCTGTGCCGCGATCCGCCCCTCGCGCATCACCAGAACGCGGTGGCAAAGATGCGCCAGCTCTTCCGCGTCGCTCGAGTAGAAGAGTACGGCGCGGCCCTCGCCCGCGAGGCGCATCATCAGCTCATAGATCTCATGCTTGGTGGCGATGTCGACGCCGCGGGTGACGTCGTAGAGGAGGACGATGCGCGACTCGGCAAGCAGCCACCGCGCGAGCAGGACCTTCTGCTGGTTGCCGCCGCTGAGCCTTCCGACCGGATTGCTGAGATCCGGCGTCCGGATCTTCAACGCATCGATCATCTGGCCGGAGAGACGACGTTCGCGTCCGCCCAGCATGACTCCCATCGCCGATATTTTCCGCAGCACGGCGAGCGTCAGGTTCACCCCGACCGACATCGGCAGCAGCAGCCCTTCGGTCTTGCGGTCTTCGGGAACGAGCGCCACGCCGAGGCGCGCGGCGTCGCGCGGACTCTTCATGCGCGCCCGCTTTCCGGCGACGATGATCTCGCCGCCGGTCGTCGGCGCCGCGCCGAACAGCGAAAAGAACAGTTCGCGGTGGCCGTGGCCGGCAAGCCCGCCGACGCCGAGGATTTCATGGGCCTGCAACGTCAGTGAAACGTCGGTGAGGCCGGGCCCCGTCAATCCCCGGGCTTCGAGCATCGGCCGGGCTTCCGCAAGCGCCGGCGGCTTCGGATAGTGCGACTCCAGTCTCTGACCGGTCATCAGGCTCACCGCCTGGCCTTCGTCGATTTCGTTGAATGTGCCGAGATCCTTGCCGTTGCGGAAGATCGTGATCCGGTCGGCGATATCGGTGATCTCGTTCCAGCGGTGCGACGTGAAGATGATGCACTTGTTCTGCCGGCGCAGTTCGCGGACGAGACGGAAAAGCCAGTCGACCTCGCTGTCGCCGAGCGACGACGTCGGCTCGTCGAGAAGGATCGTTTCGGGCGTCTGCGCGATGACCCGCACGATCTCGACGGTCTGGCGCTTGGCGAGCGACAGGTCCTCGATGAGCGCGCGCGGGTCGATGTCGCGGACGCTTAAGCCCGCGAGGATGGCGTCCGCCTCCTCGGCCATCCGGCCGCGATCGATCAGGCCAAGACGTCCGCGCGGCTCGCGACGGATGAGCAGGTTCTCCGCCACCGTCATCCATGGCAGCAAGGTGAGTTCCTGGAACACCGTCCACACCCCGAGCGCATGCGCGCGCTCGGGACCGTGCGTCTCGACGGGGGCGCCACGGACGCGGATTTCGCCCGCGTCGGGCCGCAGCCGCCCTCCGAGAAGTTTGATCAGCGTGCTCTTACCGGCGCCGTTTTCGCCGACGAGAGCGTGCACTTCTCCTCTTCTCGCCGAGAAGGAAGCGCTGTCCAACGCCCGAACGCCGCGGAACGACTTGGAAAGCCTCATTCCCTCGACGGCTGCGGTCGGTTCGCCTGCAGCTTTGGACGCCGGCCTCATGTCGTCGAGGAGGGCAGGTTGACGTCGAGCCTCCCCTGGCAAGGCTTTCCCCCGGTCGCCGCGTCGACGCACAGCGTCAGGATCGGGTGCGGCCCGCTGTCGGTGAAGTCGTCGAAGAAGCTGTCGGGAAGGTCCTGGAACACGGTCACGCCGACCTTGACCGTCTCGTTGGTCACGTACGGGAACGGGATGGTGACGTCCTTCTTCGGATAGGTCTTCGCCAGGATTCTCCGCGCGAGTTCGAGCGATATCACCGAGAGGAACGGCGGCTGGCCAATGGAAATGCCTTCGACCTTGTGTCCCTCGTAGCCGATCATGAACTTGCGGAAGCCGTTTTCCGCTTCGCCCGCCGTCGGCGGCAAGGGGCGGTTGGCGGCGATGAACGCCTTGAGAACGCCGTCCGTTCCGCCCTGGCACCATATCCCTTGGATCGGCGGCAGCGACGGCAAGATCGAGGCGGTATTGCGCTCGGCCGTGGCCGAGTCCCACATGCCGGTGTAGCGGTTGACGACCTTGATGGCCGGATTCTTCGCCCAAACCTCGTCGGCGCCCTTGTTGCGGTCCTCGTCCACAGAGGTCCCGGCGACGCCGGTCACCATGATGACGTTGCCCTTGCCGTCGAGCTTCTTGGCGAGCCACTCGGCGAGTTGCCGCCCGAACGCCACCTGATCGGTGTTGACCTTGAGCGCCGAAGGCGCGGTGACGATGTTGTCGAACGACACGACGAGGATGCCGCGCTCGCTGGCCTGCGTGAGAATGCCGTTGAGTCCGGTCGGCGACGCCGCATCGACGACGATCGCGTCCACCTTGCGGGCGATCAGATCCGATATCTGCTGCGACTGCTTGCTGACGTCGTTGCCCGAGTTGAACCAGGAGCCGTCCACTTCGGATTTGAACGGCTCCATGTCGAGCGCCGCCTTGAACACGTTCTCCATCTCGATGCGCCACTTGTTGCCGATGTAGGAATTCGACAGGGCGATCTTGAACTTCTTGCCTTGCTCGGCGGCCAAGGCGGTCAGGGGCGAAGCGCCTGCGATGCCGAGCCCCACAATTCCCGTCGCGCCGAGGCCGAGCACTCCGCGCCTGGTGAGTGCGCTACTCATGAAATTTTCCTCCTGGATTGATCTGACGCAAATTTTGTTCAAGTATCTAACCGTAAAATTTCGGGGAGTTCGGGGCGGCCTCAGCGCAAAATCATGATCCGTATGGCATTACGATTCATAATTGTGCCTGAGGTTAAGCAAGTGAACGCTGGTGTCGGTTTTGGGGCCCTCGCGAACGCCCCTGCCTTGGGAAACGAAAACCTCTGTCGACCGCGATGCCGCGTCCAGCCGATTAAGCAATGGCGAAAGAGAAGGCAGGACTTCGTGCGCTAGTCTAAGTGCACCCGATCGGCGGCAATTTGATCTGAATCACTGCTTCATCGATGGGCAGCGACTAAAAGGGGGACAATCGGCTAGGCCCGTTGATTGGACGCAAAGGATAGCGAAAGGGCCTCTTTATCTCGATGAATGCATTTGCAAAACCTCCCCTTCCCACCGCGAGCCGCAACGCCGGAATCGACGCTCTGCGCGCGAGCCTGACGCTGCTTGTCGTCTTTCACCACGCGGCGATAGCCTACGGCGGCATGGGGTCATGGTTCTATAAGGAGATCGAGCCGAGCAGCGCGCCCTCTTCGCTCATTCTGACGCTCTTCGTCGCGTACAATCAGGCGTTTTTCATGGGCCTGTTCTTTCTGATCGCCGGTTCGCTCACGCCGGGCGCTATCGCGCGTCATGGGGCGCAGGAATTCCTTCGCGAGCGTCTTCTGCGGCTCGGCGCGCCGCTCCTCGTCTTCATTCTCACGCTTGGCCCGATCACGGTAGCCCTGGCGGAAACGGCGAACGGCCACGCTTTTCTTGCGACGCTCGGCTGGCTCGCAAGTCACCGCGCGATCATTCCCGGACCGATGTGGTTCGTCGAGGCGCTGCTGATCTTCTCCGCCGCCTATGTCGCGTTGCGCGCCGCGGTTGGCCCGGAGCGGCTGGAAAAGGCGCGGCCTTTTCCTTCGAACGCAGTCCTTGCAATGTCCGCGTTGGGAACGGGCGCCGCCGCGTTTCTGCTGCGCTTCCGCTGGCCGGTGGGTGCGGAGTTTTTGGCGCTCCAGTTCGGCTTTTTCGCGAGCTACGTCGTCCTGTTTCTTGCCGGCTGCATCGGCGCGAAGGGGCATTGGCTCAAAAACGTGCCGGCCAATCCATTGATCACCTGGCGCAGAGTGTCCTTGTACGCCGCCCTTGGGTTTCCTGTCGGGCTGGTGGTCGCGGCGCATGCGTCGAACGCCGCGCAAGCTTCATCGAGCGGCGGATGGAGCGTCGCCGCCGCCTTCTATGCCTTTTGGGAGCCCCTGTTCGCGTGGGGCGTCATTCTGAGCCTGCTCGTATTCTTCCAGCGCCGTTTCGTCGCCTTGGGCCCGGCTTGGCAGAAGTTGGCGCGACGGGCCTATCTCATCTACATCATCCACCCGCCGATCCTGGTCGGCGTGTCGCTGGCGATGCGCGCCCTCGGCGCCGGCGCTGGTCAAGTTCGCGCTCGCGGGCACGGCGGCCTGCGCTCTCTGCTTCATCGCCGTCGGAGCGCTGCTCGCAATCCCGGTCGTCCGGCGCGTCGTCTAGCGGGGCTCTTTCCGGAATGACGCGCCGACCAGGGCGTCGAGGGACCGACCGAACACGAGTTTGAAGCGTCGGCGGATTACTTCGTTCTGTTGATGGAAATCAAAGAAGCCGTTCGTCAAGGGCCCAGCCTGGCGCCTCACTTGAAATGCGTCGTCGGCCGAGTAGTTGACGGTGACGTTGCGCACGAGCGCGCTACTGCCGCCGACGACAGTGAACGCATGATCGCGAGGTCGCGCGCCTTCTCCAACACGATGGTCGAGATGACGTTGAAGATGCCGAAGCCGGCGACCACCAGAATCGACGCGGTCGTCAGAAACATGATCTTGTCCTGAAGCGCGAAAACGTCCAGCACGCGGGCGTAGGTTTCCTCCCAGGGCGCGCTCTTGAACCCCCAGCGGCGCTCGATCGCCTGGGCGAGCGGAATCGAGCGCGAGATGTCGGCGAGCCGGATGTGGATCTCGTTGACGACCCGGGGCCGGTTCTGCATCGCCTGCTGCCGGGCGAGCGGCATGATTCCCCAATATTGGTCTTCGGCGTCGATGCCGGTGTGGAAGATTCCGACGATCTTGAGCGTGGTTTGCGTGCCCGCGGTGGTGACAGCGGTGAGGCTGTCGCCCAGAGCGACGCCCATCTTGTCCGCCAGTTGCCGGCCGATGACGAGGCCGTTGGGATTCGAGGCGAGCGCCTCGAAGCTCCCCTCGACCATGTCGTGGATGATGTCGGTCACCCGCACTTCGTGAGAGGCGTCGACGCCGATGCCGGTAAGCGAGTAGTCCCGGCCGGCATGACGCAAGGATGACCTGGCCGGTGAGCGAAGGCGCCGCCGCCACTCCCTCCATCGCGTTGAGCGCGCCGACGATCGTGGCGGCGCCGGCGATGCCGCGGACGGGATCGCGAGGCAATACGCGGCGGATCTCGACCGCGCCCTCGGGATGAAGCGTCGTCAACGGCTGAATCTTTCGCTAGAACGCCAAGCGTTTTGCAGCCTCGAAGGCATTGTCAGACGCCGATGTTGGCTTGTTGCCACGTTGACGGTGTTGTCCACGACGTTCGGCGGTGGCCGGCAGGATGGACGG
>Ga0074044_10004437_pt1 | contig 11619 bp, 9 predicted proteins | sample BogForMeECP23OM1_FD_94443 | JGI IMG/M metagenome (GOLD analysis project Ga0074044, IMG submission 94443) | Bog forest soil microbial communities from Calvert Island, British Columbia, Canada - Bog Forest MetaG ECP23OM1 | ecosystem: Environmental > Terrestrial > Soil > Wetlands ...
AGATCCTCCCTGACGGCTACGGCTTTCTGCGCTCGCCCGACTACAACTACCTGCCGGGGCCGGACGACATATACGTCTCGCCGTCGCAGATCCGCAAGTTCGACTTGAAGACCGGCGACACCATCAGCGGCCAGGTGCGTCCTCCGCATGAAGGCGAGAAATATTTTGCGCTGGTCAAGATCGAGGCGGTCAACTTTGAATCGCCGGATGAAGCCCGCAACAAGATCCTGTTTGACAACCTGACGCCGCTGTATCCGCAAGAGCGGTTGAAGCTGGAAACGGTGCGCGAAAATATCAGCGCGCGCGTCATGGACCTGCTCACCCCGCTGGGCAAGGGACAGCGCGGCCTGATCGTTTCTCCGCCCCGCGCCGGCAAGACCATGTTGCTGCAGAACGTGGCCAACTCGATTACCACGAATCACCCTGAAGTCGTGCTGATGGTGCTGCTGATCGACGAGCGCCCGGAAGAAGTTACTGACATGCAGCGTTCGGTGAAGGGCGAGGTAATCTCCTCGACCTTCGACGAGCCCGCTGCCCGCCACGTACAGGTCGCCGAAATGGTGATCGAAAAAGCGAAGAGACTGGTCGAGCACAAGCGCGACGTGGTCATCCTGCTCGATTCGATCACGCGCCTGGCGCGCGCCTATAACACGATCGTCCCGCCCTCAGGCAAGGTACTGTCGGGCGGTGTCGATTCGAATGCTTTGCAGCGTCCGAAGCGTTTTTTTGGATCAGCGCGCAACATTGAGGAAGGCGGCTCGCTCACCATCATCGCCACCGCTCTCATCGACACCGGTTCGCGCATGGACGACGTGATCTTCGAAGAATTCAAGGGCACGGGCAATTCGGAAATCATCCTGGATCGCAAACTCGTCGACAAACGCACCTTCCCGGCCATCGATATCCAGCGCTCGGGCACGCGTAAGGAAGAGCTGCTGATTCCGAAAGAAGACTTGCAACGAATCTGGGTGCTGCGCAAAGTGCTGAACCCGCTGTCACCGGTGGAAGCCATGGAGTTGCTGATCGAGCGGCTCGCGAAGGCGGGGAGTAACAGCGAGTTTCTGGCTAAGATGAGCCAGCTGTAGATTGTGCAAGTGTAGGTCATGCAAGTGTGGGGACGGGTGACCTCGCCCGTCCAATTTTAGCGGGCGCTAACATCCTCTGCATGTATGTGATCAAAAGGGCGCAGGAAATTCAGAAGCTGGCCAAGAGCGTTCAGGACAAGATGCGCAACACCTACTGAGAGGATATTCGGCAATTAGAAACGCCATCCAGTTGCTCAGGATGGCGTTTTTCTTTCGATGCTTACTCCGAACTGATCCGCATCCCGTAGAACGACCGGTAGACGAAGAATACCGAAACGGCGAAGAAGCAGAGCGCCAGAACGTGCGTGAACCCGGTGCCCTGGTCACGGGTCAGCGAGACGGCCAACTCGACTGCCAGCAATCCGAACAACGTGGTGAACTTGATGACCGGATTCATGGCCACCGAAGACGTGTCCTTGAAAGGATCTCCCACCGTATCTCCGATTACCGTGGCGTCGTGCAGCGGCGTGCCTTTCTGTTTCAGCTTCGTCTCGACGATCTTCTTGGCGTTGTCCCAGGCGGCGCCGGCGTTGGCCATGAAAATGGCCTGGTAGAGACCGAAGATCGCAATCGAGATCAGGTAGCCGATAAAGAAGAACGGTTCGACGAAGGCGAACGTCAGCGTTCCGAAGAAGACGGCGAGGAAGATGTTGAACATGCCTTTCTGCGCGTAGCGGGTACAGATCTCAACCACCTTCTTGCTGTCGGCGACCGACGCCTTCTCCGCGCTGTCGAGTTTGATGTTGGCCTTGATGAACTCCACGGCTCGGTAGGCGCCAGTAGTCACGGCCTGCGTGGAGGCTCCCGTAAACCAATAGATCATGGCGCCGCCGGTAATCAGGCCCAGGAAGAATGGGGCGTGCAGCAGAGAGAGCTTTTCTACATTCATCGTCAGGCCATTAGTTAGCGCCATGATGATCGAGAAAATCATCGTGGTCGCGCCCACTACGGCGGTTCCGATCAGCACGGGTTTGGCGGTCGCCTTGAAGGTATTGCCGGCGCCGTCATTTTCTTCCAGCAGGTCCTTGGCGCGTTCAAAATTCACGTCGATGTTGAAGTCTTTCTTGATTTCCGCCTTGACGTTGGGTACTGCTTCGATCATTGACAGTTCGTAGACGGACTGCGCGTTGTCGGTAACTGGACCATAGGAATCGACCGCGATGGTCACCGGACCCATGCCGAGGAAGCCGAAGGCAACCAGGCCGAAGGCAAACACGGGTGCGGCAATCATGGTGGCCGCCGCGGCCAGGCCCATCCCGCTGAAGAAGTAGGCAACCGACATCAGCGAGACCATCGCCAGCCCCAGCCAATACGCGGAGAAGTTTCCGGCGACAAAACCGGAGAGGATCCCGAGCGATGCGCCGCCTTCTTTCGCCGAAGTCACCACTTCGTTCACGTGGCGCGAGTCCACCGAGGTGAAGACTTTGACCAACTCGGGAATCAGCGCTCCCGCCAGCGTTCCGCAGGAAATGATCGAAGCCAGCTTCCACCACTGCGAGGTGTCGCCACCCAGGTTGGGGATGATGATCGACGAAACAATGTAGGTGGCAATGATCGAAACAATCGACGTGAGCCAGACCAGCGAAGTGAGCGGCGTTTCAAAATTCATTTTATCGGCGTTCGCGTAGCGGGCTTTCGCGATGGCGCCATTGATGAAATAGGCGAGCGCGCTGGAGACCAGCATCATGATGCGCATCACGAAAATCCAGACCAGCAGTTGCACCTGAATGCCGGGATCTTTGACGCCCAGCAAGATGAAGGTAATCAGGGCGACGCCGGTGACGCCGTAAGTCTCGAAGCCATCGGCCGACGGTCCCACCGAGTCGCCGGCATTGTCGCCGGTGCAATCGGCGATCACGCCGGGATTGCGGGCATCGTCTTCTTTAATCTTGAAGACGATCTTCATCAAATCGGACCCGATATCGGCAATCTTGGTGAAGATGCCGCCGGCGATACGCAGCGCCGCCGCGCCCAGCGATTCGCCGATCGCGAACCCGATAAAGCACGGCCCAGCGTAGTCGCCGGGTATGAACAGCAGGATGAAGAGCATGATGAGCAGTTCGACCGAAATTAACATCATGCCGATCGACATTCCGGCTTCCAGCGGAATCTGATAAACCGGGTACGGTTTGCCGGGGAGAGAAGCGAAGGCCGTCCGCGAATTAGCGAAGGTGTTGACACGAATGCCGAACCAGGCGACGCCATAGCTGCCCGCGATTCCTACCAGGCTGAACAGCAGGATGATGGGCAGCGTCAGCGCAACCGATTTGCCGGGCACCGGCTTCAGCCAGCCGAAATACACAGAGATAATGACGGCAATAAAGACCCACAGCAGCATCAGGAACTTGCCTTGGGTGATCAGGTAGGTCTTGCAGGTTTCGTAAATCAGTTCCGAGATTTCGCGCATGGAACGGTGCACGGGCAGATTTTTCAGACGCATGAAGATGGCCATGCCGAAGCCGAGACCAAAGACGCAGAAGACCAGTCCGATCAGAAGCAGGCTATGTCCGTCCATGCCATGCCCGTTCGCACCGAGGAAAGAAACCGAGGAAAGGTCGGGCAGTTTCAGTGCCGCCTCGCCAGCTTCGGACGTTTGCCCGGCAGGTTCAGCCAGCGCGCAGCCGGCAGTCAGAAGCAGCAGGGTTGCAAGGGGTGCGAAAATTTTCGTGAACCGGCGTCCGGCGGACGCAAAATTGGCCTTCCGAGTGCGCATCACAATCCTCCTAAGTATTCAGGGGTCACAACGTGTGAATTTTGTCCGGCAGGTTAACCGCCCGCTTGAAGATTCCATTCGCCACGGGAACGGCCGCCACCAGAGTTCCAAACACGCTCCGAACACGCTTCCACCGCCAGGCATAACGATAAGAAAGAGGAGTGCCGATTTGGCCGCGTCGGAAAACTCGTGCGTCGGCATGGAGCCCAGCATCGGACTACACACCCCGGCACAAAGCACTTGTTTATAGCACCTTGCCGGAAGTCGGGTCAATGACGGCCATCACATGATAGGCACGACGGCAGACATCACCGGCGGACATCAGCGACAATGTCGACCCACCCGAATCGAGCCGCTTCCGTATAATTGAGCCTCTGCCATGCCAGCCTCTCTCGGCTCCATTGTCGCCGCCACCCGTCAGCGTCTATCTCGGCATCGGCGAGACTACGACCTGCGCGCGCTGGAACACGCGGCGGCCGGGCATACTCCGCGTGGCTTTCGGGAGCAGCTGCGCCGGACCGCGAAGAACGGAATCGCGATCGCGGTTATTGCCGAACTGAAAAAAGCGTCGCCGTCGAAAGGTTTGATTCGCGCCGATTTCAGACCCTCTGAACTTGCGCGCGATCTTGAGCAGGCGGGCGCAGCCGCACTGTCGGTGTTGACCGACGAACAATTTTTTCAAGGTTCGCTGGACTATCTTCGCGCGGCCTCGTCCAGCAGTTCTCTTCCCTGCCTGCGCAAGGACTTCATTGTCGACGAACTACAGATCGTCGAAGCCCGAGCCAACCGCGCCGACGCCATCCTGCTGATTGTCGCCGCGCTTGAGCAAAAAGAGTTGGTGTCGCTGGCCGCGGCCGCGCGAGCACAGGGTCTCGACGTTTTGTGCGAAGCTCATGACGAAGCGGAGTTGCAACGCGCGCTCGATGCGGGCTGCGACCTGATCGGCATCAACAGCCGCAATCTGCGCACCTTCGAAGTGGATCTCGAAACCGCATTCCGGCTGGCGGAAAAAATGCCCGCGTCGTGCGTGCGCGTGGCCGAGAGCGGAATTCAATCCGGGGCGGACATAACCCGGCTGCGATCGGCGGGCTACGAGGCGTTCCTGATCGGTGAAGCGCTGATGAAAGCGGAAAGCCCGGGCGAAGCGCTGGCAAAGTTGATGGAAGAAGCAAGAATGGCAGTTAGCAGGTAGTTGCTTTCACTGAGAACTGACAGCTGAGAGCTGACAGCTGCTCTTATGACTTGGATCAAGATCTGCGGGATGACGAATCTCGACGACGCGCTCGCCGCCGCCGATGCGGGCGCGAACGCGCTGGGTTTTATCTTCTATCCGAAGAGCCCGCGCTATGTCACTTTGGAAACCGCGTGCTCGATCGTCGCCAAGGTGCCGCAGCATGTGGAGAAAGTCGGCGTTTTCGTTAATGAGAGAGTGGACCACGTGCGTGACACCGCGAACCAGTTAGGTCTTACCGCCGTGCAGTTGCATGGCGAAGAGAGCACGGAATTCAGCCGCGAGCTCTTCCATGGACTCGCGAACGGATCGCCCCGCCCCATGATATTTCGCACCTGGCCCGCGACGACTTTTGATGCGCCCGCTGAGCAATCGGTCGGGTGGGATCCGGTGGCAGCGGGACTGGTTGAACCCGACGAGGCTTACAAGGGAAAACGGGTACACAAAATCCACATCGCCAAAAACGGCGACCTCTTCCTGGAAACTCACGGCTTCCGGCCGGGCGTGGTGTCGGGAGTCCTGCTTGATTCGTCGAACGACGAAAGACGCGGGGGCACGGGGCAGGCCTTCGACTGGGAACGGGTGCAGCCCTGGGCCGGAATCATCAACAGCATCAGCAAGCTGATCGTCGCTGGCGGCTTGCGTCCGGAGAATGTGCAGGAGGCGATCCACCTGCTCCATCCCTGGGGGGTGGACGTTTCCTCGGGCGTCGAGCGCGAGCCCGGCAAGAAAGATCCCCGAAAAATCCGCGCTTTTGTCCAAGCGGTTCGGGCAATGGAAGAGGCGAATTGACGATGGCGACCGCGACCGCAAGGAAAGCCTCAGGAGGGCAAGAGCCGCGAAATACCGGCACTACCGGGCGGTTCGGCGTTTACGGCGGGCGCTATGTTCCGGAAACGCTGATGGCCGCGCTCGAGGAACTGGAGCGCGAATACGAAAAGGCAAAACGTGATCGTAAGTTTCAGCAGCGGCTTGACCTGCTGCTGAAGACGTATGCGGGACGCCCGACACCTCTGTTCCTCGCCCGTCGGCTGACCGCAAAACTTGGCGGCGCGAGAATTTACCTCAAGCGCGAGGACTTGCTTCACACCGGCGCGCACAAAATTAACAATTGTCTAGGCCAAGGCTTGCTCGTCGAGCGCATGGGCAAGCATCGCGTGATCGCGGAGACCGGCGCCGGTCAGCACGGCGTCGCGACGGCTACGGTTTGCGCTCTGCTCGGCTTCGAGTGCGTGGTGTATATGGGTACCGAGGACATGCGCCGCCAGGAACTCAACGTCTTCCGCATGAGGCTGCTGGGCGCTGAAGTTCGCGGCGTCGATTCCGGTTCGCGCACCCTCAAAGACGCGATCAACGAAGCCATGCGCGACTGGGTCACCAATGTTCGCACCACGCATTATCTGCTGGGCAGCGTGCTGGGAGCGCATCCCTATCCGACCATGGTGCGCGATTTTCATCGCGTCATTGGACGCGAAGCCCGCGCGCAGATCCACAAGGCCGAAGGCAAACTTCCAACGACCATCCTCGCCTGCGTCGGCGGAGGATCGAACTCCATCGGCATCTTCTACGACTTCCTCAAAGACAAGAAAGTTGAACTCATCGGAGTCGAAGCCGGCGGACGCGGCTCGGCGTTGGGTGAGCACGCCGCTCGTTTTCGCGGCGGCTCGCCCGGTGTTCTGCAGGGAACTTATTCTTACGTGCTGCAGGATGCATCGGGACAAATTGCAACTACGCACTCGGTCTCCGCTGGTTTGGACTATCCGTCGATTGGTCCCGAGCACGCCATGCTGAAAGATACGGGTCGTGCGCAATATGTTCCCGCGTCCGACGCTGAAGCGCTTGAGGCAACCGTGTTGCTGGCTCGCACCGAAGGCATTATTCCGGCGCTCGAATCCGCGCACGCGGTTGCTGAGGTCATCAAGCGCGCTCCGAAGATGAAGAAATCGGAAATCGTGATCGTCAACATTTCCGGGCGCGGCGACAAGGACATCGGGATTTTGCGGGAGAATTTGAAATTGGATTGATTCCCAGCCCCATTCAAACATGCCCTTCCACTTCGAAAATAAGCCCGCGCTTATCGCCTACGTAACCTGCGGCGATCCCGATTTCGCGACGACGCGCGAAGTCATCCTAGCCGCCATCGACGCGGGCGCAAGCGTGATTGAGCTCGGAGTCCCCTTCAGCGATCCACTAGCCGATGGCCCGGTGATCCAGCGCGCGAGCGAGCGGGCGCTGAAGCACGGCACGTCGCTGCAGCACGTGCTCACGCTTGCTGCAGAAATTCGCGAGCATTCGCAATCCGTCGGGCTGGTGATTTTTTCCTACCTCAATCCTATCTTGCGCATGGGCCTCTCGAAGTTCTGCCAGGTGGCGCGGCTGGCGGGGATTGACGGAACGCTGATCACCGATCTGCCCGTCGAAGAATCCGCTGAGTATCTGCGCGAGGCGCGCAAGAATGACCTGGCAACTATTTTTCTGGCTGCGCCCACCTCAACCGACCAACGCCTGAAGTTGATCGCGCAGGTTTCTACTGGATTTATTTATGCGATTTCGCGCACGGGCGTGACTGGCGCGCGTCAGCAGATGACCGGAGACGCCGAGACTCTCGTCGAGCGCATCCGCCGTTTCACCAAGCTTCCCATCGCCGTCGGCTTCGGAATTTCAACTCCCGCGCAATTCGCGGCGGTCGGCAGATTCGCCGAAGGCGCCGTGGTCGGCAGCGCCATCGTGCACGCCATCGAACAAAATCCCGGACGGGAAGCTGTGACTGTGGCAGAATTCATACACCAGCTCTCAGCCGTCAGCCATCAGCCATCAGCTCGGCGCGCTCGATAAATCGAGCCTGATGAACTTGAAATTTGCGAGCCTTCGTTCTTCAACGCCTCGCATAGCGGTTAAACTGGCGGCTGATAGCTGATGGCTGATAGCTCTCTATGGACATTTCCGATTGGCGCAAGAAAATCGACGAACTAGACCGCAAACTGGCGGCGCTGCTCAACGATCGCGCTGCTGCGGTGGTGGAAATTGGACGGTTGAAACGCAATACCGGAATGCCCATTTACGAACCCGACCGCGAGCGCGAGGTGATCGCCAATGTGCACCAGAGCAGCACTGGGCCCTTAGCCAAACGCGATCTGGCGCAGATTTACGAACGAATCATCGACGTGATGCGCAGCATCCAGAAGCACGAAATTGTTCCCGATGAGGGACCTGCGGGCCACGACACCGAAATTGATTCGCAATACTGAGGACTAGAACTATCAGCCACGGGGCCGCGCAGTTTTCAGCGCTCCGATTGGCCAAAACGAGCGCACTCATGATCGTCGCAATGCAAGATTCGGCCAGTGAAGATCAGATCCAGCGGGTGATTGATCAGCTGGTTCATTTCGGCTTTGAGGTTCACCGTTCCACCGGGGCGCGTCAGACGGTTCTCGGCGGAGTGGGCGTTCCGCATGATTTCGATACCCGCGAAGTCGAAATGATGGCGGGAGTGCAGGAAGTTCACCGCATCACTTCACCTTACAAGCTGGCGGGGCGCAACTTTCGTCCCGAAGGGACGGTAGTCAAATTCGCGAATGGGATTGAAATTGGCGGCAAGAAGATTGTCGTTATGGCTGGGCCCTGCTCGGTCGAATCGCATGAACAGTTGTTCACCGTCGCCGACTTGATCACCAAAGCGGGAGCACGCGTGCTCCGCGGCGGCGCCTTCAAACCTCGCTCTTCTCCTTATTCGTTTCAGGGGCTCGGTCTTGACGGGCTGAAATTACTGCGTGAAGCGGGCGATCATTTCAAACTGCTGGTGATCAGCGAAGTCATGGAGATTTCGCAGATCGAGCTGATGTTGCCTTATGTGGACATCTTCCAGGTGGGCGCGCGCAACATGCAGAACTTCAACCTGCTGCGCGAACTGGGCAAGGTTCGCAAGCCGGTGCTGCTCAAACGCGGGATCGCCGCCACCATCGAGGAACTCCTGTGCTCGGCGGAATACCTGCTGGCCGGCGGCAACTACGAAATTATCTTGTGCGAGCGCGGCATCCGTACGTTCGAAACTTATACTCGCAACACCATGGATATTTCCGCGATCCCGATCATTCACAAACTTTCGCATCTACCGATGACGGCCGATCCCTCGCACGGCACCGGGCGGCGCGACAAGGTTGCTCCCATGGCGCTTGCATCCGCCGCCGCTGGCGCCGACGCCATGCTCATCGAGGTTCATCACCAGCCGGACAAGGCGCTTTCCGACGGTGCGCAGTCGCTCTACCCGGAACAGTTTGCCGAGTTGATGGATCAGCTCCGCATGATCGCGCCTGCGGTGGGACGCGAGATCGCGTAGATTTCCGTGCATCTTGCGGCAAACTGCAGATCCCTCGCTCCGCTCGGGATGACAAAAACAATCTATGGCGTTCAAACAAGTCACCATCATCGGAACCGGACTGATCGGCGGCTCGCTGGGCCTCGCGTTGAAGAAGCGCCGGCTCGCCGGACAAATCATCGGGTGCGATCGCGCTCCAGTTTTGGAGAAAGCTGAGCAATGCGGCGCCATTGATTCAGGAACGGCCAATCCTGCGGATGCCGTGCGGGGCAGCGATCTGGTGGTGTTGGCGACGCCGGTGATTCCGATCCTTGACCTGATCGGGCGGCTCGGCCCGGCCCTGCCCGCGAAGACACTCGTAACCGATGTCGGCAGCACCAAGGCAGAGGTTGTCGCGCGCGCCGCGAAATCGTTTGGACGAAACGCGGGGCACAGATTCCTCGCCGGGCATCCCATGGCGGGCAAAGAGCACGCTGGGGTGGAGTTTGCCGATGCGGATCTTTTCGTAGGCTCGGCTTGGCTCTTCACGCCGCTGCCCGGCCAGAATGTTCACGCGGGATTATGCGGGGAATTTATTCATTGCGCGGACAAAATGGGAGCCAAGGTCGCCGTCGTCGATGCCGCCGATCATGATCGCTTTTGCGCCTGGATCAGCCATCTGCCGCAGATGATCTCGACCGCACTGGCAGCGGCGCTGGTCGACGAATTCGGGCCCGACGCACCCGTGCTCGATATCGGCGGAAGGGCTCTGCGCGAGATGACGCGCATCTCCGGCAGTCCTTATTCGATGTGGCGCGACGTCGCCATTACTAACAAGAAGAACCTTGCCGATGTGCTGCAGAAACTGGAACAACGGCTGGCGCACATTCGCGAGAATTTGGATACGAAGCAACTGGCGGACGAATTCGAGCGCGCGCACCAGTTGCGCAAGACTAAGCCATCTCTTCCGCCGAAGCCGTCGAGATCGCAGCGATAAAACACCCACTACAGAGGCACAGAGACACGGAGAAGCACAAGAAATGAATTCCCCTGCGCTTTCTCTGTGTGTCTCTGTGGCCGCTGTGGTGGATTTTGGTGTTGACGTTCTCCTGCGAGCCAAATTTCCTATAGAATTCTCCTGCCATGCACAAAGTAGTCGCCAGCGCTGAAGAGGCGATCCGGGACGTGTTCGACGGAGCCACCATCATGGTGGGAGGATTCGGTTTGTGCGGAAATCCGGAGAACCTGATCCGCGCTCTCGCCCGCAAGGGCGTCAAGAACCTGACCACCATCAGCAACAATGCCGGCGTCGACGGCTTCGGCGTGGGAGTGCTTTTGGCCAATGGGCAAATCCGGAAGCACATCGGGACCTACGTCGGCGAAAACAAATTGCTGGAAAAGATGGTGCTGAACGGCACGGTGGAACTCGACCTGGTTCCGCAGGGAACTTTTTCCGAGCGAATTCGTGCCGCGGGCGCTGGAATTCCTGCGTTCTTTACGCCCACTGGCGTGGGAACGGTGGTTGCCGAGGGCAAGGAAGCACGCGAGTTCGACGGCCGCACGTACATCATGGAGCGCGCGCTGAAGGCCGACTTCGCCTTCGTCAAAGCGTGGAAGGGCGACCGCTGGGGCAATCTCGTCTATCGCAAGACCGCGCGCAATTTCAATCCCATGATGGCCACCGCGGCCAAGATGACGATCGCAGAAGTCGAGCATCTGGTCGAACCGGGAGAACTTGATCCCGACATGGTGCATACGCCGAGCGTGTTCGTGAAACGAATTTTTGTGGGCGAGCTGTTTGAGAAGCGAATTGAGAAAAGAACGGTGCGGAAAGCGGTCGTTGGCCGGTAGTCGCTAGTCGTTCGGGAAATCGAAGCAAAGGTCTAAGATTCGCCAACGACCAGCGACTAACGACCGACGACTTTTATCCTTGTCACCGAACCAGCGTCGAAGAAATATGTCAACTTTGCCTAAGACTCCAAAAGATACCGACAAACGCGAACGCATCGTCAAGCGCATTGCCCGCGAATTGCGCGACGGATTCTACGTCAACCTCGGCATCGGATTGCCCACGCTGATTGCCAATTATGTTCCGCCGGGCATGGACGTCATTCTTCAATCCGAGAATGGAATGCTCGGCATCGGGCCCTATCCGCTCGAAGGCACGGAAGACGCGGACCTGATCAACGCCGGAAAAGAGACAGTCAGCGAGATGGCGGGCACCGCGTATTTTTCGAGCGCCGATTCTTTCGCCATGATTCGCGGCGGCCATGTTGACCTGAGCGTGCTGGGCGCG
>Ga0074044_10004438_pt1 | contig 11619 bp, 29 predicted proteins | sample BogForMeECP23OM1_FD_94443 | JGI IMG/M metagenome (GOLD analysis project Ga0074044, IMG submission 94443) | Bog forest soil microbial communities from Calvert Island, British Columbia, Canada - Bog Forest MetaG ECP23OM1 | ecosystem: Environmental > Terrestrial > Soil > Wetlands ...
GTCTGAAAAGTAATAATGGGAAAGGGGCCATTCTTGAAGGATTTACCTTTTACTTTGATGACTTTGGGAGTACGGTGGTAGACCGTCTACGAAGGTTTGAATAGCACAATCTTCCCCAAAAAGTAGCTTTGCCCCGACGGGGGAGTGAGAGCGATACCGGAGGAGTGCTGTGGCGCTCCTGCTAGCACCGGTATTTGCGGGACTCTGAATCCGACATGGTATCGGAACACCAGAGCAGTAATAGGCAGGGGTAACCCGGCAAGCGACAATTTAAAGTTAGGCAGTAGTGAGTTCGATTCTACAGCAAGCCTAACAATTTTTTAAGGAGTAAAAATATGTTTAAAATGGAAATAGACAAAGCAGATAAAAATACCGATCTTGGTACAAAGATAACATTCTCACGTACTGAAAATGGGGAAACTAAAAAGATTCATATCTTTATTCCTTTTGACAAATAGGAGAAAAAATGCAAGAAAAGTATTTCCTTATTATCGGCGGTGAAGATGGTACGGCTTATCCTTATTATGACCTTTCTGATCCTTTTATAAAAATAAAACTATTTGATTCTATTGAACAGATTGAAAATCTCATGAAAAATGTTCCTACTCCTTTTGGGTGGGAAGTATATATTTGGGGGATTTAATGGATTTTTCAGTACCTACTAAAATAGATTCTTTCAGAGGTAAGTATTATTTTTGTAGCAATATGTATCATGTAATCTTTGGTATAGTATTTGAAGATGTTGTTTATCCGAGTGTCGAGCATACATATCATGCATCAAGAACATTACAGCTTGAAGCTAGAAAAGAAATACTTCATACAGAATCACCTTTTCTTGCCAAAAAAATTGGAGGAAGTTTTGAATCAAGAGGATTACAAAGGGAAGATTGGTATGATGTAAATCGCCCATTTATGGCAAATTTCCTAAGACAAAAATTTAGTTATGATAATCTAAAAAAACTTCTCCTTGCAACAGGAGATTTAATACTTATTGAGGGTAACAATTGGTGCGATAATTTTTGGGGAATTTGTAAATGCCAGAAATGTAAAAAAGAACAGCCTCCTCAATTGAATCTTTTAGGAAAAGAGTTAATGAAGATAAGAAAGGAATTACAAAATGAAAAATCCGCTTAATATCATAAATGAATATGAAGATTCAAAAAAAATAATAATGAGTTTTCTTAATGAGATTAGCCCAAATAGCAATAATAATGATCATAATGCGGCGGCTATTATAGCTAGACTTGTTAAAAATCATTTCTGGATTACAAGGATTTCTGAAAATGAATGAATGTAATTTAGGCAAACAACCTTTTCCATATCTTTGTTGCTGTAAATGCTCAATGCATATTCCTATGGTCAATGATTTTTTTGATAGAAATCAAATAGGCTGGCTCTGTATTGGTTTTTTAGTAGCAAGCAAAGGTGAGTCAACTATTTCAGAGCAAACTTTTATAGAGAAAAATGAAGAGCATGGTTGTTGCGAATTGTTTATGGATAAAGATAGAAATCCATTAAGGGGGTTTTTCAAATGATTTGGTTTACCAGTGACTTCCATCTAGGTCATGAGAATATTATTAAATATTGTGATAGGCCCTTTGCTAATGCAAAAGAAATGGATAAGACAATTCTTGACAACTTTTTCAGCATGGTAAAGAAGGGCGATACTGTATTCTTTTTAGGTGATCTTTCATTCCATGAGGATGTTATCAAAAGTACCCTTATGGCAATTGCTATGGCAGGAATTGATTTTAATGTTATAGTGGGGAATCATGATAATGCAGATGCTATTGCTCGATTCTCTTATCACCAGTTTAAAAAGAATGTATATTCTATGCTGGATACTGAAATAGAGGGACAGCCTATTACTCTTTGTCATTATCCCATGTTAACCTTTAATCGAAGTCATTATGGCGCATGGCAGATGTATGGACACCATCACAATGGAGGATTCCATAAGAATATACCCCCGGCAGTAATGGGTAAGAAAATTAATGTAGGAGTAGATATTTGGAATTTTAAACCTATCTCATGGGAAAATGTAAAATTATGGATGGCTGGACAACCTGATAACTTTGATCTTATTCCGCTTAATGAAAGGAGGAATCATAAATGAGCTTCATAAGATGTAATCTCTGTAAAGAATATCATTTTGATACTGATAAGTGTAAACCTTTTTTTGAATATCAAATACCCGAATTTCAAGATGAGGATGATTGGTATCCAGTGAGAGCCAATTCATTTGAGTCAGCGGCAGAACAGGCTTCTGAAGATGATGATAGAATGGGTGATTATGCTATTATATCTAATAGTGGTTTAGATAAAATTCTAATCCGAGACGAAAAAGGAACAATAAAGGCTTTTTCAATTGAAGCTTATAGTATGCCTACATATAATGCTACAGAGATTAAAGAAGAGAAAGGAGAAATGAAATGAAATTAAGAGTTTATGGAGAAGAGGAAAAGAAAGATCCGGTAGTTAATCTTAAACTTGTTCAGAAAGAAGATGGCTATGTCGATTTGATAGCAGTAAATGAAGAAGGAGAACCTATTTTTTCTGGAAAGATTCTAAAAATATTACCTGATGGAACTTTTTCTCGTTATATTAGAGTTAATCCACTATTAGATTTTAATATTGATGATATAGGTCGTATCACAGAAAGAAATATCTTATGAAAATCCTAAAAGAAAAACCTATTATCGGCGGTGTACGTGTTCAACCGGGCGATACTCTTTCTGTTACTTATTCACAATATCTTAATACTACAGGAGAAAAGATTTTTAGTAAAGAGTTAATCAATGCTCCAATTACTAAAAGGGCTGATTATGATACTGTACTTATTGTAGAATTTGAAGATGGAGAATTGGGACTAGCTGGTGGACTTGGTGGTGTAGTAGGTAAGAAAAAGTGGAGATATGATTTATGAAAGCCTATATATGCGATCTCTGTAAGAAAACAATTAGAAGTACAAACAGTAATCTTGTAACTTTACATACAGATGCATGTCTTTCAAACATAGATAAAGAATATGAAATTTGCGATGATTGCAATTATAAAATAAAGGCTTTTATTAAAACATTAATTTATCTTTGACAAACCCTAACTTTTAGAGTATACTATTCACGGAAAGGGGAATCAAATATGGAATATGCAATGGAATGCCCTAATGAACTTTGTAAGCGACAAATGAAAGAAATTTGGCACGATGATGATAAAGTAGAGTTTGTTTGTTTAAATCCTAAATGCCAAAGTCTCCGTGTTACTTCTCTTTTTGGTTTACGAGAAAGAGAACAAAATCGTATTTGGAATATGAGGGAAAAGAAATGATAAGTTTAGAAAATCGCCCTTTCTCATTCGATCAAATGATAGGCCAAAAAGGAGTTTTAAAAGAATTTAAAAAGAGATCAATTAAATTGGATTTTCCTCAAGTAATAATTCTAGAGGGGGAAAGCGGTTCAGGTAAATCTACCTCTGCCTTTATTATTGCGGCACTTCTAAACTGTACTGGAAATAAGATAAATAATAATCCTTGTGGAGAATGTGATTCATGTAAAGATATTAAATCTGAAAGATTCCATCGTGACGTATTTTATTTGAATGCCGCTGATATGTCTAAAGATGATGTTTTAAAACTTGAGGATAGAGTATCAACAGTTTCAATGTTTGATCGGAATCAAATATTAGTAATCGATGAGGCCCAAGAATTGTCCTCAAAAGCCTTTGGAGCGGCCCTTAATCTTCTAGAAAAAAAGAGAAAGAATACATATTTTCTATTATGTACGATGAACATCAAGAAAATTGACAAAGCAATTCTTAGCAGGGGATTGGTCTATAAATTCAAAGCAATCGATTCTCCTGAGATAGCATCCTATCTATTTAACATAATTGAATCCAGTAAACTAACGGTGCCTGATAACTTCCTTACAGAAGGGATTTTTACTATTAGTGAATTTGCTAAGGGGAATGTCAGACAGGCTATTCAATACTTAGACCGATGTGTGAGTGGTGAGTTTTGGACTAAGGAAGATATTCTCCGGGAATTTGGATTTGTAGATGAAAAGACTATGTTTAATCTACTTTATAATCTACTTGATCATGATTACAAATTCTTCTCTTCTGTTACAGAGATTGATGACCTAGAAGGATTTTTCTATAAGACTTGGGCCATCCTGCTTAATGCATGGTCATTAAAGGGTGAAGGTGACTTTTATGATAATATTCGCTCTAGGTCAAGATCAAGTTTAGTTGATCTGCTTGATGTATATCACAAAGCATATCAACCAAATTACTTTAGAAATTCCTATTTCCTAAGTTGTCTCATTCCTTATTATGCTAATACTATGATAGCAAGATCAATGGAAAAACCGGCGATTAGAAAGGTGAAATTGACTCAAGATGAAAAAGATACAATAAAAAGAGCTGATGAAATAAAAAATAGAGTAGATAGATGAGTAGATATTATTTGAAAAAAATAGAATTTGTAGTAAATGAAAATGGCTGTCATATTTGCATATCTCATCGTTTAAATGGAAATGGATATCCTACCATAAAAAGAAATTATAGAACAATTATTATGAGTCGTTATCTTTGGGAACAGAAAAATGGTTCTATTCCGGAAGATATAAATGTACTTCATAAATGTGACACTCCGGCATGTATAAATCTTGAACATTTTTTCTTAGGGACATTGTTAGAAAATAGTCAAGATATGGTTTCTAAAAATAGACAAGCAAAAGGAGAGAAAAATGGTAATAATAAACTTACAGAAAAACAAGTTCTATTGATCCGACAAGAAAAAGGTACTTGTAGAGAAATAGCAAAAAAATATGGAGTAGGGCATTCGATGGTTAACTATATTAAAAATAGAAAAAATTGGAAATATTTGAATGATTGAAATAGAACTAAAGAAAGGCACCCCTGTAGGATACAAGGGTAGACTTGCAAGAGTTAGAGAAGTGATAGATGAAGAACAGGCTATTATCGAATATGCAGAGGTAATACATGCCGCGAGTGGTAAACTTGAGAATCCGGTTGTTACTGTTCTTATCAATGATCTAACACGACTAGTATCAAAGAATGAACCAGCAAAGATTGTAAAATCGAAAAATGTGTCTGATCTACCAACAGGATAAATAATGGATTCTGCTTTAATAGACATTCATCAAATTTTAAATCTTCTCAATATCAAAGCAGAGAGCAAAGGAGATGAGTATGTCGCTCGATGTCCGTTCCATTCTGAGAAAACACCTTCTTGGAATATCTCAAAAAACTATCCTTTTCTTTTTCATTGTTTTGGATGTGGCTCTAGTGGTAATATCTATAGTCTTGTACGCAAACGTACTGGAAAATCACTTTATGAATTCCTTGATATTAAAGATGGCAGTAGTTTCGAGTTCAGTAACTCTCTTCGGATGGTTTCTAATGCTTCTATTACAGAATATAGAAAAAATGATAGACTTACTATTAGAGAAGGGCAGTTAAGAAATCCTCTTGAAAATTCTACTGTAATGGAATATCTAGAGAGTAGAGGAATTGACGAAACTTTTATCAGATACTTTGATGTCTCTTATGCAGACTTTGTTAGAGTCAATACTACTCGATTATACAATAGAATAATAATTCCTGTAACCTATAAGAACAAGTTAATAAATATAGAAGCTAGAGATTTTACTAGGCGCTCAAAGAAGAAAGTAATTTATCCGCGCGGAGGTGTATCTGATACGCTATTTAACTTTGATAGATTAGATTTTAATAGGCCGATTTATTGCACAGAAGGTATATTTGATCTTCCAGCTTTATTTAAGTTAGGTGAGCGAAATTTAACTTGTATTTTTGGAACTGCTTTAGGAAAATTCCAAAGTAAACTCTTATCAGAAATAAAAAATTTAGTATATATGCCGGATAATGATGCTAGTGGAATTGCTATACTTGATTCTATAGATGATATAATGTTAAATGAATGGGAAATTGCCTTTTTACCTAGTCAAGTTAAAGATCCCGGTGAAGCAAATAAGCAACAAATTCTAGAAACTCTTGAACATAAAATAGAAGCAGTTGAATATTTTTCAGAAAAACATTTAGGAAAAAAAGAAAAATTGGATTGGTAAGTTTGAATAAGAAAAGAAATAGAATAGAATATAACAAAAAATATCGTTCTTCTCATATGGAAAAACATCGAGAACAATGTAGGGAATCTTATAAAAGACATAGTAAAGAAAAATCTGATTATGCTAGAAAACACTATATAGAAAATAAAGATGAAATAAGAAATCAACAAAATGAATCATATACGGAAAATAAAGGAAATATAAACTTGAGAAGAAAAAGTTATAGAGAAATAATAAAAGAAAAAATCTTAGATCATTACGGTCATAAATGCCAATGGCCGGAAGGATGTGATGTTGTTGACTCTGAAACGCTTACTATAGATCATATTGATGGTGGGGGTAATAAACATAAACGAGAAATAGGTGGAAGTAATAGACTTTATAAATGGTTGATTGACAATAATTTTCCAGAAGGATTTAGACTTTTATGTTGGAATCATAATTGGAAGCACAAATGTAATATGGAAAGAGAGAAAAAATTTACTAATATAGAAAGAGCCAAAGATTTTTTTATTAGTCTTTGGTAATTGAAGGATATTCCTATGGCAAAGATAAGTGATTGGTTAAAGATTGAAAACTTTTTAAAGGCTCAAGTATTAATTCCTGCTATCGGAGCTATCGCCGGCGGACTAGCATGGTGGGCTGTTTCAACTTACATACTTCCAAAATCAGTACCTACACCTTCTCAAGTTGTTATCATCGTAGAAAATAAAGCAAACGCAGTTGGACTTCTTAAAAATCAGACTTTAAATAACAAGTATTTCTATGAGCAAAAAACACCTATAAAGAAAAAGTAAAATCTCTCTATTATCTCTATCTTCTCCATTATTAAAATAGTTGAAAAATATTTTTAAAATCTCTTGACAAATATTCTATAGTGTGGTATACTCTATATTGAAAGGTAGAAAAAGAGATGAGCAAAATTCGAAAAGGCGATACATTCCGACTTTATCCTGATAGATCACTTTCATCCGGAAATACCCTACAATCTAATGAATGCTAAAATAGTAACTATTAAAAGAATGAGACAAGAATGGGAAGATATGAAGATCATTGATGCTTCAATGCTCTTCAATCAAGCGGTAATAGGAGAAAATAAATGATAGTCTATGGACTATCCGCAAATGGAACAAGTATCTGCGACTGGCAATTTCAAGCCAACAGTAAATCTTTATTCAAGACAAAAGAAGAAGCGATTGATTACATTCCTGAATTCGAAAAGAAATGTTTCGATAACGAGAATTATCTTGATGCGGCTGATCCTGAAAAGGAACTGCATATAGGAACTATAGAATACGATTTGAGGGAAACTAATAAAGTATAACAAGGAGACTTTTATGAAAGCAATTTTTAAGATTTTCGGTGTTCTTTCTTTGCTGGCATTACTTGTGGGTTGTCCTAGAGCTACACCACCGGTAACAATTTCAACTCCACCGGTAACAATTTCAACACATATTCCTGTAATTCAACAGATATTGGGAACATCAAAAAGTATTACTATTAATCCAACAGGAATTCCTATAGGATATCCCGGACAGGGCGGTTCTACTGTTGTAAGATATCTTTGGGGGGAAACTGTTGCACCTTTGGTAACCGGATGGTCTGCTTCGGTAGTAGTAACAGATGGAGAAATTTTCAATTATACTAATCCAGTATTAGGAGCAATTACAATAACAGCACATGTACCCGGTGATGGTAGTGTTACCTATAATGGATTTTTTCCTAATGAAACTAATGGAGAAAGTTCAATTGTTATTACTATTTCATCCGATGGTAAGACTTTCACTATGAATCAACAGATTGTTTATTCATTGATTGGCTTATCATTAAATACTATTTCTAGTCCTAACAATAACAATCAAATTTATACTGCTTATAATGCTTATGTATCTTCTACATTAAGCGGCACTATGGATGGATTAGGTGGATATTCTGGAACAGGGCAATCTATATGGGCATATTCATATACTTATTCAGATAATACTGGTGGAATAACAAATGGTACAAATTATGAATATGATAATGTTAAAGTAGCATCTTCACAAAATTTCTTTGGAGTAGAAACTATTGGCTTAAAAGGAACTGCTTCTGGATTGGGTTCTTCTTTTCCTACCAATACTTATACTTCATTTAGTATAGCAAATGTAAGTAGTTATAATTTTCTTCCTAATCCCATAGCACCTACTCCTCTTTCTGAAACTTTATATTATTGGATAGGAACAACCTATAATTGGATTAATGAGTCCGGTAATCCTATAATTAGAGATAGTAGCCTTCCTAACACTAGCACTAATGGCCCCGGCGGCGATACATCGGGAGTAACTATCAATAGTATATGGACTGAGTATGTTCCTATTTCTGAACAATAGGAGGTTAACATGCCATATGTAATTCGTCACGCTTTTCAAAATGCTTTTGTATCTAGGCCGGGCTCAAAAGGATCATATACTCGTTTTCTTCAAGAAGCGCAGACTTTTTCTACAAAAGAAGAAGCGAACAAAAATTGTTGTGCTGACAACGAATATGTTGTTTCTGTAGAGGATGCAATGAAATGACCTGTATATTTGAAATATGGGACAAGAAAAAAAAGGTTATGCGGAAGTGTGGAATAGAGAATACTGATATGATAGCACCCCTTCTTTGTCCAGAGCATAGGGAATATGTAAAGAGCATTGACCCTAAAGAAAAGCATTATGGAGACAATGGGCTTATCATAAACTGGAATGCCAAAGCAAGACAAGCCTATGGAATTCTAAATGGTATGGCTTTGTTACATCTTCTTCCTAGTGATGCTGGCGCATATCAAGGAATATGTAAGGGGGGAAAATCAAGAATGAAGCCGGGAAGTAAAAGAAAAAAGGAGATTCAGCTTCCATCATTATTCTAAAAATAAAGTTGACAAACTTGAAATTCTGTAGTATATTATAGGAAAGGAGATTCAAATATGATCAAGAGAATTTTGTTAACCATAGCGATTACTATAGGTTTCTTGATAGTGGCTTTTGGAATATCGGCTGGTATCAATTGGCTGTTCAAAGTCATACCTTTAATTACTAGTATAGTAATTATTTTAGGGCTTGTAGTTACTGTATTTTTCGGAGTAAAAGAATTTAGCAAAAAATAAAGGAGATTCAAATATGATTACTACTTACGCAAATCAGAAAAATCAAAAAACCATTCATCCTATCGATGCTGAGTCGGGGGTACTCTATGAAATAGTAGATTCCGAGAGGGGTTTAGAGGGTTACAATGGAAACATTGTTTTTATCACAAGACCTTTTGCTGATAACACAAGAAAAGACATGATTTCTTTATCCAAGAAAGATTGTGTTTGGATGAATCTTACCAAGAGCAATACTCTTAATCTTCGGCGTCTTGAGTCGGGCGAGATTGTAACAATTAAGCAAGAGTAAAAGGAGTTAAATATGATTTTTAAAACAACTGAAACAAGAAAAGTAAATAAGGTTATACCCGCTTCTCAAGCAATACCCGGATATCTTTATGAGGTTGTGGATAACACTTTTTATATTGGTTTTAGCGGTCATATAGTTCTTATTCTTGGGTCTAATAAATGTAAAGGCATGATGTCTCTCACTAACCCCGAACATTATTGGGATGATATTAGTAAGAATGATCTTCTTTTGCGGCCTCTTGATAGAGGAGATAAATTTACAATCGAGCAGGAATAAAGAGGATTCAAATGAAGAAACTACTTGAAAAGATTCTTTGCTTTATTCTAGCGCCCGCTATGTTTCTTCTATTGATTCTTTTTAGGAATGTTATCGATACACTGGCAGAAAAGGAAAAGAAAGAAGAGGAAAACTAAAATGGACACGGTAAAAAAATGCGCCGTCGCTATGATAATCACTTGTCCTATCTGTAAGAAAAGACATAAATATTTCTGGTCATCTACTTCTCTGCGTGAGAATAGAGGCGGCTATAAGAGTTACCGGTATTGCGAACTAGAAAGCCGTGGACTCATAGAGCAAGAGGCAGACTAAATGACAACACAAGATTTAATTGCAGAGATTCAGACAGTCGTACCTTACGTGGTACAGACTTTATCCCCGGCCGTTCCTCAAAATCCATTGCAGAATGGTGGAACAGTAATAGGGATAAATGGTTTCCCTTTTGGAACAGTCAACACTACTAGGGCAACGCAGAGTACAGCCATGCTACAGAAACTTTTGGCTGATGCGACGGGAATACCATATGACAGTGGAGCTACGGAGTCAGTAGGATAAAATGCGAAAAATACCGTTTCTTATTTTTTTTACTGCTACTCTTTTATCTCTTCAGCAATAAGTTTAAATTCAAATTCTATTGAGATAAAGCCAGCCGTTATTAAAAAAGTCTATCCTCCTTTTAATTTGGATAATCTAAAAGTAACATCATATTTTTCTTATCTTGAAATGAATGAAAAATGGTATTGGAAAATTCCGGAGAGATATAGAGACTTTGCGGCAAAGAATTCTTATGAAGCAGGACAGCTACCATTATGGGCGCTTTATGTGATGATTGAATGGGAAAGTGGTTGGCAACCAAAAGCGCATCATAATAATATAGATCCGGTTACCGGAGAAATATGGAGTGTAGATCGTGGCATAGGACAGATTTGTAATGCTTATCAAAAAGGCTATGTCCATGATTTTTACAAAGGTGATCCTAAAAAATTTGATGTCTGGAATTGGCGGGATAACTTGCAAACTAGTATTTATCATTTAGCTAATTTAAGAAAAACTTTTGATGGAAATTGGTATAAAGCCTTTGAAGCTTACAACGGTGGTATAATAATGATCTTAAAAAATACTGTTAAACCAGAGGTAAAAAAATATGCTATCCGACTTTTGAAAATGGCAAATAAAACTGAATATATACCTATAGAACAAAAGAAAAAGATCAAAAAATGAAAGAAATCTCATTTGTAATAAATGAAAATGGATGTCATATTTGTATATCTCATTATTTTGGAAATCGTCATTATCCAAGTTTTCAAAGGAATCATAAGAGACAATTAATAAGTCATTATCTTTGGGAAAAAGCCAATGGATCAATTCCAGAGGGATTAGAAATTTGTCATAAGTGCGACACTCCGGCGTGTATAAATACTGAACATTTTTTCTTAGGAACACATTTAGAAAATATAAAAGATTGTAATGAAAAAGGAAGGGCTAAAGGTGGAAGTAGTAAAGGTGAAAGAAATCCTAGTCATAAATTAACAGAAGAAAAAGTTTTACAGATTAGAAAAGAATCTGGAACTTTAATGGAGATAGCTGAAAAATATGGAATAAGTTTTAGTACAGTAGGATACATTAAAAATAAGAAAACTTGGAAATATCTTTGACAAATAGAATTTTTTAGAGTATACTGTATTATAGAAAGGGGAATTGAATATGGCAACAAAGATAGTAGGAACAGTTTCTAAAAATGCTAGAAGCGGAGGATCGAAAACTCAGCATCACAAGTGTTATTGTGGACAGGAGATTTCTGTTGTCTCTGTTTTCAGAAACAA
>Ga0074044_10004439_pt1 | contig 11618 bp, 15 predicted proteins | sample BogForMeECP23OM1_FD_94443 | JGI IMG/M metagenome (GOLD analysis project Ga0074044, IMG submission 94443) | Bog forest soil microbial communities from Calvert Island, British Columbia, Canada - Bog Forest MetaG ECP23OM1 | ecosystem: Environmental > Terrestrial > Soil > Wetlands ...
ACCATCCCAGTTTGTGCAGAAAAGCCTGTTGCATACCCTGGTTGGGATGACAGTAGTGACCGGTCTGGTCGATGCAGTCACCCACGTTCAAAAGGTATAGATGTGGGCTAGCAGCCGACCCCTCGAAACAGGGGGCGAAAGGTCGCATAAAATTGGCTGAAAATTCGACCCCTTCCGAACCACCTGATTGGCGAGGGCTTGGAAAGCCCGAAATCATGGGATTTGGGTTCCCAACCACATTTACAACGCCATCGTAGGCTCGTAGGGGCTGCGCTCGCGGTGTGGCTTTGCCTAACAACCACCTCTTGCCCAAAAACTCTGTAATCTGCTCAAAACACGTCCTGCTACAGTGTGCAGCATGGCAATCACGATCATTACAGAGGGCATCTCGGACCAGCAGAAAGCCACAGCCAAATTTCAATTCACGTTTGGAGGCATGATGGCGCAACTATCGTCTCCGGGATTCATACCTGTTCTTTGCGCCCGTGAAGCCGCGCATTTAGTTTATTTCGGTTTTGCAGGCGTTACGAACTACAAAGCCTTTCCAGCCCGAATCACCTACGATCCGAAAGCCGATGATTTTCTCGGTAGCCTCGCTTCGGTCCAAATGTTGGATATACCGAAATTCGAGGAGGGGAAATTTTGGGACCAGATGTTCAAAGTAGCTTGCGCTCACGCGGCTGGCGGAGTTATCGCTCGAAAACTGATGCCCTCATCGGATGGTGGGGATGAAGACGACAAAGAACGCTTTGAGAACTTTTGCGCGGAATTAAAATCCAGAGACCCGACTTTTTCAATAGATGTTCCGGATTTTTGGAAAGGCCCAAGATTGTGTAGCCAAGGGCTTAGAAAACGCTGAATGGTTGTCCAAAATTCAGGAGTTCGCCGAAACACTTCGACCAGAGTTGGGCTTGTAAAAACTCTCGCAGTGGTTCACGAACTCCGACAGCGAATAAAACTTTCTGACGTTAACAGGCGCTCATCTGAATGAAAAAGGTCACAGCATCGGCTGCACGAGACATTCGAACGCCGCGTTGGCGTCCGTCTCCCACCGCATGTTGCGCTCGTCCCAAACAATTTCCTTGCGAGTGATCCTGACCACATTCTTGTTCCACAACACGACCAAAGCCTCTTTGTCGCCAGCCTGCTCGACCACCGCGATCCCGCGACCGAGAACCGCCACGCGGTCTCCCCTCTTCAAGGTTCGCTCCTGTCGGCGTCGGTCGTGATCCTGTTTGCTCCTCTCGATCAAGTAGCCCAATCCTGCGGCATCGTATCCCGAATCCTTCGCCCATAGGCGGATGTTCCCGTTCGGATCGGCAACGAAAACGTCACTGCGGTAAGCGGTGAGCATATTCAAGCGGGATTGAATTTCTGCCAGTGTGAACGGCAGGGCGTCCGGCGACAGGAAGAAATTCTTCGGGTACGCAAGCTGGGCTCGCCATCCAAGTTCGTGCTCTACGACTTTGCCCCACAGAAATACTTCGCCGCAGATTCCGAACCGCTCGTAGCCCGCGCTGCGGAGGTGGTGGAGCGTCTTCACTGCGTAAATGCCGCAGGTGCAATTCACTTGCGGGGCATCGTGGGAATCATGGGCTTCGACGCGACTAGCGATGGTTCCGACAACAGTAGAAGCCCTGCATCTCGCCGCCAGCGACTTGGCGGGATGCCACTGCTCCCCGCAGAGCGACTTCAGCCCCATGGTGCTCAGGGTCCAAACGCGGTAGCCGACAATTGGCGAAATGTAATCGGGGACGCTCATTGCTTGGCGGGCACCTGCTCGGGCTCCGACTCTGGCGACTGAATCGGCTCGGGCTCAGGTTCGCGGGTCGGCTGTTCCACCGGAAGTTCAAGCGGCTCCACGACGATGGTTCGCAACGGCTTACCGATTTGCATCATTTGCTCCCAGTTTTCATGTTGCCTTTAGAGCCGAGCATCTAGCCCAGCTTCCCCACTGGAAATTGCAATGGCGAGATTGCAATCGCTGTTCGCCTCTTTCATCAGGCGGCACACCGAGGCTCTCGAAATGTTGTGGCGCTTGGCGACCTGTGTCAAAGACATCCCCGAGCGGCGATCTTGAACGACTTGCTCTCGATTCACATCCAGCCGCGACCTCCCGATCTGACGGCCCTCAAGTTTTGCCCTTCGCATTCCCGATTTGACCCGATCCGCCACGAGTGACCTTTCCAATTCTGCAATCGCCGAGATGATCGTCACGAAAAGACGCCCCATCGGACCGCTTGTATCGACGTTTTCTCGCCGTGAGATGAACTCAATTCCCATACTGTCCAACTCGTCGATCACTTGCAGAAAATTCCGAGTGCTCCTCGCAATGCGGTCGAAGGCCGCCACCAGCACGACGGAGAACTTTTTGCGCCGTGCATCAGCCATGAGTGCATCAAGCCCCGGACGGCGTGCGTTCTTTCCACAAAAACCACGATCAGCGTATTCGTGCGCAACCTCGAAGCCTCGCTGTGCCGCAAGCTCGCGCAAATCGTAAAGCTGCGATTCAACGTGTTGGTCGGGTGTACTGACTCGGACGTAGATTGCGGCGGTTTTTTTCATTCGTCTTAATCCTCCTCTTCTATTTGCTAACTCTTTCTCGGCAGCCCATACCTGCCTTGAATGAGTTGAATCGGCTGCCCGTTTCGGCTGTCGAACAAGACCGTCTCTGAATCTACTTTTGGTTGGAACCCCGCTCGAAGCAGGCACGCTCTTGCTTTCGACACGCTCAACACCATAAAAAGGTTGCTGGCAAACTTGTTCTGCTGAAAAGGAAGTTGCAGAAACGGGATACCCGCGTTGAAAAGGGCAATCTCCGCGTTCATTATGTGTTCGCCCTCCGCAACGCGGCGGTTGAAGGACTCGCGCTCAGCGATTTCGAGCGCCTGCGGCTCTTCGGCAGCCTCCGCGAGTTCGCCGTCATCCGCTAGAATCTTCTTCAATTCATCCAGTGTCACCTGCCGCCAATCGGAGTCTTCGTCTCGCAGTTCCAGACTGGGGACAGCAGGGGTCAGGGCAAAGCGCCCGACGTGGGGGTCGTCGATTAAGATGTCGCAATCACCCGAGCCGCATCTCCGTCGCAAGCGGACTGATTCAAACGTGATCCCGCTTACCCTCACATTTGCTTGCCGCAAATCTGCTCGATCAGGTTTGTTCATAGCTCGGCACCACATTCTGGGCAAACCATCGATGTCCCGTACTTCTCGACGAGCCGCTCGCTGGCAACTTCAACGACCACACTCTCAGGCCCCAGAAGATTCAGATCGCTCCAGACGTAATCGGTCATTAGTCGGCTAATGGCGCTGTTGGGCAAACGCACAAGTTGTTCCTTCAGAATCGCACCGATGCAGAGCGAGCCGACCACCCGCTCGAAGGGATTCTTAGAACGAGCGAGGCTTCGCTGTTCTCGGATGAGGTCCTCCAAACCGATTTCTTCATCTCCGCTGTAGTAGGGGTGCACGCATTCACCTGCACTGCTGTTATACCCAGTTGATCTCGAAAATCGATAGGAATTCAGGACAATATTTTGAGTAATCACCAGAAAGGATTACTGGTGTGCCACTTTCTGCAATCGGCTGTGCTACTCCTGAAAATTTTCTGGGGATTCCTAGCGATTTTGCGAACGCCGTTGGTATATATACGCAGGAGGAAACATGTCACTGAAAAAAGAATTTATTCGGGATGCAAATCGCAAGATCATCGGCTCGACCACGACGGGGTACGTTGGTTCATTCGACACGCTTGTCAGGGACGATCACGAGCACATAATCGGACGGACGAGCGAGAGTTTCGGCACGACCCGCGACGAACGCGGCAAGCTCGTGTCGATCAACACCGCCGATGCTGGTCTCTTGATCGGCAAGCACAACAAGAAGTAGCGGAATCTGTTCCCTCAAACCTCCCCCCTTTTCTTCCACCCTCACGGAGGTCATCTGACGACACGATCAGCAATGCCGACCGATGCCATTGAGTGCCCGCTGTGTTTGGGCGAGGGCAAGCTGAAGCGTACCGAGGTTCTGGATCGACTCGGTGTTAAGGATTTCGCCCGCGTTGCCCAGCTTAGTGCGGAAGAAGCCTTCCGCCTGCTCCTCCAAAAGCACCACCACGATGAGCAGACTGTCTGGGCTCGATTCGAGACCGAACTCACGAAGCGAACCGCCGAGATTGAGCAGCGGCATCGAGAGGAACTCCAGACACTCGGTGGTCGGCTCAAAGAATTTGAGTCTGCCGCACGAGTCGCCGACGAGCGAAAGGCTCTCGATGTCCAGCGGGTGCGAGCGGAACTGGAAAACAAGCTCCACTCTGGGGAATCGCAAAGGGAAGACCTGAATCGTCGAGTCGAGGACTATTTCAGGGAGATCACCCAGCTTCGGGAACGTAATCAGGAGTTGGAGACCGAGATGGCAAAGGTTGCCCGTGTCGGCAAGCTGGAAGAAGTCAGTTTCGCCGACGAGGCGCGGACGTGGGCGGGCATCTCCGTCAGCGAGAAACTTCCGAAGAACGGCGACTTCATCTTGGCGTACCGCGATCCGAGCGGTGCCCCAGCGCAGCCAAAGATGCTGGTCGATAACAAAGACAAAACTGTTGTAACGGAGAGCGACCTCGACAAGCTCGTGCGTGACGCCAAGGAGCGCAACGTGCCTGTTGGGATCATCGTCGCCAAGGAGGATAGCCAGCTTCGACAGGTTGACAAGGAGACCCGCTGGGGACAGAAGAACGGGGTATGGATACTCCGAACGACCCGCCAATGGCTACCCCGCGATCTTGACGTGCTCAAACCCCTGTTCGAACGGATGCGGACGCAAGGCTCTGATTTCTTGGAAAAGAATGCTGCCCTTGGCGAAGAGGTTCGGCGCACGTTTGCCGATCTTGACCGAGTTGGGAGTGAGTTAAAGAAGGCGGCGAGAGCGATTACGTCTGCGTCGGGGCTGGTCGCCAAGTACCGGGAGAGATTGCAGGAACTCTGCGAGAGTGCTGTGGGAAGGAAAATGCCCGCTGGAAGTGAACTGTCCGCAGCGAGGATCGGGTAATGAGGATCGAGATTGAGCACGGGGCGATCATTGCTGACGACGAAGGAGGCTTGTGGCGTGTCCTTGAGGCTTCCGATGAGGAACTTTTTCTGCTTATGCTCCCAGAGCGCGAAGATGTGGTCCACACGCGACACGTAACGTGGCGGCAATTTGTGGAATGTGGGTACGACCTGAAGTTCCCGTGATCTGCTTCTTTGCCTCAGCACGCGAGCTTGAGACCGTCAGAGGAACTAGAACGGAGGATCAGCCAGATGCCAAAACCCGCTGCGGGTAAAAGGCACGATGCGAAAACAGACGCGCGATTGGGTGTCTTTTGGTTGGTCGATGGCAAACTGCTTATTGAGAGTGCCCCGCTGAGCGAATGCGAGCAGTACGGCGATTACTTGAACAATCAGGGCAGCCACATTCGCCTCTGGGAACGTTGGCAGGAGTTCGGCAAGGTTCCAGCCGAAACGGAGTACGAAGAGTACGCACGCGGCAGGGCGATGTACAGCCCGAGCACCAACACTTTCACACTTCTTGCAGATCGCTGCATCCTCAAGCGCAAAGAACTGATTGCGAAGATCAAAGAGGAATTGCGCCTACCAAAACAGACCACGCTGGGAACCGATAGCCATTATCGCTGCTTCCATTGTTTGCACGGCAGTCAAGACGAGGAATAGGCACAGTGCCGATCACAATCTCGAAATCGAAGTACATGGCAGGTGTGCAGTGCTTGAAGCGTTTGTATTTGCTTGTCCACGAGCCACAGATTGGAGGCGGCAAGACCGCTGCTGATTTTGCTCTGATGGATCAGGGACGACAAGTGGGCAAGCTTGCGCACCAACTATTTCCCGGTGGAGTTGAGGTCAGAGCGGGCGATCCTGAAAAAGCGATCCGCACGACCCGCGAATTGGTATCGAACCCAGAGGTCAGTGCGATATTTGAAGGAGCATTTGAGCACGGCGGCGTGCTCGTGCGCGTCGATGTCCTGCAACGCCGCAGAGACGGCAAATGGCGTCTTGTTGAAGTCAAATCGTCAGCCTCCCTCAAGGATGAACATCTTGAGGACGTGGCGATTCAATATCGTGTGCTCTCTCGCTGCGGATTGGACGTGGCTTCATGTACTCTGGCTCACATTGATCGCAATTACATGTTTCAGGGTGGAAACATCGAGGCACGACAGTTCTTCAAGATCAGGAACCTGACGCGACGAGTCCAGAGATTGCAACCAAAGCTCACTTTCATGCTTCGCAGCGAGTTTCGTGTTCTCGCGATGTCCGAGGCTCCTGATCTTCCCACAGGACCTCATTGCACTGATCCCGTCACATGCGAATTCTACGACCGCTGCAATCCCCCGCGCCCAAACGACCACATCGGATATCTGCCAAGAATCCAAGCCAGCGCGGTTGAGAAACTGGTGGAGATGGGCGTCGAGAGCATCAATGACATACCCGACGACTTCGAGTTGACTGAGATTCAGCGGCGTGCTTGCACCAGCGTGCAAACAGGACAACCGTGGTTCAGGCCAGAACTCAATGAGGAGTTGTGTGGGCTGAAATACCCGCTGCACTTCATGGACTTCGAGACCGTCAACCCGGCGATCCCACGATTTCCCGGCATGCGACCCTACGACCAGATTCCTTTTCAGTGGTCAGTCCACGTGCAGCGGAAGCCCGGAACGGAACTTGAGCACTTCGAATTTCTCGCCAAAGATACGAACGATCCTCGGCACGAGTTCATCTCTTCGCTATGCTCTGCCCTTGGCAGGAGTGGAAGCATCGTTGTCTACTCAGCATTCGAATCGCAGCGACTCTCAGAACTTGCGGCATGGCTGCCTGAGTTTGCGGGGCGCATCGAGAAAATCCAGCGCCGTCTCTGGGATTTGCTTCCCGTCGTCAGGAACCACGTCTACTATCACGCGTTCGCTGGATCGTTCTCACTCAAGGCGGTGTTGCCTGCGCTGGTGCCCGAGATGACCTACGAAGGCATGGAGGTAGCGAATGGGCAGGATGCCGGACTCGCTTGGGAAAAGTTGATTCGGATTAACTCGGGGCAAACTGAACGTGAACGCAACAGGAAGGCTCTGCTGGACTACTGCGAGCAGGACACACTGGCGCTGGTAAAGCTAACAGAGAGGCTTCGCGACCGCATAGACAAAGAGGTCGATGGCTCTACAATGGAGGTTAATGGCTAACGCATACGAAGTCTGGCTGGATCAGGTCAGGGACGCCCTGCGCTCGATCAACATGCGAATTGAAGACTGGCAAGGCGTTTGGCCGTTCAACTTCAGTGCCGAATACGAAGCAGGCACGAATCCCGACGCCGTCGCAATGAAAGCCAATCGCTTCTGGTGGCGCGAGCAGAATAAATCGATGAAGCAGGATTGCCAGAAAACGCCGGGCTGCTGGTTGCCGCAAGGGCACCAAGGCGGATGCCAGCCTGCCTACGAACAGGGCGACTATCTGAAGGTCGAGTTCCCGGACGAGGTCACCGGAATCGGCGAGTGGATGTGGGTGCGTGTGAGCCACAGTGACGACGAACGGCAGCTTGTGTTCGGCATCCTGGACAATGAGCCCGTTAATGATTATAAAAACCGGCTCCGTCTAGGTTCAGAATTGGCCGTGAACTACTCCCAGATTCGAGAGCACCGCAAGTCGAGTGAGTTCCCTCAGCAATGACGGCCGTCAAAGGCACTCACGATCAATCGCATATGGCAGAGACCGAGAAGGCACGGAAAATTCGGATCGGAGATGTTTTCCGCGTTTCCCACAGGGTGCTGGCTGGCCGACCAGATGTCCTGAGCTACCTCGAACTGACTAAAGGCACTTGCGCGAAGGCGGCTGATTCGCAAAAGGGTATGTTCTTTTATGCCAGCGTCAATGAACCTGGGCAGAATGTTGAAAGACTCCCAGCATTCATCTTTCACAGCAATCCGTATAAGAAGGACACGGAGGGCACGCCCTGGATCGATGTAGTCGAGCCAGATGTGGGATATGCCCTCTATCACGGTGACAATCGTCAAGTCGCTCGGTCGCCATTAGAAGGAAGAGGCAACCAAAAGTTTGCTGAGGTTCTGCACTACTATTTCGATCCTGCGTTGCGGGTGTTCGCACCGCCGATTCTACTCTTCACCCAGAGGGAGATGCTTGGTAACCGAAAGGGTTACCGCGAGTTTTCAGGGTACGGCGTGCCTGTTCGTTGTTTAGTCAACACACAGCGGGAGAAAAAGTCCGGTAGATACTTCACAAATCTCACCATCGAGCTTGTGCTGTTTCATCTCGCAAAAGAAGCCGAACTCTTTGACTGGGGTTGGATCGATGCCCGACGCAATGGCAAACTCGATGTCGATGAACTATTAAGTCTGGCCCCCCACGCATGGCGGGACTGGGTGAACAATGGATATTCGGCGATCGAACGCTGCCGCCGGAATGTCGCCCGAAACACAGTAGTGAAGGCAGGGGAGCAGTCCTCGCTCACCTTGATCGAGAAAAAGGTTCTGGACGAGGTTTTTGCGTATTATGCGGACAGGAAGCATCCGTTTGAAGGCTTAGCATCGTACATCGCAACCCGAATTATTGGGCATGGGTGTAAACGTGGTTGGGTAACGAAGCGATCAGGCGACATGGGCATAGATTTTGTCTGCCGCCTTGACGTTGGAGATCCCAGCGGACAGTTGAGCCGCACACCACTCGTGGTTCTGGGGCAAGCCAAATGTCAAAGGAGCCCCATTTCCGCCCCCGACTTGGCGCGTGTTGTTGCGAGGCTGCAGAGGGGATGGATGGGCGCATACGTAACGACCGGTGTGTTCAGCGAAGCAGCGCAACTGGAACTTGCGGAAGATAAATACCCGCTCGTTCTCATTAACGGCAAAAGGCTTGCACAAGAGCTGGAGCGAGCTACGGTCGCTGAAGGCTTGAGCTTGAAAGAATTGCTGGATCGGGAAACCCTATGGTACGAGAACAATGAACGGCGCATTGCGGCAAACCGAATTCTGGACGATTCGGTTTTTGGTTCGGAAGTCGATTTCACTTGTCCGAGTGCCACATCGGTGGAGTAGTTCATTTCCACCTCGCCTTCGGAGCCAACACGGGTGTCGTCATTGGACGACTAGTATGACCGACCCGCTTCGATGACGCCTAGTCTTTCACCGTCGGTGATGTCAGCACCTCAAGTACTTTCTTCATGACCGGCGGGCAAACAGCGTTGCCTATCAGTTTGATCTTGTCTCTTCGGGTACCGTGCGAAAAAATGTGTTCGTCGGGAAAACCCATAGCACGTTTGAGCTCTGGGACCTGCAACATCCTGAGCTCATGCCCGTTGTCAGAGGGGCGAACGTATCCAAAGCGATCCACAGTTGTGATGGTACGCAGCGGTCTGTCGACTCGTTGCCATCCGCCTGCTCCGTCAGAACCGTAATACACAATCAAGAACGGCTCGTGATCGCCGATTGCTCTTATCGCCCGGCGAGCGCGCGTTAGTGTGGGTTTGGCTCGACCCTTCTGACGCAGAGGGGTGTAGCGGAACCCGTTCTTGGAATCAATAAGCTGAGCAATTGGAACCCGCGGGAGGGAACCGGGTTTAACAGCAGGCGGAATCTGCTCCAAGTCAGCTGTCACGATTAGTCGTCGCCGGGTCTGAGGTACGCCCAAGTCGGCGGCATTTAGAACCTGTGTCCGTGTATGGTATCCCAACTCCGCTATTGCCCTGAGCCACGTCTGAAACCGCCTCCAGGAGCGCATGTGGACGACGTTTTCGACGACGATCCACCGCGGCATAAGCACTTCGGCGTAACGAACCACCTCAAATGCAGTTCCGCGGCTCTTCTCTGAGCGCGGGGATGCTCCCTTTGCGCATGTGTGACTCGTGCACTCAGGGGATGCGATCAAGATGTCGATTGCGCCTATTTGTTTTTTAATGATGGTGGGGGTGAGTGTTTCGCATCGGCCCCGATAGAATCTCGCGTTGGGAAAATTATCTCGGTAGGTGTTCTCGGCAAGATCCCACATGTCTACCGCCGCGACCACATCGACTCCGGCCATCTGGGCCCCGCGACTGCTTCCGCCGGCCCCACAGAACAAATCAAGAGCTTTCAACAACATGCCTCCGTACGCTACGGGTCTGTATTAAGAGCCAGGTTACCAGGCTTGCCTGCAGGAAGCCAGGCAGGGTCACTTTTCGAGCACCTTTGAAGTCAACAATTTGCGTTTCACACTTTGAACTCGCATGGGTGTCTGGGGACATCGCTTTGGGAGGATTTGATTCCGGAATTCTGACCTCCAGCGGCGTGCTACCCCGCTGCCGAACCTAGTATTTCGCCGCGTCCCTTTCGCGATAGAAGCCAACCTGCAACTTTACGGATCAGCCGTTGCTCGTTCATTCGGTGTTTGCCGCGGAGCGCGCACTCCCAGACCACTAGAGTGCGCCACCCCGCAGATCTCAACTTTGCAAGATTTCCTTCGTCGTTGTGACGATTGTGGGCGATCTTCTTTCGCCAAAAGAGAGGGTTGGTTCTGGGCCAGTGGAAGAGTTCACATTCGTGACCATGCCAAAGGCAGCCGTGCACGAAGATGACAGCCCGGTACTTGGAGAGTGCTAAATCGGGGCATCCCGGCAGGTTACGCTGATGCAGTCGGTAGCGAAACCCAAGAGCGAACAATCCCTGTCGTATCTGACGCTCAGGTTTGGTGTTCTTGCCCCGAATGCGGGACATGCAGTAGCTGCGCTGCGTTGGTGAAAGCACATCTGTCATCGGAGTCAAATTCTACTCTTAAGCCTCAACTGACATGGTGGACCAATATGTACAGTTCGGAAGACTTGAAGTAACACTTGGACAATTGTGACCAATGTGAAAAGATCAATTCTTGGATCCTGCTGAATTAAAAGGGGGATACCGTTGCCCAGCTTGTCGGCTGAATCAAACCAAGCCCAACTGCTAAGTGAGATTGGGCAGGAGGTTCGCAGGCGATTTCCTCTGTTGCAGATGCTCCAATTTTCTAACCCCTCAAATTCCTTACCGGTTCGACTGCCCGAATTCATTGGCCTGATCGCAACTATCCTTCAAACTGCCGATAAGCCATGCTGCGTGGTTCTGCCCGATTCACGAGGTGTTGCTCTTGGTGTCTGCTCTCTCATCGCGCTGAGTCGGCTACACTCTGAATTCCCAGATATTCTTCGAGCTCATGCGTCCGTGTCCTTCAGAGCAGGCGAAGACAACGTTCTCGTTCACCCCTCCGGCTTGGTTTATCGGTATGCTGGATTCTTCACGCCTACGCTCTTCAAACTTGGTGTGGTAGACCGTAGGGATAGCCGCTCGTTGCCCGTCCAAGAAATTGCCCGCCTGGAAAGAACTACTCGAAAACGTCCTAAGGGACAACTTAACTCGGATCTAGGCCAGTCGAGGCTCACAGTCTTGGGGTCGCTCCTGGGCATCAAGATCCCTCTCAACCGCAATTTCCTTCGGAACTATGTGCTCGTGCTTGGAGCCAGAAAGACTCTGATTGAGGAGTTGGAGAAATGGAAGTTTCAGGTCGAGGATCGAGGAGTAATTGCGAGCGGTCTTAAAGACGAAGTTCCCTTTGGCAAGGTTCTGGAATCAGGTGCACT
>Ga0074044_10004440_pt1 | contig 11618 bp, 11 predicted proteins | sample BogForMeECP23OM1_FD_94443 | JGI IMG/M metagenome (GOLD analysis project Ga0074044, IMG submission 94443) | Bog forest soil microbial communities from Calvert Island, British Columbia, Canada - Bog Forest MetaG ECP23OM1 | ecosystem: Environmental > Terrestrial > Soil > Wetlands ...
CTAATGCTCGATCACGGCATTAGCGGCATGGACAACGACAGGAAAGTAGTCGTCGTTCGCGCAATCCCAGGCAGCTGTAAACTGTCAAATGATATTCGCGGGAAGCGTCATGATCAGCGATAATCTTCACGCTGCACGCGAGGACGCTATCTCGACCAAATTGAAATCTCGCGCTCGTCCCAGGCCGCTCGTGCTGTGCATCCTTGACGGATGGGGTGAGCGACCGCAAGCCGACGACAATGCGATCGAGAGGGCGCGGGCGCCTGTCTGGCATCAGCTCCTGGCGCAATGGCCCCATTCGCATCTGCAAGCGAGTGCGCACTATGTCGGACTCCCCGACGGCCAAATGGGCAATTCCGAGGTCGGTCACACCAATATCGGTGCCGGTCGGGTCGTCCTCCAGGATCTCCCGCGCATCGATGGAGCGATCGCCCAGGGCAAGCTCGCCACAATGCCGGCACTCTGTGCTTATATCGGTAAGCTGAAGGATAGCCACGGCACCGCTCACCTGTTGGGGCTGATGTCGCCCGGAGGCGTCCATTCGCACCAGCACCAGATCACTGCGCTTGCGCGAATCCTCGCCGAGGCGGGCCTGCCGGTGGCGGTTCACGCATTTCTCGATGGCCGCGACACGCCGCCCAAGTCTGCCGCATCCTATTTGCAACAGTTTCAGCAAGATGTTGCCGGGTATCGGCACCTGTGGGTCGCCACCATCTGCGGCCGGTATTACGCGATGGATCGCGACAAGCGGTGGGACCGGGTCGAAAAGGCCTATTGGGTCATCGTGGGCGCCACCGGCCAAACCGCCGAGGACCCGGTGCGGGCGATTGAAGGCGCTTATGGCCGGGGGGAAACCGACGAGTTCATTACGCCGACCACGATCGCCGGCTACAAGGGTATGCGCGACGGTGACGGCCTGCTGATCGCCAACTTTCGCGCCGATCGGGTCCGCGAGATCGCAGCCGCCTTGCTCGACCCGGCTTTTTCCGGCTTTTCACGGCCAAAGCGGATAGCGTTTGGAGCGGCGTTGGGGCTTGTCGAGTATTCGGTCGAGCTCAACGCCTTTCTCGGCACGCTGTTTCCGCCCGAAGACCTCAAAGATACTTTCGGCGAGGTGATTTCGAGGGCCGGGCTGACACAGCTCCGCATCGCCGAGACCGAGAAATACGCGCACGTCACCTTCTTCTTCAATGGGGGGAGGGAAGCTATGTTTCCGGGCGAGGAGCGGATCATGGTGCCTTCGCCCAAGGTCGCAACCTATGACCAGAAGCCCGAGATGTCCGCTCCCGAGGTCACCGACAAGGTTGTCGACGCAATTCGCGCCGGCCGATTCGATGTTATCGTGCTCAATTATGCCAACGCGGACATGGTTGGGCACACCGGCTGTCTCGACGCCACAATCAAGGCGGTCGAAGCGGTGGATGCGTGCCTTGGCCGACTGTCCGAGGCAGTCGAGCAGGTTGGCGGCATCCTCGTTATCACCGCCGACCACGGAAATGCCGAGATGAAGCGCGACCCGGAAACGGGCGAGCCACACACTGCGCACACACTAAACCCTGTGCCGTTCATTGTCGTGAACCCGCCCGTTCCAATCCCATACCTCGAAGACGGCCGTCTTTCGGATGTCGCTTCGACGTTGCTCGACATCCTGGGCTTGCCGAAACCGCCGGCAATGACCGGGCGTTCACTGATACCATCACCAAAGTGACAGGGTACGGCGCCACAGCAGCGCGGATACGCTTGCTGGCGGAGCGGTATTGGAAATCAAAGTGTCGGACGATCGCGACGACCCGCATGCTCAGTTTCGCTCGATGTCGGCTGGTACAGGCGCTCGACATCGGCGCGCCGGCATAGCTCGGTGCCGGCTCCGAACAGCGCTGCTGCCCCCGCAGCCATGCCGAAGCGGACGGCTTCGCGCAAGGGCAGCCCGCGGGAAACACCGAGCACTACGCCTGCCAGCATGCTGTCCCCTGCGCCGACTGAGCTTCTCGCCTCGACCGGGATCGCGGCAAAGCGCTCGCATCCGTCCGCGGTCGCCAGCAGCGCGCCTTCGGCGCCGAGCGACAGGACCACAATCTCGCTGCGGCCTTGTTCTATCACATCGCGCGCCGCTTGTTCCTGATCGGTTTCGGTGCGAATTTGCCGGCCGACCAAATCCTGCAGCTCCCGCAGGCTCGGCTTCAGCATATAGACGCCGCCGGCCTTTTTGAGCGCCTGGCCGGAGGTATCGAGAACCAGCCGCTTGCCCAGCGACTTGGCGAGAGCCGATACCCGCGCATAGAAATCATCGGGCACGCCGAGAGGCAGACTGCCGCTGGCAACGATGCAGCTCGCACCGGCCGCCCGCAGCACCAGCTGGTCGAGACAACGCTGCTGGTCTCTCTCGGCGATTTCGGGTCCGGGCAGGATGAAGCGGAACTGGTTGCCGGTCCCGCGTTCGTCGACCGCGAGGCTTTCGCGGGTGAACCCGGCGATCGCGACGGCGTCGTAGCTGACGCCTTCCTCGTCCAACAGATGTCGGATCATCTCGCCCGCCGCACCGCCGGCAGGGAAGATCGCGACGGCATCGCCGCCCAACGCGTGAACCGCCCGCGCGATATTGATTCCGCCGCCTCCGGGATCATAGCGCGGCGCCGCACAGCGGAGCTTATGGGTCGGCACGACCCGATCCGTCGACGTGGCGATGTCGAGCGCCGGATTCATGGTCAATGTGACGATCGCCTGCATGGAGACCCCCTACTGGGCGGCAACCGGCCGACTCGCTGAGGCCTGCTCCGCCTCGTGCACGACGGTCATGGTGCGCAACAGGCTCGCCGCGGTGACGCTGATCGAGTCGATTCCGAGCCCGGCGAGGAACTGCGCGATCTCCGGGTAATTCGCCGGCGCCTCGCCGCAAATCCCGACGTGACGATGGTTGCGCTTGGCGCCGGTGACCGCGAGCCGCAGCATTTCGAGTATGCCCGGGTCGCGCTCATCGAAGTCGAACGCGACGATTTCGGAATCGCGATCGACACCCAGCGTCAGCTGCGTCAAATCGTTGGAGCCGATCGAGAAGCCGTCGAACAACTTCGCGAAGGCATCGATCTGGATCACATTGTTGGGGATCTCGCACATGACGTAGATCTCGAGCCCGTTATCACCCTGTCTCAGGCCGTGCCGCGCCATTGTCTCGATCACTTGCTTGGCCTCGGCGACGCGGCGGCAGAAAGGCACCATCACCAGAAGGTTGGTCAGCCCCATCTCGTTGCGAACCCGGGCAAGTGCCGCGCATTCGAGCGCAAAGCCCGCGGCATAGGCCGGGTGCGCATAGCGCGAGGCGCCACGGAAGCCGAGCATCGGATTGTCCTCCTTCGGCTCGAACCCCGCGCCGCCGATCAGACTGGCATATTCGTTGGTCTTGAAGTCGGACAGCCGCACAATGACCGGCTTTGGATAAAACGCGGCGGCGATGGTGCCGATGCCCTCTGACAGCCTTTGGACAAAATAATCGGTCGGCAGGGCATAGTTTCGCACCAGCCGGGCGATCTCACCGCGGGCCGTCTTGGAAGCGACCTTTTCGGGAGAGACGAGCGCCATCGGATGGACGCGAATGTGCTCGCTGACGATGAATTCCATCCGTAAGAGCCCGACCCCGTCATTGGGCAGCATTGCCGTATGGTAGGCGAGTTCGGGATTGGCGATGTTGACCATGATTGCGGTTCGCGGCCGGGGCAGTGTGCCGGCGGGCACCCGCGTCACCTCGAACGGCAGCTCGCCTGCATAGACCTTGCCAGCTTCGCCTTCGGCGCAGCTGACCGTCACGACGGCGCCGCTCTTCAGGGTTTCGAGCGCCCCTTCCGCGCCGACGACCGCCGGGACGCCGAGCTCACGGGCGACGATCGCCGCGTGGCAGGTGCGCCCGCCGTGGCGGGTGACGATTGCCCGTGCGGTCTTCATGACCGGCTCCCAGTCGGGGGTAGTCGTCTCGGCAACCAGCACCTCGCCTGGTTGGAATGTCGCGAGTTCGCTCGCGTCGGTGATCTGTCTGACCATGCCCGAAGCGATCTTTTCGCCGACCGCGCGGCCGGTGGCCAGCACCGCGCCCGTGCCCTTCAGCGCATAGGTCTCGAAGGCGCCTACGGTCCGGCGGGAGGCGACCGTCTCGGGGCGGGCCTGCACGACGTAGAGCTTGCCGTCCTCGCCGTCCTTGGCCCATTCGATGTCCATCGGCGTCGGGTGGCCGGCCAGCTTCGAATAGTGGTCCTCGATGCGGATCGCATAGTCCGCCAGTTCCAGCACCTCGCCATCACCGAGGCAAAAGCGCTCGCGCTCGGCCTGCTGCGTTGGCACGTTGCGGGTGGCCGCGTCGCCTTTGCCGCTCGCATAGACGAGCCTTAGTTCCTTGTTGCCGAGCGAGCGGCTCAATACCGCGCGGTGTCCCAGGCGGAAGGTCGGCTTGTGGACGTAGAACTCGTCCGGATCGACCTTGCCCTGGACGATGTTCTCGCCCAGACCCCAGGACCCGGTAATAAAGACTACGTCGCGGAACCCGGATTCGGTGTCGAGCGTAAAGATCACACCGCTTGCCGCGAGATCGGAGCGGACCATCTTCATGACCGCGACCGACAGTGCGACTTTGAAATGGTCGAAGCCGTTATCGATGCGATAGACGATGGCACGGTCGGTAAAGATCGACGCGAAGCAGCGCCGGCAGGCCTCGACCACCTCGTCTTCGCCGCGCACATTCAGAAAGCTGTCGTGCTGCCCGGCAAAGCTCGCGGTCGGCAGGTCCTCGGCCGTCGCCGAGCTGCGCACTGCGACCGCGGCGTTGGCGCCACATTTTTGTTCGAGCGCGCGGTAAGCCTTGGCGATCTCCGCCCGGAGATGAGCATTGCCTGTCGCGTCGTAAACCAGCTTGCGGGCGGCGGCGGCGCGCTCGCCGAGCAACGCCACATCGTGATGGTCGAACGACAAGAGCCGCCGCAGCTCGTTCTCGGCCCTAGCCTCGGCGAGCGCGTCACGATAGGCCTGCGCCGTCAGCGCAAAGCCCTCGGGCACCCGGCCGCCCAGCAGCGCATAAAGTTCACCAAGCGATGCAGTCTTGCCGCCTACCGAAGGGACGTCCTTCAGCCTGAGATCGCTGAACCAGCGGACATAAGATTGTGCCGACATCGGATCCACTCCATCGTGAGCGGGCATAATCCGCCGCCGATAAAGTGACTGGCATTGATCCAGGTCAAATCTTCCGCGACAACGGCGGCGTAGCTTCCCTAGCGTTGCAATGAGCCGCATCAGAGCTGATGCTGCGGAGCAATCGGGCATGAGGGCCATACCAAACGATATGACACCGGTCGTGGATCTGACCCGGGACAAGGGGACAAGCCTATTCGAAGCCGACGCCCGATTTACGTCGACCTCTTGCCGCTCTGCAACGCGGAACGACCTCAGGCCGCAAGGCTACGAGCAGCCATCTACGCCGAGGGTGGTTAGGCTCCTAACGAGCCGACTGGTGCTGCCGGTGATTCAAGCGCGCCCCACCTTGCCCTTATTATCGAGCTCGATGCTTTCGAGCCGGACGTGTTGGGCATTCCGATCACGCGGATCGTCGGAGGTTTCGATCTCGAGCGCTGCTGCGGAGGCGGGGGTACCGGCTGCGGCGATCGCGAAATGGTCACGAAAATGTTGAGCTGACAGATGGCTCAGGGCGCCCAACCAGACCTTTGCCGCCACGACACGGTGCGCGCCAGCGGCGTTCGCCAGCTGATTTATCCGCCCGACGACATCCCGGACCAAGGCCGTCTCATGCATCGACTACGCCTTCATGCTGTTGATGCGCCCGCAAAGAACGCAGTGAGATCGGCCAGGATCCCTTCCGCGACTTGATTGACAGCGTCGGCGGCCGCCGGTGACAGCGGCGCGCCAGTTTCAAAGCTTTGGCTCTCGACCAGATAGAGCACGAGATTACCGGGCAACCGCCCCAGATTGCGGGCAAGCTCGACCGTTTCCGCGAGACCGAAGGCATGGCTCGAAGGCTGCGACCAACCTAGCGGGAGGGAATCCACCGCGAGATCGATACGGTGGACGCGACCGGGCTCGTTGGTCGCCATCGCGGCGTCGACGAGGATAACGGCGCCGCACCCGTCCCAGTCGTCGATCAGCGCGAGCGGGTCGGCGCTGCGGGCAAGGAGACGCACTCCGTCGGGTGCTTGCCCGCGTAGCCGCGCAATGACCGCTGCGGAAAGGCCGTCATCGCCGCGGTCGGGGTTGCCGATCCCGACCACCAGCACTTGCGGCCGGCCTTGCGCGATCATGTCCGACGCACCCGCAATGTTAGAAAATGCGCCGCACACGAAATGCACGGATCGTGGTTGCGGATGCTCTGCTCGCAACGAGCCTTCAGTATGTCCTCGTCGCAATCGAGATTGGCGGTCGCGACGGCGCGCAGATCCTCTTCGATGACCGCTTGGTTTTGCGCCGTGGGCGGAACGAGCCGGGCATCGAGGATCGTCCCTTCCGGATCGAGCCGATAGAAATGATAGAGCAGGCCGCGAGGCGCTTCGGTACACGCATAGCCGACAGCGGCGCGTGGCGCGGCGGCGACAAAGGGTTGTGCCGGCGGTTCGTATTCCGCGATCAGATCCAGCGCCTCGCCACAGGCATAAACGATCTCGATGGTGCGCACGAGGACGCTGCGGAACGGGTTCCGACAGATTGGTTCGAGACCGACCTCATCAGCGAGGGCGCGTACCTCGGCTGGCAGGCGGTCGCGATTCAACGCATACCGCGCCATTGGTCCGACAAGATAAGCACCACGTCGCTTCAGCACCGAATGAAGTGCCGTCGAATGCGGCACCTGTCGCTCCAGGAATTCCGCTTCGTATTCGGCGGCTGCGATGTCGAGACCGGCCGAAGAGACGATCCTGCCAGCGTTCATCGGGTACTCGTCGGAGTGCCGCAGGGCGACAAACTCATAATCGCGGGCGACATCGGGGAAAGGGAAGCTCGCCACCCAGCGCAATGTCTCTATCGCTAGGTCGCGGGCTCGCTTCAACGATTCGACAATCGGAGCGAATTCGCGGCGGCTGGGAGTCCGATAGAAACCGCCCACCCGAACATTGATCGGGTGGATTTCACGACCGCCCAGCAGGCGCAATAACTCATTCCCGGCCTTTTTCAGCGCGAGCCCACGCTCTACTGTCATCTGATGGTCTTTCGCCATTGCGATTGCATCGGGATAGCCGAGGAAATCGGGCGCGTGCAGCATGACGATGTGCAATGCATGGCTCTCGATCCACTCGCCGCAATAGAGCAGTCGCCGCAAAGCGCGGATTGGCGCTTCGACCTCGATGCCGAGTGCCGCCTCGATCGCGTGCACCCCGCTCATCTGGTAAGCGATCGGGCAAATTCCGCAAACCCGCGCGACGATGTCGAGGACCTCGCCAAATCCGCGCCCGCGCAGCAAGGCTTCGAAAAACCGCGGCGGCTCGAAAATGCTGAGGCGAGCCGCGGCGACCGAACCGTTGCGGATCTCGAGGTCGAGTGAACTTTCGCCCTCGACCCGGGCGATATAGTCGACCCGCAATGTCTTAGTTGCCATGAGCGTCTGCCTCCTTACGAAACGCCTCGGCGCCGGCGTTGAAGGTTCGGAACAATCGCGCGATATCGCGTTGCGACACACCGAGGGTCGTCAACTGGCGGGCAAGCGCTGCGGTATTCGCACCATCGGCCGGTCCAAAGCACCCATAGCAACCGCGGTCGCGAGCGTCTTTAAATATTCGGGATGCGGATAGACATAAGCTGCAAATTCCGCGACATCGGCAAAATTGCGTAACGCCTGGATCCCGCCCGCGGTGGCGCAGGCGCCGATCGTGACGAGCTTTTTCGAGAGGCAGCGCACCCGGCGGATGCGCTCGGCGTCGCCTGGTGTCGTGATCGAGCCTTCGACCAGCGAGAGATCGTAGGGCCCGCTAATGATCCGGCGCGATGCCTCCGGGAAGTAGGCAATGTCGAGCTGTTCGGCGAGTGCGAGGAGTTCGTCTTCGCAATCGAGGAGGGTCAGCTGGCAGCCGTCGCAAGACGCGAATTTCCATACTGCAAGGCGGGGCTTTCTCGACGGCTTCGGCATTTCAGATCTCGCGGATGTTGAAGCTCGGGGCCACTCGATCGAAGCGGAAAACCGGGCCGTCGCGGCAGACGAAAGCGGGACCGAATTGGCAATGTCCGCACAGACCGACCGCGCATTTCATGTTGCGCTCCATTGACAGATAAATCCGGTCGGTACGCAGACCGCGCTGGCGCAAGGCGTCGATCGTGAACCGCATCATGATTTCCGGCCCGCATACGAGAGCGACAGCATGCTCGGGATCGACCGGTATCCGCGGTATCAGCGCCGGGACAACACCGACATTGCCGCGCCAATCGGCCGCCGCATGGTCGACGGTCACCGTGACATCGACATCGAGGCGCCGCCGCCACATTTCGAGCTCGCGCCGATGGAGCATATCAGCCGGGCTGCGGGCGCCATAAAGCACAACGACCCTGCCGTACCGTTCGCGGCGAGCGAGCACGGCATAGATTGCCGGCCGCAGCGGCGCGAGCCCGAGCCCGCCAGCGACGATCACGATATCGCCGCCTTCGCTCTCCGTGACCGGCCAGGCGGAACCGTAGGGGCCGCGCACCCCGATTGTCATGCCGGAGCGCAGCCGGGTCAGGGCAGCGCTGACCGGACCCACCGCTCGCACTGTGTGCACAATGCGGGTCACATTGCCGGGATCGCCGCTGAGACTGATAGCCACCTCGCCGAGACCAAACGCGTAGAGCATGTTGAACTGGCCGGCGGCAAAGGCGAAAGCCGCTGGGGGCGCCAACTCGATCGTCACCACCCCCGGGGCTTCACGACGGGTCCGGGTGATCGGGAACGGCTGTGGGAGCAGGCAGTCGCCGGTTCTGACAGTCGGCGGAGTGCTGTAAGCGAACGTCAAGCGGGGGAGTTCCCATAGATGTCGAGCGCCTGCAGCCGGGCGGCGTGCAGTCTTTCACCAATCGCGCCGACAAACCGCTTCATCAGCTCGTAGCCCAGATCGTGATCGGCCTCGCATTTGTCGCGCAGACACTTGGCATTGACCCCGAGGAGTCGCGTAAGCTCGAGCGCTCGGGCGTCGAAGGCCCAGCGATATGGCGGCACCAGCCATGAGCCATCGAGGACTTCGCCTTCGCGCAAGGTCGCGACGATGATCAGCTGCCGGCCTGGCGCGTGCAGTTCGAGCGCCACAGCGCCGTGGCGAACCAGATAAAACTCGTCCGACGGCTCGCCTTCGCGAACTACGTATTCCCCAGCCGCGACCCGCAGGTTTCGCGCGCATCCCGAAATTGCCTCAGCGAATGCCGTGCCGAGATCTGCAAAAAACGGGTGCTCGAGGACGATCCGCTCAAGACCTGCCGTCATCACCATTGCTCCGTGCAGCAATTGGGGTGTCCCTGATCCGCGACGCCACTTCAGTAATGTCGATCCCAACCGGACACCACGTAATACAGCGCCCGCAGCCGACACACCCCGAGCTGCCGAACTGATCGAACCAGTTCGCCAATTTATGCGTCATCCACTGGCGATAACGCGCTCGGGTCGATTGCCGCACGTTGCCGCCATGGATATAGGAAAAATCGAGCGTAAAGCAGGAATCCCAGCGTCTCACACGCTCGGCCATGATGCCTGTGAGATCTGTCGTGTCGTCGATTGTCGAGCAGAAACAGGTCGGGCAGACCATCGTGCAATTGGCGCAGGCGAGGCAGCGGGCGGCAACCTCGTCCCAGCGGGGATGCTCGGGATTGTTCTGCAGTGCCTCTTTGAGACCGGCGGTATCGAGGGCGCGGCCCATCGCGTTGCGGGTTCGGGCAACCACCCGTGCGGCCGCTTCGATCTCGACCACCGTTGCTGCTCGCTGCGGCAGGCTCGCGGCCACATCTGCCCCTATTGTGCTGCCGACTTCCAGCAGAAACGAATGACTCCCGTCGTCGAGCAATTCGGTCAGCGCGAGATCAAAGCCCGCCCTGACCTCAGGCCCGGTTTCCATTGAGGCACAGAAGCAGGTTCCGCCGGCTTTGCTGCAATTGACTGCCACGATAAAGGCCTGCTCGCGGCGCAATTGGTAATGTCGATCGAGATAGGGACCCTCGACAAACACCCGGTCTTGGATCGCGATGGCGTGAAGTTCGCAGGCTCGAACGCCGATAAACGCGAGCGGTTCGAGGGCCGGTTCACAGGCGCTAACGGCAAACCCATTGCCCTCGCGGCGCGCATGCCACAGCTTTTCAACTGATGGATGCAGAAACTGCTTCCACGAATGCGGCCCGACGGCGTAGCCAAAGACCGCGTCATCATCGCGCCGTTCGAGGTGGTATGTCCCGGCTTCTTGCCGATCGGTCCACCCGATCGGTAGCTCTTCGAGACGCGTGACGGTGTCGTAGGCGATTGCGCCGCTGCGCATGGCCGGAGCGATCACTCGGTAACCGCGGCTGACGAGCGCATCGAGCAGCTGCTGCAGCGTCTCCCGATGGATGACCAGCTTCGCGCCAGGGACCAGGCCAGAGTTCGCGTCGATCACGGCGGCAACTGCTGGTAAAGCTGCTCGACATCAGTGCGCCGGCACAGCGCGGTTCCAAAGCCGAGCAAAACCGCGTCATGATGGTCGAAGCCCGATAAGAGTCGGCGCAACTCGCCCTCGACCCCGGCCTCGGCGAGCGCGTCACGATAGGCCTGCGCCGTCAGCGCAAAGCCCTCGGGCACCCGGTCGCCCAGCAGCGAATAAAGTTCTCCAAGCGATGCAGTCTTGCCGCCTATCGAAGGGACGTCCTTCAGCCCGAGATCGGCGAACCAGCGGACATAAGATTGTGCCGACATCGGATCCAACTCCATCGTGAGCAGGCATAATCCGCCCCGATAAAGTGATCCGTATTGATCTAGGTCAAATCTTCCGCGGCAACGACGGCGTAGCCTCCCTGGGATCCACAGGACAATCGGATGCCGGCGCCATGCGATGATTTCTTAATCTGCAATACGGTGGCGAAATCGGCGAAGCATTAATCATGAGCGGAGACGATGACGGAGCCATTCGAACTTCTCGCCAATCGCCGGCTTCCTCGAAGGCGACCGACACAACCGCCGCGCGATAAACAGATGCAGGCATGTGCTGCGGTGAGCCGCGCCAGCCGCCGATGCTTGCAGAGCGATCGGGCATGAGGGCCAAACCAAACGATATGACGCCAGTCGTGGATCTGACCCGGGAGAAGGGGACAGGCCCTGTTCGAACCCGACGCCCGATTTACGTCGACCTGCTGCCGCCCTGCAACAACGCGTGTCCGGCCGGCGAGAACATCGAGGCCTGGCTCGCGTTGGCGCAAGCCGGAAAGTATCGCGACGCCTGGGAGGTGCTCGTTCGAGACAATCCCATGCCTGCCGTGCACGGCCGCGTCTGCTATCACCCTTGCGAGAGCGCCTGCAACCGCAAAGACCTCGACGCGGCGGTCAGCATTCATGCTGTCGAGCGCTTTCTCGGTGATCTGGCCTCAAGGGAAAGATGGGCATTCAAGATCGAAATGCCGCCGAGCGGCAAACGCGTCCTCGTCGTGGGCGCCGGACCTAG
>Ga0074044_10004442_pt1 | contig 11616 bp, 5 predicted proteins | sample BogForMeECP23OM1_FD_94443 | JGI IMG/M metagenome (GOLD analysis project Ga0074044, IMG submission 94443) | Bog forest soil microbial communities from Calvert Island, British Columbia, Canada - Bog Forest MetaG ECP23OM1 | ecosystem: Environmental > Terrestrial > Soil > Wetlands ...
CTGGTGGCGATGGATTTTCCGGTTAGCCTTCCGTCGGGGGGCACGACCACCCTCAGCCGGCTGACCGGCTGGTGGAACGGAGTGACGACGGGCGACCTGGACGGGGATGGACGGATGGATATCATCGCCAGCAATTGGGGACGAAACACCAAATACCAGGCCAGCCTGGAATCCCCTCGTCTCATCTACTACGGCGACTTCAGCGAGCATGACGCGGTTGACGTGGTCGAGGCCTGCCATGACGAGTTGGGAAAGGAGGTTCCCGATCGCGATCTCGATTCGCTGGCAGCCGGACTGCCCTTCATACGCAAACGCTTTTCGTCCTACGCCGCTTATGGCCAGGCGACCATTCCCGACGTGCTCGGTGACGCGCTCAAAGCGGCGCACAGACTCGAAGCAATCACGCTTGACTCGATGGTGTTCTTGAACCGCAGCAATGGTTTCGTTGCTGTTCCCCTGCCCCGTGAAGCTCAGTTTGCCCCAGCCTTCGCTGTGTGCGTCGGCGATTTCGATGGCGACGGGCGCGAAGACGTATTCCTCAGCCAGAACTTTTTTGCCACCGAGCCCAAGACCCCGCGCTGCGATGCGGGCCGAGGCTTGTGGCTGCGCGGGGATGGCCAGGGTGGCCTGGAGGCGGTGCCCGGCCAGGAAAGCGGCATCAAAGTCTATGGCGAGCAACGCGGCGCCGCGCTATGTGATTATGACCACGACGGGCGCGTGGATCTGGTCGTCACCCAGAATGGCAACCAGACCCGCCTCTTCCACAACGTCGGCGCCAAGCCTGGCTTACGCGTACGGTTGCTGGGGCCGGAGGGCAACCCACACGGCCTCGGGGCGGTGATACGTCTGGACTATGGCGGACGGCTGGGTCCGGCGCGCGAAGTGCACGGAGGGTCGGGATACTGGTCGCAAGACGGCCCCGTGCAGGTGCTGGGAATGGCCCAGACGCCTGTCGGCATTTGGGTACGCTGGCCAGGAGGTAAAACGATCCTGGCCAGTGTGCCCGCAGCCGCCCGCGAGATTGCCGTAAGTCAGCTCGGCGAGCTCAAAGTCCTGAAGTGAGCGCCAAGCGGGGCAATCCAGGGCTGCATCAATCCTCCGCAGGATAGCCGGATTTCACGGGTTGGCAGACGACCGCGTCGCCTGCGCTTTTAAGGCTGGCGCCCAAACAATCGGGCCAGGTGTCGGCGGCGGTGGCTTTACCCCCACGCGGTAGTAGAATGGTCCGGCCCCGGGGACGTTCGTATCCGTATAGACGAACTGGCTCGACTTCCCGACCAGGTTGCTTGCGAGGAGCATGAACGGCGAGGTCAGGTTAGTGCCGCGCTCCAGGATATATTTCACGCCGTAGGTACTTGTCCAGCGCACCGCTACATTGGCGCCGACGGGCACCGCCGAAACCAGATGCAGGTACATGAGCGAGTTAGTGGGACAAGTGTAACAGACCCATTCCTGCCAGTTGTTCATGCCGTCACCGTCCGGGTCCTCGTAATCCGTCAGACCGTCAATAACGATGCCATGGTGCTGCACCCAGCCATAGAACGCAATCGCATTGGTGCCCTGGAACTCGTAGGCGCCCATGTCCACGGTTCCGCGCATGATCCGTGGGTAGCCGGCCAAATCAATGGCAGTGCCCACAGCGCTATTGTCGCCCGCGTCAATGCAGGGAGAAACCCCGTTCTGGCGCAGGTCGCCGCCACGGTAATTAACGAACTGTGGCGCATTCGTGATATTGCCGACGCCGTTGGTCGGCATTGGCGTGGTGCAACAGTGGTTGAGGCTCGCAAGACCGTGATTGTTGTATGGTGGGACAGCCGCATTGAAATACACGATGCAGTTGGTCGCTGCCGAGCTATACACTCCCCCGCCGTACCGGCCAGCGTGGTTGTCGTTCACCGTGCAATTGTAAAGCGTGCTGGCGTTGGCGCCGCCACCCGAAACGGCGGCTGAGTTACTGGCCACCAGGCAATTGTACAGCGTGCCTCCATACACCCCGCCCCCGCTGCCGCTTACCGTACCATTGAAGTTCGTGTAAACGCTGTTATCCGTGATCATACAGTTGGTGAGAAACACGTCTGAGGACGCGCAGAACACGCCTCCGCCAAAAACATCCGCGGCTCCATGCCTCAAGCAGAAGCCGGCCACCCTCGTCCCGTTGGTCAGCCAGGCGCAGCGGCTTCGGCGCGCAGGGTCTATGATCGTGACCTTTGGACCGTTGACGCTCCGCAGCCAAAGTGGTTTATCCACACTTACAGCCCCATAGGTCCCGTTCGTCACGAGGACGTCATCCCCCGCCGCCGCCGCGTTGACTGCCTGCTGGATGTTGGTGGCGGCTGTGGCCCAGTGCGTGAATGGCGGGGCGGGATTCGTACTCTCCGGGCATACGAAAAGCGTGCCGGCGGAGACGTTGGAAAGGGCCAGCAGTAAGGTGCTGACTGTCAGGCTAATGAAGTTCTTCATGATGCGCACATTGTCTTGCCGAGTCGTCGGCTGAAGAAACCCAGTCAACGTCTCGTCACAGTATCTAAGCCAATTCTGATCGTAAAGCCGTGCGACTGTCAATCTTTTGCCGGGACGAGGACGTCCCGTGCTCCGCCGACTGTAAGCTTGGGTTGCATTGCGTTATCCGGCGGCTCATGGATTCCTGCGAACCCATCGAGTTCGGGAAGCGGAAATGAAACGATGCCCTTGCGATTGACAAGGCGCGACACCCCCATTCGCAGGGTTTCCATACTTGCGTTGACCCCCGCCGCCCCCGTATCACAGGCGGGTCATGCAATGGGCAGAATTCAAGAAGAAGTGGTCCCGATACCAAGGCAAGCAAACGTCTGCCTACCAGGGGCACTTTGACGACCTCTGCCGGCTGCTCGGCCAGAAGCCCCCCATCGAGGCTGACCGCACTGGCAGTGATTTCTTCTGCTACCAAAAGCGCGTGGTTAGCCTAAGGCCAACGATTCCATGAGCCGACGAACCACAGGCAGACTTTCCCGTCGTGGAGAGTCGGCATCCCCACCTGGCTTTACTGCCGACTCAGGCGTCCAACCGCCCCCGCCGGAAGCTCAGACGCACAATCGGTTGTTGAACTTCGCGGTTTGTCTTTTTCTGGCGCTGGCCGTCTGGGCCGTCTTCGGCCAGACTTTGCACCACGGCTTCGTCTATGACGATGGTGGGTACGTTTACGAGAATCCGGCCATCACCAAGGGGCTGCATTGGACGGGCGTCGTCTGGGCGTTCACACACAGCCATGGCGGCAATTGGCATCCCCTGACCACCCTGTCCCACATGCTTGACTGCCAGCTCTTTGGTCTGAATCCTCGCGGGCATCATCTGACCAACGTCCTGCTGCACACGGCGTCGGTGCTTTTGTTGTTCCTCGTTCTTCGGAAGATGACCGGGGCATTGTGGCGGAGCGCGTTTGTGGCGGCCATGTTTGCCATTCACCCCTTGGGTGTGGAATCGGTGGCGTGGGTGGCAGAACGCAAGGACGTGTTGAGCGGCTTGTTCTTTATGCTGACACTGTGGGCGTATATGCGCTATACGCAGAAGCAGGCAGCCCGCAGCCAGAGTCCTTTCTCATTTGTTCTATCTCCTGCCTATTGGCTGGCTTTGCTGCTATTTGCTCTAGGACTCATGAGTAAGCCCATGTTGGTGACCCTCCCGTTTGTGTTATTGCTTCTGGACTACTGGCCGCTGCGAAGATTCGCGATGGACGATTCTCGATTCGCGATTGGACAATTGGCATGTGAAAAGATCCCGTTCCTGTTGCTGACGGCGGCTGACAGTATTGCCACCGTTTGGGCCCAACACGGAGCACATGCGATTATGTCCGGTCAAGTCCTGGACGTCAGGTCGCGAATGGGGAATGCGCTGATTTCTTATGCTTCCTACCTTGGCCAAATGATTTACCCGGCCGGATTAGCTGTGCTCTATCCGCATCCAGGCAACCGGCTGTCGGTTTGGAGGGTGGGCTTGTCGCTGCTGGTGCTGAGCTTCATTTCTGCGGGTGTCCTGGTCTCTCGACGGAAGCGGCCTTATGTGGTGGTAGGGTGGCTGTGGTATTTGGGCATGCTTGTGCCGGTCATTGGGCTGGTGCAGGTGGGCGTGCAGGCGCGGGCAGATCGCTACACTTACCTGCCCCAAATCGGGTTGTATCTGCTCGTGGCATGGGGATTGGCGGACCTGATGGGCCGATGGCGTGGGCGGAAGGTCATGCTGGGAATAGCCGGCGGGCTGGCGTTGGGCGGTCTGTCAGTGGCAGCGCGTGTGCAGACGGCTTACTGGAAGGACAGCATCCGGCTGTGGCGGCATGCGGTGGATGTCAACGCGCACAATGCGCAAGCCCGCGACAGCCTCGGCGTCGCCCTCGGCGAGCAGGGCCAAATGGACGAGGCGATCCGCCAATTCCACGAAGCCATTCGCCTTGAGCCGGACTACGCCGAATTCCACTTTGATTTAGGCATCGCGTTGACTCAACAAGGTAAGTTGGCTGAAGCCATTCAACAGTTCGAGCAGGCGCTCCAACTCAAGCCGGATTATGCCGATGCCAACAGTGGTTTAGGCACCGCGTTGGCTCAACAAGGGAAGTTGGCTGAAGCCATTCAACATTTCGAGCGGGCGCTCCAACTCCGACCGGATTTTCCCGAAGCCCGCAGTAATTTAGGCACCGCGTTGGCTCAACAAGGTAAGTTGGCTGAGGCCATTTCAAATTACGAGCGAGCGCTCCAACTCCGGCCGGATTTTCCCGAAGCCCACAACACTTTAGGCCTCTTGCTGGCTCAACAAGGGAAGTTGGCTGAAGCCATTCAACATTTCGAGCGGGCGCTCCAACTCAAACCGGATTATGCCGATGCCAACAATAGTTTAGGCACCGCGTTGGCTCAACAAGGGAAGTTGGCTGAGGCCATTCAACATTTCGAGCGGGCGCTCCAACTCGAACCTGATGATGCCGGGGCCCACAATAATTTGGCGGTCGCCCTGGTCCGACAAGGGAAATCCGCCGAGGCCCTGCCACATTTCCAAGAAGCTTTGCATCTGGCCACGTCACAGAATAACGCGCCGCTCGCGGAAGCAATCCGCACGAAACTCAAGTCTTTTCAACCAGCTTCACCCCAACCGCAAACACCGTGAGGGCACAGACTCCCACTTCTCTGAGAACCGGGCTGGCCAGCGGGCGCCGCGGTGACTTGGGGCGCTGGGTGTGGTAGTTCGATGCTCGCCGGATGTGCGGCGTACAAAAGGAGGGGCCGGAACAATCCGGCCCCCGGTGAATCAAACAATCCAGGCCGTGCTATTGTTGGGCTCGATAGAATTGCGAGGACTTGCCGGTCGTCTTTGGATTAACCGGCCACGGGCTGGCGGCGCCTGAAACTGCAGTGTAAGGGCCCTTCGCGTTGTCCGAAGACAGCAACGTGCCTGTGTAGGTCAGGGTGAATGTGCCGTCGCTATTCCTGGCGACCGTCAGAGTGGGACCGGAGGCTGTCGCATGGTTCCGGTAGTCGCGGTACTGCACCAAGAACATGCCCTGGAAGCCTGCCGAGATATTGCCGTTCTCGGGGCTATATTCCGGACCCACATACATCGTGGCCGGCATGTTCGTGTGGGTCTGGTCGTCAACACCCCAAGTCGTTTCACCCATCTCGAGCCAGTTGGTGCCGTCGTCGCTACGATAGATGGTGAACGTCTGTCCCACGCGCTGGAGGCGGCACCAGGCATTCGGGTACATCGGAGCGGCGTTGTTTGAGACCAGCGCGGAGGTGCAGGCGCCCCCGGTGTCCAACCGGCGGTTGCCCTCCCAGGCATCGTTGCCCGGCGTGCCCATGGCCGTGGTGACCGGGTTCACGTGAACCTTCTGGTAACGCCCGGCCAAGCCGTCGTAAGGTGGAGCAGCAGCCGCGCTGCCGGTCTGAAGCGCTCGGTTCACGCCAAAGTTGGGAACATCACGGGCAATCAAGCCCGCCCGACCCCATTGACTGGACGGTTGCACGTATTCCACGCGCACTTCCTTGTCGAAGTCGCCCGTGACCTGTTCATAGACGAACGTGGTTTCGTCATAAGTAGCCCATTCCCCGATGCCGTCACTATAGACGTCGAACGCGTTCGGGCCGACGGCGACCACCCCGTTGCCTAAATTCAACTCGTCCGCGCCCACAACACCCCAATTCATGCTGCTGAAGGTGCCCGGCAGGTTGGCGGAGGTTATTTTATTGCCGTAGGGATCGGCCACGTTGGCTACAGTCACCGAGTAAGCAGTGCCCGCCGTGAGGCCGGACACGGTCAGGACAACGCCTGGAGAAGCAGCGTAGAACTTCAACCCAGTGATCGTGCCCGCCGAAATCGTGTAGTTGGCGAGCGTCCCCGCGGAAACGGGATCCAGCGGCTCATCGAACGTCACCCCAACGTCGAACGTTGTGTTGCTCCGGCTCGGAATAGCCGCGACGGAGACGAGATTCGGTGGGTAAATGTCCGGATTCACCGTTACGGTGGCCACGCTGCTGGGTTGCGTGAAGCCGGGCACCGTGGCGAGCAACTGGTACTGCCTCCCGCTGTCCGCCACCCCGAGGGCGGGTGTCGTGTACGAACCCGTCGTCGCGCCGGGGATGTTCGTGTAGGTCGCGCTGCCCTTCGGAGCGGTTTGCCACTGAAAGACGACGGTGGTGCCGTAAAGTGACTGGCCTGTCGCCGCGGCGGTGAAGGTGGCCGTGCGGCCCTGGAGGATCGTCACGTTCGTCGGTTGTTGACTGAACGAGACGCTCGCGCCCGTCGGGTCCAGGTATGCGCCGACCACGCTGCCAGTGAGCAACGGCGCAGCGCCGGATACGGGCTGATTGGTACCGGGATTGGCAAGATAGGTCACCGCGAAATCATCCGCGCCGGACCAAGTATCGCGATGATGGAACGCGATCATATAATATTGCTGGCCCCCATCGAGGTGAATGAGCGCGCTGCCCGTAGTGGGGTCCCCGGCACCCGGCCAGGCGTTCCCCGTGTACCAGTCTGAGCGCTCTCCGTTCGTTGTGCCGCATTGAGAAACCATCCAATCGCGCGGATTGGTCCAGCCATTCTCCTGGGCGATATTAACTATGTTAGCGGGCTGGTCGTCCGTGCTCAGCCAGACGTCATTGAGGTCCGCACCCGCCGCAAAGAACACATAATCGTTGGTCGTCGGCGGGATGAAGAAGCACTCCAGCGTGTCGGAATACGTAATGTCTTGTCCGTCGTTGCAACCATTCCCACCGGGGTCAGCGACACAATCCCGACCGCTGCCATTGGCGGGATACTCAAGCATCGTCATAATGTCCTGCCGGTCGGGGTTATTCGGATACCGGGGATCGAGCTGTAGAGTCGCAAAACCCGTTCCGCTAGTGGGAGTTGGGTCGGTATATTTCTTGTGAACAACGCCGCCGGCCTGGAAAATGTAAGTCCTGAAGGTGATCTGGGTCGCGGCAATTGTGTTCGGCAAATACGCCGTGTCTTGCACCCCATGAATCGAGAGCGTGTAGCTAAGACCTCCGGGCATCTGGCTGGTTTGCAAGGTCACGGTGGTGGCATTCACGCGGGTTATACCATAAATGGTGACATTCTGGTTAATGCTGTAGTTGGCACTGTCCAACGCCGTGTCGCTCACCGCTTTGGAATAGACCACGGTCACCAGCGTGCCGGTCGTGTCCGCATTGGCCTTGACGACCGTCGGCGGAGTGGTGTCCCGGATCACCGTCAAGATCGCCGCGGCGGAGGTGACGCCGGCCGTATTTGCCGGATTGGACACCGTGACCTTGATCTGGTGGTTATTCTCCGAGTATGAGATCGGCCCCATCGTATAAGTGCTGTCGGTCGCGCCCGGGATATCGGTGCCGTTATCCACCCATTGGAACGAAAACGGGGCCGTGCCATCAACGGCGACGCTGAAGGTATTCGTACCTTCTTCGTTGACCGTGACGCTCGCCGGGTTGGTGAGGATCGTCGGCGCTACCGCTGTCCCCTGCAAAACCGTGTTGATGCCCAGTTGGGCGACTTCCGCCCATTGACTACTGCCGCCACAACGACCCGAGATGTTGAACAGGCCGGCCGTGGGGGCCCAACCGTCTATAAAGAAGTTGGTGTAAATGATTTGGCCAAGATAAACAACCGACACCTTGCCGGCTCGCGTAAGCTGAATGGAGACATTGTGGAATTGGGAATCCACCATCTGGGCCATCGGGATAAGAACAAGGCCGACTTGGTTCCCGCCAAAGTTGATATCGACCGCCGGCGCGTTGACGGGGTAGGTAACCCCGCCGACCGTTGACGGTCCATTGTTCCAGGTATGGAACTCTATCACCAAATCCTGCGGGCCACCCGCTCCCGTTTCAGAGTATGCCGCACCGGCGTAGACATCGGGGCCGAAGCTAAACGCCACGCCGTCCGCCGGGGGGGATGTCCCCGGCCCCAGTTCGAGTTGGAAGGTGGCGGTGAAACTCTCGATGGCCTGGCTGTTGTCAAAGTCGGGCATCGTGATGCCGGTTTGTTCACTGGTGCTATTATCAGTCAAAACGACGCAATTCTGCGGTTGATTCGTCAGGTACGCTGTTAGGACTGCATTGCCGCCGAACGACAAGTCCGTAGGTTGGCTTGGATCGAAGTTGTTCGTGTACGATCCGGCGAAGACTGTCGCACTCGAGAGCAGGCTCGCTGCGACCACTGTGAGAACCATCCTCTTGTGTATTTTCATTGTCAGGGAGTTTCGGTATTAGTTGTGTGGATGAACGCGTTCCTCCAAAGGGGCCCAGCACGCGCGCCTGCTCCGACCGCAATTGTTCCCAACGATCAATTGGGATCGCGAGCCAACGACCAAGCACGCTCTGCCCTGAAGAGTCACGACGCGATTCAACCAAATCTCTCGGTAGCGCGCAAGACTTTTCTTCACTTATTTTTTGGCTTGGCTCTTTGATTGGAAACAGGCGCGCTTATCCGCATCGAACGGCACCCCCCCTTGCGTCTGCTTCCGTCGGTCAGGACGGAGCGTTTGTCTAATGGAGCCCGGCCGGCTGGCCTTGTAAGCGGTAGAAGGAAGCGCGATCCGTAGCCGGTAACGTCACCACCCACTGGCCACCCGAAAGAACCGGCGAATCGGTCACCAGCGTCCATCCGGCTGGCGCCTCGAGAGGGGCGACCGAATATAAATTGAAGCTGCCAGAACTGGCGGGCCAAGCCAGCCTTAGCGCGTTGCCTGGAGACAAGGTGGCGCTGAGCACCGCTGGGGGCGGCGGCGGATCGGCGCTGCCGGGAGAACCCCCCAGGGCGCTCGAGGGCCGCCAATTCTGCGCCTGACCCCAGGCGTCAGGCGGTGCCGTCGGGTCAACCGCGACCAGCGAGAAGCCACCGCCATCCGTGATGGGATACCAACTCGGATCGTAACTGAAGTCGAGGATCGGCTCACCCATCGGCCCGAGCAAAGTCAGGTCGTCCCCTGCGTTCTCGAGCGAGCCAGAATACTCCCCCGCAATGCGGATGCCGGTGCCATACCGCGAGATGAACGCGGCCCGATTGTGGACAACCACAATGCACTCGCCCGGGTTCAGCAAGATCGGCGCCAGCACCTCAAAGGTGGCCATCACGTTATCGAGATCCACCTTAGCCAAAAGGCCGCCGTTGTGGCTGGCGAATTCGAGACGGCTCGGGCCCAGGGCCGGGCCCGGAATGAACGAGTTGGAGAGAACGGTGATTGGCTGGCCGGGAGTGCCCAGGCTGTCCGGCATAAGCGTCACGCTCGCATAAGCACCGCCGTTGGTGCCGTCCAATTCCAGGCGCGCGTGACTAAACGCTCCCGCATCCAGGTCGAGCGCCGAGACGGGGAGGCTGATATTGGTCGCCAGAGCGCCATTCCAATAGAGCGAGACATCATTGAAGAGGTTCGACGGGCTAAAGGAGAGGGCCAGGGCAAGCGTGTTCGAAACCAGCGGCCAATCGGAGAAGTCGGCGAGGGTGGTGCCCGGTCCCGCCGTGCCGAATTGCGCCGCGGGCAGGAACAACAAAGACAAACCTGCAGAGGCAGCGGTGTTACCGGCAAATTGAACGTTGATGTTGTCCAGGTCGTGCGCCGCCCAGGCGCTTCCAGTTTGAGCGCCAAAGGCGACCCGGCTCTGGTATGGTGCCACGCCGGCAATCAGCGCATTCTGCAAGACTGTCTCCGTGGGCCCGGGGCTGTCGTTGATATCAGGCGTCAAGCGAACGGTCACATAGGCATTATTGCTCCAGAACCGGATGATGATTTGTGCCCGATGGAAACTCCCGCTCGCCAGGTTGAAGGAGGGGATAGCCGCGTCACCAATCTGAGCGTTGTTCCAGTGCAGTGAAACACGGGCGCCATTCGGCTGGTTAACCGTGGAAGCATCATCACTAACATCGAAACCGACGCCAATCGAGTTCGCCAGATTGGCAGCATGGGCGAAATACGGCCCCGCCCCGCTGGTGCCGTACGACGCCGTATCGAGCAGCGCAAAACCCAATCCGTTGGCCGGCGTCCCTCCCGCGGGCGGCGTGATCCGAAAATCGAAGGTCGCGACCACGGAATCAAACACGCCCGTGGCGCTGCGGTCAAAGGCGATGATCCCGAATTGCGCCGCCGAGGCGGGTACCAACCGCAGGAAGTTGCCGGTTGATCCCGCATCGGCAGGCAACACCGCGGGGGCATTCGAGCCGGCGTGCGTCAGCGTGTAGGACGTGCCAGCCGAGTCGAAATCTTGAAGCGTGGGCGCGCCCGCGGGAGCTGCCGGGCTGGCCGTGCCCGCGCGGAAATCGAACTCAGCGACCACCTGGTCGCAACTGCCTGTGGCGGTCTGGTTGAAGGCGGCGCGGTTACGAGCCGTGTCGGCCCCGCTGTTCAGCAGACAGAGAAGGTTGCCGGCCGGACCGTCGTTGGTCAGATATGGGCCGGGGGGTTGGCCGAGCGTGGAGGTGGTGAAGCTCGTCCAGTTGGTCACGTCGTCAAAATTGTTCCAGGTGGGGGCGCCGACGGGCTCGAGCTCGTTCGGCGCAAACGTGAACGTAATCCCACCTCCGATTTGCGCGCCGGCCAGGTTAATGACGTTGGAACCGGTATTCTGGATTTCAATGAATTCAAAATCCTCGTCTTGATAGGGGCTGTTGGTGGGCGGCGGCGCGGGGTGATAATTGATTTCGGTTATGCGCAAGGCTGGGAGGGCGGCGATGTAGAGGGCTTGGGCCGGCGGGCTCCAAGTGTTGGTAAAATGGGCCCGGGCGAAGATTTCGGCGTTATTGGTCAACGGAGTGGCGCCGCGGTACAGCACGGCTGAGGGGCTCAAGCCACCGCCGCTGGCGCGAGGATCCGAATTGTCCAGGGTATAATAAACCGCGCCCACCGGCACGCTCATCGTCAGCACGGCGCCATTGGTGGCCAGCGTGGGGGCGATCAGGAACTGTTGGTCCAACCAAAGATAACGGCCCCGGATCCAGTTCTTAAACTGCGAGATGATGCCATCGTAAGTCGTTGGGTCAACGTAATCAATATCCCACCCGCCGGCCGCGCCGTTGCAATTGGGCCAGACGTAGGTGCCCAGCCGCGGCCAGCGCTTGAAATCGCGGTCCTTGGCTTCCCAAAGATAATTGGTCGCCTGGTCA